>WNFJ01298764.1_pt3 | contig 10456 bp, 9 predicted proteins | sample 5400461 | NCBI WGS metagenome assembly WNFJ01 (sample SAMN13153349, study PRJNA577476) | soil metagenome | isolation source: 115 cm saprolite on Douglas fir-dominated hillslope | place: USA:California | collected 2013-09-17
CGGATGACACCAGTCGACTGGCCGCGCTGAATTGGACGACCACATATCGAGGATGTGACGCGGGATGTCGGCAGGATGAAGCCTCAGATAGCCAGGAGGTCGCAGCCGCCCGAGTTGGTCGGGGATCGATGGTCGGGACTGGCCGAGTTCATAGACCTTTGCCGTTAATCGGGTGTCCGCCCAGCCTCTGGTTTCGCGCCCTCGCGCGGGAAGGAGGTCGATGAACTTAGCCGGGTCGCTCGGATCGACGAGATCCGGAAGACTGTCGATGACGAGCTCAGCAGCGGCGTCAATCAACTCATCGTTGAAAATGCCGGTCAGGAGATTCTGACGATCCTCATTCGTCTTCCAGGGAGCGTTGAGAATTCCGGACAGTGTCGTGCCCATCGTCGTTGGGAAGAAAGCCCAGAACTCACCGGGACGTGTTCGCCCTTCGATCGGAACGGCCCATACAAGAGGTAGCTGCTCGCGGTTCGCGAGCTCACCCCCTTCAGCCCGCGCGGCCGGTGACGGTGCGTAGCTCTTCTCAAAGACTTTCCACGTTGACTGACTGGCTCCCTCGATGATCCTGTACGTCTGGTCGGTGACTTCAAGTCGGATTTCGCGACGAATGCCCGTGACCCGGTCTTCCAGGCTCAGCAAAGAGACGTGGGGCGAGAACACAAGGAATTCGGCAGGGAAGTCATCGAGGTCCCCTGACAACCAGATGGTTTCGGCCCGGGTTCGGCGAAGGCGGATGATCGTCGAAGCCCATGTCATCATGTCTGCCAGGATCGGATCGCCTGCAGCCGCTTCGAATGGATCTACCGCGATGCCGAATCGCAAGGTTGGCGTGGTTTGGGCATCCGGTACTACCTCCCGAATACGCGCTGTGGAGATCAGCGGGTCGAACTTGAAGGAGCCGGTGACGCTGAAGACCTCTGGACGATCGGAAACCCCGAGGACAGACTTGAAGCCCAGCCCAAAGCGGCCGATCTCGCTACTTCGTTTCATCGAGATGTGGCTCGACAAGAGTGACTCGATGCCGTCGATGTCCAGCGCATCGCCTTCGTTCGCGCAGTAGAGGTAATCCCCTGTCAGGATTATCTGGATCCGGCCATGACCGATGTCGATAAGTTCGTCGGCGCCGTTCTGGATGAGCTCGTAGATCTGCCGGCGGCCGTATCCCCCCTGCGCAGTGTGGAGTTCGATTTGAGCGTGCTCCCGTACCAGGAGCGGTTGGGCGGCGTAGGCCCGGAGGTTTGCCTCGGAGACCTTTGCCACGTGCCTGGCCACCTCCGAGTCCAATCCCGCCCAGCGCCGAGTTTCGACCGTCACATTCCCAGCTTCCCTACACCCAAGCCGATGCAGGACCGGCGAAAACCCCGAGATTGTAGCCCGCATGCTGGCTGACGGCCTTTACAATGGGGTAGCGATCGGCAGCACTGGCGGATACCGTATCTAGCATGCCCAAGTTCCCCCAACCACAAGATATGGAAGGCAGCACCCCGTAGAATGGCATCCCCGACCTTCGTGGACGTATTCTCGGGCTGCGGGGGGCTTGCCATGGGCTTCATCATGGCCGGGATGCGGCCACTGCTGGCGATTGAGATCGATGCGGATTCGGCCGACACTTATATCCTGAACGTCGATCGCAGGATCGAAATAGGGGACATCGCCGATATGCGGAATCTGCCACGTGCGGATGGCTTGATCGGTGGCCCTCCGTGTCAGGGCTTCAGTGCCCTCGGTACGCGCGACCCAATGGATCCTCGCAACAAGCTCTGGCGCGAGTACGTGAGGGTCCTCGACGCCACCGGAGCCGACGTTTTCGTGATGGAGAACGTGCCGGGTTTGCTGAGCTCTTCGCAATTCGCGATGTTCACCAAGGCCGTAGCTGCTCGGGGCTTCAATCTCGCTGAGGATGCGATTCTGAACGCTGCCGATTTCGGCGTTCCCCAACGGCGCCGACGAGCGATCGTTATCGGCTCAAGGTTGGGGGTTCCGGAGCTGCCGTTACGTAGCCACGGCAACAGTCTTGGCCTTGCGCCCTATCGCACGGTGCGAGATGCCTTCAAACAGTCGCCGGCACTAAGCGCTGAGCCGACGGGGAGGAATTGGCACCGGGGCAGAACGCGTGCAGCGGACTACTCGATCATTCGGTATCGCGCCGTGCCGACTGGCGGCAACAGGTTCGACCTGCAGAAGAACCTCGACGCTCAGGGACTCGCACATCTGGTCCCGGCGTGTTGGCGACGCAAGCAATCCGGAACGGTCGACGTCTTCGGGCGGCTGAAGTGGGACGAGCCATCCGTGACGATTCGTACGGAATTCTTCAAGCCTGAGAAGGGGCGGTATCTTCATCCCGACGCCCACAGGCCTATCACTGTGCGCGAGGCAGCGCGTCTGCAATCGTTTCCTGACTCGTTCAAGTTCCCCAAGGATCAAGCGCTCTCAAGCGTTGCACGCCAGATCGGAAATGCAGTGCCTCCGCTGCTCGCGAAAGCCGTGGGACACGCCGTGATCAAGCACTTGATGGCTCACCGTAAGTCGAGCACTGCGGTGTCCCGGGCACTCGACAAGACTCCGGCGTCGCTGCCGGCATAAGGGACCCGCGGCTCGCCGACCATGGAGGAAGTCGAGCGAGCGATACAGCGCATGGCGGACCATGCGGAAGCGCAGGCTCGATTCCTTCGGGCACTTGACCAGGACGAGTTGCAGATCGGCGAATGGCTCGATGTGCTGGCTCGCCTGGGTATGGAGCAGTCGGCCATTCATGCACTGGCCAATACCGTCAGCAGTGGGATCGGGTTGCCGAAGTCGGCGCGAAGTCGGATCCTCGCCTATTTCCGACGCCACGTCGGCGAAGTCGTAAGCCAACACCAGCTCGCGGGCGTCGGAGGCATCCACGAGTGGGCACGACGAGTTCGTGAATTGCGGAAAGCCGGATGGCCCATCGTCTCTGATCAAGAAGATCCAGAGCTAAAGCCAGGTCAGTATCGGATGACTTCACCGCGACGGGGTGAGGTCGTCGAGGCCGAACAAGCCGGGCCAACTCTGCCACCGGGTTAGTGAATCGGCCAGGACTATAGTTGGGGCAAGCATGGGTTGGGTTCAAATCACGAAGGCCGGTGCCTCGGCCCTCAGTCCCTCGATCAAAGTCAGCCGCACCGGCCGAATCACCCTGAACGAGGCAGCGTACTCTGCGATCGGTCGACCGCAGAAGGTCTTGCTCTACTTCAACAAAGAGACAGACCAGGTCGCCATCGCGCCTGCAGACGTAGACGCCAACCATTCCTTCAGCGTCCGTCAGTTTGGGGCAACACGGTTCGCTTTCGCAGCGAGGCAGATGATCAACCAGTTGGAGCTACGCCCGGTGAAAGCGAAGTCGGTACCCGCGCGCTTGGAAGACGACAAGCTCGTTGCGGATCTGGAAGCCGTTCGGAGTGCGCCGCAGGCCCCTGATCGGAAGCCAAAGCCGCACTGAGTCGTTAACGATCAGCCCGAGCAGTGGCCGAACGGACTTCGGATGGACGCGTTGCAGGCTGGGCTAACCGGTCCCAGAGGGCACTTCGGCCGACAGGCCAGGAAACTTCATAAGGGCGGATTGCAAGGCGAGGTCATCGTGGGCGGCCAAAATGATCGCCCGCGCCCTCCCCGCGCACCGGCCAGCTCGAGGAGACGTTGTGCGACCAATGCCATTCCCGCAGTACCCATTCCCAGATGGCGTTTGGTTGGTGCGACCGAAGGCAGGTAGTACGACCCGCACTTTAGTTATGCAAGCGCGGAAGACCCAGCCGTTTGAACGGACCCACCTGGTAATCCGTCAGTTGCTCCGCTACACTGCCGCCAACGCAGACAGCCAGGCGTGCTCGCCTCGGCTGATTCCACCTGGTATCGGGACTAAGAATTTGTCGAAAAGCTCGGCGGCCAAAGACCGCCACGTACAAGACAAGCTTGCTCACCTGGTTGCTTTTCGGCGCGACGCCTGGAGCCAACGGGGTAAGGGTGCGGGGCAGGGCGCGTACTTTCAGTACCCAGCGATGATGGTTGAGTCGATGCAAGGCGACTTGATGGATGCGGTAATGGACGAGACAACCCAGTCGGTCTGGGACCCCTTTGCCGGCTCGGGAGTGACTCTGTGGGAAGCGATGGCACGCGGTCGCAGTTTCACGGGCGGAGATATCAACCCGCTCGCCATCCTAATCTGTAGGGTGAAGGCAGGACCGTACGATGAACGGGCCCTAAGGACAAAAGCCGTCGAACTGCTTGTCCGGCTTGATCGCCTTCGCTTGACCAAAGCGAGCGTTACCTTCCAAGGAATCGACAAGTGGTTCCACCCAGCCGTGACTCTAGAGTTGTCCGCCATTCGCGAGTCGATCATGGACTGCCAGTTGACATGGTGTCGGCGCTTCTTCTGGATTTGCCTGGCAGAGACCGTGCGACGATGCAGCAACTCGCGGACCACGACCTACAAGCTCCACACCCGGCCCAAAGAGGAGCTAGACCAAGACCGGCTTGCGAAGATGACGTTCATTTCAGTTCTACGACAGAATTTGGATGCATATTCGATTCGGCGAGTGCAGCTGGCTAGGGCGGGGCTCCTTCGTGGCACCAGGTACCTGGAGTCCATCAAGGTGGGATTGAAGGACGCTAGGCTGTCGCCCCGAGAGAAGCACGACCTGCTCGTCACCTCGCCGCCATATGGTGATCACCAGTCGACGGTGCCGTACGGGCAGCAGGCATACCTACCACTACAGTGGGTGCAGCTCGCGGACATCGATGCCGGGCTCGACAGGACGTGTCTCAGGAGCACGCTCGAGATCGACAACCGTGGCTTGGGCGGAACCCTGACGAACGCGCTCGAGCGATCGGCGGCGTCCCGCCGAGCTTCTCAGACCCTGGATCGGCTTCTTGTCGACCTGAGAGATCAACCGCGAGACCGAGTGCAGCGGGTCGCCGCTTACTGCGCCGATCTCCATCGGTCCGTTGACGCCATCGCTCGCGGCGTGAGAGACGGAGGCTACATGTTGTGGACGGTTGGAAACCGTCGAGTCGGCGGCCGGCCGGTTTCCCTCCATGACATATTGCGAGAGTTTCTCGAGGCGCAGGGGGCACGCCATGTGGCTACAGTCGAGAGACCCATACCGCGAAAACGTATGGCGTCACGAAACGCCATCGCCGCAACGATCTCAGCCGAGAAGGTATTGATCATGCGAGCGGCCTGACCCGATGGCTGGCACGACGGTGCGAACCCGAATCCCGTTCGGAGTGGACTCGGGTGTGGTCTTCCAACTTGGAGAGAGCCTTATCAGCGATCAAGCGCAGGCGATCCTGGAGCTTGTCAAGAACTCCTACGACGCGGGTGCCACCTACGCCGTCGTCAACATCGTTACGGACCAGCGGCCACCTGATCCGACAGCTTTTGGTAAGGCCGTTGGCTACATCATGGTCAGTGATGACGGCGACGGTATGACGATGAATGACATCAAGCGCGGTTGGCTCATGATCGCCGCTTCTGCCAAACGCGACCTCAAGAGAGAGATGGATAAGATCGACGAGGGCAACCGGGTGCCGCTTGGTGATAAGGGGCTGGGTCGCCTTAGTAGCCAACGACTTGGGAACAACGTAGAGATCCATACCCGCCCTGTGGATAGAGACGGATTGTCGAAGGAGACGCACAACGTCGCCTTTAGCTGGGAGTCGTTTCGCAAGGCTCGCTCAGTTTCGCAGGTCACCGCTGTAGTCGAGTCCACCCAGGGTCGAATCGCCAAGGGCACGGACCTCGTAGTTTCCGGCCTTCGCGACCCAGAGTATTGGAGCGGCCCCGCCCAGAACGACCTCAGGATCCGTCTGTCGCAATTCATCTCGCCATATGGTGGCGAGACCGACTTCAAAGTATCCGTTCAGTTCAACGGCACCGATCTGGAGTTGGCTCCCCTGGGTAAATCGCTCCTTTCCTCAGCTCAACTCCACTTCGTCCTCGACTTTTCAGGCAGTACTCTCCATGTGCAGGGCCATGTGGGATCGAATTTCTTTCGGCCAGGTAGCCAGGCTCGTACCGACGATCGAGACGCGTACACCAGATATATCGCAATAGACGATGGAGCTGCCCTTATCGACCACATTCTGGCGAGGCCGCAAGCACCGAAATTGGGGTTCACCGCCAGCCCATCCGGACAATGGATCCTTAACTTCGCTTATGACCTACCTCTGGATCGTGTTGCCGATGCCAAGATCAAGGATCGAGTTGTCTCCCCGGGGCCATTCACGGGAGAAGTCGACGCGATTGATGTTGGGCAGTCCGACTATGAGGATGCCTCAACGCAACTGTCGGCCAAGCAGGTACGTGACGTGCTGGCCGAAATGGCAGGCATTCGCGTTTACCGCGATGGGTTTGGCATCAGAGTGCCCAAAGACTGGCTCGAACTGGGCAAGCTGTGGACCACCGGCACGTCCTGGTACAGCCTTCGCCCCGAGACGACGCTAGGGCGAATCTCAATCAGCGCGCGACACAACTCCGCCCTCGAGGAGAAGACCGACCGAGAGGGGTTCAAGGAAAATGCGGAGTTTCGGAACTTCGTCAAGCTGTTGCAGGACGGATTCGTGCGCGAGGTGAGTCGGCGACTCAGTTTCCTCGGTCGCGAGCGGGTGGACTTCATCAAAACAAAGAAGATCGAAGGCCGACCGTCAGATGCCGCACGCACTCCTGAACAAGCGGCGACGTCCCTGGGGGAGAGGCTGCTCAGTATCAGCAACGTCTCCCAAGGCATGCCAGCGCTCAAGGCCTCACTACAGGAGGTTGCTGAGGATGCCAACAGGGAACTTGCACCTGATGCCTTGGCAAACGTGTCGAAGCAGGATGCGGCCCGTCTGGCAGATCTGTTGAGGCAAATCAATCGACTCCTCAAGGAAGCGCAAGTTCGCGCCGAACAGGTGGAGCTCGCACTGTCGTCTGCAGCCGCGGGTAGGGGCGAGGTTGAAGTGCTCAAGGACCATTTCGACGAGGAGCAACACCGCCTGGAGCAGATGTACGACCTTGTTGGTCTAGGACTATCCACTGAGACGTTCATCCACGAAATGGCTCAAACGTGTGACGATCTACTCAAGCGGAACGCTCGGATGGAAACTCTTGTTGGTCGCGGCGCAATAGACCCAAAGGTGGTGGGCGAATACCTGGACGTCGTCAACAGCACGCTGGCCTCCCTCAAACGCCAGATGGGGGAAGTCCTGCCCGGCCTGCGGTACCAGCGCGAAAGACGCGAGGTGATTTCCTGCTCGCAATTTCTGACAGATCTGATTGCGTACCACAACCAGCGCCTGCATCCCGAGAGCATTGAGCTATCTCTGTTGGTTCGGCAGGAGTTTCAAGTCAAGTTCAACCGTGGTCGCTTGAGGCAAGTCTTTCTCAATCTGATACTCAACTCCGAATATTGGATCCTGGAGGCCCGACGGCGCGGTCTCGTGCAGGCAGGTGTGATCCGGATTGAAGTAGATCGCCCGACGGTTACTGTGGCTGACAACGGGGAAGGGGTGCCCTCGGAGGTGGAGGATAGTCTCTTCGATCCGTTTGTCTCGACGAAGCGGTCTCCAGGCGGCCGGGGGCTGGGACTGTTCATCGTGAAGGAGTTTCTGCGGCGCGAAGGTTGCACAGCCATTCTTGATGCTAAACGGAACAAGCATGGTCGGCGATACAGGATTCGGCTCGACCTCTCAGGAGCCGTTTAATGAGCCCCGAGGTGCTCACCGGCCCCGTGGCGCTACAGCGAATCCTGAAGCTAGCTGCCGTCAAGAGGGTGATCTCGGTCGACGATCGGAACGAGCCAACCATCAAGCTGATTCGCCCGGCGCTACTCGCGCTCATGGATGAACCTGAGGGTATGCCGCCCGGATTCCCCCGTGCAGCTCTACAGCAGTCGACCGCCGTCAAACGGCCTCTCCTGAATAAGTGGTGGGACGATCTAGGCGACGATGCGCGGTGGCAGGCAATTGAGGTCTTGCACAAAAGTGTTCCCGCGCCCGACGAGGCTTTGGAGGACCTCGGCGCAATCTCGGAACTGGGCCAGCTCTTCGCCGATGCTAGGACGCGGTTGGAAAGGTGGACGTTGGCCATCTGGGAGCGCGAGAGCGGCAAACTTCTTGATGATCCAAAGACTTGTTGCCTGATCTTGTTCGACAAGGACTTCGGTGTCGGCCAGGAATCTTTGGGACTGACCCTTGCCCAGGAGCTACTCGCGAAAACGACAGCCGACTCGGTGATGTGCGGGATATTTACCAAGACGGTGGACGAGGACGATGAGATCAGTCAGGCGGAGAAGATCATCCAGGACCAGGACATCAAAGAGCCGGATCGGTTGGTCCTGATATCTAAGAATCGGGTCAAGACCGACGAGGGTCGGCGGATGGTGGCACGCAGAGTGAAAGCGGCGATCATGGCCCCCGCGATGAAGCAGATGCGCGAAGAGGTTAACACCGCAATCACAGTCGCAGCTGTCAGGAGTGGGGAGTACCTGAAGGACATCCGTGCTTATGACTTCGAAGATATCGTTTTTGCAAGATCGCAAGAGGAGGGTATCTGGGAAGGGGAAACCCTTTTTAGACTTTTCATCAATTCCTTGGTGCGAATGAGTCCTCGAACAGCTTCCAGCAACCTGAACCTCGAGAAGTCAATTGAATCCCTGCGCGCATATGCACGCGTCAAGACCATCCGACCAGACGATCAATCGACTTGGCTCCTCCAGCGTCGTGAGATGTATGCCGACGCGGATTATCTAAATCGAGATCGGCTGCCGTTGGAGTTAGGCGATATCTTCAAACTCGCCTGGCGACCTGACAGCTATTTCGTTCTGGTTGAGCAACCCTGCGATCTCGTGCTCCGTCCGAATGGTCGCCGGGACGTGACGAGGTCACGATTGCTTGAGGCTGGACTGGAGAAGGTGCCGAAAGATGCGGAACACTTCTGGACACTTGCCTTCATCGATCCCTTCAAGAGCGCGCGTGCCATCCCATTCCGCCGCAGCACATTGATTTCACTGGACGTGTTGGATCTCTGCGTCTTCTCAGGAGATGGCAAGGCCGTATATAGGTCTGGTGGTGCCGCTCCGGCATTGATCGATCCGCTCAAAAAGCGCCATGCTTTAGTCCAAGAGAGGATGGAGGAGCGTCGCAAGAGGTATGTCAGACTCAGGGGCAGACGCTCGACTGGCGCTCGCGACGACGACGCGAGAGCATCTTTGTTCGACTATCTTCTCGACCCCTTGCCGACAAACTTTCCGGTCGTGGATCAGCGACGTCGTTCGATTGACTTTGGTATCGAGCGGGTGCTGCGACTCCAGATTTCATACGCTGCTGACCTACTGCGTGAGTATTCGCAGTGGGTTGGACGACCTGCCATGGACATGCAGTTCGTCCGCAATGCGCCATCAGTGCGGCAAGTGGAGGCGACATGAACGCGCTGCATCCACTAATTCGTTCTGGTCTTGTGTCCTTACTCCAAGACTTGAAGCCAGCGTGCGGTCCGGATCAGACTCGCTGACCTCTTGAAAGCGGCAAGGTAGCGCGATGACGGGGCGTCCGTTGGCTGTAGCCCCGATGCCCTGGAAGCGGAATGCGAATTCCAACGGCGTCATCTCGCGGAAGCCGTAGCCAAGCCGGCCCCGCGGCGACTATGGCGATGATATGGACTCGATGAACCTGAGCTCCGGCTCCCGGCCCGAACAGTACCCCCGAGCTGATCCGGACTAGCTTGGAGCGATACATGGCGGACCTGGCGATCAAGTCGCCTTCACTTGGAGCTGAGGCCAAGGTCGCCGTGGCCCGGCTGGTCGAGACCATTGAGGCTGCCATCCAGCATCCTGCACAGCTGGAACCCGACGAGATCCGATTCGGGGTCACCTCGCTTATCGCCGTGGGCGAGGATCTGCCGGCCTTTGTCAACCAGTACAGTCTCGGGGTCGGCTGGGATGCAGCCCGAGTCGTCGTTATGGGCACCGAGCCGGCCGAGAACCCTGACGTGCCCGAGGACATGGCCTGGCACGCTATTTATTCAGTGCTGGTCGCGGCCGACTCCCGCCCCGAGATACTGGATCGCATCGTGGAGGGGTCGAGCTGGATGGCGGGAGCCGAGGGCGGCTGGAACTCGCGCGACAAACGCCCCTACCACCTGAACGCCAACGACTTCATCCACGTTGAGCGCCGCGGCGGATCCTCCACGTGGAAAGTGATTGCCAAAATCGTGGCGCCAGAATCGGCCGATGGCTGGCGACGCCTCCTGGAGACTAGGCTGGGAGAGCCAGGGCTCGGCGAATACGCCTACCAACTAGATCGCAGCGCCCTGCCCGCCATGACCTCGGTCAAGGGGCAGCCACCGAGCCGAGAAAGAGTTGTGTTCCTGTCAGACGCGCTGAGCCTGCTCCGGGAATCCGCCCAGGTGCTGTTGCTCCACGGCTTCGGAGGTCTCGGGCGCTGGCGCCAGTGG
>WNFJ01372398.1_pt1 | contig 10456 bp, 11 predicted proteins | sample 5400461 | NCBI WGS metagenome assembly WNFJ01 (sample SAMN13153349, study PRJNA577476) | soil metagenome | isolation source: 115 cm saprolite on Douglas fir-dominated hillslope | place: USA:California | collected 2013-09-17
GCGTCCCTTGCGACACGACGATCACCGTGACCGTGTCCGTGTCCGACGGCCGCGGTGGCACGGCCTCGGCCAGCGACCGGGTGAGGGTCCGCTGCCCGGAGAAGCCGAAGCCGGAGCCCGTCACCTGCACGTCCGGCGGCTTCCCGCGCAACCTCGCCCGCTTGAACAACGTCGACAAGGCGTGCCTGGACGACGTGGCCAGCAAGCTGCGCCAGGACCCGCGGAGCCGGGTGGTGATCGTAGGCCACGCGGACAGCAGCGAGCGCTACCCCGAGGTGATCGGCCGGAAGCGCGCGGAAGCGGTCAAGAGCTACCTGGTCAAGGAGCGCGGCATCGACGAGGCCCGCGTCACGGCCAAGAGCGCCGCCGCCACCAAGCCGCTCGACACCGGCAAGACCGCCGCCGCCCGCGCCAAGAACCGTCGGGTGGACGTGGTCTTCGTCCCCGAGGGCGCTTCGTCACCGGAGGACGACGACGACTAAAGCCGTTTCGGGGGGGTACGGCACAGGCCGCACCCCCCCGGCGCGCACTCGCGCTCCCAAGGCGGCCCGCAGCGCGGTGGACGTTTGCACTGCCAGCCAAAATGCCCTAGAATCAGGACTTACGGAGGGCATGATGCGATTCGGCCGCGGGATCCTGCTGCCGGTCGTCGTTGCCGGGTCGGTCGGGGGCCTGACAGGGTGCCACAAGAGCAGCACCACTCCCACGCCCGTGGCCACCCCGACGCCCGCCGCCGTGCGGGGCGTCCTGGGCACGCTCTCCTTCGATCGATTCGAGCCCGGTGTCTACGTGGGAATTCCGCTGCCTCTCGCGCAGGGAGGGATTCTCGACGTGACCGTCGATTGGACGTACAAGGACACCTGGATGTACGTCTACATCGCCCGGGGAAGCTGCGACTATGGGCAGCTCGCCGGCAAGACCTGCCCGTACATCCTCAGCTCGGAGACCCAGCTCCCCAAGCCGCGCGTGCTCGTGACTCCGCCGATCGCGGCGGGAACCTACACCCTGGTCCTCTACAATGTCGAGAAGACCAAGGTGAACCGGAGGCTCGGGATCGGCAGCGACAACATCGAGTCGGTGTCCTTCCAGATCGGGCTGACCGTGGGAGGCGCGGCCACTCCGGCCGCGGCGCCCATCCCCTTGAAGGCCGCCGTCATCCGACCCTAGGCTCCGAATTTCGGGCGCACCATGTCTGGAACACCGATGAGCCAACCGTGGCGCACCGCCGCCGCCCTGCTTCCCGGACTCGCCCTGTGCGTGCTGGCCCCTCGCCTTGTCGCCGGGGCCTCCTGGAGCCCCGCCGGCCCCTGGGGGGGCGATGTGCGCTCCCTCGCAGCCGACTCGCGCAACCCGCAGATCGTTTACCTGGGAACATCGAGCGGCCTCCTCTATCGCTCGGACGACGGCGGCCGGCAGTGGCGGCGGGGCACGCCGGGCTTCCCGGCGCGGGGCATGAGCCTGGACGACCTCGCGGTGGATGCCGCGGGCACCCTTTACGTGGGGTACTGGGAGGTGCACGGGGCGGGCGGCGGGGTGGCGCGCAGCCGGGACGGGGGCGTAACCTTCGAGCTGCTGGAGGGAATCGCCGGGCAGCCGGTGAAGGCCCTGTCGGTGGCCCCCTCGGACCCGGGATCGCTCGTGGTCGGGACGCGGGACGGGGTCTTCCGTTCGCGCGACGCCGGCCGCACCTGGGCCCGGATCAGCCCGGAGGGCGACGGGGAGCTGAAGAACGTCGACTCGATCGCCATCGACCCCGGCGACCCCGACATCATCTACGTCGGGACCTGGCACCTTCCCTGGAAGACCACGGACGGGGGCCGCACCTGGAAGGGCGTACACACCGGGATGATCGACGACTCCGACGTGATGACCCTGACCATCGACCGTCGATCGCCCCGCATCGTCTACGCCACCGCCTGCTCCGGCATCTACCGCTCGTCCGACGCCGCCCTGCGCTGGAACAAGCTGCGCGGGATCCCGGGGAGCAGCCGGCGCACCCGCGCCTTCGCCCAGCACCCCTCCCGGCTCGACACCTTCTACGCGGGGACGACCGAGGGGCTCTGGACCACGGACGACGGGGGCGCCTCCTGGCGCCTCCTCACCTCGCGCCAGCTCGTGGTGAACGCGATCCTCGTCCGGCCCGACGGGACCGTGCTCGTGGGCAGCGAAGGGGCGGGGGTCCTGCGGAGCGACGGGGCGGGCCGGGAGTTCGCCGCCTCGAACGAGGGCTTCTCCGAGCGATTCGTCTCCCGCATCGTCTTCGACCCCGCGAGCGGGCGGGTCCTGGCCGCCATCCTGGGGGACCGGCAGCACGGCGGGGTCTTCATGGCGCCCCGGCCGGAAGGGCCGTGGATCCGCCTGGGGGAGGGTCTCGAGGGGCGCGAAGTGCTCTCCCTGGCCCTGGCGGGAGACGAGGTCCTGGCCGGGACCGATGACGGGCTGTTCGTCTCCGTCTCGCACTGCGGCACCTGGCGGCGCCTGCCCGCCCTGATCGGGGGAACCGAGGCCCACCCGCGCGTCCGCGACGTGGCGGCCGTCTCGGAGAAGGTTTTCCTCGCCGCCACCTCCGTGGGGCTCCTCCGCTCGGAGGACGCCGGCGAGCGATGGGAGCGGAAGGGCCTGGGCGTCGGGGGGGCGGCGGAGGCGGTTGCGGTGGCGGGGTCGGGAGTGGCGCTCGCGGCCAACCCCCTGGGCTTCTTTCGCAGCCCGGACGGCGGCGCCACCTGGGCGGCCGTCTCCACGGGCACCCCCGAGGGACGAGTGGAGACCCTGGCCTTCCTGCCGGGAAGCGACCGCGTGGTGTTTGCGAGCACCTCGCGAGGGCTCATGAAGTCCGAGGACCAGGGCCGCTCCTGGCAGCGCCGCGGAGGCGGCCTGCCCCTGCTCGACATCACGGGACTGGCCCTAGATCCCGACGGCCGCACGGTCTTCGCGAGCGAGTTCTCGCGGGGCGGGCTCTGGCAGAGCCGGGACGCCGGGGAGACCTGGGCTCCCTTCCCGACCGCGGGCCTCGCCTCGGACCGAGTGTGGACGATCGCGATCGATCCCCGGACCCCCGGTCTCCTGCTGGCGGCTTCCGCCGCGGGAGGCGTCCACGCATGGCAGAGCCCCCCCGAGGGCGGCGTTGTCGCCGGCTCCCAGTAGCCCCGGCCGCAAGCCACTGACCCGCCTGGTGACGGGGATCACGCGTCGCCTTTCCGGAACTGGACCCGCGGGCTTAGACTTGAGGAGGCGAGGGCCGGCCGCTCCCGTCGCCGGGACGGCAGGGCTGCCGCTGACCGTGCCCTTCCTCTGGAGGAGCTGAACACCATGCCGCTCGCCCCGATCGTTCTTGCCGCCGCCTTCATGTCCGCTCCGCAGGAAGCGCCGCCTCCGGTGGCGCCTTCGCCGCAGAGCCCTCCCGCGAGCGCGAGCTCGGCCCAGCCCCATATCGACACCGGCCTCCTTGCCTTCAAGAAGCGGCACTTCGCCGCCGCCGAAGCCGAGTTCAAGAAGGCGATGGACGCGGATCCCCAGAGCGCGGCCGCCGCCTTCTACCTGGGCTACACCTATTACAAGATCGCGGAGCCGAAGCGGCACGACAGCCCGGGCAAGCAGAAGGCGCTCGAGCTGTTCAGCAAGGCCTACGCCCTCGACCCGGGGTTCAAGCCCGCCTGGCAAAGCAAGAAGTGAGGGCGCCCGCCGTCCGGCGCGACGCCTAGGGCAGGAACTTGGTGATGTCCGAGTAGAGCACGAGTCCGATCAGCAGAAAGATCACCGCTGCCCCCGCGTTCATGATCCAGGCCTTCACGGTGAGGCTGAAGTCTCGCCGCAGGACGCCCTCGGCCACGATGATGGCCATGTGGCCGCCGTCGAGGGGGGCGAGGGGGAAGAGGTTGAGGATCCCCACCTGGAGGCTGACCATCGCGACCAGCAGGAACAGAGAGCCGGCCCCCTGGCGGGCGGCGTCTCCGGAAGCCCGGGCGATCCCGATGGGACCCATCATGGTCCTGGGGGAGATCTGCGCGGTGACGAGCTGCCTCACGATGTCGAAGGTCAGCCGGGTGTTCTCCCAGGCCCAGCGCGCCGCCTCCCGGAGCGCCTCCACGGCCCCGAACTGCTTGTTCAGGACCTTGGGGCCGATTCCGATGCGCGGGCCCTGGCCGGAGTCCCGCGGCACCACCGGGACCTCGAGGATCTCCCCGTTGCGCCAGATCTGGAGGCGCAGCGCCTTGCCCGCCGAGGCGCTCACGAGGGCGGGGATCTCTCCGAACCCTCGCACCGGCTTGTCGTCAATGCGGAGGATGGCGTCATCGGGGCGAAGGCCGGCGGCCTGCGCGGGCTGACCGTCGAGCACGAGACCGATGCGGACCAGGGGGTAGACGCCGATCGAGCCCACCTTCTCGGCCCCGGCGGCCTGGGAGCGCAGGGGGATCTCGCGCTCCTCCCCGCCCCGCCGTACCTTCACCGTGAGCGCCCGCTCCGGCCGTAGCATGACGTGGTAGAAGACCGCCTCCCAGGTGGGAAAAGCCGCGCCGTCGATGGACAGGATCTCGTCGCCGGGCTTCATTCCTGCCGCCTCCGCGGGAGAGCCGGGGTCCAGCGCGCCCACGATGGGCCGGTCGTAGCGGCTCGCGTCCACTCCGGCCCCGATCGTGTAGAAGAGCACGCTCAGGACGGCGATGGTGAGCACCGCATTCATGGTGGGCCCGGCCAGGTAGACCAGGAACTTCTGCCAGCGCGGTCGGAGCGCGAAGTCCCGTCCGTCTCCGAGGCCGGTGGTGTCCTCGCTGAGATGGTCGTCGGGCTCCCCCTCGAGCTTCACGTAGCCGCCCAGGGGGATGGCGGAGACCCGGCAGTCGGTGTCCCCCCACTTGAAGCCGAACAGGCGCTTGCCAAAGCCGAAGGAGAAGACGAACACCCGCATGCCGAAGGCCTTGGCGGTGATGAGGTGCCCGAACTCGTGCACGAAAATGATGATGCCGAGGACGAAGACGAAGGCGAGGGGATAGGTCAGCATGGTCTCCTGACGGCCCTACGAGCGGACGCGGGCCACGCCGCGGCGTCTCAAGGCCTCGCGTGAGCGCTCCCGGGCCCAGGCGTCGGCCGCGAGCACCTCCTCGAGGCCGTTCACCGCGGCGGAGGGATGGTCGTCGAGCACCTCCTGCACGGACTCCGGGATCGCGTTGAAGGGGATGCGGCCGTCCAGGAACGCGGCCACCGCCTCCTCGTTGGCGGCGTTCAGGACCGCGGTGGCGGAGCCGCCCCTCTCGAGGGCCCGGTACGCGAGGCCCAGGCAGGGGAAGCGCGCGTGGTCGGGGAGGTCGAACTCGAGATGCATCCCCCGGGAGAAGTCCATCCCTGGGATGGCGGCGGCCCAGCGCTCCGGGTAGCTGAGCGCGTACTGGATGGGCAGGCGCATGTCGGTGACCCCGAGCTGGGCGAGGACGGTCCCGTCCACGAACTCCACCATGGAATGGACGATCGACTGAGGGTGGATGAGCACCTCCACCTGGGCGGGGGGAACCCCGAAGAGCCAGTGGGCCTCGATGACCTCCAGCCCCTTGTTCATCAGGGTCGCGGAGTCGATGGTGATCTTGGGGCCCATGCTCCAGGTGGGATGGCGGAGCGCCTCCTCGCGGGTGATGCGGTCGAACGACTCCGAGGAGCGGTTCCGGAAGGGCCCCCCCGAGGCGGTGAGGACCAGGCGGCGCACCTCCTCCGGGGTGCGCCCCTCGAGGCACTGGTGGAGCGCGCAGTGCTCGCTGTCGATGGGCAGGAGGCGTCCCCCCCTCGCCTTCGACTGGGCGAGCATGAGCGCACCCGCCATGACCAGGGTCTCCTTGTTGGCGAGGGCCACGTCCTTCCCGGCCTCGAGCGCCCGGTAGGTCGGCAGCAGCCCCACCGCCCCCACGGCGGAGGCGACCACGGTGCGCGCGTCCTCGCAGGTCGCCACCTCGACCATGCCCAGAGCACCCGTCCCCACCCGAACCCCCGAGAGGTCCACCAGGCGCGCCAGGGCGTCGCGCGCGGACTCGTCCACCACCGAGATCACCCGCGGGCGGTGGCGGGCCACCTGCTCGGCCAGGGTCGCGACGTTCCTCCCCCCCGCGAGCCCCACCACCTGGAAGCGGCCGGGGAAGGCGTCGACGATCCGCAGCACGTTGGTGCCGACGGAGCCGGTGCAGCCGAGGATGGAGAGGCCTTTCATTTCATCAGGGGGATGACCCCGAGCGCGGGGCCGTCATCGGACGTACAGAAAATAATAGTACAGGACGGGCGCGCCGAACAGCAAGCTGTCCATCCGGTCGAGCATGCCCCCGTGGCCCGGAAAGAGCGCGCCCGAGTCCTTGACCCCCGCCCAGCGCTTGAGCTGGCTCTCCTCGAGGTCGCCCACGATCCCCATCACCGCGACCCCCGCGCCCAGGGTCACCGCGTGGAGCAGGGGCAGCTGGGGCAGGCCGAGGGCGCGCACGGCGAGCGCCCCCGCCACCCCGCCCAGGACCCCCCCGATGGCTCCCTCCACGCTCTTCCCCGGCGAGATCTGGGGAGCCAGCCGCCGCCGGCCCACCGCGTGCCCGACGAAGAAGGCCAGGGCGTCCCCGACCATGATGATGGCGAGCAGGAGCACGATCCTCCACGCGCCGTCCGCCACCGGCGGCAGGATCCTTAGCGCGGCGATGGTCCCTCCCAGGGCCCCCAGGTAGGTGGCGCCGAAGAGGGTGGCGGCAGCGGCGGGCACGGTCTCCGCGGGGTCCGCCCCCCGGCGCAGGGTGACGATGGCCAGAACGGCGCCCCGTACCACTCGGGGTAGGCGACGTCCAGGAACAGGGCCCCCGCCAGCACGAGCCCGGGGCGCCGCATGGGCCGGACCTCCCGGGCGCGCATCAGCCCGAAGAACTCGAAGAGACCGACGCCCGCGGCCAGGGCGACCACGGCCACTCCGAGGGCCGGGGGGCCCAGGAAGAACGCGGCCAGGAGGGCGGGGAGAACAACCAGGGCGGTGCCCACCCGGCGCGCGAGGTTGCCCGCGAAGCCCTCGATCAAACGGGGTTGATCCCGCCGTAACGCCGTTCGCGCTTCTGGTAGTCCGCGATGGCCTGGAGGAGATGCCGGCGGCGGAAGTCCGGCCACAGGACATCGGTGACCCAGATCTCCGCGTAGGCGATCTGCCAGAGGAGGAAGTTGGAGATCCGGAGCTCGCCGCTCGTGCGGATCAGCAGGTCGGGGTCGGGCTGTCCGGCGGTGTAGAGGTAGGAGGAGAGCGTCGCCTCGTCGATCTTCGCAGGGTCCCGCCCGTTGGCCAGGATGTCCATCAGCAGCCGGCGGGTGGCGTCGGTGATCTCGGCCCGGCCGCCGTAGTTGAGGGCGATGTTGAAGAGGAGGCCAGAGTTTCCCGCGGTCCTCTCCATCCCGCGCTGCAGCTCCGCCTGGACGTCCCGCGGGAGGTCCTCGGGCCGACCGATGACCTTGAAGCGGATGTTGTTCTTGAGGAGGGTCGCAAGCTCCGCGCGCAGATAGTGCTTGAGCAGGCCCATGAGGGTCGCGACCTCGGTCTTGGGCCGCTTCCAGTTCTCCATCGAGAAAGCGTAGAGGGTGAGGACCTGCAGGCCGAGGCGGGCCGACGTCTCCACCGTGTCGCGCACGGCGGCGATGCCCGCCCGGTGCCCTTCCACCCGCCTTGCCGTCCATGATGATCGCCACGTGGCGGGGGAGCCGGGAAAAGTCGATCGACCGGAGGAGGGCCTGCTCCTCGGATCCTTTGGAAACGACGTCCAGGAGGTCCTGAAGTGACATGGGAGGTTCGGGGGCCCGACCGTCGAACGGCCTATGGTAGCACCGGAGCGTCAGGGGCAGGGTATTCCACAAAGTCCAGGGTCAGGCCACAGGCGGGAGCGGGGGGCGGCCAGGCGCTCCGGTCTCCGGCCTCGAGGGCCCCGCGGAGAGCGTCGAGGTCGAGGGTCCCTCGCCCGGCCGCGATCAGCCCCCCCACCATGCTTCGCACCATCCGGCGCAGGAAGCCGTCGGCGGCCGCTTCGTAAGTCAGCGTGTCCCCGGCGAAGGCGGCCTCCGAGCGGCAAACCGTCCGGACGGTCGTCTTCACCGACCCGCCGGCGGAGGCGAGGGAGGCGAAATCGTGCCGGCCGAGGTAGAGTCGGGCCGCCGCGCGCACACGCTCCTCGTCGAGGGCGCAGGGGACGTGGCCGGCGAAACGACGCCGGTGCGGGAGCTGTAGCGGGCCCGTGTCCAGCACGTAGCGGTAGAGTTTGCCCGTCGCGCTGCGGCGGGCGGGGAAGCCCGCGGGGGCGGGCGCGGACGTCCGCGGGGAGGAGGCCGTTCAGGGCGCGGGCGAGGTCCGCGGCGTCCATGGCGCGTGGCATCTGGAAGGAGGCCACCTGGCCGAGGGCGTGCGCCCCGGCGTCGGTCCGCCCCGCCCCCGCCACCGCCACCCGGGTCCCCCCCGCCAGTCGGGACAGGGCCGCTTCCAGCTCGCCCTGAACGGTGCGCCCCCGGTCGGCCCGCTGGGCCTGCCAGCCGCGGAAATCCGTCCCGTCGTACGCCAGGGTGATGCGGTAGAGCGCCACGGGGTCCCCGCCCTAGCGCGGCGGCCGGGAGCCCGGCTTTTCCGGCTTGGATCCCGACGCGCACAGGGGACACGACTCGGCAGGGTAGGTGGGGACCTCGAGTGAGAGCAGGCTTGCCCGCGGCACTCCGAGGTCGGCCTTCCCCCCGCTGCGGTCGACCAGGCTACCCACGGCGAGCACGCGGCCCCCCAAGGCCCGAACCGCGTCCATCACCTCGCGGGTGGAGCCTCCGGTGGTGACGACGTCTTCCACCACCACCACCGGCTCCCCGGGGGCCACCGCGAAGCCCCGGCGCAGGGTCATCGTCCCCTCCTGCCGTTCCATGAACAGCCCGCGGCAGCCCAGGGCCCGCGCCACCTCGTGGGCCACGAGCACCCCCCCCAGAGCGGGGGCCACCACCGCCCCCGGCGCGACCCCCTTGAGGAGGCTGCGGACGCGCGTCGCCAGATCGGCCCCGAGGCGGGTGGCGAGGGCGGGGTCCATGAGGACGAGGGCGCACTGCAGGTAGCGCGGCGAGTGCAGGCCGGAGGTGAGGAGGAAGTGGCCGTCCAGGAGCGCCCCGCGATCCCTGAAGAGAGACAGCGCGTCGTCGTTCACAGGCGGCATCTTACCGCGGGTCTCCGCAGCCGTCTCTCCGCGCATCGTGCGTATACTGCACGCCATGAGCCGCCCCGACCGCGCCAGACCATGACCCCCATCTCCGCGGTTCTCATCGCGCAGAACGAGGAGCACAAGGTCCAGGCCGCCATCGACAGCGTGCGCTTCTGCGACGAGGTGGTCCTCGTCGACTCCGGCTCCGTGGACCACACGCGCGAGGTCGCGGAGAAGGCGGGAGCGCGCGTGATCGTGAACGCCCCCTGGCCGGGCTTCGTGGCCCAGCGCGACTTCGCGGTGCGGGCCGCCCGCAACGACTGGGTGCTGGCCCTCGACGCGGACGAGCGGGTGAGCGCCGGACTGCGCGGGGAGATCGAGGGCCTGCGTGAGCGGGGATTCGATTGCCCCGGCTATCGCATGTCGCGGGTGGCCCTCTACCTCGGCCGCTGGATCCGCGCCACCGACTGGTACCCGGATCCCCAGATCCGCCTCTTCGACCGCCGGCTGGGAGGCTGGGAGGGAGCCCTCGTCCACGAGTCGGTGCGCGTTCGGGGAAGGGTGGGCTCCCTGGTGGGCGAGCTCGAGCACCACCCCTACGCGGACATCAGCGATCACCTGCGCAAGATCGACCTCTACACCGACCTCTGGGCCCGCCAGGCCCTGGCGAGCGGGCGCCGGGCGGGGCCCATCGAGATGGCCGCCTCCGGCGTCTGGGCCTTCCTGCGCAACTACCTGCTGAAGGGCGGGTTCACCCTCGGCGCCGCGGGGCTCACCATCTCGACCCTGAACGCGTACTACACCTACGTGAAGCTCGCGAAGCTCGAGGAGCTGGCGCGCTCTCGATGAGGGTGCTGCACGTGGACACTGCCTCCGGCTGGCGGGGGGGACGACGTCGCGGTGGCCTGCCGCGAGGGCGGTGCGCTCGCCGGACGCGTCCGGGCCACCAGCCTTCGCGGCGCCGCCCTGCCCTTCCGGGGGGACCTCTGGCTGCCGGGGATCGTGGCCCTCGCGCGCGAGCTGCGCCGTCTCAAGCCCGACGTGGTGCAGCTCCACGACCCGCACGCGGTCGGCAGCGGCCGGCTGGCCGCCGTCCTGGCCGGCCGCCCGCCCCTCGTGGCCACGCGTCGGGTCGACTTCGCCCTGCGCGGCCCCTTCTCGCGGGGCAAGTACCGCGGCTGCGCGCGGGTGATCGCGGTGAGCCGGGCCATCGCCGGGGTTCTGCGAGGGGAGGGCATCGCGGCCTCGAAGCTGCGCCTCGTCTACGAGGGCGTTCCCGATCGTGTGCCGCCCACCGGCGG
>WNFJ01234216.1_pt1 | contig 10455 bp, 7 predicted proteins | sample 5400461 | NCBI WGS metagenome assembly WNFJ01 (sample SAMN13153349, study PRJNA577476) | soil metagenome | isolation source: 115 cm saprolite on Douglas fir-dominated hillslope | place: USA:California | collected 2013-09-17
CGGAGTTTCTTCGAGAAGGAACAGCGGTTGGAGATTTTTTGCATCCGGACCGCATTGTGGTGGGTGTGGAGGACCCTTCGTCGGCCGCGGAACTCCGGGAAATCTACCGGCCCATTCTCGAGAAGAGCTTTCACTGCCCGGTGCACAATGGAACCTGCCCTCCGGGCACCAAGGTGGAATTTCTCGTTACCACCATCAGCAGCGCCGAACTCATCAAGCATGCATCAAACTCTTTTCTCGCACTGAAAATCAGTTACGCCAACGTGATCGCGGATCTTTGCGAAAAAATTGGCGCCAACGTCGTAGAGGTCACGCATGCCATGGGCCTGGACCCGCGCATCGGCGGACAATTTCTCCAGGCCGGTCTCGGGTATGGGGGCTTCTGCTTTCCGAAGGATGTGCAGGCTTTCATTCACCTTGCGGCTAAAGTCGGCGTCGAGTTCGACATCCTGAAGGCCGCCGAACGCGTGAACAAACAGCGGGTCGACCGGTTCTTTGAAAAGATCCACCAGGCATTGTGGGTGGTGAAAGGCAAGCGCGTGGCCGTGCTGGGCCTGGCGTTCAAGGCCAATACGGATGACACTCGCTTCGCCCCTGCATTGGAAGTCGTGAAGCGCCTGCTGGAGGAAGGTGCCGTCGTGCATGCGACAGATCCCGAGGCGATGCCGCGCACGAAGGCTCTCTTTCCACAGTTGCAGTATCACGAAGATCCTTACGATGCTTTGCGCGACGCGGATGCTGCTCTCATCTGCACCGAGTGGAACATTTTTCGAACTCTTGACTGGGAGCGCGGGGGAAGCCTCATGGCGCGCAAACTGGTGATTGACGGGCGCAATCTCTATGTGCCCGATGGCATGCGTGAAAAGGGATTTGAGTACTACTCTTTCGGACGAGAGTAGTTTTCACCCTCGGCGCGCCGAATCATTCAGCCCACCGCCCTGGCTCTATTTATTGTTAAAGACTTGCTTGAAATAGGCGAGTGTGAGCTTCAGTCCTTCTTCCAAGCCAACCTTCGGCTCCCAATTCAGGATCCGTCTCGCTTTGCTGATGTCCGGGCATCGGCGTTTCGGATCATCTTGTGGGAGCGGCTCGAAGACAATCGGAGGCGGATTCTTGAAATGTTTCCGGATGCGCTCGGCGAACTCGAGAACGGTGAGCTCCTGCGGATTGCCGAGATTTACGGGCAGATGCTCGTCAGACAGCATCAGCCGGTAAATCCCTTCGATCAGATCGGCGACATAGCAAAAGCTGCGCGTCTGTTTTCCTTCTCCGTAAACGGTGAGCGGTTTGCCGCTCAGCGCTTGAAAAACAAAATTCGGAAGCGCGCGGCCGTCGTTCAAGCGCATGCGCGGCCCGTAGGTGTTGAAGATTCGAACGATGCGCGTGTCCACCTTGTGGTACCGGTGATACGCCATGGTTATGGCTTCGGCAAAGCGCTTCGCTTCATCGTACACGCCGCGCGGGCCGATGGGATTGACGTGTCCCCAGTAGTCCTCATGTTGCGGCGAGATTTCTGGGTCGCCGTAGCATTCGCTGGTGGATGCGAGAAGGAATTTTGCATTTTTTGTGAGAGCCAGGCCCAGGGCATTGTGCGTCCCAAGGGCCCCGACTTTCAGCGTGGGAATCGGCAGCTTGAGGTAGTCAACCGGGCTTGCCGGTGACGCGAAATGAAGCACATAGTCCACCGGACCCGCCACATCGATGTAGCCGGATACGTCAGCGCGCGTGATTCTGAAGTTCGAATGCTTCAGCAGATGCCCAACATTCGAGTCCACTCCGGTGACAAGATTATCGAGAACCAGCACGTCCCAGCCCTCCGCGATCAAACGGTCACAAAGATGCGACCCGAGAAATCCCGCTCCGCCGGTGACCACTGCGCGCATCCCTCTTCCTCCTTGAATTCGAACCGACAGTGTACCCGGAGCGCTGCCGATTGACCACTGCATCGGCACGGGATAGCATGCGCGAGTTTGCGAATGACTAGCTCAGAAAATTCCACTACCTGTGTCAAGCCGCGGAAGCGCTATTGGGCCATTCTTGCTGCTGCCGGTTGCAGTGTTCTGGCTCTTGTTCTAGCTGCTTTCCTTGGGATCGGCCGGTGGCTGGTGGTGGAAGATCCGCTGGTGAAAGCACGGGCCATCGCCGTGCTCAGCGGCAGAGTGCCCTTGCGGGCCATCGAGGCGGCCAAGCTCTATCGCGAGGGCTATGCGCGAGAGATCTGGCTCACGCATTCTTCCGATCCGGGAGAAACTCTGGAGGCTATGGGGATTCGCTACGCTGGCGAAGAGTATTACAATACTCGCGTTTTGATTCACGAAGGAGTGCCCCCCGAAGCGATTCATGTTCTTGACACCCCAATTGTCAATACCGCCGACGAAATCAAGGTGATTAGCACTGCGCTCGGTCGGGAGAAGGACCACTCCGTGATTCTCGTTACCTCTAAGGCCCATACCCGGCGTGTGCGCCTGCTCTGGCGAAAACTGGCCTCGAAGCAGACCCGCGCGATCGCGCGAGCGGCATCCGATGATCCTTTCGATCCCCGCCATTGGTGGCGCACCTCGAGCGATGCGCTCGATGTCGTGCGCGAGGTCCTGGGTCTTCTTAATGCTTGGGCGGGCCTGCCACTCACTCGAACCCATTGAATCGGTGTTTGCCGTGGGCGAACTCCGGAAATCCTTCAGAAGAAGAAAAATCGTTTTCGCTTGGGCGATGGGGCTTTCTCTTCTACTTCCGGAATATGCGGCAAGTCCTGCCCCTCAAAAGCTGCCAGCGGATTCTCCACAAACAAGGCGCGAGCCTTCTCTTCCCCGAACTGGCCCTCCACCACATCGTATGCGGCTTGCAGTCGCAAGGGCCGGTTCCGGTTATTGTGCGCATCGCTCGCCACGAAATGGATAATCCCTTCGCGAATCCACTCCAACGCGTTCTGCCGTGCCACTGATCCGAATACTCCGGTAAGCGCGCCTCCGGTTACCTGAGCAAAGCAGCCTCGTCTTACCCAGTCTCTTAAGCGTTCGGGGTGCGCGAGCAGAATGGCGTTGCGCTCCGGGTGAGTAATGATGGGGCGCAGCCCGGCTAGCTGAATTTCATGCAATGTTTGATCCATCGACGGAGGAATAGAGATTTCGTTAAATTCCAGCAGTAAATAATCGCGTTGGTTGATGCAATACACCCGGGAATCCTTGCGCAACGAACTGAGGTTCTCCGGGCTGAGGTGAAAATCGCAGCCTGTGACAACCTTCAGCCGGTCGCCAACCTGCGCCAGCAATTCATCTCGGAGTCGATGAACGTGGACAAAATCAAACCAAAATTTGTTATTGGAGTGCGGGGTGGCCACAACGTGCGTGATTCCCTCGGTGATCGCCGTTTCCGCCATCTCCAGCGTTTCTTCCATGGTATCGGGGCCATCATCGAGCCCCGGCAGAATGTGACAATGTAAATCGACCATCGAATTCTCCGTCCCCTTAGTGCCACCATGCGCTGACCGCCTGCCACACGCCAAGTGCGAACACGATGCCTGCAAATACCTGCCGCATCCGTCGAGGCTGGAGCTTTTTTGCCAGTATTCCACCTACGATACCGCCCAGGAACACTCCAGGGATTAACAACAGGCCCGTCCTCCAGGAAACAAAGCCTTGCCGGGCGTATGCCATTAACGCCAGCGCTCCGGTGGGCGGGATCATCGCAACTAAGCTTGTTCCCTGGGCGCGGTGCTGACTAAAGGAGAACAGCAACCCAAGAAGCGGTACGAGCAGGACTCCACCGCCAATGCCAAACATACCCGAGGCCACTCCACAGATACACGCGACCACGAATATTCCCGTATCACGTCCAATCCCTTCAACCACGGGTCCGCTCCTTCCCGCCAGCAACCGCGCTACTCTCGATTTGCGCCTTTCTCCACAACAGAATTGCCGACAGTACAAGGAAACAGCCAAACAATCCTTGGAGATTCCGGGAAGGTATAGGCAGAGCGACCAGGCTCCCTCCATAGGCCCCAAGAAGAATTCCCAGCGCGCACAGAATCCCTGCTCGCAAATCAACCTGGCCCTCCTTCCAGTATTCCCGCAGGGCTCCGAGTCCGATGGGCGGCAACAAAATAAACAGCGAAGTGCCTTGCGCCAGGTGCTGGTCCATGTCCAGCAGATACACTATCGCTGGTATGAGCACGACCCCTCCTCCAATACCCATCAGGCCTACCAGCACCCCAACACCGAGTCCCAGCAAGAGAATGATCAAAGTCATCGTTATGTGCGCGCGGCGAGCGAATCATCGAGGCCGCTAGGCCGTGCCATGCCTATCTTCCCCTGTCCTACGGCGCACGGCAACCTCCCTTGAACATGCGGCAAGCTGCAAGAAGCCGAATATTTTTGTGTCTGTGAGGAACCTGCTATATTTACGTGTCTTTGCTGCATCAACCGAGTGTCCTGTAGATTGACTGAATCATGGCCGCAGGCGAAGCCGGAACCCCCAAAACGCGATTGGCTGACTCCACGCCGCCCGGGCCAGATCACGAGGAGTGAAAAGCAACACATGCCCATTGAACCCAGACCGGAGTTTTTCAAAGGCGCGCAGCTCAGAGTTGGAATCATCGGCTGCGGATACGTTGGCTTGCCGCTGGCGCTGCGTTTCGCCGAAGCAGGGCACAAAGTCACTGGGTTTGATATGGATCCCAAGAAAGTGACTATGCTCAATGCGGGCAAATCGTACATCGAACACATTCCTCAAAATAAAATCCAGCAATTCGTTCATAGCCGGCACTTTAGCGCCACCACCGATTTCGCGAAACTCAAAGAACTCGACGCCATTCTCATCTGTGTGCCCACGCCGCTCGACGAGCGCCGCGAACCGGATTTGAGCTACGTTGAACAAACGGCCCTTTCCATCTATCCGCACCTGCAAAAAGGACAGCTAGTGGTCCTGGAATCGACCACTTACCCAGGCACGACGGAAGAACTCGTCTTGCCGATTCTGGAGAAGAGTGGCCTGCACTGCACGATTGCAGCGGGCCCGGAAAGCGAAAACGTGGTCTGCGATTTCTGGCTGGCTTTTTCACCGGAGCGCGAAGATCCCGGAAACAAGCAGTTTGGCCTGGCCCTCATTCCCAAAGTCGTCGGCGGTTTGAATCCCCCCAGCAGCCGCGCCGCCCAAGCTCTCTACGCACAGGTTGTAGCGCGCATCGTTCCTGTCAGCTCCACGCGCGCCGCGGAAATGACCAAGCTGCTGGAAAATATCTTCCGCTGCGTGAACAGCGCGCTCGTCAACGAACTCAAGCAGCTCTGCCTCCGCATGAATATCGACATCTGGGAAGTCATCGACGCAGCCTCCACGAAGCCTTTTGGCTTCATGCCCTTTTATCCCGGCCCCGGTCTGGGGGGCCACTGCATTCCGGTGGACCCGTTTTATCTTTCTTGGAAAGCCCGCGAGTACGACTTCTCGGCGCATTTTATTGAACTAGCCGGTGAAGTTAACACCGCGATGCCTTACCATGTGGTCGACGCGATCGCCCGCGCACTCAATGATCACAAAAAGAGCATGAAGGGCTCGAAGATTCTTCTTCTCGGCGTAGCCTACAAAAAGGACGTGGACGATTTGCGCGAATCTCCAACGCTGAAGATTATGCAGCTCCTAAAGCAGCGCGGCGCAGTGGTCGACTATAACGATCCCTATTTCCCGCAACTCCACAAAATGCGGCACTACAATTACGAAAATATGAAGTCGGTGCCGCTCACTCCTCATTCACTAGGGAGCTACGATGCGGTGGTGATCGCTACAGACCATTCCAGCTACGATTACCCAACGATCGTGGACGCCGCGAAGCTGGTCATCGACACGCGCAACGCCACACGCCGAGTCATCCGCCATCGCGAAAAAATTGTCCTCTGCTAGTGCCGCTTTTGTCTGCCCTTTAACTTTCAACTGTGGACTGTCGACTTCTCACTTCACCTTCTCCAGCTCGACGCGCGCGGTGGCAAACGGCATCACCGCCTCAAGCAGCACCGGCGTTCGCGCAGCATTGTTTGCGACATAGAGAGCAAAGGATGCATCTTTCATCTCCACGCCGTTGTCGAACACTCGGATGTCGATCCGTGAAGCGCTATATGCTCCTGCGGGAACGGATACATGCGCTGCCGCACGCGCAATTTTTGCTCGCGCGTCGTAGAGCTTGTGCCCGTCATAGACCGGGCAGCGCACGTTGGGCGTTTTGGTCCAGTCCACGTTGCGCAAGTATTGCATCATCCCTAGCGGGTCGCGCGTACCGGGCAGCACGCGAACCTCGGTTGCATTCGGAGGCGCCGGTTCCTTGCCGGTGGCGGTCATGCGCTGGATGGATTCGACCTTCTGCCCGCGCTCGCTCAAGTGCATTTCGTACTGCAAACTCGCCATCGTCGCGGCGTCACTATAAGAGTCAAATTGATCATCCAGCTCGAAGACCATGCGCAAGGGATTTTGCGTGTGCGCAGCAGCTTGCAAATGCCATGCGCTCTTGCCGGAAATATTTCCTTTCCCGGCAACCTTAAGCGTCAGCGTTGCCACGTTGTTCAGGTTTGCGATATTCGCCGTGTATTCCAACACTTCTCCGGCTCTCAGGGGCAGCCCGGCATCTCCGGGTGCCGGCAATTTTTTCCCATCGGCTCCAGCGGAGGACCTTGCGACCGGTGTACTTGCTGGATTGGTGGACGGCGCCTCATGAAATCCCGGCGGCTCGGCGGAAACTATCTCGGGAAAGGGCTGCTCGTTCCGGCTGTGCAGCCAATAAAATGCTCCCGTGGCACAAACCAGCCCCACCAGCGTGCCGATTCCGATCGCAACCTTCGCGCTCATACTCTTTGTTTGACGCTCACTGGAAACAGCCGTTTGCCCACCGCACTTCTGTCGTACAATGTCTTTTTGTGCGCGAAAATCATCCGGCTCCCTTCGCCGGCTTGCCGCGAATTATGAGCGTATCAGAACGTGGGCCGGTCTTTCCCGGAATTGCGGTGGCCACATACGGTTCGCCAACCTGATCGTCGGCCCATGGCGAGCCGCAAGAGCTAGGAGCAAGGAGGGTTTCCTGAATGCGCTACCTTGTCACGGGCGGCGCCGGTTTCATCGGCTCAAACACGGTGGACGAACTCGTCCGCCGGGGCCATAGTGTCGTCGTTCTGGACGACCTCTCCGGAGGCAAGGAAGAAAATCTTGCCGAGAGCCGCAACAAGATTACTCTCATCAGAGCCAGCATCACGGACATCGAGGCGGTGCGCAAGGCCATGCACGAAGCGGAATACGTGCTACACTTGGCCGCTCGCACCTCCGTTCCTCGTTCCGTGAAGGATCCCATCGATACCAATCGCATCAATATCGAGGGCACGCTCAACGTTTTAGTGGCCGCAAAAGAGTTAAAGGTCAAGCGCGTGGTGATTGCCGCTTCCTCTGCGGCCTACGGCGAGACGCCCGCTCTCCCTAAAGTCGAGACGATGCAACCGCAACCCATTTCCCCTTACGGCGTGACCAAGTACGTTGGTGAGCTTTATGCCCAAACGTTTGGCCGCTGTTACGCCCTGGAAAACGTGGCGCTACGCTATTTCAACATCTTCGGACCGCGCCAGGATCCCGGCTCACCCTATTCCGGCGTGCTGGCCAAATTTTGCACCGCATTTCTGGAAGATGCCCAGCCAGTCGTTTTCGGGGATGGCGAACAAACCAGGGACTTCACTTATGTGGACAATGCCGTGCAGGCCAATCTCCTCGCTTGCGAAGCGCCAAACGTCTCCGGGAGAGTGTTCAACATCGGTTGCGGCGTTCGCGTTTCCCTCAATGAAGTCCTGCGTGCGCTCAGCAATATCACCGGCAAGGCGCTGGAGGCTAAGTATGACCCGCCGCGCGACGGCGATATTCGCGACTCCCAGGCCGATATTTCCCAGGCCAAAGAATTCCTCGTCTACGACCCGCAAATCGGCTTTGAGGAAGGCTTGGCGCGCACTTTTGAGTGGTACCGCGAGTCGCAACTGAAGGCCGCTGCCAAAGCCGAAAAAGCGGCGGCGGAGCTCAATTCCGCCAAGCCCAGCTGACCGGCAATCACGGTGAAAAACGTCCGGGCCGCTTTCTGCTCTGCAAAGTTATCCTTGACTTTCTGCTATCCCTTGGTATATTTGATGCTGTAAGAAACTATGTTTCGAGTGCGGTAGCCCTGCTGCCGCTTTTTTTGTGGGAAGTCGTCGTGCCCAGGCGGCCTTCCCGTGCGTTCGGCCCCTGCAGAGCGCAAAAATCCTACAAAACGCCGATCTTGTGCAGGTATTATGTTTCCTTCTAACCCTTTTAGAATCAACACTTGTAAGGCCTATCGTAAGTGTTCATTCTAAAGGGTTTATGGAAAACCTAAGTCCTTTAGAATCCGCACTTACAAGAAATAGGGGGAGGGGAGGGGGTCGGGTATCTCTTCTAAGATGAAACTCTTCCCTGTGCGTGGGCGACGAGGATCATCTCCGGAGACCCATCTCGTCCGAGTAACGGAGAACTTTGCGGCTACCGTTCCGATTCTTCTTCTCCACCGCTCTGGCCGCGAGGCTGCGGGGGAGCAGGCACGACATGCGGGATTCCCGCATCATTCATCTTCTTGTTTAGCGCGGGCAGCTCCACTTCCGAGATATTCTTCACGGCGGCCGAAGCATCACTTACCAATGGCGTCAGTTCCGCCAGTTTTTCTTTCTGCTGGGCGCCTGGTGCGGCTGCGAAGCCGTCCAAGTCGTTCAGAAGGTTCTGCACCTGATTCGGCAGCGGATCGGGCTTCCATTCAAACGGGGGTCCCGCGTTCCCCAGTCCCTGGCGTTCGCGGATGAATTTTTCCGCCACGGCCTCAACTTTCTTCTGGAGTTCGTCCGCCGCCTTTACAACGTCGTCTGGAATCTTTGGGGTGTTCGGTTTTCCCGCGTCCTTCTTCCACTGTTCCCGCGCGTTCTTCAGGGCCGTCTGGATTCCTTCAATTGTTCTGCGGTCCTTGTCCGTGGTCTTGGCCATGGCGTAAAGCTTATCAATCGCTTCGTGTCGTGCTGTGCGGTCGGCGGCAGAAATCGTAATTCGGTTGTCCTCTTCGACGGTCACTTTTTGTGTGGCTTCTTTGTCCCCGGCCTTGAGCTTGATCGTGTATTCTCCGGGTTCGACGAGCGGCCCTCGCGGCCCGAAACCGAATCCCGCGGCGATGGCTTCCAGTTGCTCCGGCGTCGGCTCGGCGGGAGGATTCCAGCGCAGATCCCAGTTCGTGCGGTTCACGCCGGCTGCGCCGGGCCCGTCAAATTCCCGAACCACTTTGCCGTCTTTATCGAGCACGGTGAATTTGACTTTGCCTTCTTTCTTTTCTGCCGCCTCGCCCGTGCCTTCGGCCTTGGGCTTTTCCTCCGCGGCGTCCTTCTTGTCCTTTTCGTCTTTCTCTTTCTTCGGCGCTTCCGCAGGCACAGCTTCCTTCAGGTAGTAACTCAAGAGCGCGCCGTAAGCCGGATTCTTTCCTGTGAACATTTTCTGCCCGGCGCTCCAGCGGCGCTGGCGAATGCTCCAGGTCGTGGCCGTCCGCGGCGGAAAAAACGTCACCGGCAAGCCGGCAACATTCGCATCCATTTTTTCGATGGGAGTCAAATCGTCGAAAATCCAGATCGAGCGCCCATGCGTTGCCAGCACCAAGTCGTTTTCCCGCGCCTGAATTTCGATGTCATCCACCGGCACCGTCGGGAAATTATTCTTCAGTGCGGTCCAGTTCACTCCGCGATCCCACGAAACCCACAACCCGAATTCCGTCCCGGCAAACAGGAGGTGCGTGTTGCGCGGATGTTCGCGCACCACGTGAACGCTTCCGGCGGAATCCGGTATGCCGTTGCGGATGGCTTTCCAGGTTTCACCGTAATCCGTGGTCGAGAAAATATAAACGCTGTAATCGTCGCTGCGATGTCCGTCAAATGTCACCAGCGCCGCGCCTTCTCCGGTCTTCGAGGCCACCACGCGGCTCACGTACATTCCCTTCGGCACTCCAGGCACTTTCGTCGCCACGTTTTTCCAGGTTTTTCCGCCGTCGCGGGTCACTTGGACGTTGCCGTCGTCCGTCCCCACCCACAATACGTTCGCGGTGAGCGGAGATTCGCTCAACGTGGTGATCGTCGGGTATTCCTGCACGCCGTCGTGCCGCGATAACGTCTTCTTATCCGGGGTCTTTCCAAAAATGTGCAGCTTGTTGCGGTCCACTCCGGTCGTCAGGTCGCCTCCGAGCCGGGTCCACGTATCTCCGCGGTCGGTCGATTTGAAGAGATAATTTCCGCCATAATAAATCGTCGTATGGTCGTACGTGGAAACCGCCACCGGCGAATTCCACTGAAAACGGTAATGCGGCTCTCCGGCCTTCGCCTCCGGCATGATCGAGCGTTGCTGTCCCGTACGCATGTCGCGCCGCGCGACATGACCGTCTTGCGATTCCGTGTAAACAATCCATGG
>WNFJ01717696.1_pt2 | contig 10454 bp, 14 predicted proteins | sample 5400461 | NCBI WGS metagenome assembly WNFJ01 (sample SAMN13153349, study PRJNA577476) | soil metagenome | isolation source: 115 cm saprolite on Douglas fir-dominated hillslope | place: USA:California | collected 2013-09-17
CTTCAGGAATAGAGGGAAGGCTCCCAGAGCGAAGTCAGCGCCGTGCATCTCGAGGATGGGGGTGCGCCGGATATGCTCTCGGATGCGCGAATACGCGGCGCGGATGTGGTTCTGGTCGGGAAACGAAATTTGCGTGGCGTTCATGGAGCGACCTTGTTATAATTTAGGCGTTTAGCTAAATACACAAGTACCATTTTGGCCCGGAACCATGCAGACTTCAAACACAATCTTTCGCGCCCTGGCTAACGAAAACCGCCTGCTGATCCTGAATTGGCTGAAGCACCCGACGAAGCACTTCCCGCCGCAGAAGGATGGCGACTTGGTGAAGGACGGAGTTTGCGGCCTGCTGATCGCGCGAAAGCTGAAGGTTAGCCATCCGACCGCGAGCGAGCACCTAAAGATCCTTTCGCAAGCGGGGCTGCTGCGCGGGAAAAGAATCAAACAATGGACGTTTTACAAACGCAATGAGCCGCGGATATGCGCGTTGAAGCAGTCTCTATTTGAGAGCATTTAACGGGGATACGCTGGCTTCAGGAGTTTAGGGAGATTTTCAGCTCATCGGCCAAACGTTGCGGGCTGAACGGACTGCATGCGAAAAAGCGTTCGCCGACTTTCAACGTAGGTACTTTTCGTTTGCCATGGTTCACGCGCATGACGAGGTGTTCGCTGTCCGCGTCTTCCTCGATGTTCACTTCGCGGAACTGTACGCCGCGGTCCTTCAGGAACTTTTTCACCCGGTAGCAGTCCGGGCACCAGGTTGTGCTATAGATTGTTACGTCTTCCATCCTAAATCTCCCTGACGTTTGATCGAAAACCTGCCAGAAGGTTACAAGCCGAGTTCATCGCCAAGAACAAGCCCTAGCGGACCTCGACCGCGACGCCGCGGTACCTTCTGGCCACGTGGATTCGAATCACGGCGCGCTGCAATGCGATCGCTGCGCGATCCCAATCAATTTCCGGATCATGGGAAGCCATGCGCTTCTCTGCCCGCGCCAGCGCAGCCTCGGCGCGTGCCAAATCAATTTCTTCCGCGCGCTCGGCCGTTTCGGCCAGCACCGTTACGCGATCGGGCAGCACTTCCGCGAACCCCTGAACGATCGCCAGGGTGGTGGGCTGGCTGGACGTCGCCGTCCGGTAACCCAACTCGCCGACTCCGAGTTCGGTGATCAGTGGCGCGTGCCCGGGTAAGATTCCCATCTGGCCATCGAGCCCTGGGATCGTCACCTCCAGGACCGTTTCCCGAAGCAGTTGCCGCTCGGGTGTCACCACGATCAGTTCTATGGCTTCCGGAAGCATTTTCCTTACACGCCCGCCTTCATTTTCTCGGCCTTTTCGAGCACTTCGTCAATGGTGCCCACCATGTAGAAAGCTTGTTCCGGAACATCGTCGTATTTGCCTTCGACGATTTCCTTGAAGCTGCGCACGGTGTCTTCGATCTTGACGTACTTGCCTTCCAATCCTGTGAATTGCGCCGCCACGAACATGGGCTGCGACAAGAACTTCTCGATGCGCCGGGCGCGGGCTACCGTGCGCTTGTCTTCGTCGGAAAGTTCTTCGATGCCCAGAATCGCGATGATGTCCTGCAGGTCCTTGTAGCGCTGCAGCACGGACTTCACCGCACGTGCAACCGAGTAGTGTTCCTGCCCGACCACGCGCACATCCAGGATTCGCGAATAGCTGGCCAGCGGGTCCACGGCGGGATAGATTCCGCGTTCGACGATTTGGCGGCTCAGGTTGGTTGTCGCGTCGAGATGCGTAAACGTCGCTGCCGGGGCGGGGTCCGTGTAGTCGTCCGCGGGGACATAAATCGCCTGCACCGAGGTGATCGATCCCGACTTCGTCGAGGTGATGCGCTCCTGTAACTCGCCAATTTCGGTGTTCAGGTTTGGCTGATATCCCACCGCCGAAGGCATGCGCCCAAGGAGGGCCGACACAAACGGAAAATATTGTCGATGAACAGCAGCACGTCCAGGTGTTCCTGGTCGCGGAAATATTCTGCGACGGTCACGCCCGTGAGGCCGACACGAAGACGCGCACCGGGCGGTTCGGTCATCTGGCCGTAAATCAACGCGGCGCGAGATTTTTCGGAGTTTCCGGGTTCAATGACATGAGATTCGGACATTTCCAACCACAAGTCGTTTCCTTCGCGCGTGCGTTCACCGACACCGGCAAACACCGACAAACCACCGTGCTGCATGGCAACGTTGTGAATCAGCTCAAGAATCAGCACCGTCTTGCCCACGCCCGCGCCGCCGAACAACCCGATTTTTCCGCCCTTCACGTATGGCTCCATCAGGTCCACGACCTTGATGCCGGTCTCGAACATTTCCAGGTTGGTGGACTGATCTTCCAGAGCGGGGGCTGGGCGGTGAATGGGATAGTAGGTGTCGGCTTTGATGGGTCCGAGTTGGTCAACCGGCTTGCCGAGCACGTTCATCACGCGGCCGAGCGTCGCGCGACCGACGGGAACAGCAATCGGCTTGCCGGTGTCGAATGCTTTCATGCCGCGGACCATTCCCTCGGTTGGTTCCATGGCCACGGCGCGGACGCGTCCATCACCAAGGTGCTGCTGCACTTCCGCAGTCACGTCCAGCGGTTCCGGCACGTTGTAGCCTTCGCTGCTGACGCGGACGGCGTTGTAGATCGCCGGCAGGTGCCCGGCTTCAAATTGAATGTCCAGGACTGGGCCAATCACTTGGACCACGTGTCCGACTGCTGCATATTGCTCGGCCATCTTCAACCCCTCTGATTTCGAAACTTTATTTTCACGAGTCACGATTCACAAGTCACGAATCACGCCGTGCTCGCTGCTCCGCTGACAATTTCGATGATCTCCTTGGTGATGGCTGCTTGCCGGACTTTGTTCATGTGCAGGGTCAGGGCATCGATCACTTCGCCGGCATTGCGCGTGGCGGCTTCCATCGCGGTCATTCTCGCGGCATACTCGGCAGCGCAGGATTCCAGCATCGCGCGCAAGATTTGCGTTTCGACGTAGCGCGGCAGCAAGCGGTCCAGAATCTGCTGCTCCGGCTGTTCGTAGATGTAGTCGACCTGCGCGGAAGCAGGAGCCGCCGCGGTCTCCGTCTCGGCGGCTTCCTTGACTTCTTCGACGGGCAAAACTTTGTCGACCACCAGCGTTGGCGCCAGCACATTCTTGAATTCGCTGAACACCACGTACACCGCATCGATCTCATGCTTGGCGTAAAGTTGGCTTACCAAATTCGCAATTTCACGCGCGACTTGGTAATCCACGCGCGCCAGCACGTTCACATATTCCGCGACAAATTGATAACCAGCTTTGCGCAGCGAATCGCGGCCCTTCTTCCCTATCGGGATCAGCGAGATTTTCGTGCCCTTTTTGCTGCGCATGAATTCATGCGCCAGCTTCAAAACATTGGTATTGAATGCGCCAGCCAGCCCGCGTTCACCCGATAACACCATGAGCAGGATGCGCTCTTCCGGCCGCTTCGCGAGCAAGGGATGCTGGGGCGATTCGATGCGCGCCATTGTTGAGCCGCCAGTTCCTTGGCATACGGCCGCGCCGCCAATGCCGCTTCCTGCGCACGCCGCAAGCGGGCCGCCGCCACGAACTTCATCGCGCGGGTAATCTGCTGCGAGCTCTTTACCGAGCGGATCCGTCGCCGAAAATCGAGAAGTGTTGGCATCGTTTCTGGTCAGGCGTCTGGCCTAGTACGCCGCTCCAGCTTCGGCCGACAGCGCCGCGGTAAAACGTTCCTTGAAAGCGTTCACGGCGGCCTTGATCGAAGCCTTAATGCCGTCATCGAGCGCCTTCTTTGTGGCCATCTCTTTCAGAACGCCGGCATAATTTGTTTCTGCAAACTGCAAAAATTCATTTTCAAAGCGCCGCACTTCGCTCACCGGAATGCTATCGAGCGCGCCGCTGGTGGCGACGTAAAGCGCCAGCACCTGCTTTTCCACCGAGAGAGGCTGATATTGATCCTGCTTCAGCTCTTCCGTGAGCCGCTGGCCGCGCGCTAGCTGCGCTTGCGTCACTTTGTCCAGCTGATCCGAACCGAATTGCGCGAAAGCCGCCAGTTCGCGGAATTGCGCCATGTCCAGCCGCAACGTGCCGGCCACCTGGCGCATGGCCTTGATTTGGGCGTTGCCGCCGACGCGGCTGACGGAAATGCCGACGTTGATCGCGGGACGAATGCCGGCGTTAAACAGATCCGATTCCAGATAAATCTGCCCATCGGTGATGGAAATGACGTTGGTCGGGATATACGCAGAAACGTCGCCGGCCTGCGTTTCAATCACCGGCAAGGACGTGAGCGAGCCGCCGCCAAGCTTGTCGTTTAGTTTTGCGGCGCGTTCCAGCAAGCGCGAATGCAGGTAAAACACGTCGCCCGGAAACGCTTCGCGGCCCGGCGGACGGCGTAGCAGGAGCGAAATCTCGCGATAAGCCTGGGCGTGCTTGGAGAGGTCATCGTAGAACGTCACCGCGTGGCGTTTGTTGTCGCGGAAATATTCGCCCATGGCGCAAGCGGCATAGGGAGCGATGTATTGCAGCGATGCGGGCTCAGCGGCGGAGGAAGCCACGACGATGGTGTAATCCATCGCGCCGAAATCAGTAAGCACCTTGACGACTTGCGCAATCGTCGAGCGCTTCTGCCCGATGGCGCAATAGATGCAAATCATGTCGCTGCCCTTCTGGTTGATGATGGTGTCCAGAATGACAGCGGTTTTTCCGGTTTGACGGTCGCCGATAATCAATTCGCGCTGGCCGCGTCCGATGGGGATCATGGAATCAATCGCCTTGATGCCGGTCTGCAGCGGTTCGCGCACCGGCTGGCGGTCTAGCACGCCGGGAGCAATTCGTTCGAGCGGATTACGTTGCTTCGTGGCGATCGGCCCCTTATCGTCTTCCGCCTCGCCGAGCGGATTCACAACCCGGCCGATCAATGCTTCGCCCACGGGCACGGACATGACCATATTCGTCCGCTTGACCGTGTCGCCTTCCTTCAGCTCGGAAGATTCACCGAGCAACACCGCGCCCACTTCTTCTTCTTCGAGGTTCAGCGCGATTCCAAAAACGTTATGCGGGAACGCGAGCATTTCGCCCGCCATGGCCTTTTCCAGCCCGTAAATGCGGGCAATTCCGTCACCCACGCTGATCACTGAGCCGACTTCGTCCACCGACAAGGTCTGCTCGTAGTTGGCGATCTGTTCGCGCAGGATCTTGCTGATTTCGTCCGCTTTGATGTTTGCCATGCCCGCTCCGTTCCCGAATTTCTATTCCGCCGCCAGGCGTGCCCGCATCTGGTTCAGCTGGTTCTTCAATGAGCCGTCGTAAATGGTATCGCCGATGCGCACGACCGCTCCACCTAACAATGCCGGGTCCAATGAATACTTGGCCTGAATCTTTTTCCCCGTGACGCGCTCCAGCGTCTGCAGCAGTTGCGTCCTTTGCGTGGCGTCCAGTTCCATGGCGGATTCCACTTGCGCTTCCGCCACGCCTAGCCGCTGCTGGATCACCTGCTGAAAAGTTTCGATTATTTTGGGAAGCTGCTGCGTGCGCCGGTTATCGACCACCACAAACAGGAAGTTTCGAATGATCTTGCTGGCCCCGAGACGCGCCACCAATTTCTCGATCACCGCGTGCTTCGCTTCCCGCGACACGACCGGATCGCTCAGGAAGGTCCTCAAGTCAGCCGACCCGGCGTAGGCCCTGGCAAAATCGCCCAACTGGTTCCGCACCGGCTCGGTTGCGCCTTGTTCCAACGCAATCTCCGCCAGCGCAGTTGCGTATTGCAGGGCTGGCGATTTCAATTGGGCCTCCCCTGCAGGCTTTGCACGAAGTTACGGATCAGAGCGTCCTGCACTGCGGGCGTCATCTGCTTGGCCACCAGAGATTCCGCGCCGTCCACCGCAAGTTTTGCCGCCAGGGCCTTCAGCGCCACGCGAGCCGCGCGCTCTGCCGCTTCGGTTTCTGCTTTCGCCGCGAGTCCAATCTTCTCCACATCCAGTTGTGTTAATTTGCGCAGCCGTTCGAGTTCGGCCTGCGCTTCTTTCTGTGCTGCGGCGCGGAACTCGGCCACTTCCTGCTCCAGGCGCGTCAGTTTCACCGCGGCTTCGTTCAACCGGCGTTCTGCTTCGGCTTTGGCCGCCGTTGCCTGCGCGATGGCTTCGCTGATGAGGTCGGCTTTGCGCCGGAAAATCGGAGGTAAGACTTTCTGGAACAGCCACACGAGCACGACCGCAAGAATTATAAAGTGGATCCACTTGAACAGCAGGATGCTTCCGCCTTCAGCGCCACTCTGGGCGGCTTCCGCGGCACGCACCGCCGTCGCGAACAACAAAATCGCTCCCAGCGATAGCAGCGTTCTCAGCGTTGGCAGGCTGCGCTTCATCGTGCCTCGCTCGCCGGACTGCCCGGCGCATTGGGAGCTGGTAACACGCGCCGCGCAATTTCCACGGATAGTTGAACGGCCGTCGCTTCCAGATCTTTCTTGGCCGCCGCGAATTCCTTCTCGCTGCCCTGTTTCGCTGCGTTTACTTCCGCGGCGGCCTTAGCCCGCGCTTCCTTCAGGAAGGCCGCACGTTCTTCCATCAACTTCTTTCGGGCGGCTTCCTGCTCGGTGTACACCTTGGCACGCGCTTGTTTCAAGGCCTCTTGATACTGGCGAATTTTTTCCGCAGCTGCTGCTTGCGCCGCTTCCGCAGATTTCTGAGCGCCCAGGGTGCGGGCGTCGCGCTCGGCCATGACTTTCAGCAAGGGTTGGAAGAAAAGGGAACGCAATACCAGATAAAAAGCCAGGACGATCAGGGCTACAGGCACAGCCCCGAGGAAAAGTTCCCCTAGTTGGTGAACCAAATCTGGCATGAAGTTGTTTCGCCTAAATTTCAGGAAGGCAGCCGCGCCGTGTCCCGACCCGGTAGGAGCATACGGAGGGCTTTGTGCCGCCTCACAGAACTATTATTTATAGCATTCGGTGCAACTGCCCGTCAACGCAACGCAAGTGCGGCGGAACGGAATTTTCGATACAAAGTGGCCCGAATATGGAAGTTCCAAATTGGAATGAAAAGCCGCTGGGTTCCTACGGGCTTCCCTGTACTTCATGGCCGCTAATCCTCGCTATAATTCCTCTTTCCATTTTTCGCTTTGCATTCGTCATTCGAATTGAGAGCCAATGCCCATGTCCAAGAGCTGGAAAACCAAGCTGATTCACTCTGACGCGAAGATACCCCAGGGCTACCGTTCCCTGGTCACACCGGTTTATCGAGGTTCTACCACGGTCTTCCCATCGGCTGCAGCGGTGCGAGACACCTGGGACCAGCACCGCGTCGGCTACACGTACGGGCTGTATGGCACGCCCACGGCTCTGGAGTTGGCCGGGCGCATCTGCGAATTGGAATCGGGCAAGCGCACGATTCTGACGCCCGGCGGCCAAAACGCCATCTCGCTTATCAATTTGGCTTTCCTGCAGACTGGCGATCACATGCTGATCCCGGCGAGCGTGTACTTCCCCAACCGCAAATTGGCCACCACGCTGCTCGCTCGCTTCGGCGTTACGGCCAGCTACTACGACCCGATGATCGGCTCGGGAATCGCTTCGCTGATTCAGCAGAACACGCGGCTGGTTTGGTGCGAAAGCCCTGGGTCGATCACCATGGAAGTCCAGGATCTGCCGGCGATTGTGGCGGCCGCTCATGCGCGCGACGTGCCGGTGGTGCTCGACAACACCTGGTCCGCTGGCATTCTTCTGGATGCGTTCCAGCATGGCGTGGACATCACCATGCAGGCCGTGACCAAATACATTGGCGGCCACAGCGATCTGCTTCTTGGCTCTGTTACGGTGAGGGATGATTCGCTGCACCAGAGGCTCGGTGCCGCGCAACAGGTTCTTGGCAGCGCCGTTTCTCCTGATGACTGCAGTCTCGCTCTGCGTGGCCTGCAAACACTGGGTGTGCGCCTCGCCGCTGTCGAAACTTCTGCGCTGACAGTGGCCAAATGGCTGGCGGCCCGCCGTGAAGTCGAGCGCGTGCTTCATCCCGCGCTGGAGTCTTGTCCGGGCCACGAATTCTGGAAGCGCGATTTTCTGGGCTCTTCCGGTGTGTTTTCGATTGTGTTTAAGCCCGGCCCGACGCAGGAGCAGGTTTTCGCGTTCGTGGATTCACTGCAGCTTTTCAAGGTGGGATACAGCTGGGCGGGGGTGACGAGTCTTGCCGTCGCGTACGATATTGGGCGCATTCCCGGCCGGCCAGCGTACGACCACCGCATCGTGCGGTTGAGCATCGGACTTGAGGCCACAGAAGATTTGCTGAGCGATCTGGAGCAGGCGCTGGCGAAGCTCGGGTGTTTTGGTTGAGATCCTTCGTGGCGCAAACAGCGCGCCACTCAGGATGACATGTTGACGCAGGGAGTAGGTGAACAGAAGGATTGTGGCTATGCGAGGCCGACCGCGCTGAGTCTATTCGGCCGGATTCACTGCGTCGTATACGTAATGAATTGTGACGTCGGTGTTTTTCTTGCCGAGATTCAGGTGCACATCTTCGAATAGCTGTAATCCATCCGGCGACAGTTCATAGCTGCGGGTCATGTTTCCGTTTTTCCCCACTTGTTCTTCCGCCACCAGCTTGTTCCCATCCCAATGCGCCACAAGCTGCTCCGGACCCTGCTGCGGTTCCTTTTTATCCTTGGGCTTGTCCAGCGTTCTGCCGTCGGTATAGAGAATGATTTTGTGGCTCTCATCGCCGGTCAAAACGATTTCCGGGGCTTTAGGCTCTTTTTGTTCGACGTTCAGGCGGATTGTTGGATCGAGCAGTTCCTGCATCTTTTCTTTTTCCGATGCGCCGGGATCCCCCTGCGGAGGCCGGTTCCCACGGTTGCCGCCATAGCCGCCGCCACCGGGCCAGCCACTGCCCGGCCAGCTGCCACCGCCCATCGTCGGTCCGTTGTTCGGATTGCTGCTGGTGCCGTGGGCTTGCTGGACTTTGCGGTGGGGATCGTCGCTCTCGTCCTTGTTCAACTGCCAATCGCCTGCGAAGGTCTTCCGCGGAGTGACTTGCACGCGCTTCGCTACAGCAGGCGGCGCATCTTCCGAAGAGGCTGGCTGGGGAGGAGGGGTTAGCGGACCCGGGGCCGATTGCCCGAACGCGGCCGCCGCGAGGACTAGACCTGCACTGGTGATTAGGATTGTTCTAGCCATCGACCACATGGTTGCACCTCAGAACGCTTGCTTATTATCCACCAAGAAATTCCCTGCTGCCCCCGGGGGTTCCCGGCACGAACCAATTCTGCCCTACCCTTGTGATTCGTCGGAGCGGTAAAAAGGGTGCTTCCACCGTTTTCTGTCCGGCACCCCTGCGAACCAATACTACAACCTGGCTGATCCTTTCTCTCCCACCGCGACCACGCGGCTGCGCGAACAAACCTCAGTGCTGAAGGCCTGAGCTACAGGAACATGCGGCGTCACTCGAGAAGGCCTGAAGGCCCGGGCTTCAATGGGGCGTCACTCGAGCCAATTCTCCAGGTCACGCGCGCGTTCCAACAACTTCAGGGCACCTAATTCGCGGAATTCCTTGGACCTCTTCCGGTAATCGTACGCGCTCTTCGGGAGAATGGCTATGAAGGGCATGCCCGCGGCCTTTGCGGCCAAGGCGTCGTCAATGTTGTCACCCAAATAGAGCGCCGTTTGCGCTTCGCGCTTGCCCAGGATCAGCCGCAAGCCTTGCGGGTCTGGCTTCTTTTTGGCATCGTCCATAGTGATTACGGTGCGGAAGCAACGAGCAGCGGGCCAGTGTTCGAAAGTGTAGGTGAACTCCGGGCGAGTTCTGCCCGTGAAGAGATTCAGTTCACGCTGGCTGGCCCACTTCTGAATGATTCGCGGACTGACCAGCAGCTTCTCTTTCACCACGTTCCCGGGTTCGCCGTTTCTGCCCCAGTAGAACGGCTGGAACGCCAGCCGGGCTTGTTCGTAAGTGGTGGGCACGCCAAGCGCCGTGGCCCATCGCGACACCATCATCCAGTCGTCATTATTTCCTGGCTGTCTCTTCCACTCGTGAAACTCGGCCCAGGTGACTTTTTTCCCGGTCAAGGCCTCCATGGTTTGCAGCCCGGACCGCCAATAAGTTTCCTTGACGTCCACCAGCACGCCATCGACGTCAAAAATGAGCACTTGCGGATTGAGTTTGCCCGCTCTGTTTTTTCGCGTCTGCCCCATCTGGCCTTTCCCTTCCTGCTTGTCCTTCCAGTGTACCGTGACTCCTCTCTGCACTCTGTGTTAAACCTGTGCTAGCCCCATTTCTTGCCGCTGAAAAAGTTGCATGTTCTCGCTCGGGGCGATTCCCTGTGGAGTCAAGATGCAAAGGCCGTTCCTGGCGACAATGCCGATCCTTGCAGCAACAGCTCTGTTATGCGTGAGTGGCTTGGCCCTTCACCCAGCGCCCCAAACTTCGGTCGCAGCGCCCAAAATTGCTGCGACGCCGCCCAT
>WNFJ01014936.1_pt1 | contig 10452 bp, 11 predicted proteins | sample 5400461 | NCBI WGS metagenome assembly WNFJ01 (sample SAMN13153349, study PRJNA577476) | soil metagenome | isolation source: 115 cm saprolite on Douglas fir-dominated hillslope | place: USA:California | collected 2013-09-17
TTCTCCATAGGTGATAATGCTGGCAGCTGCCTCGCGTGCTTGTACCTGCTTGAAGAATGGCTTGTTGAGATGTTGCTCGAAATACCACGCAAGTTGCTGCTCCTGCTGTGGGGTGAACGGATCGGAGACCGTCATGAGATACGGTGAGCCGCCGTTGAAGCTGATCCTGGCGTTGGCTCCGTTCGCTCCTCCTGTCCATTCTTCAATCCGAATGAGAGCCATGTTCCTCTTCTCCTCTCGAGTGCACGATCCTCATCCGCTACTACGGCTCTTCTTGTTCGACAACGAGCAGGTGGGTGCCGTCGGGCTGATCGAGTTGGGTAATCTTCAGACGCTTGTGAGGCTGGTTGTTTCTCTTGTTCGCAGCAGCTACTTTGAGCACATCATAGATTGCGTTGGTGAGAATGCCCAGTCCAACCGTACTCACCAATGTGATGATGCCTTCAAGCAGTGTTGGATCAAACTGCTTGGCATCGGACGGGATAAGACGGACACTAGCAATCGCGCTGGCCTGGGCATCAGCGTTCCATGCTGTGATGATCTCAGAGGAACTCAGGTCTAGGTCTGGGGAGAGAACGAGTTGATATGCTTTGGTTTCCATGCAAACTCCTCCATGCATTGGGTATCGCCTCTTTTTAAGGCGCGAGTGGCGACAAGGGTGCTTTGCCATCCCGTGGTAGAGACGGCCTTAGTGTAGCACATGCACAGGAATTTGCAAGAGCAATAGCGGCACATAATCTCGTGCTCTTAATGGACACTCCCCTTACTTGACATAACTAGTCCGCGTGGTTAATAATAAAGAGTAAGTAGCAGAGTTGACAATAGATCTTAATAAAAAAATAGCAGGTTCTGTACCTGCTAAAGCTATCAGAGTGTAGCAATCAACCTACAAGTACGTTTGAATACACCTTGAAAGGTAGGAACAAATACATGACAGCCAAGATTACCCGCAACGAATTGCAGGAAAAATTGAACCATGGAGAGGCCATTACTCTTGTCGAGGCACTCGCACCATCGGCGTACGAGCAAGCGCATCTACCTGGTGCAATCAATATACCATCTGACCAAGTTCATGAACTTGCGCCCAAACTTCTCCCCGATAAGTCGGCAGAGATTGTTACTTACTGCGCCAACGGCCCCTGCCAGGGCTCGACCATTGCTGCCGACAAGTTAGAACAACTGGGATATACCAACGTCAAGGAATACGAGCTAGGCAAGCAGGACTGGATCGAAGCCGGTTTGCCTACTGAGGGCGGCATCCGGACAGCTAGCCACTAACTTCCTTGGGAACAAAGTTCTAGTTCTAAGACTCTGCTTGTGAGGGAGATGACTTCGTCCTCATCTCCCTACATTACTATCCAACCTGAACAGGGACTTTATGATACCCAGTTGCCCCACTAGGAACAGTACCCTGCTCACGGCTGGTCTGTACCTCGCCAGTACCATCGGTCGCACGGCAGACCAGTGTGTACAGTCCAGGCAATAAGGGAGTCCATGGCCAGGACCAGAAGACCCAGGTATCCTGCGATAGCCGGGGCTGCAACGTCGCCTCGCGCCAGGTCTTGCCTTACTTCCTGGATACCACGATTTCCCGCGAAGGCAATACCACCAACCTCCACCGTCTTTCCTAGGCGAGCAGTATCACGAGGATGATCGATACGACTTGTTGTGTGCAGCGGGCCATTATACCAACCCTGGTCGGAATAGAGACCACCCACAAAGTGATCGGTCAGTTCGACACGGGTAAGCCACTTGGGATTCTCCTCACCATAGCGTCCAGGAACCAGAGCACGCAAGGGATAGCCATGCCGCTGCGGAAGCTCCACGCCATTCATACGCCAGGCCAGTAAAGCATCAGCTGCCAGCACTTCATCCAAAGGCAAGCTCATGTTGTAGCCATCTATGCAATAGAACGCGACATACTTCGCTTCCGGCAGAGATCCCCCGCGCTGTTCCAGCAACGTGTGCAGGGTGACGCCTCGCCAGACAGCCGTACTGATCAGATCATGGCCAACACCGTTAGCTATACATTCAAGGGTAATAGCTCGCGAGATCGAAGGCAAATTCTGTAATTCGGAATAGGTATACGAGCCAGGATTTTTCACCAGACCGGTAACCTCCAGTCGCCAGAGATTAATATCCGGCGTCGGATCATCCGTGTTTTGCGTTACAACGTAGTGCTCGCTATTAGGCGTAATAGGGAGCGTTACCTGATTATGTGGAGGCGATTGCATGCCATCATACGACGCATAATTGTTCAGATAGCCGCGTACCAGCCCGAGCGCACCACCGATGCCACTGACAGTTAAAACGGCTACGCTTATACGCGAGAGTATTTCCCTCCTGCCCTGTACATACGCAGGAACACCTGCTACTTGCCGAGGCAGCAAGGCACGATAGGCAAGACAGAGTACAACACCATACACACCGATATCAAGCAACAGACCAAGAGCAGAGGTTACGCGCCCCCAATCGATAGGCAGTCCCAGAAAGTTCTGGCGCAACTCATCCCAGAACAGCAGAACCACAATCAACGTCAGGACTACAAGAAGGGTCAGGATCGTAAACCACTCTCGCTTTGCTGGCCGGGAACTAGTTGCAGGCAGTTTCACAGAGACAATGGCAGCATAGAACAAACCAAGTACTACTCCAAGACCGATCATACCCAGCAGCGCCAGACCAAGTGGGGTTGTTTTAGCATTGGAGCCATAGGTCACCAGCAAATGAACGAAAGTATGCACATCGAGATGTTTCAATACAAAATCGCCAAACAGCTCTACAGGAGTTGGTACACCAAACCATAGGCGCAATATACCCATCATCACAACGGCTAGCAAGCTCGCTGCCAGACCAGCTGCTAACGCGCATTGCCCGCAGATGATCCAGGTACGCCACATCGGATAATTCACAGAAGAAGCATCAGTCTCCTTATCAGCTTTAGCTTCTTTATCTGTATCACTCATAGTCCTACGCCTTTCCTTTTGCACGCATAGGCCTGAAGCCAACGAAGGTAGCTATGCCCAGGCCGATCAGTACAGGATCATAGACACACAGGTAATAGATGGGCCAGGAAGAGTTACTGGATACAAGATATGTAGAGACTGAAGCACAGGCAAAGTACCAGGCCATTGCAGCTGCCAGTCCCTTTATACTTAGCCCTCCTGGCACAAAACGACTTGACATGTGAAGCATTGTTCCTTTAGAATGACCCACATCAGGAGGCATGGGGGGGTTGCATCGGGTTTTCTCTTTCTCTTCGATCCGTCTGAGGATACTGCAACAATAGGGTAGCAGCGCTGTATTGTACCAGGGAAAGACATGTGTCGAGACGCAGAAGACCGTGCCGATCAAGATCAGCGTTCCCGCCTCCATACTAATACGCTCACGCTGGCGTTGCCACCAGATTGCCAGCGCTACCCCGCCAACCAGCAGCAGATCGACAGTATAGCTTAGTATATGCGCTATCACTCCATTAAACTGCAAATGCTGATTTAGCCACTGGATGAATAGGAAAACGCTACCGCCATTCCAGCTATGTTCACTCACATAGGTGGTCAAGAAACCAAAAGCTCGCCCGTGTCCCAGGATTACAAAAGGAACATAGGCCAGTATAACAGTAATACCACACGCCACCAAACATGTCATCATCCAGACACGATTACAGCGAGGGAGCACAACCAGCAGTAAGAGAATGGGATAAATATTGGTGAGTGTAGCCAGGGCAATTAGCAGTCCCGTTAAGACAGAATTCCATCGCCAGGAACTCTGCGAGCTGACGAGTGCCAGTAGAGTGAAGACCAACGTGATCGCCTCATGATGTCCCTGCATCGCAAATTCAACGATCGGTAAGGGACACCAGGCATAGATTAAGCAACGACTGGGGTCGAGGCCACGGGAGCGCAGGAGGGCTATTAGAGCGCCACACGTTACGATCTCCAGCAGCACCAGGATACCCTTGAATACTACGAGATTATCTGGTGCGATAAGATAGCTCAACAGATAGACAGCCTGGGCCGCTGGCGGATAAAGTGTGGGAACATTGCGAAAGCGACTGTTGTCATAAATAAAATTGCGTAGATGCACAAGTGCAGCATCATGCGGAGCATATACGTAGGGGCTATAGCCATGCAAAGTGATACGCGCATCCCAGAGATAGCGCCAAGAGTCATGCGATAAATTGGGTGGAAGTGGGAGTAAGATAGAGCGTAAAACGAGTGCTCCCAATAGGATGATCCCTAGCTCTACCCAACACCATCGGCCCTCAAGCGGCCTTGTAGCCAGGATCAAGACTGATGCAGCCAGATATGGTAAAAAACTGAGTATCCAGAGGATTATCCAGGATGCAACAGGAGTATCAATTGGCGGTGCTGTCATGCGCAGGAAGAGCGTGAAACCGAGGGATACCAGTAAGAGTATACATAGTATAGGCAGACGCCACTGCTGCCAACATCGACGTTGGCTGACAGTGGCGAGAGCCAGTTCTGGTGAAGAGCGAAACGATTGTGCTATCGACATAGATTATTGCCTTTCCAAGGGACGACCACGAAGGCTGCATACGGTTTCTCTATACACGTACGAAGGGTACTTTCTTTTTCATCCAAGACAATCGCATCTTTATTTTCTGTACCACCCTCAGTAGCGAATATGCAATGATGGTTTTGCTCTCAATATTGTATACTAACCAGAGAAAACAATCATGACTGGAATTTGAGTCACGGTTAAGTTCGACAATTGCCTCACAATTGGATTGTGGCAGATGTGCTAAAGAGCACGATTAGCTTGATTTGCCTCAATAATGACGAATCGCAACAGGAGAAAAATTATGCGCCTGGGATTACAGGTTCCCAATTTTACATGGTCAAATGATCAAAGTCAACTTGGAGATACATTTGGTCTTATCGCACAGAGAGCGGACCGTGCTGGCCTCTACAGCCTGTGGGTGATGGACCACTTCTTCCAAATAGGTTTTGTCGGGCCCGCGGAAAACGAGATGCTTGAGGGATGGAGTGCGCTGGCATTCGCCGCTGGTCGCACCAACCATATCAAGCTTGGGACAATGGTTACTGGTGTGACCTACCGCCATCCCGGCATCCTGGTAAAGACTGCAACTACCCTTGATGTCCTTCGGTATCGGCGCTGCCTGGAACGAAGATGAGCACAAAGGATTGGGTGTGCCCTTCCCTCCGCTTGCTGAACGCTTCGAGCGGCTGGAAGAGACCTTGCAAATAGCTCACCAGATGTGGGCAGGAGATCAAAAACCATATACGGGCAAGCACTACACGCTTGAGCGCCCACTAAACTCCCCACAGGCAGTGCAAAAATCCCATCCACCAATTCTCATCGGCGGAGCTGGTGAACGCAAAACATTGCGTTTGGTCGCGCAATATGCAGATGGATGCAATCTCTTTGCTCGTCTGGGCAATGGGGAACTGCAACGCAAACTGGACGTGCTACGTGATCATTGCCAAGCCTTGAATCGCCCATATGAGCAGATCGAGAAGACTACAATCGAACATATCTCCATCACGCACGACGGTCGCGATGGGACGCTATCACCTAACGCAGTGATAGATCGCTTTGCTGAATTAGCCGAATTAGGTATTGATCAGGCCATCTTTAGTTTGATCAATCTGACAGATCCTGAAGTATTCGATATCCTAGCTACCAGGATTGTCCCAGAGGTCGAAAAACTTCCAGTAGCAGGTAGGTAGGGGTACAACGGGCGCGATAAATCGGGCCCCTACCGATGGCGATAAATCGCGTTGTTTCGTTCAAGAGGATCAACACGGAATCTACTTGCGCCCAGAAGGATTGCGATGACACAGCGCAACACGCTCACCACTGCTGAAAAAGCGTTTGTAGAAAAGTTGCGGGTCGCAAGACTGGGCACAACAGACGAGAACGGAACTCCCTACCTCGTTCCCGTCTGTTATGCATTTGACGGTACTTACTTCTACACGCCGCTTGATGAGAAACCCAAGCGCGTCCCAGGGACAAAACTACGGCGCGTGCGTAATATTGAAGCTCGGCACGAGGCTGCGCTGCTCTTGGACCAGTATGCCGACGACTGGTCACAACTGGCCTATGTGCTCATACACGGCCGCGCAGAATTGATTGGTCCCACAGATGAGCGGCATAGACAAGCAGTAGCGTTGCTAAGAGAGCGCTATGTGCAATACAAAAGCATGGCATTGGAGCAGTATCCCCTTATTATGATAACGCCTCAGCGCATTACGGCGTGGGGGCCAGCTCTCTCCAGCTAACGACAACATTTTACATAGAACATAACGTCGGTGACACTCCGCACGGACTAAAGTCCGGCAGCTTCTGATACCCCAACGTAGTCGCTTCCCCGGGCAGTTGGATCGTAGATCCGGCTCGATTGGGGACGTAGTGGGTTGGTGATATCGCGAACAGGCCCAACCATCCTTGGGTGACCGTTCTGGGCGGTGCCATGCCCGTTACTGCTCTCATGCCCAGCTGAAAGGGATGGATGGCCCACAGTTTCAGCTTTTGGCTCTTGGAGAGCAGCACCACCTGAAGATCGCTCTTCCCTTTCCGTCGCCGGAAGAGTTTGAGGCTTTTCCTGGAAGAAGATTCCGAAGCGTGCAAAAAGTCGGTTCCCGATCATCAAACTGGCGTTCCTATCGGCATTCCCCTTCATACCGCATTTCTCGCAATAGACGAGTGGAGCGCCATAGGTATATCCCTTGGCTTCTTGCCCCTCTGCATAACGAGCTACCATTGCGCCACAACAAGCACACTCACGACTGGTATTTCTGGGGCTCACTCGACTGGTGAGAATACCAGCATGATAAGCCTTGTACTTCGCGTCGTTGAAAATGCGCCCTTTCATCCAGAAGGCCCGTTTGCTATTGCCTCGTTTGCTATACTTGCCTTTCTCAGGCTTGAGGTTCCCGAGATGCTCAAACACCAGGATGCTTGCTTTGTGCTTCTGGGCAAACTGGACAATGCGGATGCTCACCAAATGAGCCATATGCTCGTCGACGTTCCTGATCTTCTTCCACAGGTCCGCATTGTCCAGCTCATTTTGAGCTATGAGTCCAGTTCGAGATCGGTTGCGTGCAATACGCCCGAGGTGTTTCTTCCTAAAGCCGGATACCCGTTGCCCACCTCCAATGAAGAGAGTGGCAAGAGTCGAACCTTCAACATCTCGGATCGTACACACAGCTAATTGTTCGTTGATGTTTAAATCGACCGCACAAATGCGCGTCTCACTATTTGTCTTATTTGCTTCTCTATCTTGACTGGGTTGCTGATCTTCTTTTCGACAGGCGTATGGAGGTACCACTGCTTCCCCTTGCGCACGAGTTGAGGGCTACACAACTGGAAGCCTTCTGGAATTTCGCGCCCTGTGATGCGAACTCTGATCCAGCTCCATGACGCCCCTGTCCAAACTTTGATGGAGATGGACGAGTCCGTTCTGTCCTTCCACATGCCTGCGTAGAGGGTTGCTGATTTGTTCCAGGTGCGTGGAGGAACTGGAGGACGCTCTGTGGACTTTTTCCCCTTCGCCTCTGCTTTTTCCTTCGACTTCTGCCACCGAGCACGATTGCCGTAGAAGGAGCGAGCAGAACCAAGAGCCGCATGAATAGCAGCTCGTCGGAACATGGCCGGAATGTCTTCTCCAATCGTCTCCAGCGGCATGACGGGGTGAGGATTCAGTTCAGTGGTATGAGTGAGCTTCTCAAGAGCGGTGAGGGCTTCTTTGTTTGAGAGATCCAAAACCTTCACATGTGCCTGGATCACATCGAAGTAGAAAGAGGCGACTCGATTGAAAAGAGCTTGATTGGCAGCAAAATATGCTTGCACATCAGAACGATGGCTTAGCATCTGTCTGATCGTCGTCGTTGCTTTTGCCATAGAAGCAATATCCTTTCAATTTATCTTCTCTACTATCTATAACGAAACATATTTAAATCTGTAACATCTAATTCTGCCAAACTGGGGAGAAGTTCCCTCCAGAGAGAGAAATATTTTCCTATACTCTTTGTATGGGAAAGGGAGACTTTTGGTTGAAACCACGACGCCTAACCGCTCGGATTAAAATCCGGCGGCTTGCGGCGGGCTAAAGCCCTTTTCTGTCACAATAAAAGTTCATCTGCCTCTACTGTAGAGGCAGGCTTGAAGGATTGGGGCTGTAACAAGAGTTCCTGTGCCTTCAGGCTGGAGAGGTTCAGATTCGTAAATGTACGATCAAGCAGATCATTTATGTCGTGAAGCTGCCGCGCAATCCATCTTGTTAAATCGCTGCGTTCTACCGCTTGTCGCACCGTCGCCGCCTTGATCTTGCGCTCATCAGCTGAGAGCGTCAAGGCTTTATACAACGCCTCTGCGGTCTCCTCCACATCGATAGGGGAGGTTGGGATCAACCCCTTAGTCAACTGGTGAAATGCCCCAGCTGTACGCGAAAGGACAATGACCCCATCGCACTGATTAACTACTGCCCCCTCTTTGACCACCAGATTCATCCCATCAATGATCGGATTGACCAGCAACACATCGTAAAACTGCATCGCCGCCAGAGTGCGCATGCGATCATTACTGAAGAATGACTGGATAGGCATCCAGTCGTCCGTCCCATACATATGATTAATTTCATCAATCGACGAACGTACATCAGCATCGAAACGTCGGTACATCGGCAACGTTCGCCGTGATGGCATCAGGAATGCGAGGAAGACTACCTTCCTGTGCAACTCGGGATGTTTCTCGAGTACCTGGGCATAGGCCTGAAAGCCCCGCACGAGATTCTTCGTTGGCTCCATCTGGTCCACGCGCATAATCGTATACTCACGCAGCAGTGGCTTGATCGTCTCAGCAGCCCGCTTGCCTGCTGCACTATTGATTACCTTGCGCTCCTCAGTGACGGAAATGGAAATGGGATAGGCTCGCGTCTGCGTGCGATGACCCTGCCACCAGACCGCTCCCTCTTCGAAGTCTACTACGGCACCATCTAACAAGGTGCGGGCACCCTCTAGAAAATTGCTCACATCACGCTCAGTCTGAAAGCCAATGATATCATTGCTTACCAGCCCCTGATAAATAGCCTGAGCGATCTTGCTTGGCAAGAAATGCCAGCAACGGATGTCAGGCCAGGGAATATGAATGAAATGCTGCATCAGAATGCTGGGATGGCGTTGGCGAATCATAGCTGGAGCCAAGTAGAGGTGATAATCTTGTAACATCACCACTGGCACGGTCTGCTCACGCTCAATCTCCGCATTGACCGCATGAGCAATGGCCTGATTGGCAATTGTATAGCCATTCTCCCAGGTATCCTGGAGCTGTTTGGCCGAGGAAGCATCATGCGTCGGATCATACATATAGTGTTGCAGAAACCAGAGAAGCTCATGGCTGATCTTGTCATAGTGCTTGTGGTAGGCCTCTTTGGCAATCGAAACATAACGCAGGTGCATCTTCTGACCTGGCAGAAGAGATGGCAGCAACCCCTCGTGCTGCTGAGCCTGCTGTGTAGCCAGACGATCACCCTCAGTCATGGCTATAGCAACCCACGTGGCGTCCATACGGTTCCCGACATCAGTCAATGCTCTCACCATTTCACCAGCACCTCGTCGTGCTTTGAGCGTCTTATCCCGAGTGAGCTGATATTCCACCGGACCACGATTTGAGGCAATGATAAGACGACATGAATGTATTAACTGCGGAGGGGAGACCTTTGTCGTCTTCTGCATGGGCATGAGGCTATCCTTTCTACAAATCCCCTTGCTCTTCTACTCAAGACTGACTTTTGCTGGCCTCGTCTAATCCGAGAAAACAGGACTGGCTTTATCCTCCTCAGGGGAAAAGTTCGGAGTCAACAAACTAGCAGTCGCACGCTTGAAAATCATAGTAACTGGCTTGCCTATATCCTCATGATCGACATCACAGGATACTAGTTCCCAGCCATCTTCTCCAAGCTCGTTTAAGTACGCAATATCGAATACCTGGAAGGCTTTCATTGTTTGATAATTCTCTTTGAGAACTTGTTGCTTACGCACAAGGACGACTTTGTATTCCCACTTCTGCATAATCTTTCTCCTCAATGCGCATATCTGAGAGTCTATCCCTGCAGACAGAAATCTTGCGCGATAGAGCGTATTCGAGGTTTGCCATGGCAAATGACCTGCCTAGTCGGAAGGGAGGTTGATACTAGTCCCCTTACAATAAGAAGGTCCACTCTGAACGCATGTACAGTAGCCTGTCTTTAGTAGCATAACCAATAGGGCTTGTTATTTGCTAGGGACAAGTAGGACAACTTTGCGATAAACCATTGCAGCCTCCGAGTTGTCCTCCACACTTATCAAGTTGTTCCCTACTTGCCCTGACTCGCAGCCCTACCTACTTGCCTTCCTTCTATAAGCATGTACGGTCTAAGATGTAACCTTGTTGCTCCTAATTCAAGGCAAGAATAGATAATGAAGTAACAAA
>WNFJ01037712.1_pt2 | contig 10452 bp, 8 predicted proteins | sample 5400461 | NCBI WGS metagenome assembly WNFJ01 (sample SAMN13153349, study PRJNA577476) | soil metagenome | isolation source: 115 cm saprolite on Douglas fir-dominated hillslope | place: USA:California | collected 2013-09-17
CCCTTCGATGGTTCGAATTCGCTTCTCGAGCCACCAGCCATATTCGGCAGGCCAGTTTTCGAATCTGCGGTTGAGGCCGAGATCATGCGCCCAGTGATGGGCGATGTTCGGATTGAACTGGGATTGCCGGCCGACCGCGATGAGATCGGCTTGCTTGTTCTTAAGGATTGCTTCCGCCTGCTGTGCTTCGAGAATGATGCCAACCGCCATCGATGCAATGCCGACTTCCTTGCGGACCCGCTCAGCATAGGGCACCTGGAAACCGAGACCGCGCGGCACTTGCGCAGCCGTCGCCGAGCCTGAAATGCCGCCGGAGGAGCAGTCGACCACATCGACGCCGCGGGCCTTCAATTCAAAAGCGAAGGCAACCGTGTCATCCAGATTCCAGCCACCCTCTGCGCCGTCAACGGCGGAGACGCGGACAAACAACGGCATCGTTTCCGGCATTTCGCGCCGCACCGCCTCGACAATTTCGAGCGGCAAGCGCATGCGCCCGTTGCGGTCGCCGCCATATTCATCATTGCGCGTATTGGAAACGGGGGAAAGAAACGAGGCGAGCAGATAGCCGTGGGCGGTGTGGATCTCGATCACATCAAAACCGGCCTTGACCGCATTTCGGGCCGCTTGCGCCCAGGTTTGCACCATCGCCCTGCACTCTTCGGTCGTGAGCTGGTGCGGGGTTAGCCATCCCGGCGCGACCGGCTCGCTGGTGGGGCCCACGGGTTGCCACAGCTTGGCGCCCGCCTTGATTTCTTGCGCCGTGAGCGGGCCCATGCCGTCCATCGCCCGCTGCGAGGACGACTTGCGCCCACCATGGGCGAGCTGAATGCCGATCGCGGCGTTCTCGCCCTTCACGAAGCCGATGAGGGATTTGAAACTTTGCACTTGCGCATCGTTCCAGATGCCAAGGTCATGCTCATTGATCAGGCCGACCTCTTCGACCGCCGTTGCCTCGACAAAGACCAGCCCAAAGCCGCCCAGCGCATAGCGGCCGAGATGCACATTGTGAAAGCTGCCGCAAATGTTGCCGGGCCCGGCGCGGTAGTGGACCATGGGCGGCACGACCAGCCGGTTCTTCAGCGTCAGGCCACGGATCTTGAACGGCTGGAACAACATGGGTCCTGCACCGTCGATGCTGTCGGTAACCGAGGCTGACATGGAATTTCCTGTTCGTTGAAAAAAGATGATCGTTCCAAGCTCGTCATGGCCGGGCGTAGCCGTCCGCAGGACGGCGTCGCTTCCGCTCGCCTATGCCCGGCCATCCACGTCTTGTTTGCGGTCAGTCTAAAGACGTGGATGCCCGGGACAAGCCCGGGCATGACGTGGAGAGGTTATCGCCAACCTTACGAACTCACCCCGTCAGCGCCGCCTTCACCATGCCGCTGGCTTTGGCAAAATCCATCTGCCCGGTGTATTTCGCCTTCAGCGCGCCGATCACCTTGCCCATGTCCTTGATCCCGGCGGCGCCAGTATCGGCAATCGCGGCTGAGATCGCGGCCTTGACGTCGGCTTCCGACATCTGCTTCGGCAAGTAAGCCGAGATGATCGCGATCTCCTCGCGCTCTTGGGCGGCGAGTTCGGCGCGGCCGCCCTTGTCGTAGAGCTCGACTGATTCCTGGCGCTGCTTGATCATTTTCTGGAACACGCCGAGCAGATCGGCATCGCTCAGGGGCGGTTTTCCTTCCCCGCGCGCGGCGATATCGGCGTTCTTGATGGTCGAATTGACCATCCGCAGCGTGGAGAGCTTGCGCTCCTCCTTGGCCCGCATCGCGTCCTTGACCGCGTTATTGATGTCGTCGCGCAGCATCGTCTATGTCCTCTCGCTGGCCTTCAAGGCCGCAGCAGCCGAAGCCCTTGATCTAGGCGGTTCGCGGCCATGAAACAACTAGATCCGCAGCCACTCGACCAGGGCGTCCGCGGTCGCCTGCTTCTGTTCGACTTGCGGCAGGTGGCCGCAATGCGGAATGATCGTGAGTTTCGCACCGTGAATGCCGTCGGCCATTTCCACCGAGAGTGAATTCGGGATGGTGTTGTCCTCATCGCCGGTCAGGACCAATGTCGGACATTTGATCCAGGCCAGCGTCGGCCGCGAGTCCGCGCGGCCGATCACCGCGGTCTGCTGGCGGACGAAGGCGTCCGCGCCGATATCGTCGCCCATGTCATGCACGAGCTGGCGTAACGAAATGTCCTCGCGCCGCGACGGATGTACGAATCCGGGAAAGAGATCATCGAGCACGGCGTGATATTCGCCTGCCTGCGCCCGCGCCATCTGGCCGCGTCGGCGAGCGGTCGCCTCCGGCGTATCGGGCCGCGCCTGGGTGTTGATCAGCGCCAATTTTGCTACCCGGTCCGGCGCCTGGCGCAGGATCTCGAAGGCGATGTAGCCGCCCATCGAATGCCCGGCGAGGGCAAAACGCGGCGGCGCCTCGGCCAGAATCCGCCGCGCGATCGCGCCCATATTGTCGTCGCGAATGTGGTTGGCGACCGTCACCGGCCCTAGCCGCCACAACGCAGGCGCCGCCGGCGCGTAGATCCGCGGCGAGCCGCCGAGGCCCGGAACGAGCAAGATCGGCATCGTGTTGTCCATGCTCGGCTCCGGAAAACGGGGCGAATCTCATAAAAAGCGGCGGATCGCAGCAGACCTCAGATTAAAAGCCCGGCGCTGCCTGTCAATTATGCGCAAACCGCATGTGAATCCGTGACTTCCGGCTTTGACGCCACGGCATGTGGAGGCTATGTAAAGCGCTCATGACACAATCGGAAAACGCCTCAGCCTGGCCGGATCACAAACCGACCGCGCTCCTCGTGCTTGCCGATGGCACTGTGCTGGAAGGTTTTGGCCTCGGCGCGGAAGGCCATGCGGTCGGCGAGGTCTGCTTCAACACCGCGATGACCGGCTACGAAGAAATCCTCACCGATCCCTCTTATGCCGGGCAGCTCATCACCTTCACCTTCCCGCATATCGGTAACGTCGGCACCAACGACGAGGACATCGAGACCGTGAACATGGCGGCGACGCCGGGCGCGCGCGGGGTGATCCTGCGCTCCGCGATCACCGACCCCTCGAACTACCGCGCCTCGCGGCATCTTGATCAGTGGTTGAAGGCGCGCGGCATCATCGGGCTTTCCGGCATCGACACCCGCGCGCTGACCGCGCTGATCCGCAGCAAGGGCATGCCGAACGCCGTGATTGCGCACGCCAAAGACGGCCATTTCGACCTGCACGGGCTGAAGGAAGAAGCGCGCGAATGGCCGGGCCTCGAGGGCATGGACCTGGTGCCGCTGGTCACCTCCGGCCAGCGTTTTACGTGGGACGAAACCCCGTGGGCTTGGGAAAAGGGTTTTGGGCGGCAAACCGAGCCCGAGTTCAACGTCGTCGCCATCGATTACGGCATCAAGCGCAACATCCTGCGGCTACTTGCCGGTGAAGGCTGCAAGATCACCGTGGTGCCGGCGACCACATCGGCTGAAGATATTCTGGCGATGAAGCCGGACGGCGTGTTCCTCTCCAACGGGCCCGGCGATCCCGCCGAAACCGGCAAATATGCGGTGCCGGTGATCCAGAAGGTGATCTCATCGGGCACGCCGACTTTTGGGATTTGCCTCGGCCACCAGATGCTGGGCCTCGCGGTCGGCGCCAAAACCAAGAAGATGCATCAGGGCCATCACGGCGCCAATCACCCGGTCAAGGACGAGACCACCGGCAAGGTGGAGATCACCTCGATGAACCACGGTTTTGCGGTGGATCAGGCGACCCTGCCCAAGGGCGCGACGCAGACCCACGTCTCGCTGTTCGACGGTTCCAATTGCGGCATCCAGCTCGAGGGCAAGCCGGTATTTTCCGTGCAGTATCACCCGGAGGCATCGCCCGGCCCGCGCGACTCGCATTATCTGTTCAAGCGGTTTGCCGACTTGATGCGGGCGAAGAAGCGCGCGTAAGCGGCGCTCGCGGCCCGACGGCGAGGACGCTTTTACGTCAAAGATTGATGTATAGTTATAGGTAGCCGTCCTCGGATGTGAGCACTGCTGTGAAAGGAAGCGCCATGAAAAGCGGAACCGTCATATTAGCCGTGTTCCTTGTCGTATCTGGAACCGCCTTCTCCAACCTGGCTTCGGCGCAAACCCCTCTCGGCGGACCCAAAAAGCAGACTGCGGTTGGCGGACCGGCCAAGCAGTACACTATCGGCGGTCCGGTGAAACCGAGTTCGCCGGTCGTGCCGACTCCTAAAGTCGGGTCGACCGCGGTTACTCCACCTTCGGTTCCGCCCACCGCCTCGCCGCCTCCGCCAACATCGACCACAGCCTCGCCACCGTCGCCTGCATCGACCACGGCCTCCTCACCTGCGGTCGTAAAGTGCGCTGTTAGAGGTGCCTGTGTCGGGCCGACAAAAGAGCCAAAGGCTCCCCCCGCGAAGGGAACGTGAGCCGCTGGCGGCGGTTGAAGCCGTGCCTTTCGGCATGATCCGGAATGCAGATCATGCTGCATTAAAAAGGCGCGGGAGAATTGCAAAAAGGCGCGGGAGAATTGCCATGTCGGTCGTCAGCGACGACATCGAACCGCTCACTTTTGTCTTTCAGGACGACGGCCTCGTCCCGAACAACCGGTTGCCGTTTCTGGTTTATAAGCAGGCGATCGCGGTCGATAACGCGCATCCCGAAAAGACCATCGAGGGACTGTTCGGCGCCAATGGCTGGGGCGATATGTGGCGCAACGGCGTCTACGATTATCTGCACTACCACTCGACGGTCCATGAAGCGCTCGGCGTCGCCCGCGGCCACGCGCGGGTCCGCTTCGGTGGTAACAGCGGCAAGGAGTTTGAAATCTCGGCGGGCGACGTCGCCATCCTGCCCGCCGGCACCGGCCATCAATGCCTGTCTGCGAGCGCTGATTTTTCAGTGGTCGGCGCCTATCCGCCCGGACCCAAGATGGAGATCACGCTGCCGACGCCCGACAATCGTCGCAAGGCGCTGAAGACGATTCCGCAGGTGAAGGTGCCTAGAACCGATCCGGTGTTGGGAGTCGATGGACCATTGGTGCGATTGTGGAAGTAGTAGAAGCCGCAGGGTGGGCTCTCTTCCCTTCTCCCCTTGTGGGAGAAGGTGGCCGTAGGCGGCCTTTGGCCGCCGTTCTTCAATAGAACGCCGATGCTTTGCATCGGCTCTGCGCAGTCCGCGACGGATGAGGGGTCTGCATCCGCGGAGAGAACCCCTCACCCGCCTTCGCTTCGCGAAGGCACCCTCTCCCACAAGGGGAGAGAGGGGTTCAACCCTTACGCCGCGTTGCTGCCTTCCTGGCGGCTGGCTTCGAACAGGAACCAGGTGCGGCGTTCGGTTTCGTCGATGAACGTCTCCAGCAATCCGGCGGTACCGGAATCGCCGTGATCGTCGCAGAGCCCGTGCGCCTTTCGCATGGCGGCAGCGATGTGCTTGTTGTCTTCCATCAACTCGCGCAGCATTTCGCGCGGCGGCACATAGTCCTCATTGTTGTCCTGGATGGTCTGAAATTTACCGACCTGCCCGATCGAACGCAGCGTGGTGCCGCCGAGCTTGCGCACGCGCTCGGCGAGTTGGTCGGTGGTCGCGAAAATCGCGTCCGATTGCTCGTCGAGCATCAGATGATAATCGTGGAAATGCCGGCCAGAGACATGCCAATGGAAATTCTTGGTCTTCAGATAGAGCGCGAAGGCGTCGGCCAACAATACATTGAGCGACGCCGAAATTTTCTCTACCGCGGCCGGCGGCAAGTCACTCGGCGTGTCGAGATCGGGGGATACTTTGTCGGACTTGGCTTTGCTCACGATGCACCTTCCTGTTAGGAAATCGGATGTTGATGGCGTTGGACACTGGCCCCCGGACCGTCTAACGCATCATATAGGGGCCAGTTCCTTTGACCGGAACCCCTGTTTTTGCCGGACCCCTACAACCATGGACGACTGGATCGATTATTACGATTCAACGCATACGATTTATGCGAGCAAGCTGCACCGCGACCTGCATTTCCACCTCGTCGCCCGGGATATCATCGGCTACATCTCCTCATCCGACGCGGTGGTGCTCGACTATGCCTGCGGCGAAGCGCTGTCGGCGGCCAAGGTCGCGGAGGCCTGCGGCAAGCTCTACCTTGCGGAGCCCGCGCCGGGCGTGCGCGGCCGGTTGATCGCGCGCTTTGCCCCGAACACCAAAATCAGGGTGCGGTCGCTCGATGATCTGCGGCAAATGACCGAAAAATCCGTCGATCTCGTGGTGATGAATTCGGTTGCGCAATACATGACGCCGGGCGAACTCGATGCCGCGTTCGCGGTGGTCCGCCGGCTCCTGAAACCGGGCGGCCGCCTGGTGTTGGGCGATATCATGCGCCCGGAAGTCGGCATGATCAGGGATGTGATCGCATTGCTGCGTTTTGCGGCGACCCACGGCTTCCTCAGGGACGCCCTGATCGGGCTGATCTCCACCGCGCTATCGGACTACCGGCAATTGCGCTCGCGCGTCGGGCTGCAGCGCTACAGCGAAACCGAGATGATCAAGAAGCTTGCGGCCAGCGGATTTACCGCCTCGCGCGCGCATTACAATATCGGGCACAATCCGTGGCGGATGACGTTCGTGGCGCGGCACGCGTTCTCAACCGCGGGTTAGGGTTAATCGACGGCAAGCGTGGCCGAGCGTGCCGTGATCGGCCATGATCGAAGCGGCCCGGTGGCGGAAAGCGTCGACGCGAGAGCAGTGCATCGCTCTTTATCCTGGTTCAAATCCAGGCCGGGCCTCCAGCCTTCGCAGCCTTGCCCCGCCGTAGCTTAAAGAGCGGAGGCGGGTTGCGGCTGCTTCGGCTGGGCAAGCCCGTTGCAACGAAGGCTGCCCCGCCATAGCTCGAAGAGCGTAGGCGGGCGCCACGGGTTCAAGCCCCAAAAATGCCGGTTGATGGGGCGCTTAAGGGCCTTTCGCGGTTGCGGAATCTGGTCTAAAGACCACCCGCGCGCGAGGGAAACCTGGCGTCAGCGCATGATCCGCCAAAGTGTAGGCGGTTTGGCGTAAAGATCATGCGCTCTTATATGAGTAATGAGCGCGATCGGACGCAAAACCGGCTTCCACTTTTGGTGGTGGCGCTCGTGCTCAAGGGACGCGCGGCATGCGCGCCCTTTTTTTGTGCCCAATTCCCTGTTGCCGCGAGACTTGATGCCTAAAAGAACCGACATCTCCACGATCCTGATCATCGGCGCCGGCCCCATTGTGATCGGCCAGGCCTGCGAGTTCGATTATTCCGGCACCCAAGCGGTCAAGACCCTGAAAGAAGAGGGTTATCGCATCGTCCTGGTCAATTCCAATCCGGCGACCATCATGACCGATCCGGAATTGGCCGATGCGACCTATATCGAGCCGATCACGCCGGAAATCGTCGCAAAAATCATCGAGAAAGAGCGCTACGTGGTTCCCGGCGGCTTTGCGCTCTTGCCGACCATGGGCGGGCAGACTGCCTTGAACTGCGCGCTGTCGCTGCGCCGGCAGGGAACCCTGGCAAAATTCGACATCGAGATGATCGGCGCCACCGCTGAGGCCATCGACAAGGCGGAAGATCGCGGCCGTTTCCGCGAGGCCATGACAAGGATCGGGCTGGAGACGCCGCGCTCGGTGCAGACCAAGACGCTGCCGGACGCGCTGCGGGCGCTCGACGACATCGGGCTACCTGCGATCATCCGGCCGTCTTTCACCATGGGCGGCACCGGCGGCGGCATCGCCTACACCAAGGCCGAGTTCATCGAGATCGTCGAACGCGGCATCGACGCTTCGCCAACCGACGAGGTCCTGATCGAGGAAAGTGTGCTCGGCTGGAAAGAGTTCGAGATGGAGGTGGTGCGCGACAAAAAAGATAACTGCATCATCATCTGCTCGATCGAGAACCTCGATCCGATGGGCGTGCATACCGGCGATTCCATCACGGTGGCGCCGGCGCTGACGCTGACCGACAAAGAATACCAGATCATGCGCGACGCTTCGCTGGCGGTGCTGCGCGAAATCGGCGTCGAGACCGGCGGTCAATCCGGCCGACGGGCGCATGGTCGTGATCGAGATGAACCCGCGGGTGTCGCGCTCTTCGGCGCTGGCTTCGAAAGCCACCGGCTTTCCCATTGCAAAGGTCGCAGCGAAACTCGCCGTCGGCTACACATTGGATGAGATCGCCAACGACATCACCGGCGGCGCCACGCCGGCCTCGTTCGAACCAACCATCGATTACGTAGTGACAAAAATTCCGCGCTTTGCGTTCGAGAAATTTCCCGGCGCCTCGACCACATTGACCACCTCGATGAAATCGGTCGGCGAAGTGATGGCGATCGGCCGCACTTTTCAGGAGAGCCTGCAAAAGGCGCTGCGCGGCCTGGAGACCGGCCTGACCGGGCTCGACGAAATCGAGATCGAGGGGTTAGGGCGCGGCGACGACAAGAATGCGCTCCGCGCCGCGCTGGGCACGCCGACGCCGGACCGTCTGTTGCAGGTCGCGCAGGCGATGCGGCTCGGCTGGAGCAATGACGAGATCTTCACCTCCTGCAAGATCGACCCGTGGTTTCTTAGCGAGCTGCGCGGCATCGTCGAGATGGAGAGCAAGATCAAGGCAAATGGGCTGCCGGCGAATGCGTTCGGGATGCGGACCCTGAAGGCGATGGGCTTTTCCGACGCGCGGCTTGCGGTGCTGGCCGAGACATCCGAGGCCGAAGTGACGGCAAAGCGCCACGCGCTTGGCGTTCGCCCGGTCTTCAAGCGCATCGATACTTGCGCGGCCGAGTTCGCCTCCCCCACCGCCTACATGTACTCGACCTATGAGGCGCCGTTTGCCGGCGTGCTCGCGGACGAGAGCGCGCCCTCCGACAAGAAGAAGGTGATCATCCTCGGCGGCGGACCGAACCGGATCGGCCAGGGCATCGAGTTCGACTATTGCTGCTGCCATGCCTGCTTCGCGCTGGACGACGCCGGTTATGAGACCATCATGATCAACTGCAATCCGGAAACGGTGTCGACCGACTACGACACCGCCGACCGATTATACTTCGAGCCGCTTACCGCCGAAGACGTGCTCGAAATCATCGATACCGAACGCAAGAACGGCACGCTGCACGGCGTCATCGTGCAGTTCGGCGGCCAGACGCCGCTAAAACTCGCGCACGCGCTGGAGGCGGCCAATGTGCCGATCCTCGGCACTTCGCCCGACGCCATTGATCTCGCCGAAGACCGCGACCGCTTCAAGCGCGTGCTCGACAAGCTGCGCTTAAAACAGCCGAAGAACGGCATCGCCTATTCGGTCGAGCAGGCGCGCCTCGTCGCCGCTGACCTCGGGCTGCCGCTGGTGGTGCGTCCGTCCTATGTGCTCGGCGGCCGCGCCATGCAGATCATCCGCGAGGACAATCAGCTTAGCGATTACCTGCTCGGCACCTTGCCGGAACTGGTGCCCGCCGACGTCAAGGCGCGCTACCCGAACGACAAGACCGGGCAGATCAATACGGTATTGGGCAAGAACCCGCTGCTGTTCGACCGCTATCTGTCGGATGCCACCGAGATCGACGTCGACTGCCTGTGCGACGGCACCGACACTTTCATCGTCGGCATCATGGAGCATATCGAGGAAGCCGGCATCCACTCCGGCGATAGCGCCTGCTCGCTGCCGCCGCATTCACTCGACGCGACGATGATTGCCGAGCTCGAGCGGCAAACCCGCGAACTCGCGCTTGGGCTGGACGTGGTCGGACTGATGAACGTGCAATACGCCATCAAGGACGGCGAGATCTATGTGCTGGAGGTCAACCCGCGGGCGTCGCGCACGGTGCCGTTCGTCGCCAAGGTGATTGGCATGCCGGTAGCGAAGATCGCGGCGCGGATCATGGCCGGCGAGAAATTAACGGACTTTAACTTGAAGAAGCCCAAGCTCGGCCATGTCGGCGTCAAGGAATCGGTGTTTCCGTTCGCCCGCTTCCCCGGCGTCGATACCGTGCTCGGTCCGGAGATGCGCTCGACCGGCGAGGTGATGGGCATCGACCGCTCGTTCGAAAAGAGCCAGCTCGGCGGCGGCACCCGCGTGCCGCGCAAGGGCACGGTGTTCGTCTCGGTCCGCGACATCGACAAGACCCGCATCGCGGACGCGGTGCGGCTGTTATCGGAGGTCGGCTTCAAGGTGATGGCCACCTCGGGAACGCAACGCTTCCTGACCGATAATGGCGTGCCGACCGAAAAGGTAAACAAGGTGCTGGAGGGCCGGCCGCATATCGTCGATGCCATCACCAATGGCGATATCCAGCTGGTATTCAATACCACCGAGGGGCCGCAGGCGCTGGCCGACAGCCGCTCATTGCGGCGAGCTGCCCTCTTGCATAAAGTGCCATATTACACCACTCTTTCCGGTGCCGTGGCGGCTGCCCAAGGCATCCGCGCCTATCTGGGCGGGGACCTTGAGGTCCGCACGCTGCAGAGTTA
>WNFJ01042554.1_pt3 | contig 10452 bp, 13 predicted proteins | sample 5400461 | NCBI WGS metagenome assembly WNFJ01 (sample SAMN13153349, study PRJNA577476) | soil metagenome | isolation source: 115 cm saprolite on Douglas fir-dominated hillslope | place: USA:California | collected 2013-09-17
TGGAGCCGCGCGAGCAGGCGTTTCGTGCGCTCGTCCTCGTCCTCTTTCTTGTTGAACCCTTCATCAAACCAGCGTCCCGCATATTCGCCGCCCACGGCGCGGAATGTGCCGAAAATCTCATGCAGCTCGCGCGGCTTGAACTCCTGAATCTTTCTCTCGCGGTCCACGATGATGGTGAGCGTCGGCGTCTGCACGCGACCAAGTGAAGTGACCGTGCTGCCGCGTCCACCGCTGAGCCGCAACGTGAACGCGCGCGTCGCATTGATGCCTATTAGCCAATCCGCCTCGTTCCGGCTCCGGGCTGCGCTGGCCAGCGGCTGCATCTCGGCGTCGCTGCGCAACCGCGCAAACCCTTCGCGAATGGCTTCCGGCGTCATCGATTGCAACCAGAGACGCTTGATTGGCTTTTTCGTGCCGGCGTGTTGGACGATGTAGCGGAAGATTAATTCGCCTTCCCGGCCTGCGTCACACGCGTTGATGATGTCCAAAACATTTTTGTCTTTAGTGAGCTTGCGAAGAATATTGACGCGGCCGCCCATTTTTTCCGCGGGCTCAAGCTCGAATTCCGCCGGCATGATGGGCAGTTTCTTCATGTCCCACTTATCCTCTTCTTTCATGGAAGCGGGTACCCCGAGCTCAAAGAGCTGACCGACCGCCCACGAGATTAGGTACTTCTCGTTCTCGTAATAATCCTTGCCTTTTTTGAAGCCGCCGACTGCGTTGGCGATATCATTCGCAACCGAAGGCTTCTCGGTAATTATAAGAGACTTGGACATGAGGGGCTGGAATCGAACCCATTTAAGGTGTTTTTGCAAGTGGCAGCAGAATTCGCGCGACCCGGGCAGAGCTGCGGCCCTTGGCAAGACCTATCCTATCCGAGCTTAACAAAATATTTTCCGGGCAACTGTTTCACCAAGCGTTTCAGTTCTAACTGCAATAAGGTCGATGAGACCACTGCGCTCGGCAGCGCTGCCTTCGCTGCGATGTCATCGATCGGCGTCTCGGATGTATCAATGGCGTCATAGACGCGACGCTCCTCTTCCGAAAGCGGCGGCAACTGACGCGACGCGGCTCCCGGTAATGGTTTTGTCTCGGGAAGAAGAATTTGCAGGTCATCCAGGATGTCGCTGGCGTCCATGACCAGCTTCGCGCCTTGCTGAATGAGGCGATTGGATCCCATTGCGCTCGGCGCGTTGATGTGGCCAGGCACCGCGTAAACCGAACGACCCTGTTCCAGCGCCTGCGCCGCCGTGATGAGCGCACCGCTGTTCAATCCTGCTTCGACCACGAGAATGCCGTGGCTCCAACCAGAAATGATCCGGTTGCGCATCGGGAAAGTTTGACGGTCTGGTTCAATCTCCATCGAGAATTCGGATACGATTGCACCGTTTCCGGAGCGAATTTTCTCGGCAAGAGCAGCGTTTTCCGGTGGATATAATCTGGCCAATCCGGAGCCCATCACGGCGATCGTGCGACCTTTCGCGGCGAGCGCCCCCTGGTGAGCGGCGGTGTCGATCCCGCGTGCGAGACCGCTGATTACGGTCAATCCCGCATACGCAAGCTGATAAGCCAGTTTTTTCGCTGACTCCATACCGTAATGTGTGGTGCGCCGGGCACCGATAATGCCGATGGCGTGATGGTCGCGTTCTTCCAGTTCGCCCCAAACGTAAAGCACAATTGGCGGCGCATGGATTTCGCGCAGCGACTTTGGATAGGATGGAGACCCCTGCGTGATGACGGCCGCGCCTAGTTCGCGAACGCGCCCAAGCTCAGCGGCAAGATCGACAGTCGATTCCCAGTTGCTGATTTGTTCGGCGACTTCGTTGCCAATTCCTTCAACCTTTCGAAGGTCACTGCGTTTCGCGGCGAGGATTTGTTGCGGCTCCTTAAAAACCTCCAGCAATTTCCGCAAACGCACTGGCCCAACGGTCGGCAGCATGTTGAGCACGATGCAAGCTTCGGTCGCATTCATTGATTCTCATTGGGCAGAGGTTTTGCGAAGCCGTCGCAAAATTCATCGGCTCGACGTGGTCTCGCCCCACCGGAAATCAGAAGGGAATTTCGTCCTCGTCCGGCTCGGTTTGCCCGGCGGATTTCGGCGGGGGCGTGCTGGCTTTGCCACCGGCGGTCGTTTGTCGATCTTCTCCGGCGGTTTCGGCGGCAGCGCCGCCACCGGCAGGGCGGCTGCCTAACAACTGCATGCTCTCGCCCACGACGCGAAGTTTGGTCCGCTTTTGTCCGCTCTGTTTGTCGTCCCATGTGTCCATCTGCAGACGGCCTTCGATGAAGACCGGCCTGCCTTTTTTTAAGTATTCTCCGGCGATCTCCGCCAGGCGCGCCCAGAGGACAACATCGACATAGGTGACTTCCTCCCGTTTTTCCCCGCTGTCGGTCGTGTAGACGCGATTAACAGCAATGCCGAGGTCACAAACTGCGCTGCCTTTGGGCGTGTAACGCACCTCCGGATCGCGGGTGAGATTTCCGAGCAGGATGACTTTGTTGAAGCTTGCCATGTCCCGGTTATAACGAAATTATTCTGCCTTCGCCAATTTTTTCGGCGGCTTCTCCTTCTTTTCCGTGAGGCGCTGATAGTTCTGACGATAGACTTCCGGATCGAGCTTAAATTTCGAGCGCAGTTTCCCAATCAGCTGAGGATCGGTGTTGAAGACAAAGTTCACATAATATCCGGCATCGAGCGGTCCGGCCACGTACGAAAACTGGCGCTTGTCCATTTTTTGCACCTGTTCGATTTCAGCGCCCTCTTTTTGGAAGTCGGATTCCAATCGATCGATGATCTCCTTGATGGTGTCTTCTTTGCCCTGTGAGTTCAGCACAAGCAGCGCTTCATAACGGTTCTTCATGATTCTTCAGGTTTGTTGAAAGTGTTCATCGCGGAATTGAGACCATTGTCAATCGCGCATTTCACTGCCTTCACCGCGCGATCGATTATCGATCTAACGATCGGTTTTTCCTCTTCGAAAAACCGGCTCAATACGTAATCAACCGATCCTTCGAGGGGTGCCTCGCCGATACCAATGCGCAAGCGCGGGATCTCTTCGGTGCCGAATTGCATGATGATTGATTCGAGTCCGTTGTGACCGCCCGATCCGCCGCCGGCCCGTAACCGAAGACGGCCAAGCGGAAGGGCGAGATCGTCGAGCACGACGAGAATTTCGCGCGGGGCGATTTTATGAAACTGCGCGATGGCCAGAAGTGGATACCCGCTCCGATTCATAAAGCTCATCGGCTTCACCAGAAGCACAGCACCGCAATTGGCCGACAGCGCGTCCCACTTTGTCGATCTTTCCCATGTCGATCCAAACTGCGCCGTCAATTGATCGGCAACCACAAAGCCGATGTTGTGCCGCGTGGCTGCGTATTCCGGGCCGGGGTTTCCAAGACCGGCGACCAACCGAATTGGTTTTTCTTCCACGGTCGCGAAATCGAAAAATCGAAAAATCGAAAATGGATTACTTCTTTTGCTCTTTTTCCCGCGGAGCTTTTTCCTTCGCAGCCGGCGCGGGTCCGGCAGCTTCGCCTTCTTCCTTCTTCTCGGTGATAACTTCTGGTCCAGCAGGAGCAGCTTCGGCTTCTGCAACGGCTGGTTCTTCTTCAACTACAGGGGCGAGCACCGAAAACGCCGTGAGATCGAGCTGCACCTTTGCTGTGACGCCCGAAGGAAGTTGAATTTCGCGAACGTGAATGGAATCGCCGATGTTCAGTTGTGAGATGTCCACGGTAATCCGATCGGGCAAATCGCGCGGCAGACATTCTATTGCCAGCGCGCGCAAGCTCTGCTCAAGCAAGCCCCCGAAATTTTTGACGCCATTTGCGGTGCCGATTGGCTCGAGGGGAACCTCGGCTTGAATTGTCTCGTCCATCGAGATGGCATGAAAGTCGACATGACGAATGTCGCCACCCACCGGTGAGTGTTGCACTTCCTGCACAAGAGCAGTGCGACTGGATTTTTCGCCGGCCACCTCAAGCTCAACCAAAATGTTTTCTCCAGAGGCGTGGCTCATCATTACGTTGATATCGCGGGCGGCAACTTGCAAGGGCTGTGGCTTGTCTTTACCGCCGTAAATGATCGCCGGGATAATTCCGCGCGCTTTTAACTTGCGCACAGCGGAACGGCCCACGTCCGTCCGCGGTTCTGCTTTTAGTTTAACTTGTTTTGCCATTTGTTGCGTTCTCGATGTTGAACAGCGACGAGACAGACTCGTCGTTATGAATCCGTTTTATGCCTTCTCCGAGAAGCTCGGAGACGCATAGCACTGTGGTTTTAAACCCTTTCACAGTGCGCACAGGCGTGCTGTTCGTGGTTACTAATTCCGCGATTTTCGATTTTTGCAAACGCTGGATCGCCATATCGCATAAATCTTCAAGGCGCCGCGTTTCTTTAGAAGCTCCGCCGCGGAAGTCAACGTGCCCGCCGTCTCAGTAAGATCGTCGATTAGGAGCACGTCGTGGTGTTCCACCTCGCCGATCAGGTATAATGCCTCGGTCTGGGTGGCGCTGCGGCGTTCCTTTGCCACGATTGCCAGATTTGCGCCGAGCGCTTCCGCGTACGCCGAAGCCATTTTGAGTCCACCGAGGTCCGGAGAAACCACCACCGTTTTTCCCGTGAGCACTTGTCGCAGATATTTGATCAATACCGGGAGGGAGTAGAGGTGGTCCACGGGAATGTCGAAGAATCCCTGCACTTGCTGTGCATGCAGGTCCATCGTCAACACGCGGCTGACGCCAGCGGCGTGCAGCAAGTTCGCAACGAGTTTGGCCGTAATCGGTACACGCGGCTGGTCTTTGCGGTCCTGGCGCGCATATCCAAAAAATGGAATGACCGCCGTGATCCGATCCGCACTGGCCCGCCGCGCTGCATCAACCATGATGAGCAACTCCATCAGGTGCTCGTTAGTGGGCGGGCAGGTTGGTTGAATGATGAAAACATCATGGCCGCGAATGTTTTCCTCGATCCTCACGTAAGTTTCGCCATCGGGAAACGAACTGATTGTTGCCTGACCGAGTGGCACCCCGATGTATTTGCAAATGCGCTCGGCCAACTCGCGGTTGGCGGAGCCGCTGAAAACCTTCAATTCTGGCTGAAGTGCGAACATGGAGCGGCTAACTTAGGCGCGCGGAAACGGCCTTGGCAATCTTCAAAACTTGCCACCAGCGGTTTCTTTTGCGAATAATCTTGTGCTGAAGATTTGCCAGATGACAGCCTCTGACGCCATACGAATAGAACGTCCCACGACGAACTCCAGACTATTCGCACACACTCGCTGGGACGCTATTCCGGCGCTGGCGGGCCTTTTTCATCTGGCTTATTTCCTTGGGCTATTCTTTCTGTACCCCCACGCACCGCTGTGGATCATGTTAATTCTCGGATTCATTTACTCATTGATGGTCAACGCGAACATCAACGGTATTGGGCACAATTTCATTCACAACCCCTTCTTCCGCTCAACATTGCTTAATCGTCTTTTTGGAATCACTCAGTCAATCGCGTGCTGCTTTTCGCAGACCTACTACGACGCAGTCCATATGCAGCATCACAAAGGGAATGCCGACCGGCCGGATGAAAACGGCGAGACGATTGATTGGATTTCCATTTACAAACACGGTCACGATGGTGAACCGGAAAGTCCGTGGAGTTATGTCTTCCTCAGTTTCTTCCGCGATGACATCGGCGCGATTCGAAGGGAACTGCGTAAACGTGGCAAGAAGGAATTAATCTGGGGAAATATCGAGCTGGCTGCATTCGCGATCACGCTCTTTGTGATGTTCTTGTTCAACTGGCGCTATGTAATCTTCTATTTTCTGCCGTTTTTTTATCTTGGCCACTGCTTCAGTTACTGGAGCGGTTATTACCGCCATTACGGCGCGAATCCTGACAAGCCGATCGCCTGGGGCGTTAGCAGCTACGGAAGGATCTACAACTGGCTTTTCTTCTACAACGGCTATCACGCTGAGCACCACTTCCGTCCGAAAATGCATTGGACGAAACTGGAAAAATTCCGCCAAAACATCGAAGACCTGCAAAAACAGGAAGGCGTTCGTACAATCAAACGCGCGCACATGCTTGGCTTTCTGGATCCCGATCTACCAAAGCGTGGCAAACGCGACGTCGCAGAGGTAGGGGCGACTGATCCGATCGCGAAGGCGGTTCGTTGAACCGCCTCTACCTATTTCGCGAAGCGCGCCCTTAGCTTCTCTTTTTTTGCCTCGCAGTCTTTCTGCAGCCGGCGAATCTCCGAGGCGAGCTGTTTCTCGAGTGACTCCGCTTCCTCGGAATTGCCAGCGTTCCGTGCGTTGCGAATTTGATCTTTCAAGAAAACTTCTTTCTCGGCAATTTTCGCGCGATAAACGGAATCGACTTCGGCGATTTCCTTTTTCTGATCTTCACTGAGTGAGATTGAGGGCGACGCTTTCTCCAGCCGCTCCATCGCCAGTTCGTAGGCTGATTTCATTTCCGCATCCTCTTGTTTGTACTCGCAATTTGACCCAAAACCGTCGCGGATTGCGTTCGCGAAATCAATTCCTAAGTTAGCTTCTGGATGTATTCACGAATTCAACTTCTCAGCGTGGATTTCGACGGGACGCTTGTTTCGCGCGCTGGCGAACCCGTTCTCGATGCGCAATGCATGGGATCGATTCGCGAATTGCAAGAGGCTGGCGCGATCTGGGCAATTAATACCGGTCGCTCCGTCGATCTGCTGGAGTCGGGTTTGACTGATTTCTCATTCCCGATTCGCCCGGATTTCATCCTCACGACCGAACGTAACGTTTTTCGTCCCGGGAAAAATGGAGACAAATGGGAAGCGTTCGGCGATTGGAACGAGCGCTGTGCGCGCGATCACAGCGAGTTGTTCACCGCGGCAGAACCGATCTTGGTCGACGTGGTGGACTTCGTGACTCAAAAGACAAAAGCGCGTCTCATTTACAATTCGGAAGGTCTTGAAGGCTTGGTGGCGGAGAATGACCGGGAAATGAACCAGATTACCGAATTTATCGAGCAAGCGCGAGCCAGGCACCCGAAGTTAGATTACCAACGAAACACGGTTTATCTGCGATTTTGCCACGCAGATTACCACAAAGGAGCGGCGCTCGCCGAACTCGCACGCTTAATCGAAGTCCCGCGCGAAAACATCTTCGCGGCAGGCGATCATCACAACGACATCTCGATGTTAGATGGCAAATTCGCTGCGATGCCGTCATGTCCAGCAAATGCGATCGCGGAAGTGAAAACCGCCGTCCGCGCGGCCGACGGTTACGTCGCCGAGAGCGCGCATGGCGCAGGTGTTTACGAGGCGTTGATGCATTTTGCGAGCCGGTAAGGCGACGCTTTGCGGAGCCGATTTATTCTACCCAGAGGCTTTCGTCGGCTCGACAGAGTCTCGCCCTACCGGCTAATCGGCGGTTGCAAGCGCCAGCGGCGCATCCGCCTCAATTCTTCCAGCAAAGCGATTGGTCATGTAAGTCAAAAGCAGCACCCAAAAGGAGAGCGCGAGTCCGAAAAGCGGAAATTGGAGTGCGAGGGGTAACGAATAGATGATCGCCATCAGCGGAATCCAAACCGCCCACGTGGCTAGCAGCGTTGGAATGATTTTGTCGCGGTAATGTCTCCAGGTGAAAAGGTCGCAAACCGGCCGCATCGAGATGCGGCTATTCTTCCATTCGTAAGTGAGCACGCCGAACGGGGCGGCAAAAAACGGATTGTAACCGAATTGATCGACACAAATTTTAGCGCAAACGACCGGCAGCGTCACCACGTCGCCGAGCCAGGCCGCTTCGGTTCGGTATAAAAGATCGACCAGTGAACCATCAAATCCCCAGACCGGAACCGTAAAAAGCAAGTTGCGAAGGTTCCGCGAATTTGGGCGTCCGCGTTGAAAGAAAAGAATCAAAAAGATTTCTGGAATGAGCGCACCGGCGGTGATTGACGCGGCGACAACAAAGACCAAGCCATGGGTAAGCTTATAATCGGCTAGTTGAGTCAAGGCCGAAAATGCCGCGTGATTTGTGTAATAAGAGATCAACAATACAAGCATTATCCCTTGAATGATGAGCGCCGGGACCGCGTTCGCGCGTGCAGCTTGCCAGCCGATCATGAGCGGCGTTCGCGATTTCTGCATCGACGCAGATACTTCTCCGCGTCCCGAGGCGATCAAGCAGAATCTCGCAGCTGACCGAAGCGGCCGATTGTGAAACAAAATTTCCGATCGCGACCGCCGTAGATTACCAGTGAACGGTTGCGCTCGATCCGGCTGCCCCGGGAGTAACAGATCCCTCGTCAGAAAGTCTTTCGCCCGGGACAGTGGCTCCTGATTGCGAACTGGGCTCCCCCGTAATCCCTTCGTCGCGGGAGGCACAGGCGGAGATCAGAAATACGATTGCCGAAAACAAAACAGCGGAAATTGCCAGGCGCTTCATGAGGGAAAAAACTTAACCACCATTTCAATTATCTCTAGCTCAAATTGCCTTCATGTGACCCCGGGAGCTCGCCAACTGAATTGTCATTTGTTTGCTGTTGGTTCGGCCGCTCGGTAAGTTTCACTGTGGCGAAACCGCCAGAAATCGATATCAAATCTCTCCTGTTTAACGAGCTTCAAGAGGAGCTCCGCGAACAGGGCGAGCCCTCTTATCGCGCCGGCCAAATCATGGACTGGCTTTACACAAAGCGAGTGGAGTCCTTTGAAAAGATGACTGATCTCCCGGACCAACTGCGGACACGCTTGGCAAAGCACCTCGCTTTCGATCGGTTGAAAGTGCTTCGTGTTCTCGGTTCCCGCGACACGACCCGAAAATTTCTCTTTCGGTTAGCGGATGAGAATTTGATTGAATCCGTTTTAATTCCAGCGTCACCCGCCCTTTATGGTGCAAAGTCGGATCGCAGAACAATTTGCATTTCGACCCAGGTTGGTTGCGCTTACGGATGCAAATTTTGCGCGAGCGGCTTGGAAGGGTTCTCTCGGAATCTGCGCACGAGCGAAATTGTCGATCAGATCTTGGTGGTCGAGCGCGACACCGCCGAGAAGATCGACAACGTCGTTTTCATGGGAATGGGCGAACCGCTCGCAAACTTGCAGAACGTGATGCGCGCGATTCAAATCATCAACGCACCGTGGGGTCTCGGCATCGGCGCGAGGCACATCACCGTTTCGACAAGTGGTCTCGCCCCGCAAATTCGTAAACTGGCCGATGAGCCACTGCAAATTCGTCTCGCGATCTCTCTGCACGGAGCGACGGACGAAGTGCGCAACCAAATCATGCCCATCAATCGCCGTTACAACATTGAGACCTTGCTCTCGACTTGCGACTATTATGTGGAGCGCAAAAAGCAGCCGCTCACGTTCGAATATATCTTGATCGCAGGCGTGAACGATTCTGACGAGCAAGCGCGTCTTCTTTCTCGCCATGCGTGCCGCCTCTCTGCAAAAGTAAATATCATTCCCTACAATTCAGTCGAAGGTTTGCCGTGGTCACGGCCGTCGCGCAATCGGCAGGAAAAGTTCCTGTCGATCCTACGCGCGCACAAAATCCCAGCGACACTTCGTCGAGAAAAAGGTCATGACATCGATGCCGCGTGCGGGCAGCTGCGATTGCAAACCAATCGGAAGGAGCGACGGCTGGTGATCACCGCTTAGCCATTGTTAAGCAAAAGTGCCGAGAGCCTCGTGCACGCCGGCTATCGCCATGCCACCTTCGCCGACAGCAGCGACGCAACGCTTCACCGAGCCGGAGCGTACATCGCCTGCCGCAAAAATACCTGGGCAGCTTGTCTCCAGCGGATTCGGCGGACGTTTGCTCTCCTTCCATGCTGGCGCATGGGCGACTGCGGATCCGGTCTTAATGAAGCCTTTCTCATCGCGTTCGATCTCGAGCGGCAGCCAATCTGTGCAGGGCGTCGCACCAATCATGGAAAAGATCGCTGGCGTTTGCACCACACGGCGCTCGCGCGTCTCCGTATTCTCCAACTCGACCGTTTCGAGCATTTTGTTACCGGCCATTCTTCGAATCTCGGTGTGGCGCAGGAGCTCGATGGTTTGGTGCGCCTGCACGCGCCGCGAGAGATAGCTCGACATGCTTTTTGAAACGTCGTCGCCGCGAATGACGAGCAACACTTTCGCCGCTCCTTCCGCAAGAAACATGGCGGCCTGTCCAGCCGAATTGCCGCCGCCGGCAACGATGACTGTTTGTCCGCGGCAGATCTGACCTTCCAGAGCAGTTGCGGCATAATAAACGCCCCGAGCCCTCGAACTGCTCGCGACCGTCTGCATCCAATCGCCGGTAATCTGCACCGGTCGCAATGCGGAGACATTTCGCTCGCAGGGTGGAAAGGCAACCCTCGACTTGAAGGCTCGCGCGATATTCCTCGCCGTCGTGATAATCGAGCGAAAGTGCCTGTGCCGGCGTCGAGAATTTTGCGCCGAACCGGTAGGCCTGAAGTTG
>WNFJ01045971.1_pt2 | contig 10452 bp, 12 predicted proteins | sample 5400461 | NCBI WGS metagenome assembly WNFJ01 (sample SAMN13153349, study PRJNA577476) | soil metagenome | isolation source: 115 cm saprolite on Douglas fir-dominated hillslope | place: USA:California | collected 2013-09-17
GAAGATAGTTCCCGCGGACCACGCGGATCACGCAACTCACCAAGAAAGCAGTCGCCAGGGTTGGTGCAAAACGGCTCAACTCTTTGAACCTAGCTCCGGCGCGGTGGAAAGCGGCGCGGCGACTTCTTCGAGGGGCTTTCGTTCCGCGGCGACCCCCAGCCACCCAGCCACCGCTGCAGCCGCAAGCATCAGCCCTGCGCCCACGAGGTACCCTGTGAAAACAGCTTCGCGACTGTGGGTCGCAATGAGCGCGCCGAACAAGGCCGGCGCCGCAAGACCACCCACTCCGGTGCCCACTGCGTAGAAAACCGCAATGGCCATCGCACGGAGCTCGAGCGGGAAGACCTCGCTCACCGTGAGGTATGCGGAACTCGCGGCGGTGGATGCGAAAAAGAAAACCAAAGACCACAGCAATGTCTGCGTCAGCGCGGTGAGTAGGTGATGGGTGAAAAGCCATCCAGTCATCGACAGCAGGAGTCCGCTGGCGGCATACGTAGCGACGATGAGCGGCCGTCGTCCGATGGTATCGAAGAGGCGTCCGAGTACGAGCGGCCCAAGGAAGTTTCCGATTGCGAATGGCAAAATGTAGTAGCCCACGCGCTCGGGCAAGACGGCGTAGAACTCGGTCAGCGTAAGCGCATAAGTAAAGAAGATTGCATTGTAGAAGAATGCCTGCGCGATCATCAGCGCGAGCACAAGAATCGAGCGTCGCCGATACGAACCGAAAAGGGTGCGAGCGACCCGTGCGAGTCCGATTTCAACGTGCGGCACGATGAGCATCGTCCTGTCTGGCGGCGGGAGCTTTTGCTGACCGGTCGTCCGGCGCACGCTCGCCTCGATCGACTGCACGATCGCGTCGGCCTCGTCGACGCGACCGCGAATCATCAGCCATCGCGGACTCTCGGGCAGAAGGCGCCGCACGAGCAAGATTGCCAGCCCCAGTAGCGTTCCTAGCCCGAACGCGACACGCCATCCAAGAGCGTGTCCCAGCACGCGAGGATCGAGGAGCACGGCGCTGAGCACCGCTCCCGCGGCCGTGCCTACCCAATAGCTGCCGTTGATCGCCAAATCGGCCCACCCGCGCACGCGCGCCGGCAAGAGCTCATCGATAGCCGAGTTCATGGCTGCATATTCGCCTCCGATTCCCATTCCCGTTACGACGCGGAAGACGGCAAAGGACGCAAAGTTCCACGACAGCGCGGTGAGCGCGGTCGCCACGAGATAGACGCTCAGCGTCACGAGAAATAGGCGCTTGCGTCCCAGCCGATCGGTGAGGTGACCAAAGAAGAGTGCCCCGGCGACAGCGCCTGCGATGTAAGCGGTTGCCGTGAGGCCGACCTCGCGCGCGGACAGGCCAAGGGTGCCCGGTTCCTCGAGCACGCTGCCCAGCGCCCCAACGATCGTGACCTCGAGGCCATCCAAGATCCATGTGATTCCGAGCGCCACGACGACGAGCCAGTGCCAGCGCGACCAGGGCAACCGGTCGAGCCGCGCAGGGATGTCCGTTTCGATCGCTGCGTAACCCTTGCGACGCTGGTACGTACTCTCGAGCGAGGTTGTCCGCATGAAGCTTGCCTCGGTGGTCTTCGTCTTATCACTCGTTCTGTCGTGCCACACGGCACGTGCCACAAGCGACAGTGCGGCCGGCGCGCCTCTTGCGAGCGCGACCCCGTCGCACACGACGATTGCGCACGTCGGTTCCGATCCGGGCCACGCGGGAGAAGGGACCCCGCTTGCTCCTGCGCCGGGCGATCGACTCGCCGCATTTGCGGCGGGCTGTTTTTGGGGCGTGGAAGACGCTTTCCGGCACGTCCCGGGCGTGGTGGCTACGGCCGTGGGCTCCGCAGGCGGACACACGGCGCATCCTGACTACGAGGCGGTGTGCACGCACAGGACTGGACACGCCGAGACGGTGCTCATCGAGTACGATCCGAAGCGCATTCCTTACGAGCAATTGCTGCGCGTCTTCTGGAAGATCCACGATCCGACGCAGGTTGACGGCCAGGGCCCGGACATCGGGAGCAACTACCGCAGCGTCATTTTCACATTCGACGCCGAGCAGGCCGCGGCGGCCCGCGCTTCGTCTCGGGCCGAACAGAAGGCGTTGGACAGACCCCTCGCGACCGAGATTCGGCCGATCGCCCCTTTCTACAAGGCGGAGGGCTATCACCAGCAGTACGCCGAGCGCACGGGGCATCATGGCTGCCCGATTCGGGTGCCGGTGGAAACGCTGTAGAACACTTCTAGGCCTGCGCGGTGATCCCGATCTGCTTGCGCAGCTTCGCGTAACGGTCGCTCGTCGTGAACACGAGGAGGTCATCCATCTTGTCGCGGACGGTCGCCGGGTCCTCGGATTCAAAGACGGCGTGTGCGACGGAAAGATCGTTTGCCAAGAGCATCCCGACCCGCGCAGCGCTCCGGTCGGCTGCCGTCGCCCACCGCTGCAAATTGGTACGGCCTCCTTCCTCAAGAAAGCGGAGAAAATGACCACGAAGGCGGTCAACCGCCGCTGGTTCGAGAAGCGGCTCGATCGCGCGTGCGAGCGGGGCCACGCGCTGGCGGATGCCGGTTGCCATGGGAATCCCGGCGTTCGCGATGCTGAGCGCTGCCAAGAAAAGGTTCTCCAGGTCCGGGATCGACGGCACCAGAAGGCGGATGAAGTGCTCCTCGCGGTACCAGGACAAGTGCCGCCCGGCAACAAACGCTAACTCGAATGGCGACCGGCCGGAGAGTGCGCCACGACCCAAACGCGTTGCCGGAGGAAGAGCGGGCACCATCTCTGCGATGCCCTCGCTCTCGGGGTCCGCGTAGAGGGGCGGCGACCCGAGGCTGAGGACTGCTCCGGCCCACGAAAAGCAACGCACGGCCTGAAGGGTGGAAGCCTGAGGATCCTGCTTCTGGGCCGGATCGAGCTTGGGAAGAGCTTTTTCGCGTCGCAAAGTCGATACGCGCCCCAGCAAGACCGGAGCCGCGATCACAGCGAAGATCTGTCCGGTTAGCAGTTCCTCGTCGGGGTGAAAGAGAAGCTGCCACCCTTCGGCCGAGAGCGATCGCGCTGGTTTGATGAGCCCGTCTGTGCGACCACGCGCATGAGTTTCGCGCTCTCGCTCCTGAGCAGCACCGAGATAAAAGAGCGCTTGCGCAACGAGCCATTGCCGGTCGGCCTCCTCGGGGGAGCGCCCGTACGCGTCGTAGAGCGCGCGTAGGCTGGGGACGTCGCGTGGATTGCTTCGGACGCGCCGTGTGAGCTCGTCCGGCGTTTCGTCGACCGCAGCGGCTGGCGCCGCCATCTGCGACAAGTCGACTTCGACCGCGACCTGCGAGCGCGCCTGCTCGAGCTCCTTCGTGAGGCTCGTTACTTGTGCCTCGAGCTCGGCGACCCGTCGTTTGAGAGCGGCGATACGAGGATCCCTGGTGGCCTCGGGAGTGAGGACAAGCGAGGCCGGCGGAGCCTCCTCGTCGGCCATCTCGCGCACGCGGACGTGATGACGCGCCTCGTAGGCGGCCTGCAGAGCCTCTTCGAGTCTTCGCAGCTGCAGGCGATCCAACCCGAGCGCGTCGGCCGCCTTGTTCAGGCGAGCGCGCTCCTCATGGGTGATCACCCCGTCGTCGATGACCTCCGCGAAGAGCTCTTCGTAGTGCGCCTGAAACTTGCCGAGCCTAACTTGGCCGGACACCTCTCCCTGGGCGAACCCCTGCTCGTGGTCGAACGAGAAATCCTCCATGACCGAAGCCTCCAACCTGATCACCGAGGCTCGCAGGAGTGGAGGCTCGCTACAAGGCCCGCCGGCCACCATCGCGCTCAGAGCGCTTTTCCATGACGCGAACTAGACGGCTTCGTGGCCTCGCTCGCCGGTTCGGATCCTCACAGCCTCGAGGATGTCGACCACAAAAATCTTCCCGTCTCCAATTTTGCCCGTCTTGGCTGCCTTCTCGACCACATCAAGGACGGTGGCCACCAGGTTATCGGCCGCCACCACCTCGATTTTGATCTTGGGCACAAAGTCCACGACATACGCCGCCCCCCGGTACACCTCTTTTCGGCCTCCGGTTCGACCGAACCCCTTCACCTCGATGACGGTCATCCCCTTGATGCCGGCGTCGGAGAGAGCCTCTTTGACCTCGTCGAGCTTGGAGGGCCGAATGATCGCTTCAATTCGCTTCATTTATCTTCTCCATCAGTGATCGCTCGCGCCGGCGACGCTCTGGCTGGGCCCGGTCACCGCGGCGAGCGGTGAATGTTTTCTGTGATCATGCGCCAGCGTGCCGACATCCTCCAGATGATAGCCGGCTTCGCCGTGATCGACCTGATCGAGCCCCTCTTCCTCGTCTTCTGCACTGGGACGCAGGCGAACACGGGGGCCATCTTGCGGGGTTGCTGGGGAACGTCGTCATTCGGTCGGCTCCTCGAGATCGTGTGTCAAGACCACGCGCGCTATGCGCATGGTCTGGCGTCTGCTCGTTTGCGTTTCACGCCGCGCGTTTCCGGAGTATACGAACGAGCGAATGAACGTAATTATTTTTTCTTTGTGACACCGTGGGTCAGCGCGCGGAGGTTCGATGATTCATAAGCTCCTCATATTGATTCACCTCGTCGGCTTTGCCGCGTATTTGGGAGCTGGTTTTGCGCAGCAAAAGTTCATGGGTCGTTCGGCCCAGAGCGGAGTCGTCGCCGCCGTGCGCGATGAATACGAGCGGCTCTCGGCCACCATCGTCACGACGATTGAGCTGCCTGCGCTCCTTGTGCAGGTCGCAACAGGAGTCATCTTCCTCGTGCTGACTCCGGCGTGGCTAACGCAAGGGTGGCTTCACGGAAAGCTCGCATGCGTGTTCGCGCTCCTCGTTCTGTCTCACCTGGAGATGTTCAACGCGCGCAAGATCGTAAGAGCACGAGCGGAGCGGGGCGAGGCCGCAAGCGCAGAGGTTGCCAAGCGCAAAGCGCGCCACAGGATGTTGGGAACGCTCGGCAGCGTGGCCGTGGTCTTAGTCATTGGCCTCGTCGCCTACGGTACGGGGTGACGTTTTGTGGCTTCGCGAACGGCCAAAAATGTGATCTCCTAGGGGCCCATGAGAAAGCTCAGCATTCCGGTTCTCTTGCTCGCCGCGCTCGTGTGCGGCGCGGCCGCGTCGCTTCTCAGCGCCTGCGCCGACAACACGAACGCTCCTCCTCCGGCGTCGGCCAGCAATGCGACGTCGACATCGACGCCGACGGTGGATAAAGGGGACGGTGGCGGAGGCTGGTAGGACGAGGCTAACGCACCTCTCAACTTGGTTTCTTGCCAGGGCCGACGTGTAGCCCGCACTCGCGCTTGGTGGCCTCTTCCCACCACCAGCGGCCGGCGCGTTCGTGCTCACCGGGCAGAATGGCGCGCGTGCAAGGCTCGCATCCAATGGAGATGAAGCCGCGCTCGTGCAAACTGTTGAAGGGGACGCCTTCGTCTCGAAGGTATTGCCAAGTGCGCGCGGACGTCCATGCGGCCAGCGGGTTGAGTTTCACAAGCGCGCCGCGCGCACCCGAGAACGTGCGGTCGCGCTCGACGACGGCGATGGCCGAGCGCGTGGCTGGGCTTTGATCGCGGCGTTGTCCCGTGGCCCACGCGTTCAACGTGCTTAGCATTCGCCGCAGCGGCTGTACTTTGCGAATCCCGCAGCACTCTTCGTGGCCATCGTCGTAAAAGCTGAAGAGCCCCTTTCGCTTGACGAACGCTTCGAGCTCGCTTGCGTCCGGCGCCATGAGCGTGATTTCGATCTGGTAGCGCTTGCGGACTGCGTCGATGAATCGATAGGTCTCCGGGTGCAGGCGTCCTGTGTCCAGGCTGAAGACAGAGAAAGGCAAGCCGATCGTACTCGCCATATGGACGAGCACGACGTCTTCGGCGCCGCTGAACGAGATCCCCAGCGAGCCCCCCCAGCGCTCCAAGCCCCATCGAAGGATCTCGGACGGATGACGGTCGGCGAGATCGCGCGCCGCCGCCTCGATCTCCTCGCCGGAGACCGCCGCGGGTTTCGCGGCCGAGGTTTGCTCGGTGAGGGACGTGCCCTTGAGCCGGTCTTGGACAAGCTTGAGCACGCTCTCGGAAATGGTGGTGGCCCCATCGTCATCGCGAACGATAAAGAAGGGAGCGCCGCTTCCGCCGTACTGAGGGGCAAGCAGCATTCCCGGCGATAGGGGGTGCGCCTCGTCAGCCCAAACGACCTCGTCAATTCGGTCGAAGCGGCCGCGCCTCTTCAGTAACTCCTCGGCCTGGACGCACTTGCGGCATGTCTCGCCGTTCGCCAGGCGCTTCTTGACCATCGTGACGCGCATCGGGGGAAGCATAGCCGGACCCGCCGCGTACCACCCCATAGGGCGACGACGTTCCTGCCCGCCACGACAGTGCGAGTAGTGGAACCGCTGGCGAAACTACCAGCCGCCGCCTTTCGGAGGCGGCTCCGCGGGAGCGCTCGCCGACCCGCTTGCGGACGCAGCGGGACCGCTTCCGCTAGGGGAGGCTGGCGGCGGCGAGTTGGCATTGTTGTCGGCACAGGCGGCCAAGGCCCACGCTCCCGCACCGGTGCCCATGACGAGGAGAAGAAGTACGATTGCGTTTGTTCGTTTCATCGGTCGCGAGCACACCACATTCGCGTACGTTTGCAAGCGTCCTCGGCAGGGGCAGCCCTACGCGGGTGACTGCGACTGGGCAAGCATGGAAGGCGTAGCTCGCCGTGCGATCAATAGTCCGCGGTTTTCGGGGCGCGCGGGTAGGGGATGGCGTCTCGAATGTTGCCGAGACCCGTGACGTATACGAGCATCCGCTCGAAGCCGAGGCCGAACCCGGCGTGCGGAACGGTTCCGTAGCGGCGGAAGTCGAGATACCACTGATAGGCCCGCTTATCGAGGTTGTGGGCGGCCATTCGGCGCTCGAGAACATCGAGACGCTCCTCGCGCTGCGATCCGCCGACGATCTCGCCGATGCCCGGCGCGAGAATATCCATTGCGGCCACCGTCTTTCCGTCGTCGTTCAGGCGCATGTAGAACGCCTTGATCGCTTCGGGGTAGTTCATGACGATGACCGGGCGGCCGATTTTCTCTTCGGTCAAATACCGCTCATGCTCCGTTTGCAGGTCGGCGCCCCACTGGACGGGAAACTCGAACTTCTTTCCCGACTTTTCGAGCAGCGAGATGGCTTCGCCGTAATCGATGCGCTCGAAGCTCGATTGGGCGAGCTTCTCCAGGCGGCTGATCGCAGTCTTCTCGATGCGGTCGACGAAGAACTTCATGTCGTCGGGGCGCTCGGCAAGCACCGCGGTAACCAGGTACTTGAGAAAGCTCTCGGCGAGGTCTGCGTCGTCGTGCAGAGTTGCAAATGCGATCTCGGGCTCGATCATCCAGAATTCGGCCAAGTGCCGCGTCGTGTTCGAGTTCTCCGCGCGGAACGTGGGCCCGAACGTGTACACCTTTGAGAGCGCCAGGCAGAACGCCTCGACGTTCAACTGGCCGCTGACCGTCAAGTAGGCCTGCTTGCCGAAGAAGTCCTGCCCAAAGTCGATTTGCCCTTCGGACGTGTGGGGCAAATGCATCAAGTCGAGCGTGCTCACGCGAAACAGATGCCCTGCTCCTTCGCAGTCACTCGTTGTGATGATCGGCGTATTGACCCAAACGAATCCGTGTTCGTGAAAATAGCGATGAATCGCTTGCGCCATCGTGTGGCGAACGCGGGCGACAGCCCCAAACGTATTGGTTCGCGGTCGCAGATGCGCGATCTCGCGCAAGAACTCGAGGCTGTGGGGCTTCGGTTGGATCGGATATTTCTCCGGATCGTCGACCCAACCGACAACGTGGAAGGTCGATGCGTTCACTTCGACTTTCTGTCCCTGCCCTTGGGAAGTGGCGAGCACACCTTCAACGTCGACGGCACAGCCGGCCGTGATCTTGAGGATGTCGGTCGCGTAGTTCGACAGAGAGCTTGGCGCGATGACCTGAATTGGGTCGAAACACGATCCGTCGCTGACGTGGACGAAAGAAAGGCCGGCTTTGGAATCGCGGCGCGTCCGGACCCACCCCCGAACTCGTACGTTGCCCCCGGGAGCCACCGTCCCGCGCAGGATGTCGCGAACACTCGTTACGGTCATGCAATCCACATTCGCCCGTTGTGCGCCGGGTCGCAAGCGCACACCACGTGCATGCCCCGAGATGTGGCGATAACGCTTGCCTCCCGTCGGTTTGAGGCTCTGCCGGCGGCAGGGCATCTTGCATGCACCCTCTCGGAAATACGAGCAAACGCCGTAGCTGTGCCGGGATGGGCACGGCCGATGCCTTGCAATCGCTTGCAATCTGCCGTCGAGGCGCCCCGCGCTGAAGAAGCGAGCCGCTCCACGATTCACCGGAGGACCTGCCATGAGACCGAGAACGCTATGGACTGTCGTCGTGGGCGCTATCCCGTGGGCCATGGCTTGCGGCTCCAGCGTTCCATCACCACACGATCAGTGGGCTGATGCGCAGGCCAATCTGGGCCGAGCGCAAATGGCGGGCGCGCCGGAGGTGCCCATGGCCAAGCTTCATATGCGACTCGCCCAAGAGGATTTGCAGAAGGCCAAGGAGCTGATGGACAAGGACAACAAGCGCGCGGCGAGCTTGTCCGCCCTTGCGAACTCGGAAGCGCAGCTCGCGATCAGTCTCGCGAAGGCGGCGGCGTCGCAAGAAGAGGCGCGCAATGCCGAGTTTGAGTTGCAATACCCAAACGCGCCAACCAAGTAACGCGCCCGAGAAAGCCGTCGCCAGACGGCGCGTCCCTGGCTCTGCGGGGCGCGCCGAAACCAGAGGAGGTCCGTCATGAATCATTGCTACACCGCGATCGTCGCTGCCACCGTCTTGGCCGGAGCGGCAGCATGCTCGGGGCAACGGATGCCGCCGAAAGCTCTCGTCGACGCCCGAGCGGACTATTTCCACGCCAAGGACGGGCCCGCGATGCAGCTCGACCCGACTCAGGTCCACGAAGCGGAGGTTGCCCTGGATAAGGCGGAACGCGCGTGGCAGGAGTCTCCCGGTGATCCGACCGCGGTCGATCTGGCCATGATTGCGGATCGCAAGGCGCTCCTCGCCGAGGCCGAGGCCGCGACCATACAGGCGCAGCGAGAGGTCGCCCAAGCACGCGCGCAGATCGAGGCGAACAAGACGAGCGACCTCAAGACGGCGAAAGGCGCATTGAGCCAGACGCAGCAAGCGCTTGGTCAGACAGAGATGCAGCTGCAGGACCAGCAGCGCCAAACCGCGACGCTGGAGGCGAAGCTAAAGGAAGCGCGTGACACGATCGCCAAGATTGCGTCGGTGAAGGACGACGAGCGCGGCATGGTGATCACGCTGCCGGGCGAGGTGCTCTACAAGACCGGGAGCTGGGATCTCAAGCCGGCCGCGATGGCAAAGCTCGACCAGATCGCCCAGGCGCTCAAGGACAAGGAGCAGCCGATCGTGGTCTTCGGCTTTACCGACAACGTGGGTACGCCGGACAACAACATGAGCCTGTCGCAAAAGCGGGCCGCCGCGGTGCGCGACTACCTCGTGAGCAAGGGCGTTCCGAAGGACCTCGTCACGGCGCAAGGAAAGGGGCTGGATGACCCCGTGGCCGACAACAGTTCGGTCGAGGGGCGCGCCCAAAACCGCCGCGTCGAGATCGTGGTCCAACCGAAACGCTAGCGGAAGAGCGGGCAGGGCCGCTGGCCAGCGCGGAACCCCAAATTTAGCGCGAAATGCTTGCCAGTGGCGCTTGCCGGCGCGGGGAGTAGGCTCCCGGCATGTACATGATCCTGCACCTTGCCGCTCTCGGGTTCACGATCCTGGTTCTATCGCGGCTCCTTCCCAGCGTGCGCATCCGAAGCGTGGGGACGGCGCTTCTCGTAGCGGTCGTTTTTTCCGTCCTCAACTTCTTTCTCGGGTGGTTCATCCGCGCCGTGCTTTTCGTACCGGCCCTGCTGACGCTCGGCCTCCTCTTTCTCTTCGTGCCGTTCATCGTCAACACGGTTGTCCTGTGGTTGACCGACAAGCTGATCCGAAGCTTCGAGATCACGACGCTCGCTGGGCTTCTGCTCGCGTCGGGTGCAATCACGGTGGTCAACGGTGCGTTCGAAGTGGGTAGCGTTTGGCAGGAGCGATCGGACGGCGGCTACCACATGGGGCACGGTCACTCGCGCTGGATCTAATGGCGTGGCGGTGGCCCATGTAGCTTCGGTAGTTTCCGTGTTATTCGTCGGGCCGTGAAACTCGTTGGTCGTGCCATCTGCGTTGCGCTCCTCGGCCCTTGCTTTGTTTCATGCGCCGCTACGGTCGGTATGGGCGGCCTGATCAGCGTGCCCAAGGATTCGTCGGCGACTTGCACGAAGATCTGCGCGGATATCGGCCTGTCATTGGGTGCTGTCGTCGTCATGGCCAGCGAAGTCGGTTGCGTTTGCAGTCCGGCCAAACCTGCCTCGTCGTCG
>WNFJ01718348.1_pt2 | contig 10451 bp, 8 predicted proteins | sample 5400461 | NCBI WGS metagenome assembly WNFJ01 (sample SAMN13153349, study PRJNA577476) | soil metagenome | isolation source: 115 cm saprolite on Douglas fir-dominated hillslope | place: USA:California | collected 2013-09-17
CGCGAAGCTGCAGGCGAACAAGGAAGCGGCGGCGCTGCGGTCCATTGCCGAGGGCCGCTTCGATCGCGAATGGATCGGTCCGCAGGAAAAGAAAATGATGGGCTAACCCGCGTTGCCCCGCCTCACGCTCAATGCACCTCAGGAGGCAAGGTCTGGAGAAAGTCGGCGAGATAGCTTTTCCAGACCTCGGGATGCTCGATCGTCTGGTTCCCGTAAGAACTCTCGCTCTCCGGCATCTCGACAAAGCGCCCGTGCGGCACATGCGGAACCAGGCGCTGCATGATGCCGAGATCGGTCGGGTTCAGCAGATCGTCGGAGAAGTTGAGGGCGAAAAGCGGTGCCTTGATCTGCCCGAGCGCGGCTTCGGGGTTGTAGTCCCACGACGACTCGAACCAGTACAGTACGTCGTTTGCATCGTATTGGCGACCGCTGTAGACGGCCACGTCATAGGACCATCGGGCCGTGCCGGGCGTGGGCGATAACGCCTGCATGCGCGCCGGGTTCCTCGTGATCAGCGTAAAGACCGGCATGGCGCGCAACCATTGAATGGGCTCGCGATTGTAGTTGCCGTCGTTCCACTCCGGGTCGCGCCGAATGGCGTCGATGATCATTTGCTGCCAGAAGCCGTTGCGCCCGCCAAGCGAAACCGGCTGGCTCGCGATCGGCATGAGGCCGTCCATCATGTCCGGATACCGTTCGCCCCACACCCACGTCTGCATGCCGCCCATCGACGTCCCGAGCACAAGGCGCAGATGGTCGATGCCCAATCCTTGCGTGACGAGCAGGTACTGCGCTTGAACGACATCGTTGTAGCCGTACTCGGGAAACTTCGCACGCAGTCCGTCGCTGGGTTTGCTCGATCCGCCGCGTCCGAGCCCGTCCGGAATGATGATGAAATAGCGGCTGGCATCGAGCGGCTGGCCGGGGCCAAACAGCTCGCGGCGCATGGCTGCCGTGAGGAATGCGCGGCCGGTGTCGGTGGCGCCGTGCAGCAGCAAGACGACGTTGGTGAAGTGCCCCTTGCCGTCGCAGTGGGGTACGCCGAGCGTGACGTAATGGAGCGTGACCTGGGGCAGCGAAGAGCCGTCTTCGAAGTGGAAGCCGGTTGCAACGAAGTCGCCGGATTGTTCGTATAACGGCGGCTGTTGTGCGCCGGCGGAAGGAACGAACCACGCCAATGCGAACGCGAGCAGGAGGGAGCGCATGGTCTCCTCGCAAGTTGAGGTCTGATCTTTTAGTTTAGGCCCTTCCTCGCGCGCTATTTCATATTTCGGTACGAACGCGCCCTCAAGCGCGTCCCGCCCCGCTGCGCAATCGCCGCAATGTCTCCGAAGGTAATTCGCCAAACTGCTCGCGATAATCGTTGGAGAAATGGCCGAAGTGCCAGAAGCCCCAGCGAGTTGCCGCGTCGGTGACCGAGCCGGCGTGAAGCAGGTCCTTGCGAACCCGATCGAGCCGCACGGCACGCAGGTACGACGCCGGATTCGTGCCGAGGATTTCATCGAATGCGTACTGGACCGTGCGCCGGCTGACACCCAGCCGCAAACACAGTTCAGCGACCGACAGCGGACAATCCGCCGACGCTTCCACCAGTTCGCGAACGGTGCCCACCAGCTTCCAGTTGCGTGACGGTCCGGACCGTGTATCCGCTTCGCCCACATCGAGCAGCAACTCGGATAGCCCCACGATCACAGACCGCTCAGACGTGACCGTGTCCAGCAACCTCGCCAGCGTAGTCCTGAACGCCTGCAACCGGGCGGGATCTGCATTGAGCACACCGGGTTCGTTACCGAGTGCCTGCTGGACCTGGTCCATTGCAAGGCGAAGCAGAGGGTCGGTTAGCTCGAGCGGCGCGATCTCGAGATTCACGACCACGTGTTTATCGGGCGACAGAAACTCGAATCCCCCTGGCCCGGAGAAGACATGCAGACCATCGAGATGACTCAGTTGCCCGCATAACAGCGCGTGCCCTTCGAGTTGAAACGGAATGCCGACGGCGATCCTCGACGGGTCGACGCAACCGCGCTGGTACACCGTCCGGTTCATGCGTTCGACGAGTATGCGCACCGCGCCCGCGCGCACGGAACTGACCGAGCCGTCGAAAGCGCCGCGCGAGATCTGGCAGTAGGTCTGGTTCCAGCTTTCGAGCAGCCGGGCCTGCTCGTCAATGCTCCGGCAGCAATGGATATCGACAGCCGGACGCACCGGATGGACCGCTTGCATAAAAACTCCTTGGCGGACGGTAGCGTCAAAAAAGTGTAAACGACCAAAATTCCCCGACGGTCATCCTGAGCATTCCAGCCGCTGCCCGAGCGCCACGGTAAGCGCTTGGCGTGTGAACGCCCATCGCTGAAAACCCTGCCCGGCGGGCTTCCTGGCCTTCACGCGACGCCGTTTGCGGTTTTTTCGGGTGCTATCCCGGTCCATTGCCAATTTCGGATAGTGCGCAAATTGTGTCGGGCCTAGCCTAAAAAAAGGATAAATAACGAGAGGTCAGGAATGGGCAAATCCGAGTCTGTTGGCGGAAAACTCGCAGGCAAGATCGCGATCGTGTCGGGCGGGGCCACCGGGTGCGGTGGCGCGGCCTCCCTGCTGTTCGCCAGGGAAGGCGCGCAGGTCGCAGTCGTCGACATCAACGCCGACGCCGGCACGCAAGTCGTTGCACAGATCCGCGAGAACGGCGGCGTGGCTGAGTTCTTCAAGACGGATGTCGCGAAGACCGATCAGGTGAACGCCGCGGTGGCGCGGATCGCCGAGCGTTTCGGCACGATCGACGTGCTGTTCAATCATGCGGGCAGCATCGTCGTCAAACCGTTCCTCCAAACCACCGACGACGACTACCAGTGGCTCATGGACGTCAACGTCAAGAGCATGTTCACGATGACACGCGCCGTGCTCCCGCACATGCTCGCCGGCGGTGGCGGATCAATCGTCTGCACGGCGTCGATCTCGTCGACGGCGGCCACCCCGCTCGAAGTGCTTTATTGCACCACCAAGGGCGCATGCGCGATGTTTGCGCGGGCCGTTGCCGTGGAGCATCGCGACCGTGGCATCCGCTGCAACGCGGTGTGCCCCGGGTTCATCGATACCCCGCACGGGCAGCGTGAAATCGCAGCGCTCGCGCAATACGGTTTCGATGCGAGCGAAGCGGCGCTCTCGCTGCAGCAGGGCCGTCTTTGCGCGCCGGAGGAAGTGGCCAAGGCGGCGCTCTTTCTCGCCAGCGACGACGCGAGTTTCATCAACGGCGCGCATCTCTACGTCGATAACTGCTTTACGGCCGCGTGAGTTAGCAGCCCCGGTTCGCGACTCTTTTCATCCAACGTCCACCCAGCAGCTTCAGCCATAAGGATCGACCATCATGGACATCAATACGGTAGTTCCGCTGCCAGAGAGCACGGATAGCGACGTTTCATTGCTGCACAAAATGGGGTATGCGCAGGAGCTCTCCCGCCGCATGGGGGCGTTCTCGAACTTCGCGGTGTCGTTCTCGCTCATCTGCATCCTGTCCGGCGGGATCACGTCGTTCCAGCTCGGGCTGAGCGCGGCCGGCGGCGCATCGATCGGACTGGGCTGGCCGCTCGGCTCCGTCTTCGCGCTGGTGGTTGCAGCCGCAATGGCGCAGATCGCCTCGTCTTATCCGACGGCCGGCGGGCTCTATCACTGGAGTTCAATTCTCGGCGGCAAGACCTGGGGCTGGCTCACCGCGTGGTTCAATCTATTGGGCCTCGTGTTCGTGGTCGCGGCCATCAACTTCGGCACATGGGATCCGTTCTTTCGCACCCTGATCGCACCGATGTTCGGCGTCAAGCCCGAGTCGCTCGGCTGGTGGGATCAGACCGTGTTTCTTACTTTGATCACGGCATCGCAGGCTTTCCTGAATCATCGTGGTATCCGGATCGCAAGCAAGATCACCGATGTCTCCGGCTATCTCATCTTCGTCGTGACCGTGATCCTGGTGGCGTCGCTGGTGATCTATTCGCCGGTCAAGGTGGACTTCTCGCGGCTCGTTACCTTCACGAATTTCACCGGCGTGGATGGCGGCCAATGGCCGGCGCAAACCATGGCGATGGCGTTCCTCTCGGGCCTGCTGCTGACCGCCTATACGATCACCGGTTTCGATGCATCCGCGCACACGTCCGAGGAGACTCACAATGCGGCGCGCAACGTGCCGCGCGGGATCGTCAAGTCGGTGCTCTGGTCGACCTTGTTCGGTTATGTGCTGGTCTGCTCGTTCGTGCTTGTGATGCCGGACATTGGTGCAGCGATCAAACAGGGTACGGGATTTTTCGAAGCGATCCTTGCTCCGATTCCGGGACCGCTACGGATCGTGATCGAGTTGCTGCTGTTTTTTATCAACTACGTTTGCGGGCTTGCCGCAGTGACATCGACGTCGCGGATGATGTTTGCGTTTGCTCGTGATGGCGGTCTGCCGGGATCGAAGTTCCTGCGCAAGGTGAACGCGCACCGGACGCCGGGAATTGCGATCTGGGTGTCGGCGGTGCTGGCCATTGTCATTACCTTATACGGCGATGCATTCTCGGTATTGAGCGCGGGCAGCGCGGTGTTCCTGTTCATCTCTTATGCCATGCCGGTGGCTGCCGGGATCTTTGCCGAAGGCAAGACGTGGACTGAGAAAGGGCCGTTTCAGTTGGGAATGTGGTCGAAGCCGTTTGCGGTTGCGGCGGTGATCGGCGCGTTGATTCTTGCTTACGTCGGCATCCAACCACCGAATCAGAAAGTGATCTATGTGATTCTCGGCTTGCTCGCGGTGCTGATGCTGATCTGGTACGGCGCAGGCGTACGCAAAAGTTTCGCCGGGCCGCCGATAGGCAATTTGTCGAAGGAACGGCCCGAGAAGATTGTTGGGCTTGAAGCGCAGTTGGAGGAGAACGTGGAGTAAGTTTTCGTTTGCGCCGGGCGGACAAAGCCCTTCCGGCGCGAACCAATCACCTTCCCCGTCGCCGCTCGAACGACTCGATAAACAAAGCATTATCCGCCGTGCTACCAATGCTTACTCGCATGCAGGTTTCGTAACCAGCCTCGCGCCACGGCTTCACGATCACCCCATCCTCCAGCATTCGTCCAGCAAGCTTTGTGGCATCCTCGCCGCAATCGAAGAACACGAAATTCGCGCACGAACGCGCCGGATTTATACCGAGCCGGACCAATGCAGCGCGCATCCACTCGCGCCCCGCACAAGCAGCCTCCACACTAGCCACGACATGCGCCTGATCGTTAAACGCTGCAGCCGCCGCCTGCTGCGCAATCTGGTTGATGTTGAACGGCGTGCGCACGCGATTCATTAGATCAGCTAGTTCGGGCGCCGATGCAACGCCATATCCCACCCGCAACGCGGCGAGCCCATACGCCTTCGAAAAGGTGCGCAGCAACAGCCACGGCAAGCCCGATTCACGTAGTATCGCGAGACTGTCCGGGTAACCGTCTTCATCGGCGGCGTATTCGAAATAGGCCTCGTCCCACAACACAAGCGTCCCGGGCGACACCGCGTTCAACAGCCGACGCATCTCTGCGGCGTCCATTGCACAGCCGACCGGATTACTCGGATTACTAACGATCAACATCCGCGTACGCGGCGAAACAGCGGCGATCAGGGCATCGACGTCAAATTCGAAGTCCGCACGCATCGGTACCGTAACGACCTTCGCGCCAACACTCTGCGGATAGATGATGTGCAAACCGAACGACGGAATCACGGTGATCACTTCATCGCCGGGTGCGAGAAACGTGTGCGCGGCAATGGCGAGCAAATCTTCGGAGCCGTTGCCGAACAACAACTGCTCGGGATCGACCGCGAGCCGTTCTGCAATCAGCGAACGCAACGCGCTGCATGAAGGATCGGGATAAAGCGCAAGCGTGCTGGCAGTAGTGAACTCGGCAAGGTGCGCAAGCACGGCCGCGCTCGCGCCGCGTGGATTTTCATTGCTGCCGAGCTTGGCGACATGCGAAACGCCATAACGCGCCCGCACGAATTCCCCCGATAAGCCCGCGTTGTATGCAGGCAGGCCGCGCACTTCAGCACGCAGGCTTTCTATAAAAGCAGTCACGCTCATTGAGTTCCTTGTTCGTTTCGAGCGTTTCGATCACCCGCAGCAGGCAGCACCTTGCCGGGGTTGAGAATGCCGTGTGGATCGAGAGCATGTTTGATCGCCTGCATGCAGGCGAGTTCGGCGGGGCTGCGCGAGTAGCCGAGGAACGGCCGTTTAAGCACGCCAATGCCGTGTTCCGCCGATATCGATCCGCTGTAGTCGCGAACCATGCCGTACAGCGCGAGGTCGACCTCTTCCACCGTCACGCCGGGAATCGAACGTGCATCGAGCGTGACATGCAGATTCGAGTCACCGATATGGCCGAAGTACAAACCATAATGCGTCGGCCAGCGAGCGGTGAAGTCCTTGCGGCAAGCATCGACAAAATGGCCAATCTCGCCTATCGGCAAGCTCACATCGAAGTTGATCGGCTCGAGCTTGACCGGCAACTCGGCCGTCGCCTCACGAATCGCCCACAGCGCCTGGGTCTCCGCCTGCGACTGCGCGACCACCGCATCCAGCACCACGCCCGCTTCAAGCTGCGCGTTGAGCGCCGCTGCAAAACGCTCGCCGTGATCGTCGGAGAAACCGGCCTGTTCGATCAGTGCATAGAGCGGATACGCCTGACCGAGCGGCGATTGCCGCGAGCGTGTCAGCGAGACACCGAAGTCGTAGAACTCCGGCCACATGATTTCGAACGCGCCGATTTCATCGCCGAAGGTCGATTGCAGCGAGCGCAGCAACGCGACCGCGCCGTCATAATCCTTCAGCGCGCACAGCGCGGTATTGCGTGCGGCACGGCGCGGTTTCAACCGTAATACCGCACGCGTGATGACCCCGAGCGTTCCCTCCGAGCCGATGAACAGGTTGCGCAAGTCATAACCCGTGTTGTTCTTCACCATCTTGTTCATCGAACTCAGCACGCTGCCGTCGGCGAGCACGGCTTCAAGCCCAAGCACCTGATCCCGGGCCGTCCCGGACTGCAGCACGCGGACGCCGCCGGCGTTCGTGGCGAGGTTGCCACCGATCTGGCACGAGCCGCGCGCGCCGAGATCGAGTGCGAATTCGAAACCCGCTTCCTGCGCGGCTTCCTGCACGGTTTGCAAAGTCGTGCCGGCAAGCACCGTCATTGTTGCCGCCGCACGATCGATTTCTTCGATGCCGACAAGCCGCTCAAGCGACAGGCAGATATCAACGCCTGAAGGAATCGCACCGCCCGCAAGCCCAGTCATGCCGCCCTGCGGGACGACGCTCTGACGCGCTTCATTGCATAGGCGCAACACGGTGGCGACTTCGTCGGTCGAACGCGGCAGCACGACCGCCAAGGGTGCCACCGGCGAACGGCCGCTCCAGTCACCGAGATAACGCGGTTCGATGGCATCGCCGCAACGCACGGACTCGGCGCCGAGTGCATCGATAAGCGTTTGCACAATCGCTTTCATGGTGTGCTCAACCATTCGCGCGCTTCTTTCTGTAACCCATCGAATCGTTGATCCGCCCCAGGATGTAGTCGCCCGCCGCCACCGGTTCATACAGTGGCTGCGCGCCGCCAAGACCGAGATCGCGCGGGTCCACGCTTGCGCCATAGGTCGGATCGTAGAAGGTCGCAATCGAATAACGTTCCTGCCCGGAGCGATTGATCACGCGATGCAGCGTCGAGCGGAAACGATCATTCGACCACCGCGCAAGCAGGTCGCCAACGTTCACGACCAGCGTTCCCGGAATAGGCGGCGCGTCGATCCAGCTATCGGTCGCAAGCTCCTTCACCTGCAGACCGCCCACGTTGTCCTGCCACAGCAGCGTGATGCACCCGTAGTCCGTATGCGGTGCGACGCCGAACTGATCGGCGTCCGACTTGGGCGCTTGCGGCGGGTAATACACCATCTGCGTGCGCTGCATGCGCTTCGTGTATTTGCTAACAAAGAACGCTTCGTCGATATCCAGGCTCACCGCCACCGCACGCAACAAGTCCGCACCGCATGCGCCGATCGCTTCGTAATAGCTATACAGCGCTGGTTGCAGCGACGGCATGAAGTCGGGCCAATTGTTCGGACCGCGCAACGCCTCGCCCGCGAGCACGCTTGGATCGTCTTCCGGCAGCTCCAGTCCGATGCTGAAAAATTCCTTGTAGTCAGGCTTGGTCGCTTGATACATCACGGCGTCGCCGAGCGCATTAAAACCGCGATGCCGATGATTCACCGCGACACGCCGCTTCACCTCCGGCGGATAAGCGAAGAATTCACGCGCGGCTTTCACCGCGCCTTCAAGCACATCGGTCGGCACGCCGTGATGGCTGACATAGAAGAATCCGATGCTCGTGCAAGCGTCGCGGATCGCGGCGGCGGCTTCGCGCAGTCCAACGGGATCCAACGCACGAACGGCCGCCAGGTCGACGACGGGGATGTGAGAAGTCGAGGTCATCCAGGTTGCTCCGAAGTTCCATAACCGTCTATACCGCGAGGCACGGACGAGCCTCCACGCGATTCGACCGGCAACATGCCGGACCGGCGCAAGACGTGCGGCCGACAATCAAAATGGTCTCACTGCGCGCCGCCATGCTGTACATACACGGGATCCAGCGTCTCCGCTCTGCCGCAATCGTCTGCGGACAAGCCATGAACGCCTCCTGAAATCCAGGTCAAGTGTCTGTATATACCGCCAATTAGACGAATGCAACCCGGCGTTTTCGCGAAGTCCATCAGCCTTGAAAATTAGCGGCGCGAAGTATTTTTGACACGCTTGGCAACGCGAATTGACGGTATATACTGAAGCGCACCACATGCAGGTCGGCGCACCGGTTCGCACCTTTGCCCAAGCCGGGTGCACTTTTAACCAGGGGAGTCCAACAATGAATTTTTTCTCGAAGTGGAAGGGTCGTCTGCTCGTGGCCGCGCTGGTCGCGACAGCGGTTTCAGCTCACGCGGAAGACCAGCTGGCGAAGGTCAAGAAGGCTGGTGAACTGGTAGTCGGAACCGAGATGCAGTTCGCACCGTTCGACTTCCTGGAAAACGGCCAGCAACAAGGTTTCAACAAGGACTTCTTCGCCGAGCTCTCGAAGGACCTGGGCGTGAAGGTGCGCTCCATCGACTTGCCGTGGCCGAGCGTGCTGCCCGGACTCGAAGCCGGCAAGTTCGACATTGTCAGCGGCCCGGTCACGATCACCAAGGCACGCATGGAGCGTTATGACTTCACGCTGCCTATTGCAGACGGCACGGTTGCGCTGCTCAAGCGCGCCAACGACACGAGCATCAAGACCAACGCCGACGTCGCCGGCAAGGCAGTCGGCGGCGGCAAGGGTTCCGCGCAGCTCGACCAGTTGAAGCAGTACGTTGCCACGCTGCCGGGCAAGACGAGCGTGCGTGAGTACATCGACAACAACCAGGCCTATGCGGACCTCGCTGCCGGCCGGATTGTCGCTGTGGGCAATTCGCTGCCGAACATTGCGTATGTGGCGCGTCAGCGTCCAGATACGTTTGCCGTCGTGCAGCCGCCGTTCGGCACCAAGGTGTACTTCGGTTACCTCGGCCGCAAGGACGCGGACAGCAAGCCGCTTATCGACGCGATCAATCAGGCAATCGTCAAGATGCATGGCGATGGCCGTCTCGCCGCGATACAGAAGAAGTGGTTCGGCGTGACGATGGACACACCCACCACCATGCCGACGCCCAACTATTAACCGCTTATTAACCGTTTATTAGCCGTTGAACCATTGATGCCCTGCAAGGCGCTCCGGCGCCTTGCACTTTGCCGGACAGCCCATGTTCAGCCTTCATGCCTTGCTGGATGCTCTTCCCTACCTGATCAAGGCCGCGCAAGCCACGGTCCTGATTTCGCTCGTCGGGCTGGTGGTTGGTTTCGTTGTTGCGATCGCGGTGTGCAGCGCGCGGCTCTCGAAGAACCGCTTCGTCTCGAAGCTGGGCGGTGCATACGTCGGCTTCTTTCGCGGCGTGCCGCTGCTCGTGCAGCTTCTGCTTACCTACTATTTCCTGCCGTTCATCGGCATCAACGTGCCGCCGCTCGTGGCTGCTGCGGCCGCTGTATCGCTATGCGAAGCCGCTTATCTCGCCGAGATCCTGCGCGGCGGATTTATCGGCATTCCGCATGGACAACTCGAGGCGGCGCAGTTGCTCGGCTTGTCGAGGCTGCATGCCGTGCTGCGTATTCAAGTGCCTCAGGCGTTGCGCATGACAACACCGTCGCTCGTCAATGAGATGGTGATGCTGGTGAAAGCGTCGTCGCTGATCTCGGTGGTCGGTGTCGCCGACATCACGCGCACCGCGCAGAATATTGCGGCTAGTACGTACCGGCCGCTGGAAGCGTATGTTGCCGCGGGGCTGGTGTACCTGGTCATCAACGGTGCGTTGTCGCTGGCCGGGCATCGCGCTGAACGCCGCATGGCACAGG
>WNFJ01025769.1_pt1 | contig 10450 bp, 9 predicted proteins | sample 5400461 | NCBI WGS metagenome assembly WNFJ01 (sample SAMN13153349, study PRJNA577476) | soil metagenome | isolation source: 115 cm saprolite on Douglas fir-dominated hillslope | place: USA:California | collected 2013-09-17
GCCTACGAAGAGCGCAACGTCATTCATCGCGATATCAAACCAGAAAACTTGATGCTTGATCGCTGGGGCAAGATCAAAGTGATGGATTTTGGCCTGGCTCGAGCTCCAGGGCACCAACAAATTACTGTAGCGAAGACGCTGGTCGGTAGTATTTACTATGCCTCGCCCGAACAAATCTGGGGACAACCCCTGGATAACCGGAGCGACATCTATGCGCTCGGGGTCGTCCTTTACGAAATGGTCAGCGGGCATCGACCATTTACTGGTCGGACCCTACCAGAACTGACCCAGGCCATTGTGGCAGGCCCACTTCGTCCACCCAGCACGCTCAATGCTGAGCTTGCGCCGGAGTTTGAACCGATCATACTTAAAGCGATGGCCCGAAACCGCGACGAACGCTATGAACATGCTACCTTCATGGCACAGGAATTACGAGCACTTAACTTGAGATCGTTCACCACTACAGCATCGCACAATCCCACAGCGCTTTCACCTGCACGCCAACAAGGGCCACAAGAAGGCATCGTAATACGTCCTCCCAAACGTCCACGGGCAAAGTCGAGACGGTACCTCGAGCTGGAAGCAACACAGCCACTACCTGACGAATCCACGCAACACTCCTCCAGGCAGCCACACACAGAGCCTGTGTATGAGCAGCCCTCCAGCCCAGACAGGACAGGTGAGTACGAGGATAAAGTTCCAACGCGGCCCCTTGGTCCCATTACGAGTATGGCTACAAATTCCAGGCGAAGCGAGCAGGCCACAACGAATCCAGCTATACGCCGTACCTTCTGGAGGAAGGTGCAACGGCTATTTAAATCCACCTCGTAGACCTTTTTTCTTGCTTGCTTTCCCTTGCAAAAATGTTGCAGAGTTCTTGCTTTCACGCTATATTACTTGAAGTAACAAGAAAATCCGGTAGGTGGAGATTTTACTGGCATGATTTCATCGCAACTGACATTTGGAGTTGCTTTTCTAGCGGGGCTGGCATCTTTTCTTTCTCCCTGTGTGTTACCACTGGTGCCAATCTACCTGGCGCAGCTTGTCGGTCAGGGTGTGTATCAATCAACGGGAGGCCAGGAAGATCGCCCGGCACGTCTGACCACATTCCTGCACGCGGTTATGTTTGTAGCTGGTTTCACCCTGGCCTTCGTAGCGCTGGGTGCTACAGCCAGTACGTTGGGGGGATTCCTGCGCATTCACCAGTTCCTGCTGCGCGAGATCGGTGGCATTCTGCTGATCATTATTGGATTGCACCTGACAGGACTCTTGAAATTGCCATTTCTCTACTGGCAAAAGCATTTTGAGTTTCGCCCGAACCGTCCAAGCTATCCGGCATCCTTCGTGATCGGCCTGATTTTTGCGATTGGCTGGACTCCTTGTATCGGGCTTATCCTGGGGCCAATTCTTGTGCTAGCTTCCAATGCCTCAACACTCCGGCAGGGAGTATTCTTGCTGCTGACCTATTCGCTCGGCCTGGGGATACCATTTCTACTGCTCGGCCTCGGCCTCAACCATTTTAGTAGGCTTTTGAAGTGGCTGAAGCCTCATGCAGGAAAGATTGAAATTGGTACTGGAGTGATTATGATCCTGATAGGTATAGTGATCTACTTCAACTGGCTGATCTATCTCAATCGATATTTCAACTTTGGCATTTCTGTATAGATAATCCGGCACAACACAGAATCGGGTATAGAAGATCTCCATCGGATGAATAAGTACTACAAAGACAAGCGATGTTCTATTCTCCAATCCCTTTGGTAATAAGAAGTAGAACATCCCCGTCATCTACCAGGACTATACCTATTCATCGACATCCGCTCGAAGTTCCATCTCCAACTCGGGGTCAAGATCGATTGGCTCTCCAATGGGCGTGCGGGCCAACTGCAGCACAGCCTCGCGCAGGTGCGCAGGCGCACGCTCGATTGTACACCGTTCATGAATCAGTCGTTTGATCTGTATATCGAAATGAAAGCGACCTTCACAGTCCGGGCAGGCCGTGAGATGTTGCTGTACAATAGATACTTCTTGAAAGCTGAGTTCCCGATCAATATACAGATGAAGACGCGCAATAGCCTCAATGCAGTCCATACATTCTTCTTCCATAATTTCCGATTCCTCTGAAGCCCAGGATCAATAGCCTGTGCCGATTTGTCCTCTACAAAATTGCTACCTGATCACTTTAACATAATGAAGGTGATTTTCATTCCCGACGCCAGGCTAACAATAGTTCCTAAACTCTAGTATTATGGAGGTCGACAAGTGCTTCGTACTCCTTCCAGGATAGGAACATAGAAGAATAACAAATTGACAAGAAACTACCGAGGACGTATGCTCTGTGTAAGAGGATTAATTCCCACCGGTTTCCCGCGAGTCAGTTAAGGGAAACATTATCAGAAGTTACTATTAAGGGGAATGTTGAATGTCTGAAGAGCCGAAGGTTTCAGCGGCGCCTATCAACGAAGCCACAGGGAATCCAGCAGCAGAAGATAGGGCAGCTAATAATGAGGCCACGGAAAATGCAATAGTAGAAGAAGATGCAACACCTGTACGCGCTGAAGGGGCTAAAGGAAATGCAGTAACGGAAGATTTTGAGGCCGGAGTACTGGCCCAGTTGGATAGCCTCTACCGCGCAGCACTGCGCCTGACGCATAACCAGCAAGAAGCCGAGGACCTGGTCCAAGAAACCATGCTCAAAGCATTTCGTTTCGCCAACAGCTACCAGCCAGGCACGAATCTTAGAGCATGGCTCTTTCGGATCTTGAACACTTCTGCGATCAACCGCTATCGAAAACAAGCCACTCACCCCGCGACGACATCACTGCCAGAAGGTGAGGACTTCTATCTCTATAATCGTATTCGAGACATCAGTGGACAGGAACTGAGCGCGGGGGCAGAGGATGAGGTATTGAGTAAATACCTGGACGAGGATGTATACAAGGCATTAAATGACTTGCCCCTCAACTTCCGCATGCCAATCATCCTGGCTGATATCGAGGGTATGTCATACAAAGAAATCGCCCAGGCGCTGCAGATTCCCATTGGAACGGTCATGAGCCGCATCTCTCGCGCCCGGCGTCAATTACAGAAATCGCTCTGGCAATATGCCCAAGATAAAGGGTTTGTCCCTGTACAAGCGTCTGGTAAATCCGACGAAAAAGCGTCTGGTAAATCCAATGGGAAAGGAGCTTAGATGCTGCTATTATCTGCCATGCACATAGTAAGTATCTCTAATTGGCGTGGGGTAACGTTGGCAGCCCTGTACCTATCTCCTCACCTACCACCACACACTTGAGGGTAAAGGCAAAAATGCTTCCATCTCCTGGCTTGCCGGAACTTTCCACCCAGATACGCCCGCCCATCGCCTCAATCAGTCGCTTACTGATATAGAGTCCTAAACCAGCACCTCGTACCGGGCTGTTCATATCACGTTCAAGCCGTACAAAGCGTTTAAAAAGGCGCCCTTGATCGCCTGGTGAAACCCCTAAACCAAAATCGCGCACGCAAAACATCACCTCCTCACCGTGAACACCAGCGGTAATATCGATCCTGCTACCTGCAGGCGAATATTTAAGGGCATTTCCTACCAGGTTCAGCAAAACCTGGCGCAGGCGTAATTCATCAGCCAGGACCAGTATTTGCGCGGGCATATCCACATGGATATCTCGATTTTCCTGCCTGGTTATCGCTTCCAGAATTTCTAAAATATGCTGGACCGGGTTCGCAAGTGATACCTTGCTTGAGTTTGACTTGCTCCACATCAGCATCTACACGACTGACGTCCATGATATTGCTTATTAGCAGCGCTAATTCGTCGCTGCCGCGTTGCGCCTTCGCGATAAAGTCTGCACGCTCCTCGGTTGAGAGGCTGGCATTATAATGATCCAACAAATCGATATAGCCCTGAACGGCTGTGAGGGGAGTGCGTAGTTCATGCGATGCCGTCATGATAAACTGGTCTTTCAGGCGATCCAATTCTTTCTGACGCTCATAGGAGCTACGCAGCGCGATAGTAATCTGCGCGTTTTCCATAACAGCGGCGCATTGATTTGCAAACATGCCTAGAACTCGCTGCTCTTCTTGAGAGAAGATATGTGGGCGCTGATAGGTCAGCACGAGTATACCATAATGCTGCTGCCCCTTAGCCAGCGGGATCCAGGCGAAAGGGAAAGAGGGCGTTTGTGCCAGGCATGGAGGAACATCTGCCGATGGACTTTTCCCCGATTGAGCGCTATTTCCGTCATAAAACCTGGCCGTCCAGTCGTATTCCTGGAGTGATGTCAAACTCTCAAGAGGGGTCAAGCGTGGACCTGAACCCAGGTGTGTGACATGACGCAACGTCCGATCGGCTTCATCATACAGCCACACTTCCGCACCGGCTGTGACAGCGCCAGCAGCCACCGTCGCATAGGCACTAGCGACCTCCTCGATGCTCTGATATGCCTTCTCTAGCGTAGCGCTGGCGCTGTACAAGGTATCCAGTGTCGCCACATGCCGGCTCGCCTCTTCGTACAAGCGTGCAGTCTCCAGCACCGGGGCGAATCGGGTGGTAATGAGATCTATGACCTCAAAATCAGGTCCGGCAAACGGTTCATGGTCTGCACGTTCACCCAAAACCAGTATACCGATCATCTTGCCCTGTGCCCGGACAGGAGCCAGCAGTGGATCAGGGCGATCAGAAATTGTGGTTGCCAGGTAGCGAGCCAGGCCCGCCGGCTGTTCCGCACCGGCTTTAGAGGCTTCGCTGAGCAAGAGTGGACGCCTGGCGTGCGCAATATTTTCGATTATAGGCCCCTGCACACCTAACCAGTCAGCATGCTGGGGTAGTTGCGCGTTCCCATTTGTAGCTGACACGTCTACACGTAAAAGATGTTGTACCAGGCGTTCGCGGCTTGCATCGTCCGGACCATCCTCTTTGAGGGCGGGAGAGAGGCGATAGTAACCGGTATCCTCATCCAGAACAAGCAAGCAGACCTCCTGCATCTCGAACGCATTGACCACGGCGATGGCGAGCAACTCGGACGCTTCGTCAAGATCGAATGTCTCACGAGGGAGCAAAACAGGCGAATCAACCAGTCGCCGGTAGTGCACAATTTCGCTGAAGAAGAGACGTTCAGTTACTACATGTGCTAGCCACCAGACAAAAGGCCCCAATATCAACAGAGCGACGACAACGCTAATGGTCCACGCTATCGCATTGCCAGACCAAAGTAGCCGGCAAAGCATAACTACCAGATAGCCGGTGACAGCTAACGAGACACCACCCGCTATCCAGGCCACTGCACGACGAATGTAAGTATCGAAAACCAGGATCTGGTAGCGCAGTATCGAGTAACCAAGCGCCAGGGGCAACAGAACTGCTGTGAGCGTACTGACCTGGGCATTAATCATGAATCGCGGCGGCAAAAATAACTGGGGCAGCAGCGTCAGGAACAGGAAAGGGGCAAACGCCAGAATGACACCAATCACAAAGAAACGCCGTTGCTGACGTACTCGCAACGAGGAAGCCTGTCGATACGAGATAATGATAGTAGCCAAAATACCTATGAGCGCCAGCAAATAATAGATATTCACAATACTATTCAACCAGTCCGGAATCTGCAAAGAGAGTAAATGGTGAAGAATAGAATACAGCACAGTGACGATACTCAAGAGAACTAATACAGCTATAAACCCACGCAACAGGAGGCTGTAATAAAAGCGCGAACCAGGTTGGGAGATGGATTCTGACACTGTACCTGGTTGCTTATGAGATGCAAGATAATTTTTGGGAAAGATCAGTAATAGAACTGAAAAAATGATTAACGTAAGCGGACTGCTGGTGTCGGCAATAGTATAGATTCGAGGATCATTTGTTTGAACTGACGCTGTTTCTAAAGCAAAAACTACCATCATGGTAAAGGAAAAGCAAAAGAGAAGGAAAGCTACACGACGATCACGCGCAAAGAGCCAGACCAGTGCCCCAACAGCCAGGTACAAGATAGCTATAAAGGCTGAGAAGCCAAAACGCGCCCAATCGAGGGGAGAAACATTAGTAGTTGGTGAGAAGAAATGCAGACCATCTACGATCAAAAGCAGTACATAGAGTACGACAGCGACCAGGATTACGAGGAGACGTCCAGTTCTGATACGCGCCCATGACCCATATCTCATACATTTCCTCCCAAGCAATTGAAGCGTAGCTTCAACTATCCCTCGCCACATACTTTCAAGTCTGTCACTCAAGCCCTGTTAAAATACGCAGTGTAGGAGAAACGGGTCTCAGAGATTCAAACTCTTGCAAGCGGTCGCGGGCGCGCTCAAGATAAAGTAGACAAATACCCCAGGTAGCAAGTATACCTTCCTTCAGCGCACGCAGGTACTCATTTCTCTCTTCATCGGAAAGCTCAGATATTTTCTGAAGAGCATCATCCAAACTCATAGCCGTCATGCCCCGCATTTTTGCTATCTCTGCAGCGGCAAGCACGATAGGCAATGTTTTTTTCCCGCGTACAAGGTCGGATTTCTCACTACCAGGGGTGGCTCCCGCATCCCCTGGTAATATGGTAGGGATCACATCTTGCAATAGATGATACAAGTCATGACAGTCATTGTCAAGTTGCGCTGCGATGCCGAGCAGCAGGCCAAACTCTGCAAATTGCCCGCACAATGCCTCATCTGCGCCCGCGCACTGCGCCCCCAACCGGCAGGCCAGTTGCAGAATCGCCCCGGCTTTGGCTGCTGCGATGTCTATGCACTCCTCGCGGGTGAACTCTAGCGCCGATCGCTGCTCCGCCAGCAAATCCCGGTGTTGACCAGAAGTAATGCCAAGGGCCGATTCCTGGAGCGTCTTGAGCAGGCGTAGGATATGTGCAGGGTCAACACCCAGTTCTGATAAGGAGAGTAGAGCCCGCTGGGCCAGGGTCAAAAGAACTGTTGTGACATTCAGGAGTCGTGCTGTTCCTAGCTCTTGTATGATGGCCGTCTGATCTTCATCTTCCACATCATCAAGAAAGTCAAGAGCAGCGCAAAAACTTTCAACGGCTACGGCCACGCTGCTTGCGTAAACGGGATCGATATCAGGGGAAATATGTTGCGCCACGAGCAGGGTGAGCAAGGACCAGATGCCGGCGGGACGCGTAGTACGAGGGGGAATAATACCAGGAGGAGGTTGATAGAGAAGTTTCCCCTCCTCCTGAAAGGCACGGACGACGTCAGCATGCATTGCAGGATGCACCGCCGTCAAAAGAAAGTTTAGCCGCTCTCTAAGCATTTGCTGTTGAGCGGCGAATGGATTTTCGAGTGGTTGAATGACATTATCCATTGCTGGCGGTTTAACAACCCTGCTAAAACTTTGCTACTAATTCCACCAAGGACCAAGGGAAGGTCCCAATGGCTTCTCCAATGACAGATGTGGCACCAATTTACTCACGACTTGGGCCACCCTCGGCGAAAAGCCCTCGCGCATAATCACGCCATCAGGGGTGTTCGCTAATTCTTTACGCAGTTTCTCATTCGTGGAGACACGATGGACAAAGTCCTGGATCTGCTGCTCTTCCATGCAGGTAACGGTCCTTTCTTGCTAGGGTTGCTAATAGACATCAATGATGCAAGCCTACTGCTTGTTATACAAGAAACTATGTGTTACTTTCTACAGTTCAACAAAACGGGAAGCTTTGAGCAACTTGGTCAGAGGACTAAGTAGAAGAACACTACTTTACCAGTACATACGACTAAAAAGTTTTCAAGCTAACAAGCAAGTAATCAGGTGACTTTATTATACTTAATAGTTGAAAAAAATACAAGGGTCTAGAAAAAGCGCCTGGCAATTGAAACGGATTCGGCAGTAAAAACGACATAAAAAAAGAAGGACAGCCATACTCTGAGACAGGCTGCCCTTCGCATATTACAAGCGGGAGTTACTCGCCTCCACCGCCGGCAACGCCCTCGACGCTGACAGTTTCGCCGACGCTTTTCTCAATGGCTTCGAGTTCAGCCTCGGAACCTTGAATGATTGGCCCTTTGAACCAGTGGCGCGCGCTGACAAGCCACCAGATCGTGACAAGCAGGATCACGCCCAGCACCACTACAGGCGTATAGTTAAAGTTACTCGCAGTAATGGGTGTGGCCGCAGGCAGCATAAACAGCACCGAGATGAAGACAACCCATATCACAGCGATCCAGCCAATCGGCCTGCTCCAGGCTCCCAGGTGCCATGGTCCAGTCTTGAAGTCAGGTGAAAACTGGCGCAGGAAAATGGGAAGCGCGTACGCGATATAGAGGCCGATAGTGGCAATGGAGGTAATCGCCAGGTAGGCTGTGTAGTTCCATACAGTGGGGATAGCCAGGATAAAGGCACACACCACCGACAGGAGGATGGCATTACGCGGCGTGCGGCCCCTGTTCAGACTATGCCAGAGATTGTGTCCAGGCACAGCGCCATCACGCGAGAAGGCATAGATCATACGTGAGTTCGACGTGACCGAGGACATACTGCAGAAAAACTGCGCAACAAATATCACGGCGAATAAAAGGGTTCCCAGTAAAAAGCCGATACGGCTTTCCAGGATGTACAACACTCCATTGACAAAGCCGCCGGCCGCTGCCAGGTCGGGAGCAGCCGCTAACAGGCCCATCAGCAGAGCATAGCCTGCAATGGCGGACACGACCACAGACATGACCACACCCCACGGCGCTCGCGTCTCAGCGCCTACGGTTTCTTCGGTCATATGAGCCGAAGCATCATAGCCTGTGTAGGTGTACTGCGCCAGCAGCAGACTCAAGAGGAAGGCATACCAGATGGGGAAGCCGGTCGCATTGAAGGCTTGATTAATCGAGAAAAGCGTGCTACCGTTATTAAGTCCGTGAACGGCAGAGCCTGTCACCTGTACGGCGGGTGCCACTCCTCCAGCGCCAGGATTGAACTGAAAGCCGATGATCGTCGCACCTACAACACCAACGACAATCAGAACCACGCCCACAATGTGCCACCCGACACTGACATCATTCAGGAGAGCCACAAGGCGCACGCCAAATATATTGAGCAAGGCAACCGCAGCCAGGATGATGGCGTAGATCAACAGGGTCGTCCATTGTGTTGCAGGATCTGCAAAACCGGGGACTCCTGGAATAACGTTAGGGATCCAGGCATGCAGCAACTGGTCAAGGGTAACGGCAGCGCCATAAGCGATACCCGCGGTGATCGCGACCTGGCCGATCAGGTTAAACCAGCCGGTATACCAGCCCCACGCAGGCCCACCACGCCCTCGAAAACCGAGCTTGGAAGACCAGTAATAGAGACCGCCGGCCGTCGGGTACGCGGAGGCCAGTTCAGCCATGCCCAGCGCGACGATGACCACGAAGATAGTGATGAGCGGCCAGCCAATCGAGGCGGCAGCAAAGCCCACCGTGGTGGGTACAAGGTAAAAGAGGGTTACACACCCACTCAGGATCGAGATGATGGTGAAGGAGATCGCGAAGTTGGAGAAGCCACCCATAGCGCGAAAAAGTTCCTGGGCGTAGCCCAGGCCGTGCAAGCGTTTCATATCTTGCGCGATGAGTTCTTCTTTGGCCGAGCGTTTCGATACACTCAAGAGGCACCTCCCAATTAATAAAATGGTGTGAGGTAAAAATACTTAAGAAACATCCTTACAAGAACGATGATGTTGGTCTAAAGGATGTTAAAGACTGCTCAACCTCCCTTCTTACCAGGTCAGTAACTTCATCAAGAAACTTCAATGAGAAGAGAATACCACAAAGTGGTATATATTTCCTGTACAATACCGCTATTTTGGGGATGTTTTTACTGTGCAGTTTTCCTATTTTGCACTAGCATGAGCTTTACGTCAAGTCCTGGTGAACCAATTTGGCTAGCAATCAAGTATAAGAGGAGTGGTGCGAGTATCACATAGTATGGCGACTACATCCTTCATGTAGTATGATCAAATGCAGACCATGTAGGTAAGATGGTTGACGAAAGCATACAATGTCGCTACAATCAAGGCGGTCGGCATGAAGCGTAAGGCATCATCCCAACTAGAGGAGAAATAGGTGTGACAGATAGCTCAATAAAGACTGCATCTTATCAAGATAATCCTTTCAAACTTATTGAACCTGATGATCTAGGAGTGCTGAGTAGTACACGCTGGGTGGTGGAACGTGCCGACAACGTCTGGATCAATAGAGACCGCCTGGAACGCGTTTGTAATGAATTTCTCACGCAATATACCCTTCCATCAGAAGCTACCTGGTATGAACGTTTTCATTTTCATGATGGAACCGAGCGTACCGTCAACTGGCTGCTGGTACTGGATGCTCTGAATTTCTGCTTCTGGGCAGAAAAAGGCCAGCCGCGCTGGCGCATTGATTACCAGGGCGAAATCCTGGATGGGTATTGGGCAGAAGCGGCAGCGCTGACACGAGCAGTGGAAGAGGGTATCGCGCTATGGGATGCCAGGTATCTCACTAGCAT
>WNFJ01143052.1_pt1 | contig 10449 bp, 9 predicted proteins | sample 5400461 | NCBI WGS metagenome assembly WNFJ01 (sample SAMN13153349, study PRJNA577476) | soil metagenome | isolation source: 115 cm saprolite on Douglas fir-dominated hillslope | place: USA:California | collected 2013-09-17
AGCGACGGGACTGTCGGGTGTTCCTCGCTGGCCTCGCGAAAGTCGCCCGGCTACGCGGGCGCGACGTGGCTGACGGCCGCGCTCAAGGGCCCGGCCCTCGCCGGCCCGGTCGTTGACGCGCGGACGGGTCAGCAGGCAGTGGTGGTGACGGCACCGATGCCCGGGACCGGTACGGTAGCCGCCTTCATGGATCTCGCCCCTCTCGGGCCAATGCTCACCTCGACGCTGGGCGGGTATCGTCACCTTGAGTACGTGGTCACCACCGCGGATGGCACACGCGTACTAGCGCGGTCGGTAAACCCCTCGGCTTGGATCGGCAAGCCGGTAGCGGGCACGCCCTTCACGGGCGCCTCCGGCCAGGCCGAACACCGGGACCTTAGCGGTACATCGCGCCTGTACCGGCAGGCAGTGGTGCCGAAGGTCGGCTGGCTGGTCTTCGCGGGGCAAAGCACCGCCGGCGCCCTCGCCGCGGCTCACCAGCTGAGCAATCGCGAGCTCGCCATCACGCTGGCCGGCTTGGCGCTGCTCCTGGTGTCGGCGCTGGTGCTCTACCGGCGGATCGCCCGCCCCATCGCCAGCCTCAGCGCGGGGGTCCGGACCGCGACGGAGCACCTGCTAGCGGAGCACCTGCCGGCGCAGCCGGTCAGGGTGGCTGGCCCAGCGGAAGTATCAGCGCTCAGCGACGACTTCAACCACCTGATCACCGCGGCCAACCGCGAGCTAGACGCGCGGTCGCAGCTAGCCGCCATCGCCGAGTCGTCCGCGGACGCGATCTTGGGCATCACGCTCGATGGTGTCGTCACAAGCTGGAACACCGGAGCAGAACGCATGTCCGGTTACTCCCGCGAAGAGATGATCGGTAACAACCTGTCCATGCTCGTCCCCCCCGGCCTGACCAGCGAACTGCCGGCCATCCTCGCGAGCATGCAAGCGGGGGAACGGTGGGAGCGGCTCGAGACCATCCGCCTTCGCAACGACAACAGCATCCTGGATTTGTCTTACACGCTCTCCCCGATTCGCGATGCCACCGGCACGGTGACCGGTGCGGCGATGGTGGCCCGGGATGTGACCGAACGCAACCGTGCCGAGGCCGAGCGTCGCGCGCTGGAGCACCGGTTGCATCAGTCCGAGCGGATGGAGAGCCTGGGCCAGCTGGCCGGCGGGGTCGCCCATGACTTCAACAACCTGCTGGCCGCCATCATGAACTACGCCGGATTCGTGGCCGAGGAGACGTCCAAACCCGAGGTACGGGCCGACGCCCAGGAGATCCAGGCCGCGGCCGAACGCGCCGCCCGGCTCACCAAGCAACTGCTCATTTTCAGCCAGCGAGAGAAAACCGAGACACAGGCACTCGACCTCAACGCCATCGTGGCCGACATCCACAACCTGCTGTCCCGCAGCATCGGGACGCACATCGAACTTCAAGTCAACCCAGCCGCCGCCCTCCCAGCCGTCGAGGCCGACCGCGGCCAGATCGAACAGGTCCTGCTCAACCTGGCCATCAACGCCCGCGACGCCATGCCCGAGGGCGGCACCCTGACGATCGGAACGAGCCCTGCTGAGCTTGACGACGCCTACGCAAGCACGCATCCCGGCGCCCTCCCCGGCCTCTACGTCAAGCTCGATGTCGGCGATACGGGCACCGGCATGGCCGCAGACGTCGCAGCCCACATCTTCGAACCGTTCTTCACCACCAAATCGCCAGGCCAGGGCACCGGCCTCGGATTGTCTACCGTGTATGGCATCGTCGCCCAGGCCGGCGGCAGCATGACCGTCGACTCCGAGGAAGGCGCCGGCACCACCTTCAGCCTCTACTTCCCCGCCGTCAGCGCACCCGCCCAGGCAACGCCGGACAAAGCCGCGCCCCGGCCCCGGGGAAACGGGGAAACGATCCTCGTGGTCGATGATGAGCCCGCCGTGCTGGAGGTCACCTCGCGGATCTTGCGCCAGAACGGCTACATCACCTTGGAAGCCGGCACCTTCGAAAAAGCGCTGTCTCTGGCGGCCGGCCGCGATTTCCAGCTCCTGCTGACCGACTCCGTCATGCCCAAAATGTCCGGCCGCACCCTGGCGGAACGGCTCGCCGAAATGAAACCCGGGCTGGCTGTGCTGTACATGTCCGGCAACACCTCGGCCATGCCGGGGCCCTCCCGCACCCGCCACGACCGAACAGTCAGTATCCAGAAGCCCTTCAACAGCCAGATACTGCTCGAAGCTGTCCAGGCCGTGCTGAATCCCCGGCCTGCGGCGTCATCAGGAGAGCGATGACCGGGACCGCGACCCGCCCGCTATGGTTACCGGGTGGCGTCATGGGCCGATCACGTTATCTGGTGGCACGTTTACCCACTGGGCTTCACGGGCGCGGAGAAGACCGCACTGGCCGTAGGGGAGCCTGTCCGGCACCGGTTGCGGAAGCTTGAGGGATGGCTGGACTACGCAACCGAGCTCGGCTGCTCGGGCCTGCTGCTCGGACCGGTCTTCGCGGCCGAGACCCATGGTTACGACACCGTTGACCACTACCAGATAGATTCCCGGCTCGGTGATCAGGAGGACTTCGACCACCTGGTCGCTGAGGCCCGCCGACGGGGCTTGCCCATCGTCCTAGACGGGGTCTTCAACCACGTCGGCCGTTCGTTCCCGGCCTTCCAGGCCGCGCTCGCCGGCGGCCTAGGCGCGCCCGCGGCCAGGTGGTTCCGGCGCGATCCGGTAAGCGGCAATTTTGAGGCGTTCGAAGGCCATGACCAGCTTGTCGTCCTCGATCACGAAGAGCCCGCGGTGCTGGACTACGTCATCCAGGTCATGATCCACTGGCTCGACCGGGGCGTGGCGGGATGGCGGCTTGACGCCGCGTACGCGGTACCGCCCAGCTTCTGGTCCAAGGCATTGCCGAAGGTGCGGGAATCGCACCCCGACGCATGGTTTGTCGGTGAAGTGATCCACGGCGACTACGCGGCCTACGCGGCGGACAGCGGCCTGGACTCGGTTACCCAGTACGAGTTGTGGAAGGCGATCTGGAGCTCGCTGAACGACCCGAACTTCTTCGAGCTGGCCTGGACACTTGACCGGCACAACCAGGTGCTCGATCGCGTCACGCCACAGACTTTTGTCGGGAACCATGACGTGACCCGGCTGGCCAGCCAGCTCACGGACGAACGGCACTTCGGCCACGCGCTGGCCGTGCTGTTCACCGTCGGCGGCATACCGAGCGTCTACTACGGTGACGAGCAAGCGTTCCGCGCCGCCACGGACGGCGCCGAGATACTGACCTTGCTGAACGCGGGCGATACCGAATTCCGGTTCCCCGTCGACCTAGGCGGCTTCGTCGTGGCGGAGACTCCTGGCCCTGGCACGCGGTCCGACGACCCCGCGCTCGTGCCGGCCCACAGTTGGGTCATCCTGAGCTCATGAGCCTCCCCGCGCCGGCGTGGGTGGTGGCTGGCCCGCCTGGAGCCGGTAAGAGCACGGTGGCGGACATCTTGCTCGCCTCGCTCGCCTCGCTGGAGCCGGCCCCGGCACTGCTCGACAAGGACACGATGTACGGGTCGTTCGTGGCGGCTGTCCTCGCGGCCGCTGATCGCCCGCCCGGCGAGCGCGAGGGCCCCTGGTACGACGAGCATGTCAAGATCCACGAGTACGCGGGAATGACGGCGACCGCCCGCGAGATCCGCGCACATGGCTGCTCCGTCCTGCTGTCCGGCCCCTTCACCGGGCAGATCCACGACGCTCACCGGTGGCAGTCCTGGGTCGCCGAGCTCGGCGGCGGCCGCGTCCACCTGGTCTGGGTCCGGTCCGACGAGGCCACGCTGCGCCACCGGCTTGCCGCTCGCGGGCTGGAGCGCGACTCAGCCAAACTGGCGGACTTCGAGAAGTTCCGCGTCAGTATGCGGCTCGAAGGCGAACCGGCCGCCCCGCACGCCACCATCGACAATCGCCTTACGGCGGCCGCGACGCTCGAAGAGCAGATTGCCGCCCTGCTAGCGCAGGGCTAGGAGCCTGCTGATCAGGCTGGCGGCCGCGCCGTATGCGCGTTTCGTCCTGTTTGCCGTATTCACCGGCGGGATTACGGGGGAGGATCCGGGTGTCGGGGAGGATCCGTATGGCTATCAGACGCCTGGCTCCGGTCATGACCAGTCGGATGAAGCGCTATAGCTTGCGCCGCGAGCGTCGGCCAGCACGGTTCCCACGCCCTGGCCGAAGCCGACCTGGTCCGGCTCCAGGCAGCCGACCTCGACCTGGCCTCCGGCACGCTGACCGTAAGGCGAGGGCACCAGCGCCGGATCATCTACCTCGATGAGGTCACCGCCGCCCTGGCCAGCCAGTGGCTGCGCTACCGCCACCAGCGCTGGCCGGACAGCCGCAACCCGCACCTGCTGGTCAGCCAGCAAACTGCAGCCGATCGCGGCCGAGGAACGCCGGTAGCCACGTAAATCGGCCCTGGCCGGCGCCATCGCCGCCATGCTGTTCACGGTCACCGGCATCACCAACCAGACCCTCCGCAGCTTGATGACCGGCCTGCTGCACCGCCCGTACAGCATGAACCAGGCCAGCTACGACCTGTCCCGGCTGGCCCGCAACGGCCTGATCACCCGCGTCCCCGGGCGCAACCATTACACCCTGACCCGTGACGGGCTGCTGTTCGCCTGCTTCTACACCAAGGTCTACGACCACATCCTGTGCCCGCTGATGGCACCAGACCGGCCAACGCACCGCCGGAACTCGCCGCGGCCCTGGCCACCCTCGACCAGCTCGTCGCCGGCCACATCGCCAGTGCCCACGTCCCCACCGCAGCCTGACATCCCGTCACGGCCCGCAACCCACAACCCGGCTGGACTCCGGCTTGCCCGCCAGGTACCTTGCACCCTTACCGGTTGTCACACTCAGGACTAACGTCAACGACGTGGCACCAAAGGTGCCCTAGCCCATCGGGTAGCGGCGAAAGGCCACGGCGTACTCACCCCCGGCGCCCAACCCGACGAAGCCCGCCATGTTCCGCAGGAACTCGTCCGGATCGAACTCGCGGCCCAGGCCGTCGATGTAGGCGCGGTGCTCGCGCAGCGACGCGATGCCCGCGTCGATGGTGGCGGTGACGTCCACGAAATGAGTCGCGCCGTTGACGGTGGCCACGTAGGCGTCACGGATGCCCGTACACGGCGGCCCGGCCTCGGGGAACACCCACCCGTTAGCGGCGTCCCGGCAGGCGTCCAGGGTGGCGAGCCCGACCGCGCGATGGTCGGCGTGATTGACTGGGCCGTCTTCGCCCCAGGTGAGGTCGAAGCTCATCGTGATGACCACCTCGGGCAGGAGCCTGCGGAAGGCGGCCGCCAGATCACGTCGCAGCGGCACCCCGTACTCCACCAGCCCGTCCGGATGGTCGAGGAACTCGACCGTGCTCACGCCCACGACCGTCGCGCTGCGGCGCTCCTCCTCCCCTCGCCTCTGGTGACGAGCAGGTAGGTAACCTGCTTGCCCTGCCCGGTCCAGCGGGCCACCGCGGAGGCAACGCCGTATTCGAGATCGTCGGGATGAGCGACCACTGCGACGGCCCTATCCCAGTCCTCCGGCATCGGCTGCATCTGCCGCACCCCTTCCCCGCCAGTGTTGCCGCAACTCTCTCACATCGCCGGTCCACCCTGCGGCTAAGCGCTGCTAGCGTCATTTCATGACGTCGCTTCCCGACAGCGCCCGAGCGGTGCTGGAGTCCTCCGCCCTGGCTCATCTGGTGACATTGAACCCTGACGGCAGCCCTCAGGTCACGGTGGTGTGGGTCGGCCTCAACGGCGATGAGATCGTGGCGGCGCACCTTCCTGAACATCGCAAGGTGCGCAACATGCGCAACGACAGCCGTGTCGCGCTTTCCATCGAAACAGGAAACCGCAACGCCGTGGGCCTCACCGAATACCTCGTGATCTACGGGACTGCCCGCATCACCGAGGGAGGAGCCGCCGGGCTACTCCAGGAGCTCGCTCATACCTACCTCGGCCCCGACGTGCGGTTCCCCACCATGGATAACCCGCCCCCTGGATATATCACCCATATCAAGGTGGACCGGGTATCAGGGGTCGGCCCCTGGGCCGTGCCGCACTAGACCCGCGGCTACGCCTTCCGCGGGTCCAGTGCGTCCTGGACATCGAGGGCTTGGTCCTGGACCTGCCCTGAGCCCTAAGCCTCGGGCAAGCCCCGCCCTGTCGCCGGCTCCAGGGCCTCATCGGCCTGCGGCTGCTCACCTGGGACCGACCCGGTGGGCGACCACTTCTTGAGCTCGACCTGTGGGATCAGCCAGGTGAAGAGGAACGCCAGCGCGGCGATCGGGACGGCCACGAGGAAGACCGTCTGGATCGACTCGGCGTAGCCGGCCACGAAGCCCTGGTGGATCGCCGCGGGCAGGTGCTTCAGCAGGGCCGGCGTGGCGTCCGCGCTGGAGAACCCGGCCGGAAGGTGCGCGCCGTGCAGGTGCAAGATGGCACCGAAGATCGCCGTTCCGAAGGAGCCGCCGATCGACCGGAAGAACGTCGCCCCCGAGGTGGCGACGCCCAGCTCGGAGTGCGGCACGGCGTTCTGCACGATGATGAGGAGCACCTGCATCACGCCGCCGATGCCCATCCCGAGCACGAGCATGTAGAGGGAGTCCAAGACGGAAGGCGTGCCGACGCCCATGAGCGACAGCAGATACAGGCCCAGCGTCATCGCCCCGGCCCCGGCGATGGGCCAGAACCGGTACTTGCCGGTCTTGCTGATGATCTGCCCGGATCCGATCGAGACCACCAGCAGCCCGGCCATCAGCGGCAGCAACTGGAGGCCGGACAACGTCGGCGAGATGCCCCTGACGACCTGGAAGAATGCCGGGAGGTAGGTGATCGCGCCGAACATCGCGAACCCGACGATGAAGCCCACGACGCTGGTCACCCCGGCTCCTTGGCCTTCCGCTCGACGAACACGAACACGCCGACGAGCAGCACGCCGCAGGCACCCAGGATCCAGATCGGCGCCGAGTTCCAGGCGTAGGTGGTGCCGCCCAGGCTGGTGAGCAGGATGAACGAGGTCGCGGCAAGGGCCAGGACGACCGTGCCGGTGTAGTCGATGATGTGGTGCACCCGGCCGAGCTTGCCCGGCACCTGGCTGGCGACCACGATGAGCGCGATGATCCCGATCGGCACGTTGATGTAGAAGATCCACCGCCAGGTCAGGTTGTCGACGAACACGCCGCCGAGCAGGGGGCCGACGATGCTGGCCACGCCGAATACGGCGCCGAACAGGCCCACGTAGCGGCCGCGTTCGCGGGGCGAGACGATGTCGCCGACGATCGCCTGCGCGCCGACCATCAGGCCGCCGCTGCCCAGACCCTGGATCGCGCGGAACGCGATGAGCTCGACCATCGAGTGGCTAAGGCCGGCCAGGACCGAGCCCGCGAGGAAGATCACGATGGAGGCCTGGAAGAAAATCTTCCGGCCGTACTGGTCGCCGAGCTTGCCCCACAGCGGGGTCGAGACGGTGGTGGCCAGCAGGTACGCGGTGATAACCCAGGCGATGTGCGAGCCGCCCTTGAGGTCCCCCACGATCGTCGGGAGCGCGGTGGCGACGATCGTCTGGTCGAGCGCCGCGAGCGACATGCCGAGCATGAGCGCGCCGATGATAAGCAGGATCGAGCGGCGGCTGAGGCCCGGCCGCGCGCCATTACCGTCGTCGGCTCCGTTGGCGCTCGCCGGCAGCGCGGCGCCAGCGGCTCCGGCGTTCCCCGGCGAGGTCCCCCCGGCGGAGGAGCTAGACAAGCTCATCTGATGTCGTCCTTTCCGTGCTGGTAGGCCGCTCCGTCCTGCTGGGCTGCGGAGTTCTGGGTGACGGGCGGCTGGGATCCGCCTGCTGGGCCAGGTCGCGCAGCGCGCAACTCTCGGGGAACCCGTCGGCGAGCGCCTGGTACGCGGCGTCGGTGAGCTGCTCCAGCGGCACGGCGCTGCCGCCCGCGGCCCAGAACGACATGGTCGCCCGCAGGACACCGGTAGCCGCACTAGCCAACAGCAGCGGGTAGGGATCGCGGTCGGGATCGGTGCCGAGCCGTTCAGCGAGGGCGGCGGCGAAGCCGGACTCGACCTGTGCCATGTGCGCGGCCTGCGCCGCCCGCAGCTGGGGATCGGCGAGCGCGGCCTTCATCTGCCTGGCCCAGCGGACCGGGTCGCCGCCGAGCTCCGCGAGCTCCGTGGCGATGCGGCGAGCCTGGTCGGTCAGCACCGCGCGCAGCACCTCCAGGGCGCTGTGACCCGGCAGGTCATGGACTAGACGCGCCCGCACCTCCTCGGCCCGGCCAGGGTCGGCTCCGAAGAGCACTGCTTCCTTGGACGGGAAGTAGTTGAAGAAGGTCCGCGGCGACACGTCCGCGGCCGCGGCGATGTCCTCGACAGTGACGTGCGAGAAGCCCCGCTCCGCGAACAGGTCGAGGGCGACCCGCCGGATACCTTGGCGGGTAGCCAGCTTCTTGCGCTCCCGGAGCGACGGGCGCGGCTCCGTGAGAGAGACCGTTTCAGGTGCGAGTGTCATGTTGCAGCCAGTATAACTTTGCGGTGGGACGATCGATGCATGTAACAGAGGTGCCGGAGCGCTTGTTCCCACAGAGGCCGTCGATTTCACCCACGTGGCCGACATCGACTCGGTCGAGACCCCAGGACGGCCAGCAGTTCGTCGTCCTGTCTCTTCCGTCCGCTGACCACGGCGGCACGATCGATAACGTAGGAAATGGCAAGCGGACCGTTGTGCGCTGAACTGCCTAGACGCGACCATGGACCTTTGAAGGGAGGATTCTTTGGCTCGCACGCCGCTTCGTGCCGACGACCCTACGCGGATCGGACACTACCGGCTGATCGCCAGACTGGGCTCGGGCGGCATGGGCGTGGTGTATCTCGGCCTGGCCTGGGACGGCAGTCAGGTCGCAGTCAAGGTGCTGCGCCCAGACCTAGCTGATGACCAGGAATTCCGCCGGCGGTTCGGCCGTGAGGTGGCCGCGCACGGTACGCGTGATCGAGGCTGACTCCCAGTCGTCCCGGCCGTTCGTGGTCACCGAATACGCCGAGGGTCCTTCGCTGGCCGAGCACATCGAGACGTACGGATCGCTCAGCCCAGACACGCTGTACGGCCTGGCGACCGGGCTGGCCAAAGCGCTGACCGCGATCCACGCGGCCGGGATCATGCACCGGGACCTCAAGCCTTCCAACATCATCCTGACGGACGTCGGCCCGAAAGTCATCGATTTCGGCGTCGCCCGGAGGAAGGACACGACCGCCATGACCAAGACGGGCATGATGGTCGGCTCGATGGGTTTCATGGCGCCGGAGCAGATCAGCGGGCGACCCGGTCCGGCGGCTGACATCTTCGCCTGGGGGGTGACGGTGGCGTACGCGGCCGCCGGGCGGTCGCCGTTCGGCGCCGGGAACGCCCACGCCATCTTGTACCGGATCATGTACGGCGACCCCGACATCGCCGCGGTACCTGAACCGCTGCGGCCGCTAGTGGAAGCCGCCTTGACCAAGGACCCGCAGAGCCGGCCCACCGCGCGGTTGCTTCTCGACCGGCTGACGAGCGCATCCAAGCGGCCAGAGCGTGTCGATGACACTCCTACCGTCGATGACACTCCTACCGTCGATGACACTCCTACCCAGGTGATCTTGTCGCGGACCTGGCAAACCGGGCTCCACCCAAGGCCGCCGACAGCGGACCAGGCAAACGAGGCGAACGGCTCCCTTCGCGTTGAACCCGCACCGCCGCGCCCCGCACCGCCGGGCGCGGACCAGGAAGGTGCAGGTCAGCCGTCACATAGCGACGAGAGCCGTGTCGGCGATCGTGCTCGTGGCCACCGTCGTGGCCGTCGTGGTGCTCACCAGCCACAGCTTGTAGCCCGGCTCGCTCCCTTGGCTCGTCTCCTCGGCTGGGGCCGCCGGAATGACAGACGCCGGTGAGATGATCCTCGCGCAGCGAAAGTATCGACCGGATCGGCGGCGAAACTCATGACGGTGAGCCCGAAACCGGCGCCTGCGGCCCTGCTGTCATGAGCAGGGCTGCCTTAAGCAGGGCTGCCTTAAGCACGGCGGCTCTGAGCGGACCAGGGGAACGGAAGGAGGTCGGGCTCGACCCAGTCGTGACGGGCTGGCCCGGCGGCCAGGGTCGAGGATCGGTAGTGCCGGCTGAGCAGGCGCTTGTCCAGCAGCGCGGGATTGCGCCCGGCGAACACGTCGAAGTCGGCACATTCCGGGTCAGCGTCGACGTGGTGGGCGACGATCTCCACCCAGGCGCGGGAGACCGTGTGGTGGTACTTCTGCGGTGCCCGCTCGTACGCGGCGATGTGCCGGATCCAGGTACAGATCTTGCCGGTTGCCTCGGGCATGCCATAGCGCCGTACGGCCAGGAACGCCAGGTTGACGTGCTGACGGTGCCGGAACTGCCCGGTGGGTCCGGTGATCGCGGGCA
>WNFJ01200527.1_pt1 | contig 10448 bp, 11 predicted proteins | sample 5400461 | NCBI WGS metagenome assembly WNFJ01 (sample SAMN13153349, study PRJNA577476) | soil metagenome | isolation source: 115 cm saprolite on Douglas fir-dominated hillslope | place: USA:California | collected 2013-09-17
CGCACCGGCGCCCCCGAGATGACCACGCCGACCATGGTCACCGACGTGTGGGTGTGCCCCCGGGCCCGGACGTGGCGGACTGGCACCGCGGCGGCCTCCAGGGCGCGCGCGTAGGCGACGCCCTCGTCGCGTAGCGGGTCGAAGTCCGCAGTGACGATGCACACCGGGGGCAGACCGTCCAGGTTGCCGCGCAGCGGGGCGACACCGGGGTCGCCGCGGTCGGCTGGGTCGGCGTAGTGATCCCAGAACCAGCGCATCAGCGCGCCAGTGAGGATGTACCCGTCGCCGTTCTCCGAGAACGACGGCCGGGTCATCTGTGAGTCCACCACAGGGGTGATCAGGAGCTGCCCTGAGATGTCCGGTCCGCCGGCGTCGCGCGCCTTCTGGCATGCGACGGCTGCGATGTTGCCGCCAGCGCTCCAGCCGGCGACCGCGAGCTGGCCGGGGATGCCGCCCAGCTCGCTGGCGTTGGCGTCCACCCACCGCAAGGCCGCGAACGCGTCTTCTGCAGCGGCGGGAAAGCGGGCCTCGGGGGCGTGGCGGTAGTTCACCGACACGACCACCGCCGCCGTGCGGGCGCAAAGGTCCCGGCACAGCGGATCGTCCGAATCCAGGTCGCCCAGCACCCAGCCGCCGCCGTGGAAGTACACCACCACCGGGTGCGGGCCCTCGGGTGGCGCCGCCGGGCGATACAGGCGGTATGGCAGGTCCCCGTCCGGGCCGGGCATCACCCCGTCTGTGACCTCGCCCACCTCGGGGCTCGGGGGGCGCGTGGCCGCGATGGCCGTCATAAAGGCCCGCGCGTCGGCGACCGGCAGAGTCTCCAAGGGCGGCAGGCCCAGCTCGGCCATCATCTCCAGGACCATGGCGACATCGGGCTGCATGCGGCGGATCACCCCATCCCGGCACTGCTCCCCGCCAGGGCCGGCCATCTGGAACCCGAGGTAGCCCTGAGCGACCACCTCGTCGCACGCGCGCCGGTAGGCGTCCACCCCGCCGATGTAGGGGAGGAAGACGCGTGGCTTGCCGGGGACGTTGGCGCCCATGTACCAGGAGTTGGCGGTGGGATACAGGGTGATGGCGGCGCAGTCCCGGACGTGCTGATCCCATCCGGATTCGGCAAGCGGGGTCGGCTCGATGGTCTCGAAGCCTTCATCGCGCATGTCCTTCAGGCAGCCGACGACCCAGTCGACATGCTGTTCGATCGACACGGCCATGTTCGACAGGACTGAGGGGCTGCCGGGGCCGGTGATCATGAAGAAGTTCGGGAAGCCGACGGTCATGAGACCCAGGTATGTAGAGGGCCCACCCGCCCACTTGTCCTTCAGGGACAGGCCTCCTCCCATGGCGACGTCCACGGCCACCAGGGCGCCGGTCATGGCGTCAAAGCCGGTGGCGTACACGATGGCGTCGAACTCGAACGACTCGTCCGGAGTTTCGATGCCCTGCTCGGTGATGCTGGTGATTGGCTGCTTTCGCAGGTCGACGAGCCGGACGTGCGGGAGGTTGTAGGTCTCGAAGTAGCCGGTGTCGAGGCAGGGCCGCTTGGTACCGAAGTAGTGGTCCTTCGGGATCCTTCACGATCGAGCGGATCTTCTCGCGGATCATCTCGGCCACGATCTCGTTGGAAGCCGGGTTCACCACCTGGTCGGCGAAGACGCCGAGGATGCCAAACAGCTCGCCCTGCCCCCACGCTGCCTCGAAGCGCTGCCGGCGGACCGCCTCGCTGGCGGTGACGCCGAGGATGTCGGTCGTCTCCACGGGTATCCCTCCCCTGGACCACCTGGCGGAGAGTCGGTACCCGTCGCGGTCCTCGCCCAGCCGCTTCAGCCGATCGGCCGGGGCCGGGCCGTTGTCCGCTGGGATGGAGAAGTTCGGGGTGCGCTGGAAGACCGTGAGCTGGCTGGCCTGCTCGGCAATGAGCGGTATGGACTGGATACCCGACGAGCCGGTTCCGATGGCGGCGACCAGCCTGCCCGTGAAGTCGACCCGCTCCTGGGGCCACCGGCTGGTGAAGTAGACCTGGCCGGCGAAGCGGTCGGCGCCTTCGATGTCGGGCGACTTGGGCATCGAAAGGCAGCCGCTGGCCATGATGTAGTACCGGCATCGGAGCTGCTGGTTACGGTCGGTCGTGAGCCTCCACCTCCTCTCCCCCTCGTCCCAGCGGGCGGAGGTGACGCTGGTGGAGAACTCGATGTCGGAGCGCAGGCCGTAGCGGTCGGCCACGAACCGGAGGTAGTCAAGGATCTCCGGCTGCGTGGCGTACTTCTCCGACCAGGTCCACTCCTTCTCCAGTTCCGGGTCGAAGCTGTAGGTGTAGTCCGTGGTGGGGATATCGCAGCGGGCCCCGGGGTAGCGGTTCCAGTACCAGGTCCCGCCGACGTCGCTGGCCGAGTCGAAGACCTTCACCGAGAACCCGAGCTGGCGCAGCCGATGGAGCAGGTAGAGGCCGGAGAAACCGGCGCCCACAACCACCGCGTCGAGCTGCTGCGGGACAGCGCCTGGCTGGTTCACGAGAAGCTCCCCTGGTGTCACCGGCATTGTAGGAAGGCTAACTCGCTGCGGGGGCTGAGGGCTATCGTCACGAGCGCCGCTGTGAGGCGCTCGGTCGATGCCCGCCAGGCCGTCGCGGCGGGCCTTGGCCATGTCCCCTGAGCAGGTACGGTCGAACGGCATTTGTACGACCAGGGAGCGCTGTGCGTGCGGGTTCGCGTGCTGAGGGCCTTCGCAAATGCTCGTGCCGATGCACGTGCATCAGCTAACATGTAATCAGCGCGTAATGAATCAGTCCCGGCAAGGTAAAGGGGAACCGTTATGCACGATGCCCGCAATGGGGTGCCCGCGAGCGAGCTGCGCGATGTCACCTGGCACAAGAGTCGCCACAGCAACTCCCAAGGAACCTGCGTCGAGCTCGCCGGCCTCCCGGGCGGGGATATTGCGCTCCGCAACTCCCGGCATCCTGACGGCCCGGCCCTCATCTACACTCCAGCTGAGATTGACGCCTTCATCCGGGGCGCCAAGGATGGCGAGTTCGACGACCTGCTGGCCTGACTCAGCTACTCCGGGGCGGCGGATCCCGGCTCTAACGAGCTGGTGATCCGCCGTTACTTAACCCGCCGGCGATCCGCCGTAAGTTCTGAAGCTGGAGCAGCGCCCAGACCACCTTTCCTGCGCCGCCCGACCCGGCCGACCTGGCTGGTCCCGGCTTGGCCGGCCCGTCCTCCCCGAGGGGCCGGTCGAGCGGCCGCCAGCCCCACCGCACGCTGCACGACTCGACGACCTGAAGCCCTCGACCGCCTTCTGCGCCCATGTGGGAGTTGATCCGGACAGGGCCTGCGGTGTTCGGATCGGTCACCATGCACATCAGATATGGATCCTGAGGTAGTAACCTCAGCCGTATCGGGTGCTCTCCGGGCATCCACCGAGCGGAGAGCAAGCCATGGCGGAGCGCGTTGGTCACGAGTTCGGAGACCACAAGCTCAGCCACATCGCTCAGGCGAGCCATCCGCCAGTCCCGCAGCCTCAGCCTGGTGAAGTCCCGTGCTGCCTTGGCCGACTCCGGCCTCGGCGCGAGCCCGCAGGTCGCGGCGGGCTGGTCCGCCTGGTGGTAGGAGGCCACACCGGCCAGTGCCAGCGGCCGGGTGAAGGGGGAATGGGGAGGCGGGTGGGAGATACCGCGATGCCCATTCGCCGCCAGCAGACTGTCGTGGCTCACGCTAGCGTCCTCCATCCTGATTACCGCAACCACCTGCTCGTCCATCGGGTTCCGTGCAATCTCCTGAGGCAGGCCTGGCGTGCCCTGAATGCAATCGATATCATCCTACTTGTATCTTGCAGGCGCAAGGCCTAATGCACGTGCAGATGAAGTCGACGTCGGCACGTGCCTGTCTGGCCGACCGCTACGTGCGAAAGTTGCCAACTGGATCCTGGCGCCCGGGGGGGCTCACGTGATCTCTATTGAGCCGGGCAGCGGCCCGACCGTCCGACGCATCCTGCTCGGAACCCAGCTACGTAGGCTCCGCGAGTCCCAGGGAATCACCCGGGAGGAAGCGGGCTACCGCATCCGCGCCTCGGAATCCAAGATCAGCAGGATGGAGCTCGGCCGGGTCGGTTTCAAGGAACGCGACGTCGTCGACCTCCTCGCCATGTACGGCGTCGACGACGAGAGGGAGCGCGATGCCCTCGTGGAACTGGCGCGCGAGGCCAACGCGCCCGGCTGGTGGCATCAGTACGCCGACGTTTTACCAGATTGGTTCCAGACCTATGTGGGCCTCGAGGAGGCCGCATCGGTGCTGCGGGTCTATGAGGTTCAGTTCGTTCCCGGGCTGCTTCAGACGGCGAGCTACGCGCGGGCCGTCATGGCGCGCGGCTGGCCCGGTGCGCCCGAGGAGGAGATAGAGCGCCGGGTCAGCATCCGGGTCACCAGGCAGGAACTGCTCACCAAGCAAGGCGGCCCGCGCCTGTGGGCCGTCGTGGACGAGGCGGCGCTGCGCCGGCCCGTGGGCGGCCGCGAGGTGTTCCGGTCCCAGCTCGAGCATCTGATCGAGCTGACGCAGGATGCCAGGATCACGCTCCAGGTCGCGCCGTTTAGGTCGGGCAGTCACGCCGCCGAGGCCGGGGCATTCACCATCATGCGCTTTCCCGAGGCGGACCTGCCCGACGTCGTCTACCTCGAGCAGCTGACGAGCGCCCTCTACCTGGACAAGCGCGAGGATGTCGAGAGGTACAGCGAGGTCATGGAGCGGCTCAGCGTGGAGAGCGAGGCACCGGAGCGGACCGCGGAGATCCTGCGCGACCTACTCCCGGATCTCGAGTAACGAGCTTCCCGCCACCGCACCCCGGCGGCCATACTGCGGCATCCCGGCTGGGCACCAGGACTTAACGCGACGGCATCGCGATACGGCGGCCTGCGTGCCGGGGGACGGGGAGGGCGGCGTGCTCGTCGGCCAGCGCCTCGACGGGTGGGCGGCGGTCGGGCGGCATCGGCGTCACCCGCTCGGTGGCGATGTCGACATGCAGGAACATCAGCTCGTTCGTGGCCACCTCCTCGCCGGTCTCGGCCTCGGTCATCCGGTGGAACACGTGCATCCGCTTGGCGTCGGCGCCGAGCAGCTGCGATGAGTACAGCAGGCGCGCGCCGGCCCGGACGCTCCTGATGTAGCACACGTGGCTCTCGACCGTGTAGATGCTGGAGCCGATCTCCTCCCGGTAGGCGGGACCCAGGCCGACGTGGTCCAGGAACGCCTCGGTGGCATCGGCGAACGCGACGGAATAGTAGCCGTCCATCATGTGGCCGTTGTAGTCGATCCAGTCCGCGGGCACCGTGCGCCCGCCGGTGCTCAGCGGGCTCACCGGCCCTGCCACTGCGGCGCGCGGCGCTCGGCGAAAGCGCGGGCGCCCTCCTGGGCGTCCTGCGAGCCGAGCATCGCCCGGTACGCGGGCATCGCGTCGCCGCGCTGGATCGCGTAGCCCGCCGCGGTTCCCGTGCCCTCGGTCTCCCGCAGGATCTCCAGGACGGCGGCCACCGCCAGCGGCGCGGCCGCGCAGATCGCGTCCGCGAGCTCGCCCGCGGCCGTCATCAGCTCCGCGGCCGGTACCACCCGGTTGACCAGTCCCCACCCGGCGGCCTCGGCGGCGCTGAACCGGCGGCCGGTGAGCAGGATCTCGACCGCGATCGGCCGCGGTATCCGGGCCGGCAGCCGGAGCAGGCCGCCCGCGTCGGGAACGATGCCCAGCGTCACCTCGGGGAGCGCGAACTCGGCGTGCTCCGCGGCGACCACCAGGTCAGCGGCCAGGACCAGCTCGAGGCCGCCGCCGAACGCCAGCCCGTTGACCGCGGCGATGACGGGCTTGCCGATGTCGAAGAACTCGGTGAGCCCCGCGAACCCGCCCGGGCCGTGGTCGGCGTCGATGCCCTCCCCGGCGGCGGCGGCCTTCAGGTCCCAGCCCGCGCAGAAGAACTTCTCGCCCGCCGCGGTCAGGATCGCGACCCGCAGCCGCGGGTCGCGGCGCAGCCGGTCGAACGCCGCGTAGAGCGCACGGCTCGCCGTCACGTCGATCGCGTTCGCCCGGGGCCGGTCGATAGTGACGACGAGCGTCTGCCCCTCGACGGCGGTCCGAACGGCGGATGTCCGTGCCGCGCCGGGGCGAACCTCCTGGCCAGCCATCGTGATCTCACGCTCCGTACGGTCGCAGCAGTGAGCGGGCGATGATGTGCCGCTGGATCTCGCTGGTCCCGTCCCAGATCCGCTCGACCCGGGCGTCCCGCCACCAGCGCTCCACCGGCAGGTCGCCCATCAGGCCCATGCCGCCGAAGATCTGCACCGCGGCGTCGGTGATCCGGCCCAGCGTCTCCGACGCGTACAGCTTCGCCATCGCCGCGTCCGCGTCGGTCATCGTGCCACAGTCCAGCCGTGCGGCGGCGCGCAGGGTCAGCAGCTCCGCCGCCTCCAGCTCGGTGGCCATGTCGGCGAGCCGGAACCCGATGGCCTGGAACCGGCCGATCGGCTGGCCGAACTGCCTGCGGCGGGCTGCCCATTCAGTTGCCGCCTCCAGCACCCGCCGGGCGCGGCCGATGCTCGTCGCCGCCACCGTCAGCCGGGAGGCGCCGAGCCACTGCCCCATCAGCTCGAAGCCGCGGCCCTCCTCGCCGAGCCGGTTGGCCGCGGGCACCCGGCAGCCGGCGAACACGAGCTCGCACTGGTGGTAGCCGCGATTCGACACGCACGCAGGGCCCCGGCGTACCTGCAGGCCGGGGCTGTCCGAGTCGACAAGCAGGGTAGTGATGAGCTTCTTCGGGCCGCGGGAGGTCTGCTCGCTCCCGCTGGCCGCGAACAGGATGATGAAGTCGGCGACATCGGCGTGGCTGATGAAATGCTTCGTGCCGCTGACCACGTAGTCGTCGCCGTCCCGGAGCGCCGTGGTGAGCATCGACCGGACATCCGACCCGGCGTCAGGCTCGGTCATTGCCACGCAGTCATGCCGCTCGCCGCGGATCGCCGGGAGCAGATACCGCTCGCGCTGCTCACCCCGGCAGGCCCGCAGAATGTTGCTCGGCCGCTCGACCAGCATCTGCAGGGCGTAGCTGGCCCGGCCGAGCTCACGCTCGGCCAGTACCAGACAGACCGCGTCGAGCCCGCCCCCGCCCAGCTCGGCCGGCATGTTCGCCGCGTACAGACCGGACGCGATGGCCTTGCCTCTGATCGATTCCGCCAGCTCCGGCAGCACCTCGTCGCGGCGCTCCACCTCGTCCTCGTGCGGGTAAAGCTCCTGCTCGACGAAGTCACGGACCGTCTCGACGATCAGCCGCTGCTCGGCGGTGAGCTCGAAGTCCATCCGGCCTCACACGCCCGGGATCCGCATGACGTGGCCGATGTAGCCCGGCAGCGGCAGCAGGGCGTGCGCGGCCGCGACCTGCCGCAGCCGGGCCGCGATCTCGCCGGGGAACGGTGCCACCTTCTCTGCTCGCGTGTCGATATGCAGCAGCATCTGCTCCGCGGTGGCGATGCGGTCACCGGCGGCGTTGTGCATCTCGTGCGCGATGTGCAGCCGCTTGGCGTCCACGCCGAGCACCTGCAAGGTCAGCGTCAGCCGCTCACCAGGGCCTGCCTCGCGCAGGTGGTGCAGGTGGGTCTCGGCTGTGTACAGCGACCGCCCGGCGGCGCGGTAAGCCTCGTCCACACCGACGTACCTGAAGAATGCGTCGGAGTTGTCACCGAAGACGAGCAGGTAGACGGACTCGCTCAGATGGCCGTTGTAGTCGGCCCACTCGGCGGCTGCCACGGTCTCGTGGAGCCGCAGCGGAGCGGGGATCCCGCCCGCGATGATGGCCTCCTCGGGGCCCGCCATGGCTACCGCCATCCTCCCGTCACCGGACCCGTGGAAATCGGGCCATCTCCTCAAGATCGCCCAGGTCCATGTGGTTGCGGATGTAGCGCTGGGCGGCGTCATACGTCGGGGTGAAATCCCACGGGGTCTGCATGCCGGTGCCGAGCGCCCTGCTGACCACGAGCCGCCGTTGCTGGCTGTGGCGGACCTCACGGTCCAGCGTCTCGAGGTCCCAGCGGGCCGCGATCGCCCGCCGGAACTCCTCGACCAGCCCGCCTGCCGCCGGATCGCCGGCCAAGTTGACCTGCTCGCGCGGGTCCGACGCGAGGTCGAAGAGCTGGTCTGGGTCGGCCGGTGAGTGGATGAACTTATGCCGATCCCGCCGGATCATCACGATCGGTGCTATCGCGCCCTCGGCGAGGTATTCCGCCACGACTTCATCGTGGTCAGGGGCGCCCGACAGGTGCGGCAGCAGGCTGCGGCCGTCGAGCGGGGCGACCACGCCCGGCAGGTCGCCGTCGTGGGCCAAGCCGACCAGGGTCGGCAGCAGGTCCATCGTCGACACCGCAGTCGGCACCCTGCCCGGCGGGAAGAGCGCGGGTGCACGGACGACGAGCGGCACCCGTGCCGCGCCCTCGTAGAAGCTCATCTTGTACCAGGCTCCGCGCTCACCGAGCATCTCGCCATGGTCACTCGTGACGATGACGACCATGTCGTCGAGGCGGCCGGTCTCGCGCAGCAGGCCGATGAGCCGGGATGTGTGGTCATCGACGTAGGAGATCGCGCCGTAATAGGCCCGCCGGGCCGCGCGCACCTGATCCTCGGTAACCTCCACGCCCGTCATCGCGCAGACTTCACGGAGCCGGCGATCGTGCGGGTGCGCCGTGGCCTCCCCGGGCCCGTTCTCAGGCATCGGGATGTCCTCGTCGCGATAGAGGTCCCACCACTTCCGCGAGATGGCGAACGGGTCATGCGGGTGGCTGAACGAGACCACATAGCAGAACGGCCGCTCGTCACCCGACCGGATGTGCCAGGACAACGACCGCTCGGCCGCGAACGCGACTTCGTCGTCGAAGTCCAGCTGGTTGGAGCGCACGCATGGTCCGGCATCGATGACCGACGACATGTCGTGATACCAGCTGGGGCGCTCGTGCGGGCGGTTCCAGTCGGGCGTCCAGCCGTAGTCCGCGGGATAGATGTCGGTGGTGAGCCGCTCCTCGAACCCATGCAGCTGATCGGGCCCGCAGAAGTGCATCTTGCCGGACAGGACGGTGCGGTAGCCGGCCAGCCGCAGGTAGTGAGCGAAGGTGGGAATCTCGGAGGTGAACTCCGCCGCGTTGTCGTAGGTGCGGGTGCGCGAGGGCAGCAGGCCGGTCATGAACGACGCCCGGCCCGGTGAGCACAGCGGGCTTGCGGTGTACGCCGCGTCGAAGATCACCCCCGACTCGGCGAGCCATGACATCGCCGGGGTACGCGTCACCGGGTTGCCGTGAAACGGCAGCGCCGACGGCACCATCTGGTCGGCCATCACGATGAGGATGTCCGGACGGCGGCCTGCGGGCATCTGACTAAGCCTCAGCGACGTCCGCTGGCGGCTCCCCGACACTGGCCTCGGCGGTCGCTGTTTCCAGCGAGGGTGTGTCGGAGAGCAACTGACGCGTATAAGGCTGCTGGGGGTCGGTGAGCACCTGCCCGGTATCTCCGAACTCGACGATGCTGCCCTGACTCAGCACGACGACGCGCTGCGCGACGGACCGCACCAGCGGCAGGTTGTGGGTGATGAAGAGCATCGCGAGCCCGAGGTGGCGCTGGAGGCTGCCGAGCAGCTCCACGATCGCGGCCTGGACACTGACGTCCAGCGCCGAGGTCACCTCGTCGCAGATTAGCACGGCGGGGTCGCAGACCAGGGCCCGGGCGATCGCCACCCGCTGCCGCTCCCCCCCGGAGAGCTGGTCCGGGTAGCGGCGGGCGTACGCCCCGGTCAGCGATACCCGCTCGAGCATCTCCGCGATCCGCCGGTCGGCCTCCCGGCCGCTCGCGGTATCAAAGACCCTGAGCGGCTGCCCGATGATCTGGCCGATCGTCTGCCGGGGGTTCAGCGAGCCGTATGGATTCTGGAAGATGTACTGGATCCGCCGCCGTGCTTCGCTGCTCCGCTGGCGCGCGGCGCGCGGCAGCTCGGCGCCGCCCAGCGCGATGGTGCCGGTCCAGCTGCGGTGCAGGCCCGCGATCGCCCGGGCGACTGTCGTCTTGCCCGAGCCCGACTCGCCGACCAGCGCCAGGCACTCGTGGGCGGCCAGGCTCAGGCTCACCGAGTGGAGGACCTCGTGCCGCCCGTACGAGGCGACCACGTTCGCGAGGCGCAACGCGGGCAGCTCGGCCTCATCCGCCGCCGGCATCTCGATCGGGTCGCCGACCCGGCTCTGCTCCCCTGACCTGACGAGCTCAGCCCGGATGCAGCGAACCGCGTGGTCCGGCCCGATCGGAAGCAGCGGCGGCACTGCCGCTTCGCACTGGTCGATGCGCAAGGTGCAGCGCGGCGCGAAGCTGCAGCCAGGCGGTCGGCGGCCAGGGGACACCGCATGCCCGGGGATGCCGACCAGTGACCGGCCGCCGGTCAG
>WNFJ01422486.1_pt3 | contig 10448 bp, 8 predicted proteins | sample 5400461 | NCBI WGS metagenome assembly WNFJ01 (sample SAMN13153349, study PRJNA577476) | soil metagenome | isolation source: 115 cm saprolite on Douglas fir-dominated hillslope | place: USA:California | collected 2013-09-17
CGCCGGCTTTGATACGCCCTCGACCCAACTCAACAATAGCTTCCTGGTTTCTCTGACCCACACCTTCAGCGCGAAACTGGTATCGGAGACAAAGCTAGCACTCAACCGTCTACATTCGGAAGCCCCTTACGGTGACCAGCCTATCCAACCAGGTCTCTTCCTCTTTACAGGCCCTACCGGCACTATCGGGGGGAATGCTATAGCTTTTCCGGGCTACTGGCCTTACAACGCTGCGAGTTCACCCGCTGGATTCGGCGGTCCACAAAATGTTGGACAGGCATTCGAGGACTTGACCTACATGAGCGGTCGTCATCAGTTCAAGTTCGGGGGCGTCGTCTACTACATTCAGGACAACCGGTTCTTCGGTGCTTATCAGAATGCAGTGGAGAGCCTCTCTGTAGTCGGGGGCGACTATGGGACCGCATTGGACAGTTTTGTTCGCGGGACCATCCAGCAATTTCAGGCGGCCATCTTCCCCCAGGGCCATTTCCCAGGTCAAACCGTCAGCCTGCCGGTGGGCCCACCAGACTTTATACGGAGCAACAGGTACAGGGAGTGGGCGGCCTACTTCAACGACTCCTGGCGCGTGCGCCCGCGATTCACTTTGAATCTGGGTGTGCGCTACGAATATTACGGCGTACAACACAACAAGAATCCCAACCTGGACTCGAATTTCTATTTCGGCTCTGGCAGTACACTTCAGGAGCAAATTGCCAACGGAACCGCTCAGATTGCCGGAAGTAGTCCGGTTGGAGGGCTGTGGAAGCCAGACAAGAACAACTTCGCTCCGCGAGTTGGTTTCGCCTGGGATGTGCGGGGAGATGGGAAGATGAGCCTACGCGGCGGTTATGGTATGGCCTATGAGCGCAACTTCGGAAATGTCACTTTCAACATTATCCAGAATCCGCCTAACTACCTGGTTCTATCACTGACGGCACCGACGGATATCCCGACATTGCCGATCACGACGAATAACTTCGGTCCGCTCTCCGGGAACACGCCTCCGACCAAGACTCTACCTAAGGGGAGCCTGCGCCACGTCAGGCAAGACATCGTCAATGCCTATGCTCATTTCTACAGTCTTGCATTTGAGAAGGAGATGGGGACAGGTAATGTGTTCTCAGTGTCCTATTCGGGTTCCGCGGGCAGAAAGCTCTACACGATTGATGGTTACAATCTCTCCGGGTCGGGAGCAGTTTACCTTGGCCTTGCCAACCCTCATGCGCGTCTCAATCAACAGTACACAGGCATCAATGGACGTGGTAATGACGGCTACTCCAACTACAACTCGTTGAGCGTTTCCTTCGATGGAAACAACTTCCGTCACAAGGGACTGCAATTTACGGCCCGCTACACTTATGCGGTGAATAAAGACAATCTCAGCACGACCTTCAGCGAATCCAACTACAATGCTAACCTGGGACTAACGAATCCGTTCAATCCAAGCATTGATTACGGATACTCGGATCTTGACGTACGGCACCGGTTCGTCGGTAGTGCCGTCTGGGATGTGCCACTCGGTAAGCAGTCACACGGTTTGGCTCGGACATTGCTGGGTGGATGGCAGCTAACGAGTATCGTCAATGCTAGAACAGGAACGCCTTTTACGATCTACGACGGCACACAGTCCCTTACCAATTCTGTCCGCCTTGTACCGAATGGTCCAGTCGTCACAAATGTAGTCACCGATCCCACCCAGGCCGCTACGTTTACATACATAAACCTGGCAGGCCAGCCGGCTGGAACATTCGCCAATCCGCTGTGTGGTTGTTCTGACTTTGGTCCATACCCGGCAAACATGACCAAGAGGAATCAGTTCCGCGGTCCGCGCAACTGGAACGTGGATGCTGGAGCTTACAAAACCATCAGGTTTAGCGAGCGCTATAGTCTCCAATTGCGTGGAGAGTTATTCAATGCGTTCAATCACACGAACCTGTACATTACACCGGGAACCCTTGATGTCTCTGGCGGAGCTGTCACAGCGACGAAGGGTCAGACGCAAAACGGCAACCTCGAACGTCGCAACGTGCAACTTGCTGTCAAATTTAACTTCTAACTTTACAACTATGAAAATAGTCCCTCGGGGGAGCCTTTTTGGCTCCCCTAACTTTTCGGCGAATACCAGCGAGGTTATTCATCATCGAGTCAGGAGGGATACGAAGATGGTCTGATGATTAATCGAAATCGCTGATGAGGACCACGTCATTAACGTTGAATCCCCGTTCGAAAGCAAGTTGTTTGCCGTCGGGTGACCAGGCGAAGCGGAAAATTTGTCCGGATGTAAAGTCAGTCAATTTCTTCCGGTCTCCGCCTTCCAGTGACTGGCTCAAAATGTTAGAGATTCCGTCTTGATTGGAGCACCGCCCCCGAACGGTATGATTGCTATTTTACGATAAGACTCCAAGCTTTCTTTATAATAGCAGGCGATCAACTTGCCGTCAGGAGAGATGCTCGGATCGGAAGCATCCTTGTCAGTTAATCGAATCGACTCACCTCCATCAATCGCTACCTTCCAGACAGTCGGCACGCTGTTGTCAATCAAGGTGTAAGCGATCCATCGACCATCAGGCGAAATATCCGGGAATGTTTCCGTATTGCCATTGGTCAGTTGTTTGAGATTGTTGCCATCAATGTTCATCTTCCAGAGATGCGGAGAGCCTGTGCGCCGTGAAACGAAAACTATTGAGCGACCATCGGGTGAAACAGCAGGTTTGAAATTGATGTCCGGATTAGCCGTTAATTGTTTCCGATTGTTTCCATCGGCATTCATGATCCAGACACTGATCTTATCGTCGGCAAGTGAGCCATAGACTATCCTGCCATCAGGGGTCCAGGAGATGCCCATGGTTTCCCCATACCGGTCTCCACTCCCGGATGTGATCTGTGTTGCCTTGCTGACATCTCCGCTTGGCGCAATCCAAAAATTTGCCACCCGATCTGACAGGGCCGTGACCAGGGCTTTAGCGTCTGTCGTGACACTCAACCCCTCGTAGCTATTTAGATCATTGATAATGAGGCGCGCTTCGCCGCTTGGATAAGAGATATGCCAAATTTGTCTGCTGAGAAACGAGACGGATTCATCCCAGGCATCCATGACTAAGCCGCTTCCATCCGCAAGCCACGTCACTTGTCCGATTGACTTCCATTGGCGGTTGGTGACGGATTCTTCTGCACCATTGTCGACGCGTACTGCGGTTAAAGTTACATTTCTATGAATAGGCGAGCCCATTCTGACGGGACAGATAATTATCTTTCCATCAGGAGACCATGCTGGTCCGCTGCCAATAAGTTCGCCGTGCGAGAGTGTGGCGAGTTTCTTTTCTCCAGTTCCGTTAACATCCGCCACTATCAATTCGCCCACTTTGTCTTTTGGTTCATAACGTGAGAAAGCGAGCCGCTTGCCGTCAGGTGAGAATGTGACGTTACTGTCTATATCTGAAATGATCTTTCTTGGAGTGCCTCCCAACACGGGCACCTGATAGAGCGCACCTATATAGACTGCGCCTGTGTGCGCGCCCTGCTCATATATGACGTAATAAAGAGCACTGCTGTCCTGTGAGAAAGTAAGTCCCACGTAGCTGACGCAAGCGGGCGGAACGACCTCGATATTGTTGATAGCCGGCACTTGCCTGAGCCAGAGACTCTCAAGCATGCCATCCATTTGTGCATAGGCGATATATTTGCCGTCGGGAGAAATAACCGAACGCACCGCTTTCCCGGTATTGGTCAGCTTGGTAATCCGCATATTCTGCAACCGGGCGAGACTCTTGCTTAAAGATTGCTCATTACCAGAACGAGAAAGCCTCGTAACAAGGATGGCTGCCAGAATCAGGCAAGACAACAACACCAGCCCGACAGCTTTGACATGTTTCCTGGCGAAGTTCGAGAGTCGTGAGAAGGCAGACAACCGAGATCCCAGGATTAATCTTAGGCTGCTTTTCGGGATCTGGGTGCGGTCGGATTTTCCGCCTCTCATGTTCTCAGCGACCACTTTGGCGTGCGCTGTGTAATGCCCCTCATTTGGCAGTTCCTCCGTGACGATATGCGTTCTAATGAGTTCTTCGACCACCATGGAGCTGCCATCATTACTTAATTCCTCGACTTCTGCGATAAAACGATAACCATGCTTAGGAATTGTCTCGATAAACGGCTTAGTCTTTCCATCCTGTCCCAGCGTCTTGCGCAGGATGAAGATATTCTGGGCAAGATTGCCCTCTTCCACGAAAGTATCCGGCCATATCTCACTCAATAATTCATCCTTCGCGATGACGCGACCGCTGCGACGGACGAGGGCCAGCAGCGTATCAAAAACCTTCGGTGTCAGAGGCACAGGATCACCGCCCCGCAGCAAAACCCGCTTCACGGGATCAAGACGAAACTCTCCGAATCGGTATGAAGGTACGCGCCGATCAGCCATGGGCTTTGATAAATCCTATGAGAAAAGCCATAAAAGATTATTTGAAATTAATTAGGTCTCTAATTAAAGACTTCGGCGGCCCCACATTTTATAGTACGAGCCAAGGCGGCAATCTGTTGTCGGTACAGGGATATCGCAGGAACGATTCGGATGCCGGAGCTTTATTTCCACCTCATTTTATCCCCAAACAGAAAGGCCGACAACAGAGCGGGACCGTCTATGTCAGATGATCACAAGAGCGGTCAGGAGGCCTTACAGATATAGAAATTCACGCATTTATGTTGAGCAGGCGATTCCGTAGTTTTCCTGAACCACTTTGGAGGAGGTGAGGTGAAGTTAGTGAATGGCAACAATGCAGGTGGCCAGCAACCAGAGACGGGCTCGGAGAAGTCGCTTCAAATGCTCAGAGACATGGCGGCAGCTCTCGATAGCGCTATGGAAGCTATCGGAACCACTCTTCCAGACATTGCGAGCGGCATTGATTTCTATGCAGAGGTTTGCCGCTATGAAATTACTCTCATCCAGCACGCACTCAAACACACGCGCGGCAATCAGGCGCAGGCTGCACGCTTGCTTAACCTGAATCAAACAACGCTGCACGGGAAGATCAAGCAGTATAAGATTTATCCAACGGTCTCGGTTTACCACAGGATGACTTGATGCTTAATGAAAAATCCTGATATTCGGCAAAGTAGTTTATTGATATTATTTGCTGCGACCAGTTGTTACCTCCTCATCTTTAGCAATCACCCTCCCGTTTAAATAAGTGAACTTCCCTTGCTCCATGCACATCTCTGGAGAGAGTTATTCGATGAGAACAAATCCGAAGAACGAAATGGGTTTCACAGGTTTTCTCTTCATGATTTTATCGATAGCCGCACTGCTTGTGTTTTTCTACTGGATGGGCTGATGACAACAAGCCCCCCAAAGCATCATCATGGGAATGGGTTCCGCGTAAAAACCGAGAGGCCGGCTTTGGACCGGCCGCTGTATCGTTTGATGGAGGCCTTCGGCCTCAAGCGATATTGTCCTCACTTCATCGCAACGTCTAGTATTCAGCACACCAAAAAGACCTATGATTTAGGGAGTAGTGTCCTAATTTTAAAAGCTCGTTCCCGCCAGATCCGTCGCTAAGAATTATTTGGTGAAATGACACTCAACTACAGAACAGGAAGCGGTAGCGACCTGGCCGTTTCGGTGCCACTCAATTAAAGGTTTTGTGTTGCGAAACGGCCAGGTCGCTTCCGCTTCGTGTTCTGTAGTTGAGCGTCACTATCTGGATGGTTAACTCTCGGCAAATTAGGACACTACCATTTAGGGTTCTTTCTACCCTTCTGGATCATCAGTCTGCTAAGATTTACCCTTTCGGCACTAATCGGTGCCCAGAAGTCCCTCAATCTCTTCGAGCGAGTAACAAATGCAGTTGTGTTTGTTACGACTTCCGAAAGGAGCTCTCCATGCCCGACGATTTTTCGTCAAGAAGGAATTCTCCCATGATGCCCGCGTGCGCGTCAGCGAAGACTGGGATGGCAATCATGCGGCTGGGTCTCGGTGCGATGTTTCTCTACGTATTCTTCGAAAACCTCAGCAAAGGTCTTTACAGCAACGCCGGATACTCTGGCTTGATCAATTATTACGTGGAAAAGGGTCATGCTCCCGGCATTTGGAAAAACATCATGAGGTTGGCGGCCAGCCATGCAGCTGTCGCCGGTCCACTCCAGGGAGTCACGGAGGTTAGCTTTGGACTCTTTCTATTATTAGGATTGCTCACGCGACCAGTCGCGTTGGCAGCTTTTCTGTTTTTGACTTCGCTCTGGATATCGGAGTGGGGCACGGCATGGATTTGGGAGTTACTAATACCAATGATCGCCGTGTTCAGCATAATGATTGGTGGCGCCGGCCGGAGGTGGGGCATCGATGCAAAACTAGCAAGAAGATATCCGCGGATTCCGCTCTGGTAACGATCATTTCACCGTGAGAATGTCGCAAGCAAAGAACGCAAAAGACAGCGCAGCGCAATTCGCACTCGGGCTAGCGTTAACGAACGAGTGCAATCTGGCTTGCTCATTCTGCTATCGCGATCCTGATCGCGTCGATCGCCTAACCCTTGATGAAGTTCGGGCTGTTATGGATCGTTTGCCAGTGCGCGCCGTAAATTTAGGCACCGGCGAGAATGGAATGCACCCGGACTTTCAACGCATTCTCACGTTCCTAAAGTCACAGCCGGTCAAGCTCACTATTACATCAAACGGTCATAGCATCGCAATCCTGAACGATGAAGATGTGCGCGCGTTTCACGATGTGGAATTTTCGCTCGATTATCCGACCGAAGCGGAGCAGGACGCGCAGCGCGGCGCGGGCAATTGGGCTCTGATCCAACAACAGGCCTCGCGCTGTCGTCGACTTGGCGTTCCTGTAACGATTACAGCCGTGATGATGAAGGCGAATCACTCTCGACTGGCAGAGGTAGCGCTGGTAGCCAAGACTTTTGACGCGCCCTTACGAGTGAACGTTTATCAATCTGTAAGTACAGATGTTTTCGCACTCACCTACGACGAATATTGGGAAGGCTTTTGCCGATTATTCGCGGAAACTGACGTGATCATGATTGGAGAGCCCCTGGTGCGCGCACTAGCCGGATTGCCGCCGTTGCCGGGCGGATGCGGTGTCGGCACTGTTCGCGTGACGTCACGCGCCACAACGCAAGCATGCGTTTACTGGCCCGGCGCCGGCGAGCCTCTGTCACGATTGCTGGACGCCGGCGTAGAAATTGTAAACACTCCACCGTTTGTCGCCGCGCGTATGTTGCCACTGGCTTGCGAGCCTTGTGAGTTTCGCGAGACTTGTCACGGCGGCTGCGGGGGACGCCGCCGATTGCAAGGCGCAATAGACGAGCCCGACATCTATTGCCCGATCATTCGCGGCGAGCGTCCGCGCCTCGTCATTAGAATGGCCCCTGTGCGCGATCTGCCTAAAATCGGCAGCGCCTGCACGACGGTTGTGATCGCGCGCGATTGATCTTCTGTGAAACAAACCGCCAACTTTTTGTTTTCTGTCCAGGATTTCTGGTGTAACGCACTCATTAGCTTCATCGCGGCGCCGCCGGCCGATTTCTCAGGTTAATCTTCGTTCCACGCTTATCGCCGTTCCATTGCAATTCGCGACAGAGTCAGAAGAATACGAGTTGCGGCCAACAACGACCCTTTCAATGTTCCAGAGATCTTCGACGAGCCGCCGGCGCGCCTCCTATAGTCAGTCGGTACCTCGAGGATTCGCAAACGTGCGCGCGCTGCTCGCATCTGCATCTCAAGCGGCCAGCCATAGGTCTCTTCGCGCATTCCCAGACTTTCCAATGCATCACGCCGAATTGCTCGAAAGGGTCCCATGTCAGTGAAGTGCACGCCATAAAGTATCCTGACGAGGAAACCGATCAAGTAGCCGGCCACGACTTGATGGAAGATCATGCTCCCCTGCTCGCGCCGGCCGAGAATGCGTGACCCGAGAACGAAGTCGTGCGTGCCATCTAATATTGGTTGGACCAGGGCTCCCATCTGCTCGGGGACATCGCTGCCGTCACCATCCAGAAATACGAGGATTTCGCTCTCAGGACCTAAAGCGTCCACGCCGGCACGAAATGCGCTTCCGTAGCCCCGGCGCGTCTCGGTAATCACCCGTGCGCCAGCAGCCCTGGCTTTCTCAGCTGTGAGGTCCTCGCTGTCGTTGTCGATTACGACGATCACGCTAGCGATCTCGGACGGCACGGCACGAACCACTCCACCGATCGTTTCTTCTTCATTGAGTGCAGCGATAAGAACTGCGACTCCCGACTTGGTGCGCCTTGAATCAGACAGAGGCTTCAAACCTGCGCTCATCGAAAGCTGATTATTGAGTGAAACGTGGAGATGACTCGAGGTTGTATCGGTCGACGGGGTTGTCGTCTGACTAAAAACGCGTGCGGTTGCTCTTTGTCGATTCAAGAATGTGATTGCAGCAAGCAATGCCCACGGAATGTAAAGCACACCTTTTAGCGCCAGGACCGAATCGGGTTTGTCGGCGATCCACGTTCCGTAAAGCGCAAAGCTAGCCACCGTCAGGTAGAAGACGGGAATTGATGGCACGAAGCATAAGAACAATATCAACCACGCGAAGTACCAGGGAAAGTGAGGTGCGAAGAGGACCATGAACGCGGTCCCAAGCACAAGACTCTGTTTCAAGGAGTTGAGACCATTGTATTCGCTTTTGAAAACAGACCGCAGTGCAAGTGCCAACAAGATCGCGCCCGCGAACGAAAGAAAGAGTGCACTAGGTAACTTGACGCCGAGCAGTCTACCCGCCAGAACCAGGATAAAGAATTGCTCGCCACTAACAATGCCTCGTTCCTGAGCGTAGCCCGGAATAAAACCGATCACGCGCAGCGGACCGACTCCTATATATGGCAAATAGCCGGCGATGATCGTAACGACCAGAGCACCGGGCATATTCCATCCCCAGCGTTTGTAGAGCGCGGGAAAGAGAACTATCGGAAATAGCTTGGACAGTGTCGCTAGTCCGAGCGCAACGCCAGTTGTTGTTTCCCAATTGCGCCGCCTCGCCAGTAACGCCAGGGCGATGAAGGCAAACGCCAATGGATCGACATGCCCGCTGCCGGCAAACTCCCAGACCGCCAAAGGGTGCCACGCATAGATCAGAATGTGCTGCCGCGGCATGCCAAACGACGACAGCAGCTCCATTAGGATCCAAACTGCAATCAATTCGAATCCGACTATCGCGAGTTTCATCCAAATTATCGACTCACTTATGCGGGTCGTCAGGAGATACATAGCCTCAGCGGCGGGAGGATACATTGTGTGCGCGTAATCGCGGCGATTGATCTTAGGAACGCAGGTTCTCGAGATGCTCGTCGGCGGGAATGTAACGATAAGGATTGATGCCCGCTGCCTGAACGCGCCCGTCCCACACGTAGCGATAAATATCGTCAGAAAGATACGGCGCAGCGAAGACAATGCTGAGGCGGAAGATTCCTGCGAAGAGCAGAACGATAAGCAGGGTGGAGCGCGCGCCGCGCGCCCGCACGATCAGCCAAACAACGATGAGATAGAGTATCGATTGAACCAGGGCGATTTTAATGAACCAGACAATGTCTGTGACGGCTCGGGAATGGAGGCCGATTCGATAGAGTATTAACAGGATGGCGCCGATTCCCGCGAGCAGGACATTCGTGACGACTAACGCATTTCGCTCACGTGACGCGGTCGCGATCATCGTCTTGTCTTCGCCGTAAATCCGCCTGGAAGGAAGCGCTCTTCACCTTCCCTGGCAATCAGACCAGCGAGATAGTTACAGGTATGAGGAGCCTCGAAACCGCCGTGAAATTGAGTGCGGCAGTCGTGACCATCTGACAACAGGGAGAGTTCTTCGCAAAGCAGGAGAAGCGTGAATGCGTCGTCTACGTCATACCACATTGGCAGAAGATCGACCCGCAGATTTATCTCCGCGGCACGCTCGATTGTGTGAGCGAGAACGTCCGCGGTGCTCCACGCGATGCGCTCGAATAAGTAGCTGTGCGGACGCTTAAGACCGATGAGGTAATAACCGCCATCCTGGCTGGGGCCGAGCACCACTCGATCTCCATCTTGCGCCAATAATGAAGCAGCAGTTGTCAGAATTTCACCCGGCAGCGTTGGGCTATCGGAGTTGATCAGGCACACGGAGTGGAATCCTTTGTCGAGCAATTCGGCAGCAGCATTAACCAACCGCTCGCCGAGCGTTTCGCCCCGCTGAGCACACACCCCGAAGCCATTGGGCAGCAGACCCGCTAGCAACGTTTCAGCGTCTGCCGGAGTGTAGAGCACCACGCCTTCCGTCCCATTCCCACTGAGACCGGCCACGTTTGTTGTCATATCACGCAAAAAGCACATGCTTAGTGTCGCGGCCTCTTCGGGAATAAGCGGGGGAGTCAGGCGGGTTTTGACCGCGCCGGCGAAAGGCACCTTTGCCATCAATGCGAGGGCACAGGTCGGCTCGATCGGCG
>WNFJ01433119.1_pt1 | contig 10447 bp, 9 predicted proteins | sample 5400461 | NCBI WGS metagenome assembly WNFJ01 (sample SAMN13153349, study PRJNA577476) | soil metagenome | isolation source: 115 cm saprolite on Douglas fir-dominated hillslope | place: USA:California | collected 2013-09-17
TACGACGTCATAGCCTCCGATCTGCTCCTTCGTCTCGGCGAACGGCCCGTCGGAGACCAGCAGCTCGCCGTCACGGACATGGACGATCCTGGCCTCGCCTGCCGAGCAGAGCGGGCCACCGTACAGCCTGACCCCACGCTCGGTCATCTGTTCCACCCACGATTTGACGGCGATCACCAGCGCCGCGTCGTCGTCCGCGGTCACCTCAGCGGACTCATCGACCCAGAACATCAGCATGTACTTCATGGTCTTCCCGATGCAGCCAATCCCAGGGTGGTCCTGCCACCGTAGTACATGGCCTGAGGCTCAGGGCCGAGGATGCCGCGCGCCATGGCGGAGGTCACCTTGAGCGTCCGCGGACCGTCATTCCCGCCGCACCCTCTGACCTGATCGGGTCAGGAATCCCCCGGTGTCCTCGCGGCGGCTCCGCCAGGCCCGGGCGGTTGTCGATTGCCGGGCGCTCGTTGCCGAGTTAGCAGGTCCAGGCCTTCAGGGAAGAACCTCAGTCATCGGACGAGCAGGGGAACGTTTTGCACGGCGTTTCCGCCGTAGCCGAGCCGATTCCAGCGCGGCCGTTGGGGTTGCGTGCGGCCGGCAAGATCGGTTGCGCGGGCCCGTACCGTTGTTTCGCCCAGGCTGTCGATCCGTGTCAGCAGTTCCCACCACTGCCAGCTGTTGCGGTGCCGTTGGCCGATCAGCCTGGCGCTCTGCCACGGGCCCGTGCCGATGCTGACCTCTACTTTGTCGATGGGCGCCGCGCCTGACCACGCCACTCCGCGGACGACCAGGTCGCCGGCGGGGACCTCCTGACCAGCGGACGGCTGGGTGATGACTGACCGGACTTGCTGGAGGCGCACCGGTTCGCGGGCCACGGTGCCGTCGCGCCGGGTTTCATAGATGTAACGCTTGGCCTGGAAGAATCCGGTGAACGGCGAGCCGATGACCTCGATCTCGGTCAGCCATTTCACCGAGGCGACTGCGTACCACCCGGGAACGATGAGCCGCAACGGATAGCCGTGTTCGAGCGGCAGTGGCTCACCGTTCATCGCGTAGGCCAGCAGTGACCCGGAATGACCGGCGTCGGCGGCCGGCAAGCTCCGCTCGAAATGGATGGGGTCGGCTGATTCGCCGACGTTGCCCTGGTCCGCGCCGCGGAACACGATCTCGAGTGCCTGCGACGAAAGGCCAGCGCGATCGAGGATCTCAGCGAGGGGCACCCCGGTCCATTCTGCGGTGCTGACCGCGCCGAGCTGCCACTGTTCTCCCTCGGCGGGCGGCTCGAACCCGGAGCGGCCGTTGCCGGCGCATTCCAGGGTTGCCACCAGTGTCTCCGAACGCATGTTGTGAAGATCACGCAGGCTGAGCCGCAGCGGCCGCTCAACCAGGCCGCTCACCTCCAGCTGCCAGGACGCCGGGTCCAGCCGCGGGGTATCGAAGTGGTTCCGCACGTAGAACCGGGCATTCGGCATTACCACCCCGCCGATCAGCGCCGGAATCGACGTCTCGCAGTTCAGCGGGCGGGTGCGGTGCACCACCAGGCCGGTGATGTCCGGCCCGGGCGTGACGACCGGCAGGCCGGCCGCAGCCCACGCGCACATTCCCCCGGATAGGTTGACCGCGTCGAAGCCCCACGCGCGCAGGGCCTCGGCGACTGCGGCGGAGCGGCCGCCGGAGCGGCAGGCCACGACGATCCGGCGATCCTGGGGCAGGTCACCGCGATGCCGCGTCACCTGGCCCATTGGCAGCAGCCAGGCCTGCGCCACATGGCCGGCCTGCCACTCATCCGGCTCGCGCACGTCGAGCATCAGCGCGCCCGCCCCGACCAGCGTCGCGGCTGTGCGCGCACCCACCTCGGGCGCGGCGCCGGCGTCTGGTGTTGCCTCCCGCACCACCCGCAGCCCGGCACCTTCCCAGGCGCGGTAACCGCCGAGCAGGTCAGCCACGTCCCCGAACCCGGCCGCCTGCAGGAAGCTCGCCGCGACCAGGGAACGATAGCCGTGAGCGGAGTACACCAGGACCGGGGCGCAGCGGTCCAGGGCGTCCGGCAGGTTAGTGAGGATGGCCAGCGGGATTTCCCGCGCCCCGGGCAGCGTGCCCCAGGCGGTCTCGGCCGGAGTGCGTACATCGACAAGTTGCAGGGCCGGTTCGAGCCGCTGAAGCTCGGCGAGTTGCTCGATGCTCAGCCTGGAGCTTGCCTCGGCCAGCTCGGGCCCGGCGGTGAGTGCCGATGCGAGGTCATCAAGCTGGCCAACCACGCCGTCATACCCGGCACGGCCCAGCCGGGCCGTTGCTTCCGCCGCGATCCCCACATCGCCGACAAGCACGACATCACGGTCAGGCGGCAATACCGCGCCAGCGCATTCTTCGAAGCCTCCCTGCAGGCCTAGGCTGACCGCCCCGCGCACATGACCGGCCGCGAACTCGGCGGGCTCCCGGCCGTCGAGCAGCACCGTCCCGGCATCTCTACGCGACACGACCTCGGCGATCGGGAGCAGAGCAGGATTCCGCCCGGACACGCCGCGCCGTGGTTCCTGCCGCCTGTCGCCGGCCTCAGGGTTAATGATCTCCACCGCTATCACTCCTCCCCCCCGCGCGCCTGGGCTGGACGCCCGCGAAGGCAGTGCTGGCCGCCGAGACGGCATACAACAATTCGGCAGTGCCAGGCGACTCAGAACGCGGACCCGGCGGAGAACCAGCACACGCGGCCGGGCTCATGCGTGCAGCCTAGCCCGCAGCCGGAGCATGGACCAGAGGCCCCAGCACCGGTCTCCCCCCGGCAATGCGGAGAGGAATCCGGCTAGCACGCGCCAGGCCCGTTCGGTATAAATTTTCCTGACGCTCAGCGAACGCGGTCGCGGGCGAGCCAGACGGTGACGTGGGCGGGCTCGAAGGCCTGGTCGACCGCGGCGGCGAGCTCGCGCTCCATGGACGGCAGGTCGACCGACTCGCGCAGGCGCTCGGCGAAGGCCGCGACGGTCGCCTCGGCGTCGTAGTGCGCGCGGTTGAAGCGCCGGTCGACCGCCCGCTGGACGCGCCTGCGGGCCGGGTTGAACAGCACCGCCGCGATCAGCGTGGAGGCGGCCACGCCGACCTGGCCGGGGAACGACAGGGCGCCCGTCATCAGCGAGACGGCTCCGATGTACACGCCGGCCACGAGCCCGGTGACGAGCGCGTAGGACAGGGTGCGGCTGATGATCCGGTCGATCTCGTACAGCCGGAACTTCATGATGGCGATGCCCAGCGCTACCGGCAGCGCGGCGGCGCCGGGGGCGACCACCGCACTGAGGACCCTCCAGCCCGCAGACGGGTAGTTCGGCTCCTGGACGCTCACCGTCAGGCAGACCACGAATACGGCCGCGCCGCTGTAGAGCCACTTCAGCTGCAGCCTGCGCTCCCCGCGCGACCTGCGGTACTTCGGGACCTGGACCGCCAGCCACACCAGCCAGCTGAGCAACAGCGCCAGGAACCCGATGTTCTCGACGGCCAGCCAGATCACCCACGCGCCGGCCGGATGCTCCAGGACGGCCGGCGTCCCGTCGACCGCTACCCGCAGCGGGCGGGCCAGGGCCGCGGTCGCCCACGCGGCGAACATCAGCGCCGCGTAGGCCAGGCCCGCGCCGAACAGCGCCCCGCCGATCCGCCGCCAGCGTCCTCGGGGCAGGTGGCCGTCGGGAAACAGCCACAGACAGCTTGCGATCATGACCAGCCCGGCCGCCCAGCCCGGCTGGAGCACCAGGGCAACCCGGCCGAGCGGCAGCGTGCCGTGATGGAGCCGGTAGTCGAGCACCGAGTACGCGACGGCGCCTCGGTTGAGCGAGAAGAACAGCACGGCGCCCAGCAGCAGCCAGCCGAGCGGGTTGCCTGGCCGTCGCGCCGCCACCAGCGTCCCGACCGCCGCCGTGGGAACCAGGGCCATCGTCTGGATCAACTCACCCGCCGACTGGCGGGCCGACGCGGCGAGCACCAGGGCGACGACGGTCAGCACGAACGCCAGCGCGCCCAGCGTCAGCGCCGACCGTGACGACACCAGCCGGTGACCCGCTTTCCCCTCCATGCGAGCCACCCTAGCCGCCGAACGTTCCGGGAGCGTTACGGCGGCTACAGGCCGATGCTGAGCACCACCGTGATCCTCTGACCGCCGGGGTTCACGGTGAGCTGCCCGTTCACGGCGACCAGGCTGGTCGAGGTGACCGTGATCGTGACGCTCGCGCCGGAGGCCAGCGAACCCGAGGAGGGCGAGACGGTGAGGTGGCCCGCCAGCGCGGACCCGGCCGTGATCGAGTAGCCGCTGACCGGGCCGCCCTTGGCCGTGAGCGTGAACGTCCCGGTCGCGGTGCCGTTGACCGACACCAGGTCGAGCCGGCCGGTGGAGACCGACAGCGTGCCGGCGTTCACCGTCACCGACGGCGAGGAGCCCGTCGCCGGGGGCGTGGCGCCCGTGGTGGCGGCCGGCGAACTCGGCCCACCCGGCGACCGGAAGGCATCGGGGGTGGTCGCCCCGTCGGGCGTCGCGGAGGGTGTCGGCCCGCCTTGGCCGTTGCTGCCGTTGCGGCCGTCGCCGCCCGAGGGGCCGCCGCGCCCCGGCGACGGGCTCCTGGCGGTGACCGTGGGGCCGTGCCGGGCCCCGCTCGCCGCCCCGGCGGAAGGCGCGCCGTGATGCGGCACGGCCATGATCCCCACCGCGATGGCCCCGGCCGCCACGATCGACGTGGCCGCGGCCGCCGTCACGGCGTACGGGTGGTCCCGGACGCGGTGCCACGGTCCGGCCCCGGGCGGGCTGATGGGCCTGGGAAAACCACTAGGGCCGAACGGGCCTGCGCGATTCGCCACGGTCAACCGGTGCGCCAGTCCGGCGGGCGAGCGATCGGCCAGCACCCTGAGCACCTGTTCACGGAAGGCGGGGAGCAGCGCGGCCAGGGGCGCGACGCCCGCGAACAACGCCGGCGTGAGCTCGCGGCGCTTGCGTTCCCCGCAGACGTCGCACTGTTCGATGTGCCGGCTGATCCGCTTGCGGATCAGCACCGTCATCTGCCCGTCCCAGCTGGTCAGCAGGGCCTCCAACACCGGGCAGGACTGACGCCCCGTGCGCGCGACGATCAGCGCGCCGAGGGACCTCGCCAGCTGGCTGCGCGCTCGCGACAGTAGCGCGTGGGCGTGGTTGCGGGATACCCCGAGCGCGTCGGACAGGTCGTCCCCGTCGAGCTCATGGATCAGGCTCAGCTCGATGACGTCCCTGTCGCTGGGGTTGAGCCCGTCAATGGCGGCCCTGACCAGCTCCTGAAGCTCGGCCCGTTCCGTGGCGGTACCGAGTTCGGCGGTCTGGGTCGGCATGTCCGCGGCCTCCTCGAGAGCGGAGAGGGCGTTCCCGGCCCGCAGCCGGCGCAGGCATTCGTTGCGCGCGACAGAGTAGAGCCAGGAGCGCAGCTTGCCCGGGTCGCGCAGGTCACGAAGCTTGGCCGTGGCGACGAGGAACGTATCCTGCACCGCGTCGGCGGCGTCGGCGGGTTCGCGCAGCATGGAGCGGCAGTACGAGTAGAGCGGCATGGCGTACCGGTCGTACGCCTCGGCGAGCCCGGCGGGGTCACCGGCCACGATGGCCGCGACAACCTCGGGGTCCTCCATGCGGTAATACCGTAGTTCGGCGCCGCATTCGGGTCAGCCGGAATGCGATAACCCGATAGCGGAAAAGGACTATAAGTCCGTATCGGCGTGCTACTACCTGGTAGATCCCGGCCGCGGTCCGCCGAGGTTGGGGATCAGGCCTGGCCTGCCTCTGACCAGTCGGCGATGAGGGTGACCAGCCCGGTCACCCGGCAGGCCGCCGCGGCGGCCGAGGTGTCCTGGCCGTAGGAGGACGGGCCGAGGTGGTCGCGCGCCAGTAGTTCCAGTGGTCCGGCTCGTCGCTGGCCGGGAAGGCGCGGGCCGGGCCGGTCGCGGCCGGCAGCCTGGCGATCTTGAGGATGGCCGAGCCCGCGGTGCCGCGCACCCGCCAGATTCCGCCGGTCGCGGCGTTGCCCAGCCCGTGCCGCAGCGGCTCGGCGGCCGCGACCGCGGTGCCGACCGCGCGCGGCAACCGGGCGCTGGCGACCGCAGGGCTGATGTCCCCCGTGGTTTCCGGCACCCGCCTAAGGTAGCGGACCCCGTCCGCCGTGACGGCGTGCCGTCAGCTGGCGAGAACCTTGTTGGGGTCGTACAGCACCACCGTGCCGGCGACGTGATCGTGCAGCGACTTGTGCTCCTTGCCCGACACGAAGAGCACGAACGAGGTGATCTCGGTGATCAGGCTCAAGATGCCGTCGACGATGCGGCCGACGATCTCCCGCAGCGCCATGTGCCAGAAGCCGGCCACCCGGTTGGTCTCCGGCCGCCAGACCCGCATGCCGAGCACCTGCAGCGCAGGAGTCTGCCCGTTACCCCAGGCGATCAGGCCCCAGATGATGTAGCCGATCCCCAGCGTGACGATGGCGAGCGGAATGGCCAGGAAATAAGCGCCGATGCGCCGGCCCACGCTGGCCAGCTGGGTGCCCTCCGGCAGCATCAGGCCGGAAGCCTGGTCGAGGTACATCCCCTGCGGGACGGCGACCGCCGGGTACTGACCGTAGCCGTAACCGGCCGCGACCGGGGGCGCGGGGGTGAGCCCGGCGTTCGGGGGCGCCTGGTAATAGCCCTGGTCCTGCGGCGGCTGGTTGTATCCCTGGCCGGGCGGCGGGTATCCCTGGCCGGGCGGCGGCTGGTTGTATCCCGGGTTGGGCGGCGGGTATCCCTGGCCTGGTGGCGGCTGAATGTCCTCCTGCCGGCCGCCCTGGCCGTACTGATCCGGATAAGTCACGGCAATCTCACTTCCTGTATGCGCTAGCTGCAAGGCGGACTCTATGGTATGGCTATGACCGCTCAGTAGCCCAGGCTGGCGATCGTGCACGAACCGTTACCTAGCTCTTTTAGCCGCCGTGAAAGCAATAAGCGCACCGTAGGCCGTCAAAAGCCATTTTTCTCCTGCAATTCACCTGAAACGGATTTAAGTAAATTAACGGCGTGGCATAAGGTGTCGGGCATGCCCGACCAGGTGGCCATTTCCGCGCACGGCCCGCGGGCCGGGACCATCGAGGCGTACGCCAGCGCGCTGGCGACGGGCGCCGACTACGTCGAGTTCGACATCCGCCGGCCCGCCGAGGCGGTGGCGATGCGCGCGTCGGTCAGGCCAGGTGCATCTCCAGGAGCGTGAACGAGTGCGGGGAGAACGTGACGTCGACGTGCTCGCCGTCCACCTCGCGCTTGGCGGACTGGACGCCGATCGCGTCGGGATGGGCGAACGTGTTGACGGCGTCGGGGCTGTCCGCGGTGACCTCATGGACCGTCATCACCCCTGTCGCCTTGGCGTCGACGAGCTGCACGCGCGTGTCGATCTCGGTCAGGGCCCGGTTGACCACGGAAACCGTCAGCCTGCGGCACCCGGGGTCGCGGGTGGCGGCCACGTCGAGCAGCTGGAACAGCCCGAGGTCGGCCACCCGGTAGGGGTCCCCCGGCCGGTCCCTGTGCGCGTGGGTGCCCGAGTCGGTGAAGGTGTCAAGTGCCACCGGCAGGCTGGCCGCCGCCATCAGCTGGAACGGGTGGTAGATGCTCGGCCTGAATATCCCCTCGAAGGTCACGATGGGGGCGGTGACGTTGAGCAGCCGGGCCAGGCTGGCCATCCGCACCGTCCAGGACTGGCGGACGAACACGTTGAGGTAGGTCGCGACGGCGAGGGCATCGGCCAGGTTGTAGCGCTCCTCGAGCCGCCCGCCGCCGAGGGAGACGTTCCACGCGTCGTACGCCACCGAGATCTCACGCTCGATCCGCTGCACGTAGCGGGCCCGGTCGATGAGGGCCCCGGCGACCGACAGGGCCCGCTCGGCGTAGTGCGGCGCGAGCACGTGGGTCCAGTAGTCGGCGGACCCGGTGAACAGATGGACGCCGTGGAAATCGACGTAGCGGGCGAGGCCGTCGATAACCACGCGGTCCCAGTCGTCCATCCCGGTGTGGCCGCAGCTGATCAGGCTGATGCCGGGCTCGGCCATCCGGAGCGCCTCCGCCCACCCCCGCGCTCGCGCCACGTACAGCTCGGGGTCGGCCCCGTCCGGCAGGTCCTGGCCGAGGGCCAGGTACCTGACGCCGTCGCGGGCCCAGGCCAGCGCCTCGTCCAGGGTGTCGGTGCCCAGGTCGAGGCGGAGCACGGGCTCGGCGCCGACGCTCGAGCACCAGGCCATGAACTGGTCCGGGTCGACGCCGGCGACCCAGCGGACGCTGGTCACGCCGAGGTCGCGCACGGCGGCGAACAGGTCGGCGCGGGTGCCGCCGGGCCCGCACCACGGGGACGTCTCGTCCAGCACGCCGCCGAAGAGCCGGGGGTCCACCACGCCGACCGGGCGGACGGTCATGACGTCGATTCGAGCCACAGGCCGTTCCCTTCCCGAAAATAGGGCAGCTACCCCCAGAGCCCGGGCTAAACAAGGAGGGGCTCAGTCCGGGCTAGACTCCATCGCGCCGCGCAGGGTGATGGCGGCGACGCCGGCCGCGAAGACCAGGACCACGCAGATCGCCGCGCCACGGTCGGGCGCCGGGCGGGCCGGCCACAGCCAGGGCGTGGTCCAGCTCTGCTGGACGGCGTAGATGCCGATGACCAGGTAGGCCAGCGGCCCGGTCCAGCTCAGGCCGGCACCGAGGACGGCGGCCGTGAGCAGGCCGATTCCGGTCAGCCCGGCGAGGTCGCGGAGCAGGGCCAGCGATCCGATGGCCAGGTGCCCGCCGACCGCCCCGAGGGCCAGCGCGCCGTAGGCCGCGCCGGCCGTGGCGAGAACCGCGCCGAGCCGCAGCAGCGGCAGCCAGCGGCCGGTGGCCCGCTCGGGCTCGCCGATCGGGCTGCGCGTGGTCACGCTGACCACCGCCGCGGCGGCGGCCGCGACGACCAGCGGGAACGTCACCGAGTAGGACCCGGCGGCCGGGGTCCAGCGCAGCACGATCCGCAGCGCCGCCGCCAGCACCGACAGGGCCAGCAGGCTGGCCGGCACCCGGCGGCTAGCGAGGTGCAGCCGGGTGAGCCGGAGCGACGCGGCCATCGCGCTCACGGCAGGGCCAGCTCGATCCGGAACAGGCGGGCCGGCCAGAGAGTCATCATTTTCCCGAACGGGTGAGGGGACCATCGCCTCTCTATTGCCCCCGGGCACGGCTGGGTTCACGACCGGGACGCGCACCGAGCCGCTGGAGGCCGCGCTGGACACCATGCTGGCCCACCTCGCCTTGCTGCTGGTCCCGGCCGCGGACTGACGCGCCGGGACCGTTCGGTATCAAGGGTCTAGGTCTGCGGCCTGAGCAGTCCGAGCGGGGCCGGCGCGGCGAACTCGACGGTCAGCACCGACTCGCCCTGGGTGAGGCGCGCGTGCGCGGCGAGGTAGGGCGAGCGCTGGGCGCGGACGAAGGCGAGAATCGTGCGCGCGGCGGCGGCCGGCCCGGCGATCTGGACGGTACGCAGCGGCAGGCCCGGGCTGGCGCCGGGACCGCGGTCGGCGAAGCCGGCGATCAGGACCGGCTGGCTGGCCGCCAGCGCGGCCAGGGTGATCAGCACGCGCGTGTCGACCTGCCCGGCCGCGAGGGCGGCGCGGGCCGCGGGCGTGACCGTGATCCTGGGGTCGCGGAGCAGCTGGGCGCCGGCCGCCCGGCGGGCGCTGAGGTCGGCGGCGAGCGCGGTCCGGTACAGCCTGGTCCCGTCGGGCGCGACGATGCGCACGTCGATCCGCGCCGCGCCTGTCCCGAAGCTGGCCGCCACCTCCGGCGCGTACACGCTGGCCAGGCGGCCGCCGAACAATCCGCGCACGGCCTGCGTGGCCACCACCAGGTCGGATCCGAGCGGGTCGCCCGCGCCGGGCCCGAGCGGCAGCAGGCTCCCGGCGGCGACGCCGTGCTGGGCCAGCGCGGCGCACATCGCCGGGTCGCAGGCGATGATCGCGGCCGTGCTGGCCTCGCGGGCGACCCAGGCCGCGGCCTGGTCGCGGGCCGCGATCGCGCCGGTCATCGGGGCCGCCGCGCGGGCGGGCCTGCTGGCCGACGATTGGGCGGACGCGAGGCGCGGCAGCGCGTGACCGGCCTCGACGGCCAGGACCGCCGACACGGCCGCGACCGCGCCGGCCACCACGATCCGGCGCCGCCGGGACGGGCGGGCCGCGGGCGGCCCGGGCTCTACGTCGGCGGCGCGGCGCTGGTGGTAGCCGGCCTCGAGGTCGGCGCGCTGGCCGGGTCCGGCGGCACGGGACAGCCAGTATCCGGCCGCCTGCCGGTGCGCCGCCGCCACCTGGCCGCCGAGGTCCGCCGCGGTCAGCCTGCGGTGCAGCTCGTCGCCGGTCCAGCGGTGCACGGCCAGCTCGCGGCCGCCGGCGATGGTGAGCAGGCCCGCGGCCTCGCACTCGGCGATGTGGCC
>WNFJ01434341.1_pt2 | contig 10447 bp, 8 predicted proteins | sample 5400461 | NCBI WGS metagenome assembly WNFJ01 (sample SAMN13153349, study PRJNA577476) | soil metagenome | isolation source: 115 cm saprolite on Douglas fir-dominated hillslope | place: USA:California | collected 2013-09-17
ACGATCCATAAGGACCATTCCAAACGCCAAAGTGTAAATGTGGCGTTGAAATTCTGGCGACAGTTGCAATGGCCTGTCCACGCTTAACCTGTATCCCCGGACTGATCCCAGACTTCGGATCGACATGCATGTATTGGGTTACATACCTTGAGTTGCCGCTTCCATGTTCGATGAGAATAGCGCTCGCCCATCCAGCTCCGGCGGAGTAAACAAGCCTTACGGTTCCGGCCTCTGCTGCGGCCACTGTCGTTCCCGCAGTGGCCCTGAGGTCGGCACCGGTATGCTTCTTCCACGGTCCCTTGGGTGGACATTTATTAAAGGTCCAGTCATCACCGAAGTTAAAGCCACCAACGCTACATCTCCCGACTGGGCACTGAAGCCGGCCCGCCGGTGCAGCATTTGAGTTCGAGGTTGTATCGAAAGGAACTACCGCTGCGAGAAAAAGAACGCAAGCAGCAATTGCAAACCAGTGACTTGTCTTATTCATGATATCGGGCCTCCATTACGACCTATTAAGTTCTTGGCTTTTGATCTTGAGTCTCAAGCGCAAGCATTTTAGAAGCAACACGCATGAAGTCCTTCGGATCGACATGGACTCCACCTACAACAAGATCAAGATGAAGATGAGGTGCGGGTTTTTGCGCCCCGCTCCTACCTGACAGCGCGATGGTGTCACCGCGCTTTACAATATCGCCCTCGCGTACATTCCTGCGCGATAGATGCATATACTTCGAGAAAACCCCGCCGCCGTGATCAATGCATATTGTCTGGCCTGGTGCCCATTGCTCACCTGATAGGAGAACTAATCCGTTGTTTATCGCGCTTACTGGTGTTGCCAAAGACGCGCTGAAGTCAAGGCCCGCGTGGCGTAAATGTTTAGTACGATTGTAGGTGCGCTTGTCGCCGAAGTTGTCCTTATCTGGTCCAGGTACTGGTCGCACGAAAGGTTGCGACCAGCGGCGCGGCGTTCTCTGTTTGTAAATCTCGCGCATCGTCTCGAAATCGTGTCTCATGTGCGCTGCGATCTCCGGCGAGGGATCGCTAAAACTCTTGTCCACTGCTAACGCGGTTTCGTGATACTTGCCGCGACGAATGAAATAATTCAGTGCCCAATGCCTTTGTGGCTGCTTTGCGCCAACGTCTGCCGCATACGGTCCCTCGACTACATCCAGTGGGGCCGTAAAAAACAAGCGAAACGTTCGCCTTTTTCTCGTGGTATAGAAAAACAAAGGCTGTGGCTCGGTTAGCGGTTGCCCGCTGGAGGATTCTGGCTCAATCTTAACTGGCAAGCTGCCAAATGGATCGATGACTCCCTCGGGAAACGCTACCTCTGCCAGCAGAGTCTTTCCCTCTGTGATTAAATATTTTCCATCCTCGTTGTAATTCGTAACCATAAGGTCATTGGGAGCAACTGAACTCAGTGTAGAATTATCGCCAAGCGAGCGGCTGGCAAGAACGATAGGAAGGCCCGCAAGGATTGCCAAAAAGTCGCGACGCGAAGCGCTCATTACTATTCTCCAAATCGTTGGTGACCGTCTTGGTTTATCTGTCTATGAAAACAAGTTGCTGGTTGCTTCGGAATTGATTAAATCTCATCAAGTATTCTTTGCCGTCTGAGCTTGTACTCGTCCTCATCGATCAACCCTTGAATTTTCAATTCCGCGAGTCTGCTCAACCGATCCTCAATCGAGGCCTTTGAAGATGGTGTTGCTAACTCAACACTAGAAAGCGACGTAGCTCCCGCGCATGCCGCACTAATGTCATTCATGAGCGCAACCTCGTCAAAAACCGTCACGCCCTTCTTGTTGCGAGTGAGATTCGAATAATGTCTGCCAAGTTGAAGAGTTCGTTGTCTTAGATCTGCGTTTGCGGGATCAGACTTCAATTCAGTAAGTGAATGCTCGTACGTTGCTTTGGCTTGGGCTTGTGTTTTTGCTTGGCTGTTAGCGGATGCAACCGACGCCACAATCACGAGAACCACAATAATGATGATGCCCAAGCAACAACCAAGAACTGATGAATCACTGCTGCTACTCTGAAAATACAACAGCGCCGGAAATCCCAGCCCTATGAACAATTGATTATTTGCCTCCTTCCCAATTTTGGTTCATCACTGCTTGGGCTCGTTCTTCATACTTGATTCGTCAGTCTGGCTTCGATCGGCGGTGCTTGATTGAGGGCCTTGTATAAATCGAAGTAGCCAACTTCTTGCCTTTCAACGATGCGGTCGACCGACCTCTGAATTTATAATAGGAGTAAGCGCCGATCATGTAGAGGCAGGCACTTAATACCGGGATGACAATGAGCGAAACTAAGCGAACTACATCTAGGGTCTTTGTGTCCTCAGTCTGCTGAGCCGGCATACTGTCCCGACTTGCTACACGTGCCATAGGCTTGTTAGGCCTGCTTCCCCTGTAATTCACAACCTCCCGATCAAGAGACGGAAACTCCTTATAAAGCCTCTTAGAGAACCCGCTAAAACTCCTATTCTCGCGCTTGGACCAAAGTACCTCTGCTAGGGCGATTGCCCTCGGGAACATCATGTATTCGACTTCATTTGATGTCTTCATGAATTCAGTCCAGAGGCAGCCTTCTGCGCCAATGACATACTTAGCATCTTCGTCCTTTAGATCTGGAGGCACCGGCTCAAAGGAATAGACTTTCGCGAGTGGAGTTGGACCACCTAAACCTAACGGCTCAACAGTCGGGTCCCCCTGAGGGTGATTGAAATAAGTGAACTCATCAGGCGTCAAAATGACTTCATGTTTTGTCTTAGCGGCATTAACCGCGCTTTTGAATGCTTCGCCGAATCTGCGCCAACACATGACGGCCGCATCACCACGCAAACCAACGTCGAGCATGTCGTCCCAGACGATGGCTTTCTTGTCCCTTGAGTTAAGGAATTTCTCAACGCGGTTGACGAACCAACTCTGAACATCGTTGTCAGTCGATAACGCATTCGTCCGTTTTAGGTCCTGAACGAATTTCGACCTTCTCCAGGAGTCTGTCATTACTTCATCGCCGCCGATGTGGATATAGGGCGAGTCCGGGAACAAGTCTATAACTTCAGTTAATACATCTCGGATGAATTGAAACGTCGATTCTTTGGGACAATAAATGTCTGGGAAAGCTCCCCAAGTCTTTTTGACTTCATATCGATAATTGTCTTTGCACCCAAGTTCAGGATAAGACGCGAGTGCTGATGACGAATGCCCCGGAATATCAATCTCAGGAATAATCGTGACATATCTCGCTTTAGCATACTCAACGACTTCGCGTATCTGTTCCTGCGTGTAATACCCTTCCACCGGCTTTCCGTCACCGACGTAAACGTGCCGCTTATAGCTGTTTCCATCTACCGATTCCCGACGCTTTGAACCGATCTGTGTCAGCAGTGGATACTTTTTGATTTCAATTCGCCAGCCTTGATCATCTGTTAGATGCCAATGAAAATAATTGTACTTATACCTTGATATCAGCCTAATAAATTTCTCCACAAACTCGACCGACATGAAATGTCGTGAAACATCCAAGTGCATGCCGCGATAGCGAAATCGTGGCGCGTCTAAAATGTCTGCGGCGGGGATGGCCGCTTCGCCGTTGAAGTCTGAGGGGAAGAGCTGAACCAACGATTGAATACCATAGAATATTCCACGTTCACTTCCCTTAATCTCAATAGAATCAGGTGCGATTTTTAGCGAATATCCCTCTGGTGCAGCCGATTGGTCGGTTGAAAGAGAGATCGAATTATCGGTCCTCGTGTCGTCTGTGACGCCAAGCTTGAAACCATATTTTTCACTCAATATCTCGTTCAGAGAGTTTGCCGCTCTCACTGCGTACTCGTCCACCGCGATAAGTTTTGTATCTCGGTCAAAAGCAAAATAACCCTCGGTTGGTGTTATCGACGCCGGTTCGGGAATGATGCTGATTTCAGAGTTAGGAGGAGGTGTCCCAAGCGGTCGATGTACAGTCTTCCGCCGCGTTGAACAGCCGACTATTAACGTGGCAAAGATTAGAACGAAGCTTATGAAAAGCCTGCGCGAACTGCCCGCTTGAATGACAGTCTCTTTACACATTGTTCTATTGCTGCCTTAAGACGAATGGTGTTTCTTTTTGCCCTGCAGTAGTGACCCAACTTCCGTTGATTGTTCCGTCCGTATATATCTGTCCGCTGTAGATGCCGGTGAAAGTAGTACCGTTTTCGTATCCGTCGAGTCTAAAGCGACCGTAAGACTCGATCGTTCCCGAAAGGGTGTCCGTTTTGCGCCCGCTGGAAGCCGTTCCCTTGAGGTCTCTGCCTGATCTCGTTAACGTCAGAGAAAAACTCACTGTGTTTTTGCTGCCAAACGTTCCTTGATAACTGTGCTGAAACGAATCTGGGAGTCCTGGGGTGCTGGTTGTTCTAGAGGGATTACTTGTAGTTGAGCTGACGTTTGGAGTGCTGTTTGAATTGTTATTGGAGTTAGAAACGCTGAAGCCGATTACAGTTAGGATCACGATAACCAGAAGTCCAAAAGGAATCGCAACCCAGACGATGGGATTTATTTGTCGCTTTGATCCGATCGGAGTGCTGGAAAGAGGGGACGCAGGAAAACTTTGTTGGTCGCTCTGCCCTAGAGTAGATTGCGTTCCTGAGGGCGAGATGGGCGGCGATTGACTAGCCGTGACTGTAGCAACTCGCGCACCGCATTCACTGCAAAACTGCTCGCCATCCTCAACTGTGCTACCGCATTGACTGCAAATAATCATAGGGGGATCAGAGTTTCCATCAGGCTACTGGCAAGAGCTTCGTCAGTAAACTCCTCGACACTACCTAAATTCACGCTTGCCCGCGTTTATCGAATAAAGCCGTTAAAGATCCAGCCGTGTACCGACATACTCTCAACCTGAATTTCAGACCAGTTATCGGTGACCGTTCTGTCTTGAAGCTTTAGTTCCGACGAATACCCATGCCCGGCTCGTCCTTAGTTATTCGACCATTGTCCAGAACTAATGAACCGTTGACGACGACGTAATAAATGCCTTCGGGATTACTTAATGGCTTATCATAGGTTGAAGTATCGACAACACGATCTCTGTCGAAGACAACTAGATCAGCCCAAAACCCTGGTCGGATTTGACCGCGCTCCTTTAGACCGAACGTCGCTGCGGGTAAAGAAGTCATGCGGCGAACCGCTTCCTCAATAGAGAACAAATGCTTTTCACGCGCATACACACCAAGTACTCTAGGAAAGGTGCCGAAGCCGCGTGGATGGGGAAGAACTGACGCATCTTCCTCACGCACCGCACTGTCAGAACCGAACATTACTTCGGGGTCTTCCATAATGGTCTCGACATCCTTCTCGCTCATATTGAAAAAGACCATCTGAGCGCCGCCCCGGCTAAAGATGTCCATGACGATATCTGCCTCGCGTTCCAAGTCGCTCTCATTGAGCTGTTTGGCCAGATCGAATTTCGATGGAACGACCGCAACTGAGCCTTTCGCAGAATGCACATCGCGCTTTCGTTGAGCGATTTCGACTATGTTTAGGCCAATGAGAGACCGATCAGGCTCGAAGTAAGCGACTCTAGCGAATGAGTAGTCCTTCCAGCCCAACTCCCTAAGTCGATCGAGCATTTCGTCTCGTATTCGCTTGTGCTTAACCGGATCGCTGAGTCTTTGTCTTGCGAGACTAAGACCGCCTTCGGAAACCCAAGACGGCAAAAGAATCCCGATACCAGTACTCGATGCTGTGTAGGGGTACTGATCAAGAGACACGACCAGTCCCTTATTCTCGGCAGATCTGACCAAATCTAATCGCCGTTGAGCCGTTCCCCACTGATTTGGACCTTGGGCTTTGAAGTGCGAAATGTGAACGTGAATTCCCGTGCGTTCACCAACGGAGATAGCCTCACGAATCGCCTCGATTCCGTTCATGCCTTCGTTCCGAATATGCGAAGCGTATAGTCCATTGTTTTCCTGCACGGTCTTAGCGAGTTCGACGATTTCATCGGTTTTGGCAAACGCGCCAGGAATGTATTCAAGTCCCGTCGAACCATCGCGCATCGCAGTCTTAACGAGCGCGTTCATTTGATTGAGTTGCTCTTGAGTTGGGGCGGAAGCACTTTCCTTCATGACTTGAAATCGGATTGTGTTATGCCCCACGAGACTGGCAACGTTTATTTGGCTCCCATTTTTTTCAAGCAAATGGAAGAGCTTTCCGATATCGAGAAATGATCGACCGCAGTTGCCTGTAATGAGTGTCGTTACACCTTGACGAACAAAGTTGTGGGCTTGAAAAGCAGAATTCGTAGGAATGTTGGGCTCAACGTGCGTATGTACATCGATGAAGCCGGGCGCTACGGTCAAGCCTTTAGCATCGATAATGTGTTGAGCTGTGGAAAGATCGAACGTGCCAATACAGGCTATTCGCTTGTCGCGAATGCCAATATCAGCCTTAAGCGCCGGACCTCCCAAGCCATCAATGATCTCGGCCCCAGCTACAACGACATCGAACTCGCCCGAACATGTTGGTGTCCGATGTCTAACCCAAACATATAAACCACCAGCTAGTCCAAGACAGAGGATGAACGCCGCTGCTATGCGTAGCATTCGCGTCTTTGACCGGGTCAAAGAGATGATAAGTTGATGCCACATTCCAGTAAGATTTTCGAGTTCAGGCGATGCTTCGAGCTGACGATTCGGGTGTTAATGGCCAGGCATATGTTTCCGTGCGCGTTCTAACGCATCCTGAGTTCTTCTGAAATCGTCACCCTTCAAGCCGACCATATTGGAATCCAGCGCCTTCTCGAATTCCGCAACAGCGGTTGCGTAGTCACCCTCCTCCATCGCGATATCTCCAAGGTGCGTGTGTGGTCTTGCCCAATTCGGCGCTTTTGCCAAAGCTTTATTGTAGAAATCCTTAGCCAAGCTACGATTCTTTTCTTGGTAATAAGCGTTAGCCATGTTGGCATATGGAATAGGCCAATTTCCGTCTTTATTGATTGCGTCAGAAAAGGAAGCCCGCGCATTTGAATAATCTTTTCTGTCAAGATAAATGAGCCCTATCCCGTTGACGGGTAACGCCCATGTCTTATCCAGATTCGCAGACTTGGTCCATAAAGGGAGAGCACGATCATTCTGCTTCTGAAGGAATGCCGCGCGGCCGTCGCAATAGGTCGCTCTTGAAGCGATCTGGTTGTTACCGGGGTTTAGTTCAACTGCCCAGTTCAAATTCTTTGCTGCGTCTTGCCATACGCTCGCGTCTGGCTCGTCATATCCGATGGCTGGGAGATCTTTCGTCAGCTTGAAACCGCTCTCGATCAAGAGTGGAGTAAGTCGCTCACTGTATGGTTTTAAGGTTTGTTCGTTCGCGCCGCCGTTCTTAAGTTGAGAATAAAGATTGTATGCGTTATCACTGGAAGGACCGAACAGGTTTTTCTTGGCAATCGCTTCGTCCAACTTCTTCTCAACGGAATCACCCCCCGCTCTCATTGCAATAGCAACTATTGCAACCAGGACGATGACTCCCGCCACGAGCCCTACGATGACTTTTGGAGCAATTGAAGAAATAGCTTGCCCTGAAGCTGGGGCGGCTGACGCTCCGCCGAAGTCAAAAGCCGGGGCGCTCGATACTGAGCTTCCGGGATAAGTAGGTTGTTGCGGTTGGGCTTGAACTGGTTGCGGTCGCGGTGGAATGATTGGCTGAGCTTGCGCTGCAGCTAGAGTCGGAACACGAGTACCGCACTCGCTACAGAACTGCTCGTTGTCTTCAACCGTATTCCCGCATTGGCTGCAAATGATCATAAGCCCGCTCTAGTCTCAATTGATCGTGCGAGTTTCTTTACCTGGATGGGGCCTGTACCTTAAGCTCACATTGGCCGGCGCCAACGACAAATGAGCCGAGATCAGCCCCGGGATTCGCCCATGTTTACTACCGTTGCGTCAGCCACAGCGGCGTCTGGTTTCAACGCCCGCTTACCATCAACCAAGAGCGGAGCGAACGAATCAATCTCGTTACGATACTTCATACTCAGAGTGACGAACTCTTTTCTCCCCGTCGTATTGCTGCCATCAAGCGATTCCAAGTACCTCTCGACATCTTTGATTTGTTTGTCCAGCGCTCGAGTAATGTTGGACTGTTCGATGTGTTCAAGCCCATCGGTCGCTTGCATCCTGGTCTCCGGGTAGACTTCATCAAAGTACCATCCCAGAAGAGCATTGAACCTTGCCAGCCGGTCGCGATCCCTGCGGGTGGTCTCGAATTCGCGATGTCAGTTTGTCGCGAGTAGACTTCTTACTAATGAGTTCAGCCAGCGCCCGCATTTCAATACCCAGGGGAATGGTTTTCTGTTTACCAACCAAGCCAATTTGTTCTGACCAAACATACCGGATTCGACCAGCTGCATCTTTCTCCGGCGTAATCTCCCCGAATATCACGCCCAACAGGAAGCATTCATGCGCTGCCTCCAGCTCCGAGCGCTCGCGATCGTCGAGGACCACCAAATCGTTGAACTTGATCTCGTTGTGGTCAGTATGGAGTTCTTCCCCGTCAGCTTGCTTGGAGAGGTATTTTTGTCGGTATTCAGGAATTGGATCGGCCCAGTTGATGGGAATACCACCTACTTCGCTGTAAAAGACAATCTCAGATCGGTCCGGTAATTCTTGAATCGAAAGGGCAGGATCGCCAGGCTGCTTAATACGGGAGTCCAGCAGTCTCTTAAATGCCTCAATCTTGCTCCGATCGGCGGTATCTTGTGGAATGCCAATCAGGATCTTGTGACGCTCGGGTGATAGGACATAACTTCGAGGCCGGTTTCCCCCGTGCAACCAGAACTTCGCTTTGTTGTAAATGAATCGCACCTGCGACTCGAGTTCTGCCTCTTCCGGGTATTTCTTCCATAGCGTGTCTATTACATCGAAATCCTTCTTCAAGTTCTCGAAAGGTTTGCGTGCGAGATCGCGAATCTGTTGTTCTACAGTTTCCAGACCCCCACGCTGTCGAATCAATTTAGGCAGATCCATCACGGAAGTCCGCAGCTCCTGTAATATCTGGTCGCCGACTTGTGAGACGGCTTGTGTCCGCCGCTCCCCCATTCCCAGGTATTTGGGGAGGTAGTTGTTGTCAATATCGTTCGGATTGAACAACATCAGCGAAAGATCGTCGCTGGCGGGCTTTTTGAAATGCTCGTACTTCGACTCAAGGCTCTCTTTCAGCTCCCTGAGCTTCCCACCCAACTGGTAAAGCTCACCGATTAGACCTTCTGTATACGCCTCGCCACCCTCGGTCGCCTCGGCCGCACCGATATATCCAATTAACCTGTTACAAACCTCTATTGCGGCGATTCGGACCTGAGTCAGAAGAACGGCACCAAGGTATCTATTCGCGGCTTCCTCGAACCTCACCAAGTCATAGCGGAGGATTGTGCTTTTTCTTCCGTCCCAATTCGACCGCATCTCATGGCGAGCAACGCTAGCCATCAAAGCCTCAAATTGACGGCGCGTCTCTTCGGCGTCTTTGATCGTGCGATCAAGTAACCGCTGAAGTGTGGGAATATATTCGCGATTCTCGTCACGAAGAACATTGACTACCTGTCGAAGTAATGCGATTGCATATCCGACGCTCTGGTGTTCTTCGTTCACCACTTTCGCTATTTCTTTATAGAGGAGTTGTTGTGTGGAGCTGACAAGGTCTTCTTTGTTGAAGTGAACAGTCTTTGAATAGTCACCCCACTGTTGGACGTCTTGCTTATCGTTTCTTAGCTTCCCAAGCTCGCGCTCAACGCTGGCTCGCAAATATTGAGAAATGCTTTGTCCTTTTTGCAGATGCACCTTATCCCGAACTTCTCGCACTGTTTGACCGAATGCCAGCGCAAACAGGTTCTGAAGCTTCTGACCTTGTTTCCTGCCGTCATCCAAAAGCGCATTCTGTATGTCACGCCTCTGTTCGATCGTACCCTGCGCGGCGAGACTACCCTCGAAAAGTCGAATTTTGGGCAGTAGGTCCGTCAGCACTATTTCCGTTAGTCGGGCTGCGTTGAACTCGCCATGTGTCAGGCGACCCCAGTTATCGACAACTTCTGCGCCTAGTTTGTAAGCGCATGCTTGCTCTATCCGATCTGCCGGCACAGTAATCGAGGCCATTCCAAAGCTTGAGTACCGCGTTATGAACTTTTGGTCGATGATGCTCTCTCTGTGCTCATTGAGGTGGCGGAACGCGAATTGATCGACAAGATATTGATCCAGATTGACACGTACACCGCGTTTGTAACCTGCAAAGTTTCCCTGCGTGAAATCCTTGAAGATGTTCTCGGCGACCATGTTGAAAATGATGTTCTTGCTTGCAAAGTCGACCGTGTTGCTTGCTTGGTTCATGCGATCAATCAGGTACGTATAACTGAACGGCGGTCCTGGGACCTCGTGCTGACCGTCCGGCCACTCGACTTCGAAGTCATGTTCATAGCTGTA
>WNFJ01557305.1_pt1 | contig 10447 bp, 8 predicted proteins | sample 5400461 | NCBI WGS metagenome assembly WNFJ01 (sample SAMN13153349, study PRJNA577476) | soil metagenome | isolation source: 115 cm saprolite on Douglas fir-dominated hillslope | place: USA:California | collected 2013-09-17
AGATTTTTTGGGCAGCAGCCGCCGGCACGGGCCACAGTCCAGGCGGCCCGTCTACCGCGAGATGCCAGGGTTGAGATTGAAGCTATAGCAGTGGTGTCGGAACCGGGAGCGGTAGCGACCGGGTAAGCCTGAGGAGTTCGCGCGAAGAACTTCAGGCGGCTTTCGCCACTTTGCCGCCTTTGATGCAGCTCGTGCAAACTTTCATTCGGCGCACGCCGCCCCGAGGCAACTGGACGCGGATTGATTGCAGGTTAGGATTGAAAACACGCGGTGTCCGATTGTTGGCATGTGAGACATTATTACCAAACTGTGGGCCTTTGCCGCAAACTTCACAACGCTTAGCCATGATTACTGATCTCCTGTCGACACGCGCACGACGTCACAGTGTGGATCGCCGCGCATACTTGAAACGAAAACTTATAGCAAACGTGGCAATCGGCGGTCAAGGCCGCCCGGCGCGATCATCCGTTCAGTTTGAGGCAACGAGCCTGTGAACGTCGCGCATCATTCGACTATCTAAGGAGCAAAACAAAAGTGCTGAGAAAACATAAACGTAACCTGCCGCTGATGGCTGTCGTGCTGGGGGCCTTGCTGATCGCAGCCTGCGGTTCCGGAAGCGATACGACCCCCGACAACATGGTGGCCGCCACTGTCAATGGAAAGAAGATTATGCTTTCTGAGGTGGAGCGGGTAATTCAACAACAGATGCAGGGCAAGCAGTCAGAACTCTCAGCGCATGACCTGGCGCAGGCGCGCTTGCAGGTCCTGGACAAGCTGATTCAGCGAGAGGTTCTTTATCAACGCGCCGAACAGGAAAAACTTTTGCCGACTGAAGAACAGATCACTACTGCCATTAACCAGCAGAAGCAACAGAGCGGTGTCACGCAGGAGGAGTTTGATCGGCAGCTTAAGGAACAGCATATGACCAACGAAGCGCTGCGTGAAGAGGCTAAGAAGGATCTGGCGACCAGCGCGCTGCAGGACAAGTACGCCGGCAAGATCACGATCAGCGATCGCGAAGTCGAAGACTACTACAACGCTAATAAGCAGCAGTTCGTTAATGCCCGCGGCGTTAGCCTGGCAGTAATCATTGTCGATCCCGCCGACAACTCGGCGCAAGGGATCACGAATGACGCGAAGGGCGATGCCGAAGCCAAGGCAAAGATTGACAGCATCTATCAGCAGCTGAAAGCCGGACCGACTGATTTCGCCACACTGGCGCGAGCAAAGAGTGAAGATCAGCAAAGCTTGCTGCGCGGCGGTGACATAGGATTCTTCAGCGAGGACGGCATGAAGCAGGCCGGGCTTCCCAAGGATCTTATCGATCTCTTCATGGGCCCGATGGCTGTGGGCGGAATCACCGAGCCAAAGCAAGTAAACAATCGCTGGTATATTTTTAAGCTACAGGAAAAGCGCCTGCAGACTGAGAACCTGACGCTCGAGAGTCAGTTTCCGAATGGAGACAGTGTCCGGCATCAGATTACCGTGGCGTTAACCAATCAGCGCAAAGAGATTTTGAACACTGCCCTGGTGTATGTCGCTTTGTCTGAGGCAAAGGTTGTGAATAATCTGGCCGCGAATATCTTGACTAATCCGAGCAACCTCGGGCTTCGGCCGGCTGCGTCGTCCGTGTCAAAACCGGCCAGCAGCCCGGCGGCGACAACTTCGAGCCCGTCGCCTGCAGCCAAGGCGAGTGCATCACCGGCGAAGGCCTCGCGGCTGGCGAAGTAGTTAAAGCCAATCAATCGCAAGTCGGCGGGTGCGAGCAGATATTTTTGGTTCGCATCCGTTTTGGTTTGTCGGACTGCGTGTCAGAAGCCCGCGCGTTAGCAAGGGCCTGCTAGCCCTCCCCTCACGGTCGGGCTTCTGACACAACAAGCGCCGGGCGTTAGCAAAGCGCTCAGAAATATTAACCATCTATGCTTTTTCGTCTTTCCGACGTTTACAAATCCTATGGCGCGCAGGATGTCCTGCGCGGCGCCTCGCTCCAGATCAATCCGGGCGAACACGTCGGATTGGTCGGACGAAATGGCGCCGGCAAGACGACGATCTTTCGCCTCGTGAATCTGGAAGAAACGCCCGACTGCGGCGAGATCGTGCGCGCCCGCGGCTTGAAACTCGGTCTGTTAACCCAGCACGTGCATTTCGAAGCGGGATCGACTGTGCACGAATCTGCGCTGGCGGCTTTTGGGCATTTGCAGCAGATTGAGCACGAAATGCATGACCTCGAGCACCGCATGGCCGACGCGGGCGAGGATCTGGAAAAAATTCTCTCGCGCTACAGTGACTTGCAACACGAGTTTGAGCGTGAAGGCGGCTTTGAATATTCCGCGAAAGCCGAGGCGATTCTGCAAGGGCTGGGTTTCGATCGCGACACCTGGCAACTGGAAACTGAGAAGCTTTCCGGGGGCCAGCAAAATCGCCTGGGTTTGGCGTGCCTGCTGCTGTCAGAGCCCGACGTACTCTTGCTGGACGAACCCACCAATCATCTGGATGTTGGCGCGGTCGAGTGGCTGGAAGAATTTCTGCAAAGCTACCTTTCGGGGTTCGTCATAATTTCGCACGATCGCTATTTTCTTGACCGTGCCTGCCGCCGAATCATTGAAATCGAAAACGGACGCGCCACGAGCTATACTGGCAACTATTCCAGGTATCTGGTTGAGCGCGAAGAGCAACGCGAAATCCAGCAGCGCGCTTACGATAACCAGCAAAGAATGATTGCCAAGACGGAAGACTTTATCCGTCGCAACCTCGCCGGGCAAAAAACGAAACAGGCAAAATCGCGGCGCACCATGCTTCAGCGCCTTGAACGCGTCGACGCCGTCCGGAACGAACAAGCCTCGGGCGATTTTCGCTTGCAGGAAATCGAACGGGCCGGCACTCACGTCCTGACGGTGACGGAAGCGGCCATTGGCTATACGGACAAAGTTCTGGCCCGCGACATTTCGTTGATCCTCAGACGCGGCGAGTGTCTGGGCGTGATTGGGCCGAACGGCTCGGGGAAAACCACCTTCGTCAAAACTGTCCTCAATAAGATTCCGGCATTGTCCGGCGAATTACGCTGGGGCTCGAAAGTCCAGAGTGGTTATTATGCGCAACAGCTCGAAGACCTGGACGATCGCAACGAGATAATCATGGAGTTGCGTCGCGTGGCGCCAGCCAGCGCGACGGCCGGTGAACTGAGATCCTTTCTCGCGAAGTTTCTTTTCGTCGGCGATGACGTTTACAAACACGTCCAAGATCTTTCCGGCGGAGAGAAGGGAAGACTTGCATTGGCGAAGCTGATTTACTCAGGCGTCAACGTGCTGGTGCTCGACGAGCCCACTAACCACCTCGACATCCCTTCGCGCGAAGCGCTGGAAGAAGCGCTCGCGGCCTATGAAGGTACCATTATCACCATTAGTCATGACCGCTTCTTCCTCGACCGTGTGGCGACGCAGATTCTGGCTCTGGATGGCGCCGGCAACGTCGAGCACTATAACGGCGACTATACTGAATATCACGATTGGAAAGCCGCGCGAGTGAAAGACATGTCAGCACCACCTGCGGTAGCGGGTAGGTCGCACCACGCGCCAACTACGCCAGCGCCCGGCCCGAAGAGCGACGGGAAGTCAGCATCACCCAAGCCAACGCGTGGATCAAAGCGCGGCAAGAGAAAGGCCCCACGCACAATGCCGGAAAGCAGTTCATCTCGCGTCAAGATCATCAAGAAGCCGCGCGAGCCTGAGCTGGTGGAAGCAGAAATATCCGCTTTAGAAAAACGTCTTTCGGAATTGTCGGTAGAAATGACTAAACCGGAAGTGGCCCGTGACATTAGCAGACTGGTAGAGCTGAATGATGAGTATCAGCAAGGGGAAGCGCGTCTGGCCGAGTTGCTGGACGAGTGGGAGCGCGCGGAAGCGCCAACGAGTTCCTTGAAACATTAGCATTGAAGTGTCACGGACTTCACCCGGTGATGTTCGCGTGTGGCTTTACATCCTGGAGTCTGAAATTAGGGATCCTACTTGTGACCAGCGGTGTTCAGAGTACAGACTTCAGTCAGGCTTTTGTCGAGCGAGTAAGAACCTAACTCAAGGTAGTGCTCTAAACGCATTGAAATCAGGACACGGCGAAATCAACTCGCTTGACACTCGATAAGCCGTTTGTTACTTTCGGCCTTCGCTCGGCGGGTAGTTAACTTGACGGTCGTTTGAAAGTTTTTTAGGCGCGTAGCTCGGGGGTAGAGCGCTACCTTGACACGTCGGCTTCGCTGGCGCCTAATACAAATCCGAATAGGCGCGTAGCTCAGTTGGTAGAGCGCTGCCTCGACACGGCAGAGGTCTGGGGTTCAAGTCCCCACGCGCCTACCATTCTTATCTCAAAGCGTCTCAATCATTTAACTACCTCACGTAGAACGTAAGCTTTTCCTCGTCATCCCTCATTTGGCAGACTTTTGGCAGACTCTCAAAAACCGATCGAATTCGAGTCTTCCCTAGTCTTTTCATTAGTTAACAACTTTCCTTGCTCCGCCGGCTTCCGGGGTCTCTTCGGCTGTGTCAGTGTGCTTCTGCGTGACCGCCAGAGGCTTTTCAAGTCTGGCAACAGCCTCGACCATGCTCTCCCATGTGGCGTGAGCATATCCTGGTGTCATGCGTGACGCATAACCGAAGCCAGTCATCGGTGTCGCATGTCCGAGCAAGGCGGAAATCACATAGTGGTGAACGCCCCGTTCGAGCAGCCGAGTTGCAAATGTGTGACGCAGATCGTATGGCCGCAGGTCCTTTATGCCGGCTCTCAGACAAGCGGCGGCAAAGCCCTTCTTGATCGCTTTAATCGGCTCATCTTTGCGATTTGTAAACAGCCACTCGCCAGTGGTCGAGTCTTCGAGCAAGACCCTGAAGACCTTCTGGGCGGTCAGGTTCAGCGGCAACACGCGAGGTTTTCCGTCTTTTCCCTTAGAAACCAGAACCGCCTTGGGTGGAACCAGCACGTCACCTTGTTCGACTTTGCAATAACGCCCTTCCTCGCTGAGATTGACGTGCTCTTTCCTGATGGCCAGAGCCTCTTTCGGAGGTCTAGTGCCGGTGTTGAGAACGATACGAGAAATAGCTGCCAAGTGTTGGCCGTACTCGTTGAAGGCCGCAAACAGGCGATCTTCTTCGTCTGCGGAGTACTTATTAAGCCATCGCTCGCGATTTTGCCACGTAGGAAGTGCTTTCAACACGGTGCGGCTCACTAGGCGACAGGGATTGTCGTTCATGAGACGCTCTCGATTTGCCATGTTGAAGAGTTGATTCAGCATGTTGTAGTGGTGCCGCACAGTGACCGGCGAATGTGGCTTGTCAAACCGCGTGTTGGTTTGAAGCAGTGTGACCAGGTAATTCTCGATCATGCGTGGCGTGATTTGATTCAAGGTCCTGTTTCCGAAGTTCTCGACCAGCCGCTTTCCGAACTGCTCGTCAAACGCGATCGAGACTGGCGTCTTATGTTTACGGGAATAATCCATATAGATCTCGTCAAAGAACCTGGCGAAGTTCTTCAACTCGGAATCCCTAAGGATCGTTCCCATCCTGATTTCTCGTTTCAGCTCATACTCCTTCTCCCTTGCTTGTTTCTTGGAAGTAATCAAAGGGCGTTCGTTCTTCCCGTTGAAGGTGAATTGATAGAAGGTTCCATCAATCCAAAACTGGGATTCGCAGATGCCCTCTTTTCCACGCTGTCTAATTGTCATACCGCTTTCTCCTTTGCAGGTAAAAAGCGGCTAGAGAAGTCAGTCGAGTTTAAGACTGTCTTCACATTCACGCAATAGTTAAGCTGCTTCATTTGTGATCACCTGCAAATGCGGTCTGGCGTTAGCCCACTCCAGGAGTGTGGTTAGAGGAAATACCGTCACGCCTTCCAAATCGACAAAGGGAATTGGCCGACTCGTTTTGCGTTTTCGAGCGAGTATCACGAGCTTGCGAATGTGACTCTCTGAGCAGGACATCAGGAGCGCAGCTTCGCGTACAGTGATATGGTCCTTCGCTTTTATGAGCGCCAATTGATCTCGTAACTTCGCGGAGGCACCGTCGGAAGGATCGGCCGAGGCTTGGGTATCGCCCGCGCATTCAAGAAAGACCGCTCGTGCAATCTCCCCTATTCGCGCATCCAGTAGGACAAGCAATTCTTGATTCTTCATAGTGTTTTAAGAGAGTGACTATTCAAGAGTTGATAAACCTGACAGAACCACAAAAACCACTTGTGGTCTCTGCTTCCTGTCCGCAATTGTGTTAGCCGCTCTTTTTTTCTTAATTAGTCACCGGGACAGTATTTTGCCTCATCCCAGACTCTCCGGACTTCTGCGAGAGTCTTGCCTTCGAGGGTTGAATACCATTGAAGAATGGTGCTCATCTCGATTGGCATTTTTGCAAAGACCGCTTCATCTATACCCTTGTACTTTTCCCAGGAGAGGATTCTGGTCTTGGTTGAAAGCCGGTGCTCGGCGTTGTCGTTTTCCCTGGCGGCGATCAGTCTGGCGAGCTGGCGACAGACAGCGGGGTTGGTTTTATGATCAGCGTCGAAGGCGATCAGCGCGTTATAAGGGCGGGTCGCTTTAATGAGTTCAGCGTGGGAGCAGCTAACTCCGCTAGTGGCGATAACGTGTACCTGCGGTCTCAGACTGACAAGCGTTTCAGCTTTGAGGGCGCCCTCGGTGACTATTACAGTTCGTCCCGGCGGCAGTGTTGACGCCTTGAAAGTAAAATGAATGGGAGTACCGGAGCCTGCGCCGCGGGGTTCAATCCGGGATGAGAGCCATCTGTATTTCTTTTCGCCTTCGGGAATATCACTCTTGTGGAGTCGCAGCTGGCAGGCTTGAATCCGGCCCTGAACGTCTTTGTACAGAACCACAAGCAGGGGTTCTTTGTAATCTCTAGATTTCCACAGTTGAACAATACCGGCAGAGTCTTGCCAGAAACCGGGTATTCCAACTATACCGGCGTGAGACTTGCGCAGCGCAGCCGGTGGATGAGGAGGTGCGCCTGGCGCTGGAAGGTGTCACCCGGTGGAGTCCAGGCTGGCTTTACGACCCGCTACCGGATTTAGAGGATCGGACGATCGACATCAAGACATCACCGCCCAGTCACGTTCTTTACGGCCGCGCCAAAGCGCGCGCTGTCTGGTTCCCGGAACGCTTTACGCATCCCGATAACCCGTCCTCGCTTAACTGCTATCATCGCAACCTCACCTTCAGCTCAATGCAAGTCGAGAGCCTGTGCGGGCTGGCCGCGGCCGCGGCCGAGCGACTGGGCAACAATCAGCTTGATTCCGAAGGCCTGCGCGACTGCGCCCGTCAGGCCGGCGGTGCCTTGGGTCGGCTCTACGGCGGCGGCGGCGTGCATAAGAGGTCTTACCGATCGATGAGCCCGCGTGTGCAGATCGAGCAGAATGGGTTCGTCACCGACATCAACACTATCAGAAAGGTGCTGGGAGTAGGAAACGACCTTGAGTAATCATTGTGCGGGAATTGCCTGTCTCGATTCCAAGCCGCATATCAGTTTTGGCAGACTTTTGGCAGACTCTCAAAAATTGCCTTCACACAAGATTCCCACTCCAAAAAAGGATTTGGCAGACTTCAAGCGGCGAAAGTCTGGACTGAAGGATTCTTAGTGAACTGCGCCTTTGATGTCATTGCTTTGGTCCGCTACGTAGGATGAGATTGGTGGCGATTATTTAATGGGCTCTTCTATCGATGGCTCTTCAGAATGGTTTCCGGCTTAATGCGGTAACAATCAATCTTTGACAACGGTTCCCAGTCGAAGCGAGCAGGGTTCTGAATGGTGGTTACCTGAGGTTGCGATGCGCAGTTGAACACGACGTATAGCCAGTAGTCATCGCCCAGACGCTGGGCCGTTTTGTACTCGTTGGCGGTAAGTGCGATCTCACCAACCGCAGCTCGCCCTTTCACTTCGATGAATCGAGTCTCGATCCGTTCTCGCGCGCTATCAGAGACCGGCCGGCGCGAGATCAGATCAAAGCCACGAGTATCGCTCTCGACGCTTTCCACCTTCCAACCTCGCACCTCTTCAAAAGCAACAGCCGACTGAACCGCGATTCGTTCGATCGTAGCGAATCTCAAGTCAACCTGAGCCTCTGCCTCGCCGTACGGTCGAGCCACGGTGTAACCAACAGCCCCGTACGCTCTAACGCGCTTTTCGTACATGCGATTCAGTACTGGCACCGAAGCATCGACATAGTCATAAACTCGAACTATGCGTTTGTCCGCATGAAGCCGATGCAGCCGCCCAACGTATTGCTGGAGGGTTCCACGCCACGAGATGGGCATAGCAAGGAACAGCGTGTCAAGCCGAGAGTCGTCAAAGCCTTCTCCAATGTAGCGCCCGGTGGCGAGGATAACTCGTTGCTGGCCATCCGGAACTGCACTGATCTCGGAGGCAATCGCATCACGTTGCTTCTTTCCCATTCCGCCTTTCATCACAAAAATGTTCGGCACTCGTCTCACGAGTTTCTCAAGCAGGATCTGCAAGTGGTCTGTACGTTCGGTGAGCAGGAGCGGAAATCGGCTGTCTTCGATCGCGCACACAACATCGGCGACGATTAAGTCTGATCGCTGGTCGTCATGAACGAGAGCGGTGTAGATATCTTGTATGCCGATATCGCTCCATTCGGGAGGCACCGTGAATTCGGTTAACCGGGGAATTACCTCGTATCGAAAGGCTGAAGCTGAGGCCTGCTTCTTACTGCTCACATTGAAGCGGATTGGGCCGCATTGCATAAGGATGATTGGATGGTGGCCGTCTTTGCGAACTGGAGTGGCCGTTAGTCCGACCACGTACTTTGCTTTGACCTTCTTCAGCACTCGCTCGAACGAAAAAGCCGAGACGTGATGGCATTCGTCCACGATCACCTGGCCGTATTCGGCCACAGTGTCCTTCACCTCACCCTTGCGAATCAGGCTCTGTATGACTGCGACATCGAGTCGGCCGGTTTGCGTGTTCTTCCCACCCCCTATTTGGCCGATATCCTTGATTGCGAGACCGAGGAACAGCGCCAGCCTCTCCCGCCATTGGTCCATTAGTTGACGGCGATGGACCAGCACCAACGTGTTCACTTTGCGCAGCGCAATCAGCTGCGCAGCAATGGCTGTCTTGCCAAATGCCGTCGGCGCGCAAAGGATGCCCTCATCGTAGGCAGCCAGAACCCTGGTTGCCTCTATCTGAGCTGCACGACGATCGCCTTGGAAATCGACCTCAATGGGAACTCCACCGAACCGATGGTCGGTAACATCAACCGCGATGCGATTACTGTGGAACAGATCGAGCACCTCTTTCAGCAACCCACGAGGCAGAGCGATGTGATGAAGTAAGTCCTCAGCACATGCAATGACGCGGGATTTGCCGAAGGTCGAAAGGCGCATCGCTTGAGTCTTGTAAAACTCCGGATTCTGAAAGGCGGCCAACCGAATCAAGCGATCCAGAAATGCATCGGGTAAATCTTTCTTTTCGACGTAAATCAGATTCCCAAGTTTGATTGATATGTTTGGAGGCAGCGGTTCGGTTATGATCTTGAATGCATGCTGGCCAGACGGCGGGAGGATCCACGGATCACTCGCTTCGTCGTAATCGGATGCGCTGTGTCTAATGTTAATGACGTCGCCGGCTGGATACACCTTGCGAAGAAGTACTTGAACTTCGTCCGGGCCCAATCGCTTTACCGAGGAAAGGAACGTCCACTGGTCGTCGTACGCCCGTAGCTGATCGTCTACGAAGACGCTGTTGCCGTTTTCGCGAGGGCCGTGCTGTAAGGGCAAGGCTATGAGATTTCCGAATCCGCCCTTGGGCATTGTGTCCTGACTTGGAAACAAGCGATCATAGGAATCGAGACCCATCGCGTAACGCCGCTCCATCGTGCGGGTCAAGACGGCGCTGGCGAGCTTTCTGGCCAATGCGGCTTGTATCGGACTTGTAAAGAATATCCAGACATGGCCTCCCTTGCCTGATCGTGAACGCTCCAGCGACGCAGGCACGCCAGTCTTCTGACACATCTTTAAGAAAGCGCACGCATCCGCTTCCCAGTTCTTCTTGTCGAAGTCAACTGCTACCAACCAACAGGTATCGTCCTGCAGGAGAGGATAGACTCCGATGGTTTGCTTTCCGAGCAGATGATCTCTGATCACATTCTCGGTCAGAGGGAACAGCTTGCTGTGGCGAAATGATTTCTTCTGGCCAAGTTTGGTGGAAGCTGCCTGCACCCATTCGCGGATTCCGGCGGGCGAATAGCCAGTCTTGCCGCTTTTTCCTTCCCACCGGACTGCATATACGTCGTCCCTACCGCGAAACAGATCCTTGAACAAGGACACTTTGAGTTCCGGCCGAGAGTCAACCGTTACGGCTGCCGACGTTCTTACGTTCGTGTTGTTTGCCGAAGCGTGTGAAGCCCGCGTATCTGGTGCTTGACCAACACGAACCCT
>WNFJ01332972.1_pt1 | contig 10446 bp, 9 predicted proteins | sample 5400461 | NCBI WGS metagenome assembly WNFJ01 (sample SAMN13153349, study PRJNA577476) | soil metagenome | isolation source: 115 cm saprolite on Douglas fir-dominated hillslope | place: USA:California | collected 2013-09-17
ACCTCGAGCGCGACGATCTTGTGGGCCGCCGCAAAAGCTGTGTCGAGATCGCCATAGGACCGGCGGATCACCGCCGGTTCGGACAACAGGCCGGGATGGATTTCGGGCATGAACTCGGTCGGCTCAGCGGTGGCGTCGAGCTGCGCTTCGAGTTCCTCGATATCGCAGAACACAAGGTCGGCAGCGTCTTCCGCGACATAGGGATCGACGGCAAACACCAACGCCACCGGCTCGCCGACATAGCGCACGTAGTCGCGGGCCAGCACCCATTGCCGGGACCGCGCGAGCGCCTCAAGGCCCATTTGGCGAAAATCGATCGGCGGCAGTTCTGCGACATCGGCGATGGTCCAGATCGCGACCACGCCTTCGAGCGCTGCGGCCTGCTCGGTCTCAACACCGAGAATGCGTCCAAACGCAACCGGCGAACGCACGACGCGCATATGAAGCTGATCGGGCCGATTGCAATCGGCCGCGAACGAGCCTGCGCCGAGCAGAAGCGGACGATCCTCGATGCGCCGGAGCGAGCGGCCGATATAGCTCATGCGCGCGGTCTCGCCCGCAATTCGCGCGCCGCGAGCCGGACCGCTTTGACGATGTTCTGATAGCCGGTGCACCGGCAGAGATTCGACGACAGCACGTCTTTTATCTGTTCGTCCGAGATGTCAGGGTTTTCCTCGAGCGCGCCGGCAGCGAGCATCAGAAATCCGGGGGTACAAAAGCCGCATTGCAGTCCGTGGTTTTCCCAGAAAGCCTGCTGCAGCGGATGCAGGGTTTCGCCATCGGCGAGCCCTTCCACGGTGCGAACTTTCTTGCTCTCGGCCTGCACCCCGAACATCAGACACGAGCGGACAGGCTTGTCGTCGACCAGCACGGTGCAGGCGCCACAGACGCCGTGCTCACAGCCGAGATGGGTGCCGGTCAGGCCGCAATCATCGCGCAGCACGTCGGCGAGGGTCCGGCGCGGCTCGATCGACACGTCATGGCGGCTGCCGTTGACGGTGAGACTGACGTTGAACTTGCTAACCATAGGTCGATACTCCCGCCCGGCGGAGCTGGTCGCGAATCCGTTGTGGCGTCGCGGGCAGCTCGAACAGTTCGATGCCGAAAGGCGACAGCGCGTCGACGATGGCGTTGACGATTGCGGCCGGCGCGCCGATCGCGCCGCCTTCGCCGACCCCCTTGGCCTTGGTGATGCTCTCCGGCGACACCGTCTCCATGTGGATGATTTCAATCTCCGGCATCTCGGCCGAGGTCGGTGGCAGATAGTCGGCGAAAGATGCGGTCAGGAGATTTCCATTTTCGTACAGCGCGTTCGCAATCCCCTGGGCGACACCACCCGCGATCTGGCCGTCGACAATCATCGGATTGATCAGCACGCCAGCGTCCTCGACCACGAGAAACCGCTCGATTTTGACGCCGCCGGTCTCGATGTCGACCTCGACGACCGCAACGTGGCAGGCATTTGAAAAGGTCCCGCCGGGATCGTAGACGGCGTTTTCGTGCAATCCCGGCGCAAGGCCTGCGAACCGGTGGCTTTGGTGATAAGCGGCCCGGGCCAAACTTGCGATTTCCGTCGCCTTGTTGGAATTGCTGACCCGGGCCCAACCGTTTTCCAGCGTAATGCTGTCGGGGCTTGCGTCCATCAAATGCGCGGCGATGGTCTTCAGCTTGTGCGCGACTTTACCCGCTGCCAGCTTCGATGCGCCGCCGGCGATCACCATCGAGCGACTAGCAAAAGTGCCCCAGCCATAGGGCGTCGCGTCGGTATCGCCGGAGATGATCCTGATCCGCTGCGGCTCGATGCCACACGAGCTGGGCGAGGCTCGTCTTCAAGCCCTGGCCATGCGGCGAAGATCCGATCCGCAGCACCACATCGCCCGAAGTATCCATGGTGCAATCGACGATTTCGTAGCCGGGCACGATCTCCATGCCGCGCGCGGCATAGGCCGGCGTGCCATATCCGGTGCGTTCGCTGAACACCGAGAGGCCGACGCCGATATAAATTCCGCGCTTGCGTAACGCTTGCTGCCGCGCCCGGAACGCCGGCAGGTCGAGCGCATCGATGGCCGCCTCCATCGCCTGCAAATAGCTGCCCTCGTCAAAGACAAGACCGGTCGGCGAGCGATGCGGAAACGAATTGATCAGATTACGGCGGCGTATCTCCACCGAGGAGAGGCCGAGGCGCTTTGCCGCGACCTCCATCAAACGCTCCATGGAGAAGGTCAGCATCGGCCGCGACACGCCGCGGTAGGGCGCCATCATGCAGGTGTTGGTCGTAACGCCGCGCGAACGGACGCCATATTCGGCAAGGTCGTACGGTCCCGGCAGTTCGGCAAAGGCCATCAACGGCTCGACGCCGCAGGTCACGGGATAGCAGGAGAACGCCCCGACATTGGAGCGCAAATCCGCATCTAACCCAAGCAACTTGCCGTCCTTCGAAAACGCCCCGCGTAAGCTAAAAGCCTGATCGCGGCCGTGGGCGGAGGCGGTAAAATTCTCCCGGCGATCCTCGATCCACGCGACACTGCGCTTGAGTTTTCGCGCGAGCCAAACCAGCACGATATATTCCGGAAACAGCGACATCTTCTGGCCGAAAGCGCCGCCGACATCGGGCGCGATCACGCGCAAGTCAGCCTCGGCCATGCCGAGCGCGTCGGCGATGCCGGTTCGCAACATATGCGGCATCTGAACCGATGCGGTGAGCGTCACCCTTCCCGAGGCGGCGTCGTAGGCCGCTACTCCCCCGCGGCCTTCCATCGGCGCGGCCGATTGCCGGTGCGAGCGCAGCTCCAGCGTGACGATCTCGGCGGCTTCCGCAAAGGCTTTGTCGAGGCCTGCGGTCTTCATGCGTCCTTCGACCAGCACGTTAGACGCCGCCTCCGGATGAACCGGCACAGCATCCGGCGCCAGCGCCGCGTCGAGCTCGACGATCGCGTCTATCGCATCGATATCGACGAAGACCTGGTCGGCGATATCCTCGGCAGCAGCGGCATCTTCGGCGACGACCACGGCAACGGCCTGTCCACAGAAGCTGACGCGGTCGACCGGCAGCACCGGCTGGCCGATCGCAACGTAATCCGGGCGATGCAGGACCGGCCGGATCGGCTTTACGGCGGACAGATCGCGCCCGGTGAACACCGTTGCCCCCGGCGGAATCTCGATGCCGGTGATCGCGCCGCGCGCGAGGGGACTTCTGACAAAGCGGACGGCAGCAGCCTTGCCGACGAGATCGGCGACATAATTGCCGCCGCCTTTCAGCAAATGCGGATCCTCGAGCCTCGGCAGCGATCGCCCGATCCAGTTCATGCTGCCGCCTCTGCGAGTGCGCGCTTGACGCAGGCGGCGATGAGATCGCGCCGGTATTCTGGCGAGGCGTGGATGTCGCCGACCGGATCGATCGAGGCCCACGCCTTTTGCGCGACCGTCTCGATCACCTCCTGCGACGCGGGCCGGCCGATCAGCCAATCCTCCAACGCCTCAAGACGGATCGCACGGTCAGATACGCCGCCGATCCCCAATCTCGCCTCCTTGATAACACCCGCTTCGATCCTGAGCGTCGCCAGCGCCATGCCGAGCGCAAAATCGCCGGCGCGGCGCGAGAATTCGTAGAATCCGGTCCGCCAACCATCCGCCATCGCCGGCAGACGGATCTCGGCCAGCAACTCGTCAGCTTCGAGATCGGTCGAGAACGTGCCGTTGAAGAAGTCGCTGATCGCAATGATTCTCTCACCGCGGGTGCTCTTCGCCACGACGCCGGCGTTAAGCGTCGTGACGACGAGACACCATTCGGATGCCGGATCGGCATGCGCCAGGCTTCCCGCAAACGTGCCGCGCTGCCTGATCGGATAATGCGCGATGTGACTTGCGACTTTCGACAGAAGCCGGCCGAGCGGACCATCGACGACGCGCCGGTGAAACGCGGCGTGGCGCGTCAATGCGCCGATATGAAGCCCATCGTCGTCGGTGCGGACGTAGTCCAATTCGCTGAGATCGTTGATGTCGATCAGTATCTCGGGGCGCGCCAGCCGGAAATTCATCGCGGGAACGAGACTCTGGCCGCCGGCCAGGATCTTGCAGCCGTCTTTATATTTGGCCAGCAAAGCGAGAGCTTCGGAAAGGCTTGCCGGCCGGAAATAGTCGAACGCCGCAGGCTTCACGCTTTTTAACCTTGCTCAATATTATTTAATTTGATTAACATGACCTCATTAGGGTGTCCACCAATGACGGTGAGCTTGCATGGGCTGGGCCAACGCCTCGGGACGCGGATGCAAATTGGCGGCGCGCAGCGACCGTTGCTTGTCTTCACAAACAGGACGCTCCTTGCCGGTGCAAAGGTCGCGGTCAGCGGAGGCGCCACTGCTCCATCAGGTCGCCGGCGTCCGTCACCACGCCGAGATGCAGCGACACCATCTTGAGCGCGGCTTCCTCCATGTCGTCATTGGTGCCGCGCACCAGGTCGCGCAGCACGACCACGCGATAGCTCAGATTGCTGGCGTCGAACGCCGCATTGAGAATGCAGCAATCGGTCATGCCTCCGTTCAGCACCACGGTGCGAACGTTCATCTGACGGAGCAGAAAATCGAGATCCGTGGCGAAGAACGGCGACAGCCGCTTCTTGCCGGCGACAACCAGATCGCTAGCCTCGACATGCGTCACGAATTCGGTCCAGCGCGAGCCTTCAATGGCATGCGCGTCGGAATTGGGGATCGCGCCGACGTGAAGCGGAAAAGTCCGCCGCCATGCGCTGGGAATGCCGGCAACGTCGTCGACGCCGCCCATGCGCAACACCGATTTGACGTGGATCACCGGCACGCCGATCGCGCGCGCTTCGGCGTGAAACCGATCAATCGGTACGATGATGTCGCGCGCGCGCGGCGCGGGACACGGGCAATCCGGCGTGTCGGCGAGATGCCCCTGATGCATGTCGATCGAGATGATCGCCGAGCGCGAGGCCTCGAGGAAATCCCCAAAACCTTCCGGCAGATCACGCTTGGTGCCGTAAACGTAAGCTTTCACCACGCCTCCTGTCGCCGCACACAGTTTCCCAGTTTTTGCGCTCGAAGCAATATCCAGGCCGCGCACCGGACAAGAGACATCGATCGGTTCCGCAAATTTGGACAGCCAAAACCCAAATCCGCTGGCTTCGATCTGCAACGTTCAGCTGCCTGCATCCGACATCCGAACCGGAGGTTACATCCGGCATTGCTGCACGGACCGCGATTGGTCCGTGACGGCGACAGGAGGGAAACTGCCCATCGATTGGCTCGACGGTGACTAAACAATTGGCGTGCTATTTTTCCCAACAATGCGAAGATTTTTCGCCGCGCATTTTTGAGCCGGTCGAATAATCCGCACAGCAGAAGGAATTTGCGTGATGCGCTGGACTTCAATCCCTGTTCTCGCGATTGCCCTGACCGGCGGCGCGGCAATCGCCTATGCGGCCGGCTTTACCCTCCCGGCGCCGCCGAAGATCGCGTTCCTTTATTTTGCCGACAAGACCGACGGCGGCTGGACCCAGGCGTTCGACGAGGCCCGTCCGAAAATCGAAAAGGCGCTCGACCAGCAGATTCCGTTCGTCGAGAACGTCCCGGAAGTCGCCGGGCAAATCACGCCCGCTGCCGAGCGCTTCATCCAGCGCGGCTATAACGTGATCATCGGTACTGCATTCGGCTATTCCGACACCTTCAAGGAGCTGTCGCAGAAATATCCGAAGGTCGCCTTCCTCAACGCTTCCGGCACCACCAACGGTCCGAACCTCGAATCCTTCTACGGCCGCACCTATGAGAGCCAGTATCTCTGCGGCATGGTGGCGGGCGCGATGTCGAAGACCGGCAAGCTCGGCTTCGTCGCGGCGCATCCGATCGGTCCGGTGAACTGGACCATCAACGCCTACGAAATGGGAGCGCTGAAGATGAACCCGAAGGCCACGGTGACGGTGATCTTCACCGGCGCCTGGAACGACCCGGTCAAGGAGCGCGCCGCAGCGCAGGCCATGGCCGACCAAGGCATCGACGTCATCGGCCAGCACGTCGACACGCCGACCCCGCAGATTGTCGCCCAGGAGCGCGGCATCTACGGCACCGGCCATCACCGCGATTTGCGCGAATTCGCGCCGAAGGCAACCTTGTGCTCGTCGGCCTGGACCTGGGATCATTTCCTGTCGCCGGAACTGAAGAAAGTGGCGGCCGGCAATTGGGAGCCGAATCCCTACGGCGCGTTCCCCGGCATCAAGGACGGCGGCACCGATATCGCCTGCTGCAACAGTGTGGTGCCCAAGGACGTGGTGGACAAGGTGATGGCCGAGCGCGACGCCATCATTGCGGGAAAGAAAATCTTCACCGGGCCGATCAAGGACACCGCGGGGACCGAGCGCGTTGCGGCCAACGCGTCGCTCGACGATGGAGGCTTCTGGAAGATGGATTGGTACGTGCCTGGGGTGATAACCCAGAAATGACCGACCTCGCCGCCGATGTCCCCGGCGCTGCAACTCGTCGGCATTAGAAAATCCTTTGACGGGGCGCTGGCTCTCGATGGCGCGTCCTTCGAGAGCCAGGCCGGCGAGGTGCACGCGCTGTTGGGCGAAAACGGCGCCGGCAAGTCGTCGTTGATGAACGTCGCTGCCGGGCTCTACGCGCCGGACGCCGGATCGATTCTCATCGACGGTGTCGCGGTTGCGCTGAGCGGACCGGCGGCGGCGCGCCAGCACGGCATCGGCATGGTGCATCAGCATTTCAAATTAGTAAAACCGTTCACCGTGGCCGAGAACGTGCTGCTGGCAAATCCACAGCCGCATTTCTCGTCGGGGATGCGCGACATCCGCGCCGCGATCGAGAAACAGGTCTCTGATCTCAAATTCGACATCGATCCCGACCGCCGCATCGACGCCATGACGGTCGCCGAGCAGCAACAGGTCGAGATCGTCAAGGTGCTGGTCGGCGGCGCGAAGATTCTCATCCTCGATGAGCCGACCGCGGTACTGACCGACGCGGAGGCGGTCGGCCTGCTCGAAATCGTCCGGCGTCTGGCGCGCTCCGGGACCGCGGTGGTGCTGGTGACGCACAAGCTCAACGAGGTGAAGCGCTTTGCCGACGTGGTGACGATCATGCGCGGCGGCAAAACCGTCGCTAGCCTCGACCCACGCCAGTCGAGCGCGGAAGAATTGACCGAGCTGACGGTCGGCCAGACGCAGGCGCTGCCCGAGCGCACGCCGCATCAGGGCGGACCGACGCGGCTCAATGTCGGCGCCTTGACCTACACCCGCGGCGACGGCCGCACGATGTTGAACAACACGAGCTTCTACGTTCGCGCCGGCGAGATCTACGGCATCGCCGGCGTCAGCGGCAACGGCCAGGCCGAACTCGCGGAAGCGCTGATCGGCGCGATCGAGCCGTCTTCCGGCGAAATCTGGCTCGATGGCACCGGCGACATCAGCCATGCGAGCCAGACAAAACGCCGCGAGGCCGCGATCGCAGCGATCCCCGCCGACCGCTATGCCTACGCGCTGGCGGGGAGCCTGCCGATCACCGACAACCTTGCGGTCGCGCAAATCCGCTCCGGCCGCTACGGCAGCGCGATAAAACTCGACCGCTCGGCGATGCGCCGCGATGCCGCGGCCGCAGTCAGGGATTTCGACGTCCAGGGCGTCCGCAGTATCAACCAGAAGGCCTCGCTGCTGTCCGGAGGCAATGCGCAAAAGCTCGTCATCGCGCGGGAATTTTCGCGTGAGCCGGAAGTCGTGGTCGCGCACAGCCCAAGCCGCGGGCTCGATGCGCGCGCCTGCGCGGCCGTCCATCAGCGCCTGATTGCGGCGCGCGAACGCGGCGCTGCCATCGTCCTGATCTCGGAAGATCTCGACGAGGTGCTCAGCCTGTCCGACCGCATCGGGGTGATGACAAGGGGCACCATTGTCGGCGAGTTCGAGCGCCCCGCGGATCGCCAGGCGATCGGCCGTGCTATGGTCGATCATGGATGACCTTTCGCGCCAGGCCGGCCCATTGACCTCCAAAGTCCCCTCCGTGTCGCACCGTCTCGGTCGCCTCACCCTCGACGTGCGCCAGGATCTGGCGCCGTGGAAGCAGGCGGTGTTCGTCGGCTCATCGCTGATCCTTGGGCTCGCCATCTCCGTTGCCATTCTCGCCGCCGCCGGCATTGCGCCGCTGACGCTTGCGAGTGAGCTCGCCGGCGTGCTGACCGCCGAAAATCTGCGCGGCGTGCTGGTCCAGGCCGCGCCGCTGATCCTGGTCGGGCTCGGGGCAAGTCTCGCGTTCCGAATCGGCTTCTGGAATCTCGGCATCGAAGGCCAGATGATCTTTGGCGGGATTTTTGCGGCGGCGATCTCGATCTACGACATCGGCCCGCCCGCGACACGGCTGCTCTTGATGGGATCGGCTGCAGCGCTTGGCGGCGCGCTGTGGGTATTGTTGGTGGCGTTCCTGAAAATCCGTTTTCGCGTCAACGAGATCATCGCGACGCTATTGTTGAACTATGTCGCGATGTATTTCCTGTTCCATTTGCTCTACGGCGCCTGGCAGGATTCCAAGACGGCGTTTCCGCAATCCTCTCCGTTTCGCCCCTTCGAGCGGCTGACCGATATCGCATACGGCATCAACTCTGGCCTCGTGATCTCCATCGGCGGTGTGCTGGCGGCGGGGTGGGTCATTCATCAAAGCCGGATCGGCTTCTATACCCGCTTCATCAGCGCCAACCCGAAAATGGCAAAGATCGTCGGCGTCCCAGTGCAGGCGGCGACCATCTGGATCATCGCGGCCTCCGGCGCCTGCGCCGGCCTCGCCGGTTTTGTGAATGTCGCCAGTCAAGAAGGCCGGCTCACGCAATCCTTTGCCAATGGCTACGTGTTTTCCGGCGTGCTGATCGCCTTCCTGTCGCGCAACGATCCGATCGTGGTCGCGATCACAGGCTTTCTGATCGCGGTGCTGTTCATCACCGGCCAGACGCTGCAGGTGTTTTATCAAATCCCGTTCACGATGGTGCAGATGATCGAGGCGATCATCGTCATGGCGGTGGCCTCGTCGGAATTTTTGATCCGCCACCGCATCCGCTGGATTCGCTAAGGGCAACGAATGGGCGATTTCCTGATCAACTGGATTGCCAATGCGCCCGTGACCGCGGTGCCCTACGCGCTGGCCGCCCTCGGCCTGATCGTGGCGGAACGCTCCGGCGTCTTGAACCTCACCGCGGAAGGATTGATGCTGATCGGCGCGCTGGCGGGCGCCGGGACCAGCCTGATGCTCGGCGGCTATCCGGCGATCGCGCTCCTCGTCGCCATGATTGCGGCGAGCGTCGTCTCGCTATTGTTTGCGGTGCTGGTGGTGGTGTTGCGGATTAACCAGGTGATCGCGGGATTATCTGTCGTGTTCTTCTGCCAGGGACTGACCGGCCTGATCGGCACGCTGGCGCACTGGCAGAACAAGCAATTGACCGGCCTCGCACCACTAAAAATCTGGCCGCTTTCCGAAATCCCGGTGATCGGACGGATCGTCTTCATGCAGGATCCGGTCGTCTATCTCACCATCCTGATTTTCATCGCCGTCAATTTCCTGCTGTTTAAGACCATGCTGGGACTGCGCATCCGCGCGGTCGGCGAAAACCCGGGTGCGGCCGATGCCGCCGGCGTCAGCGTCGCGGTGCATCGCATTCTTGCGATCGTCGCCGGCTCGTCGCTGATCGGATTGGCCGGCGGCTACATCTCGGTGGTCAGCGTCAAATTGTGGGTGATGGGAATGACCGGTGGCCGCGGCTGGATCGCGGTGGCGCTGGTGGTATTCGCGCGCTGGGCGCCGTGGCCGGCGCTCGCCGGCGCCATGCTATTCGGCTGCATCGAGGCGCTGATCCCGCGCATCGCCGCGGCCGGCATCCAGGTGCCGCAATATCTGATGCTGATGGCGCCGTATCTCGCCACCATCGCCGTCATGATCTGGGTCGGCGCCAAGGATGCGCGAGGCAGCCAGGAGCCCGGCGCGCTCGGCCAGCCGCACGTCCGCGAGGAGCGGCGATAGCGGATTCAATTTTCAAACAGCCAAGAGACACGCCAGCCGCCCCACCGTCATTACGAGCGCAGCGAAGCAATCCAGCTTTCTAACCCGGCTCACCAAAGCTGGATTGCTTCGCTGCGCTCGCAATGACGGCTGGATAAACGTCCGCGTTCCCGCGGCACGATGCGCCCGAGTTGTGCCTGAAAAGTCCGCCCAAGAGGGCGTGGGGAATGCCGGGTGCCCAGTGCACCCGCAGCCGCGCGTGTAGTGTAGTAAGCACGCGCGTTAGTCACCACAGGTCCACCGGAAACAACCCGGCATTCCCGCACGCAATGGTTTTAACGGTTTCCTTCGCGCTCTCCCCGGTGACCGGGCTCTTTTGCCACCGTCATCAGCGGATTGCTCCGCCAACTTGACACCAGCGTCGGGGTGTCAGGACCACACGCCTTCTCCG
>WNFJ01586570.1_pt3 | contig 10446 bp, 9 predicted proteins | sample 5400461 | NCBI WGS metagenome assembly WNFJ01 (sample SAMN13153349, study PRJNA577476) | soil metagenome | isolation source: 115 cm saprolite on Douglas fir-dominated hillslope | place: USA:California | collected 2013-09-17
CGAACATGAAACCCCCACAGGAAGGAAGAAACACGGGGGCCCCGTCGCTCCGCGGCTTACAGGGCCGCTCCGCGACCGGGCTGAACGGTCAAGCAGCTAGAGAAGTGTCGGCACTATGGCGAGGGGGCTGGATGCCGGAAAATATTTCTGGCGTTCCGGCAGGGAGAAGTATTTTTCACTTGACATCCCCTTTAATAGGACTTCTGGACAACTTAACTTCCGCATACCCGTCAGCCACCCAAAATCGGACTTCAGTTCGGGCTTTACGAAGCTTTCTGGGTCGGGACTTTAGTTGACGATGGCCTGAGTAGATCCGCGAGCGGCCTAGCGAAACAATTTTCCACGAAGCTGCTCTCTCGCAAGTCCCTCCCTCTCCGCCAGTCCTTTAAGCGCATAGGTTTACGAAGGTGGCGACCGAATTCGCTGTTCCTCCTGAGTTCGAAGTATTGAGCTCACCCAGCCTAAAAGACAAAAAGCCGCTTCAATGACACAGAAAGGTGCTTAGTCCTTCCTGCGTAATCAAAGCGGCTTCGGCGTCGCTTCGTGCGTGTTTGACCCGGCTATGGCCCTTCACGACCTCGGAGATTCCTAATTCGGTTCTCCGAGGAACTGGCACATCGGCAACCAGCAGAGCTCACTGACACATAGCTGGCTTTACCACAAGGCTGGTGGGCTGGTGTCCTATTTGAGTGCGGGACGTGCCGGACTGGAAGACCTGTCCAGCCCAAATCTCCGCAACCAGAACTCGCGCGATGTCCGACGACGCAATCGAGTTCCCAGTAAGGAAACGGTCGTAATATAGGAGGAACTTTTTATCGTCCAGGATATCGAGCTCGGCCAGTGCACTCCCCCGAAATCTTCGCCGGATTACCGGGACAAGTTCACGCCTGAGCCAGAGTTGTTCGGGCACCAGAAAGCCTTGCTTATCGCGCCGCCAGCGAAGCGCAGCAGGCATTTCGGGGAGCGCGGCGCGCAGAATGTACTTGGTCCAGCCCCGATGGATCTTTAATTCCGTGGGCAGGTTCACGACAAAGTTGACCAATCGGTGGTCTAGAAACGGATGCCGAACCTCCAGGGAATGGGCGCCGGAATTGCGGTCCTCATAGTGAGTTAAGGCGGGCACCGAGTAGTGGTATATGTCGGCGATCTGTCGCGACCGAATGTCGCCACATTGCCAGACGGGCGCCCGCTGGCTGTCGCGCAGCATGGCTTGCCAGATGCCCCTCCGATCGTGCTGCAGATACCGGCGCGCCTCGGACATTCGGAATTGCGTCACGGCAGTGCGGTGCAGAGCGCTCTCGGCAAGGAGCTCCATGGCATCGAGATATTTCCCCGCTTTGATCAAGAGCTGGAGATGGAAGAAAAAGAACTTAAGGTATCCGAGCAATGCTTCGTCTCCACCCTGCCCGCTTAGCAGGACGGTGACATCGCTGTCGTTCTTGATAGCCGCGAAAAGTTGGTACTGCGCGATAACGCTGAATTCGGCAACCGGTTCATCACTGTAGTACAGCACCTGTTCGAGGCAATCCAGGACGTCACCCACGCGAAACGTGACCTTGCGATTGGGGACCCCGGCTTCGCACATTACCTCAATGAAGCGCCGTTCATCGTAACCCTCGTGCTCGGAAACGATCGAGTAGGTTTGTAACTGCTCTCCGCCGACTTGTCTCACGGCAGTGGTTACGGCCGAAGAGTCCAGCCCCCCACTGAGCAGGACCCCGACCTTGACGTCACTCCTGAGGCGGATGCGGACACTGTCGAAGAACAGGGCCCGGAATTCCTCGACGAGATCTTTCGAGGAAGTGGAAGTCGAGCCCGTCGATTGGAAGCGCCAATACTTTCTTTCTTCGATGGCCCCCGAGTCCAGCGAGATGATCACATTTGTGCCTGGCGGAACTCGGGTAATGCCATGGAAGAACGTCTCGACATCATGATCGAGTAAGCCTTGCGCCAAGTATGCCGTCATGGCGCCGGCATTAAGTTCGCGCGCGGGCAGGAGCGGCAATAGTTGCTTGATCTCGCTGCCGAAATAAAGTTCACCATTTGACTTGAAGAGATACAGCGGCTTGATTGAAAAACGATCCCGGCTCAATACGACCTTACGCGCACGGCTATCCACGATGGCAAATGCCCACATGCCATTCAAGCGATCGAATCCGCTCTCACCATATTCGGCGTAGACATGGAGGATGACCTCGGTGTCAGTTCCAGTCCTGAATGCATGCCCACGAGCTTCCAGCTCGCGCCGCAGTTCGAGGTAATTGAAAATCTCGCCGTTGTAAGTGATCCAGCATCCCTTGCCGTCTGACATCGGCATGTGTCCGGACGAAGACAGGTCAATGATGGACAACCTGCGGTTGCCGAGGAATACGTCGAATAGCCGGTCCCGCCGCGAGTCAGTCGGTTTGAGCGTGAGAGGAATGTGACCGCTGTCGTCGGGTCCGCGGTACGCTACCAGATTGGTAAGCGCGACGAAACGGTCACAATCCGGCCTGTCAAAGAAGCCGGTTCGGTTAATCGCTCCAAAAATTCCGCACACTGCATGCCTCTTTTACAGGATATTTGTGTGGTGGCTGGTGAGGTGACTGCCTGTCGTTGCTGGCATACCTTCAGGTTTCTTACGCGACCGGGAGGCCGCAAAGCGTCTCGCGTGCTGTAGTTGTTGATCGGGGAGAGAAACTCACGGATTGATGCTCGCACGCGCGGGCGTCTGTATCTGCAACAGAGTTCTCTCTTGCGGTTGATTCACTGATACAGGATCTCAATTTGATTGCCAGGTCTCGAACAAACGGCTCTTCGACAAGTTGCGCGGGATAAGAGGGCACACAGAAGACTTCCAGACCGCCAGCAACCAATTCATCCCAGGCCATTTCAGGCCTGTTGTATCTGGCGTACTGCCGCGCGGGTCGGGCGTGTAGCATTCGCCCCGAGTATACCTTCGGAACATAAGCGCAGGCGGCACGTCTATTACATTCAGAGAGTCCCGATTGATTAGAGAGCTCGTGAAATCTTGCTTGCAACGAGCTCAGCTTCTTCCTGGAGCTCGTCGAAAAGAAGTGCTGGCAACTGAACCACCATTTCTGAATATTGAAATAAAGGTCATGCAGGAACGTTCGCTTCATCATTCTCCAGTTATAGGTATCTAACAACGCTAACAAATCCACCCTTTGCCCCTGACCGCTGAGTTGCTGGGCCATCTCAAGGGCTATAGTTCCACCCATGCAGTACCCCGCCAGGAAGTAAGGTCCGTCTGGCTGAATGACTTGTATCTCCTTAATATAGCGAGCTGCCATGTCCTCGATTCGTGTCAGGGGAGCTTGCTTGCCGTCCAGTCCTTGCGGCTGCAACCCATAGATCGGCTGATCCGGCCCCAAGTACCGCGCCAGGCTACGATACATTAGTAAGTTTCCCGATTCGCCGTGAATGCAGAAGAGCGGCGGACGGACTCCGCCGGGCTGAATTGTCACCAGGGAATGCCATGCGTCCGGCGAGCCGGGCTGCAGGTGAATGACTTTGGCTAATTTCTTTATTGTCGGAGCCTGGACTAATGTGACCAAAGGAATCCTCAGCTTGAAGTCTTCCTCGATCTGCGCAAACAAGCGTGCCGCAAGAAGGGAGGTTCCTCCCACTTCAAAGAAATCGTCCTCGATACCCACAGGCCGCTTGTCTAAGACCGCTTCCCAGAGCTTAACCAGTTGCGATTCGACGCTGTCTCTCGGTCCCATGCAGGCTTGGGGTGGGTGTTCGAGCTGGTGATGGTTGCGGCATTCTGCTTGCAGCATCGCAATTCCGAGCTCACCAACCTGCGCTTCCGGGTTTTTTGACATGATACCCAACACTGTGCCATAGTCTGCCAATATCTGGCCTATAGTATCCGCTTCAAACAGGTCCGAGTTATATTGCAGGTCGATCTCGAGTGTCTCCTCGAGTTTTAGCCATACCATTAAGTCGAATGGCGCTGTTCCAACATCAAGAGGAAGCGGCCTTACGTCCAGCCCGGGAAAGCTCCATTTTTCTTTTGGGTCCTCAGTCAAGACGAGGAGCACCTGGAACAGGTTATTTCGACTCGCGTCAGAATCAGTTTCTAGTTTCTCTACCACGCTTCCAAATGGCAAATCCTGAAACGAGTAGGCAGTAAGGGCTGTTTGGCGAACCTGACGAAGGACGTCACGAAGCGTTGAGTTGTCCGCCAGACTCGTGCGAAAAATCACATGATTGCTGAAATGACCGACCAGCCTCTCTACTTGAGAGGACTCCCGATTTGCAACACAGGATGCAATGCCTACGTCGTATTGACCAGAGTATCGGCATAATAGGCATTGGAAAGCAGCGAGAAGCGCCATGAATGGACTAACTTTTTCTTTCGGGCCCAATGTCTTGAGGGAATCCGTCAAGCTCTGATCCAGAGTCAGGCGTTCGTGCGCTCCGTGATACATCTGACCCTGCGGTCGGACATTCTCCGGTCGGGCCTGGTCCGGAGGCACATAGTGGAAGCCGTTTCTGCCGGCGAGTTGCTCCTTCCAGAAGGCAACGTATTCCAATTCCTTATGCTCGAATCGTTTCTGCTGCCGTCGCACGAAGTCTCCGTATTGGCAAGAAACCTCGGCGAGAGGAGATGGTTGCCCGGCTGAAAAAGCGCCATAAACGAGAGAGAGTTCCCGAAGCAGAATTGCCATGGACCGATTATCGGAGACGATGTGATGGGTGGTCAGCAGGAGTAAGTGATCTTCAGGCCCGAGACACCACAACTTGGCCCGCAATAAGGGGCCCTGAGTCAAGTCAAACGGCCGATTGGCATCATCCACGGCAAGCCGCAGCGCTTCGGTTTCCCGCTCAGCCTCGCATGCGTTGCTCAGGTCCACCACCGGTAATGGCAGAGGTTGCGGCGGCAGTACGATCTGCATGAGGCGGCCCTCCATGATACGAAACACTGACCGGAGAGGCTGATGCCGCCGCACAATTTCCTGGACGCTCCGTTCCAGTGCGCTCCGGTCTAAAGGACCGCGCATGCGCAGCGCCAGTGGATAGTTGTAGGCGAAGTTTTCCGGGTGCCGGTGATTCTGAACCCACAACATTTGTTGGAAGTACCATTTCGGCGCAGGAAAGGAGTCCTCTGCGGTTAGACCGAAGTTATTTTGTAGAGGTTCGGTCATCGTCATTCTGCCATTCTCTGATTCGAAGGTCGGAGTGAAGATCGGAGTGAAGCTGCGTGCAGTTGCATGCCCTGGCCGCGGCGGCGGATGTGCCGGCGCCGCCGCGAACAGGCCTACGCCTGCATTTCGACATGATCGTGAGCTGCCACCGCCGGAGAGCTCACCAGCAACTTCTGCATGGCCTGATACAGATCGTGAAACGAAACAGGGTAGGGATGATAGAGCACGTAAATCTCTTTGGTCGCGAGTGCTTGCCTTAGTGCATCGCGAAGCAAGTTGTGCACCTTCTCCAGAAACTCATTCCGCATTCCGGGAAACGCGAACTTGAACGCGCGGTAGTGAGACATGAGTGACGTGAGTTCAAACTCCATGGCGCACGTCAATTGATCGGCTACCGTGGCAGGCTCGGCAGGTTCGATCAGAACACGCTCGTCGGAATGCACCATCCCAATAAAGATCTTGTCAGGATGTCCGGTGAGGCGGCCGCAGCGGCCACCAAAGATTGATTTGGGTTCAACCCGGAAATTGAGTTGCCGGCGGAGCGCAGGCATACCCTCGCACAGAAGTTTCATTGACCCGAAACTGGCCAACCCTTTGGGCATGGCCCGTTGCATGGCGTCCAGAAAACGAATGAGGCGAAATGTTCCAGCGTTGCCCCCAATGTTTTGCAAGTGAGAAAGCTTGCGGCGCTGCCATTCCCACATGCGAAACGTGCCAGGCAGTCCATACATCGTGTTTCCATCGCAGCTGAGGAGCACCCACTCGCCGCCAACGTAGGTGGCTCCATACTGAGAGAATGCCAGCAGCGCTTCACTCTTCCCGCTCTTCACCCAGCCCGTTACAAGCACGCCCGTGCCTTCGTGGACGAACGCTGACGCGTGGATCGGCACACAGCCATGCTTTTTGAGAGCAGTAAGATTAATGATTGGAATCAGGAGAGGGATCCATCCAACGCGGCGCTCACAGAAAATTTCACAGTCGGAGCCAATATGTTCGAACGGGATGCTCACTTTGCCTTCACCTTCTCCTTCGGGGAATACGATGAAGCCTGCTTTCGAAGATGCGGTCTTGCCCAAGTCCACGTAACGTACCGTCCCGGCGGAAAGGCGATCCACATAGCGGACCACGATGTCAGGACGCCGCAGCACGCGGGAAGAAGGCGGCCCGATTTGGGCGCTGACAGCTGCAACGTTGGTTGGGGAAGGTGCAACCAAGCGCACGCCCACCAGTCCATGGATGTCGAAATCCACCGCATTGCCGGAGTCAGTTTTTACTTCGCAGGTTTGTACGAAAGGCGATGTCATTCTGGACTACGCTTTCCCTGCCAGCACCAGGCACGCACGGAGCCAGTTCGGCATCTTCGAGATCTCGTGATACCAGACTTGGGATGCGCCAAAGGCACGAAAAAACCTTTCCACGGCGGGAATCTGGGAACCTTCGAAATCGAACACGGCTGAGCGAACGGAAGCGAACTGCATCATCTTCCACAGGAGCAGAGCGGTTGCGCCGCTGGTTCGCAGCGCGGGATCGCCCCCTCCGGCCAGATAGTAGGCTCTCTTTCGGTCCCACACGAGCATTGCGGCGGCATGCACTCTGCCGCCGGCGTCACGAGCCGCGAAACACTCCCCTGCGTCGTTCTGTTGGGCTGCCTGGTGAACGAGGCGCAAAAGATGAGCCTTAGCAGGAGACTGAAGACCTTGCCGGCCATACGTTTTCGCCAGGCTCTGGGCTACGATTTCGGAGTCGCAACGCTCTACAACGATTCCGCGTTTTTCGGCCTTTCTTATCTCACGACGCTGGTTCTCTCGCATCTCAGCCCACACGCGATCGAGGTCGCACAAATATTCGATCACGTATGTCACCCGGGAAACCTGCCGGAAGCCTTGCCAGTGAAATGGCAGGAAGTTGACGATTGCAGGGTGAAAACGCTGCAGGAAAACCTGTGCTCCGGCGAGGTGGCGAGCAAAGATTGTAAGAATCTCCAGCTGCCGGGTTATCTGATGCACAGGTTTGCCTTCTATCGGTTCGATCACTACGCCCCACGTTTGGGTCAGACTCGGCATCGCGCAAAACTTGACGCCCAGTCGCTTTTTGAAAAACAGGGGAATGCCCGCGATAAGTCGGCCACGGTCGAAATATCCCAAAACGCGGATATCAGGGGAAGCCACCTTGAGCCACCAGGAACGACAGAACAGCGAGCCCTGAGGTGAAGCTTCGACGAGTTCGTCCCATTGCCGGTATTCCGCTTCCGACAAATAGCGCAGCCCCTGATTTTGCCCACCACGCCGCTCTGCGGGTAATGGGTCCCCGAGTTTTTCGACCGGGACAGGGCCTTGAATCTTGATTTCGCCGGATCCTAAATTGCAGGAATCGAGAACCTGTTTCACGGAAGCGGGCTCCGCGTTTGGGAATCACTTACAAGAGGCGGAACCTCGCCGTGTCTCAACAGATGCCAACCGCGGCGCATCAGGTCCCGAATGGGCGTCCACCAGTCCAGCAGAAAAGGCACGGGATCCCTCCATGAGAACACGGCATCACGTTTGTGGCCCCGCAACGAGCGCGCCCACTGCCCCAGCGTAAGTTCGCCCTTTTGCCAGTAGTACCATGAGGACGCAATATCCTTCTTGAAGTAAATCCATTTTGCTCCCTGGTATCTCTGTTCTCGTTGGGCGGGAAGCGGGAGACCGGCAAGGTCACAGTACATCGAGTAGATCAACGGTACTCCGCCGGCTTCGGCAATCGCGGAGCGGCCTGTTGGACGACCGATGTTAGGTTCGATAATGCGGTATTGCCCGGAATGCGCGTCACGCTTCATTTCCAGATAACCCAGACCACGCAGGCGCACACTCCTGAACAGTTTGACGGTTTGCTTCAGCACAGTGTCATTCCGACACTCCTCGCCAGAAACGCTCACACCGAGAATGGGTGGATTCTGCCGAAGTTTGCGGGCAACAAACGTAGTGACGGGCCTTGAGTTTGCGTCGAAGTAGCAATTACAGGAGTACAGGTCGGAGTCCTTGCCTCGGACCCATTCCTGGGCCACGATCGATTCCGCCCAGGAACTGCACCGGTCGTAGGCCGCCAGGAACTCTTGTGAAGAGGAGAGCAAATACGCCTTCGCTCCCGCCGCATTTCTTTCCCAGTTCGAGGTCTTGAACCCCGGCTTCATGATGCAAGGAAATGGTATCTGCTTTGAAGCGGCGATTGCTTCGGCTCGGGTTCGCAAAAAGAACGTAGCCGGTAATGGCAGACCATGTTCTCGCGCAAAGCGAAAGAAGCTGGTCTTATCCATCAACATCTCAAGTGTTTCGGGCTCGGGGAGCGCGATCTGATAATGCTGCTGAAGCACTTCTCTATTACGCGAAACAAGCAGCACACTCGCGTCGGTGCAGGGATACAGGACCGCCTTTTGATCGAGCTGCGAGCTTATGCCCTCAAGCACGGACATTAATTCGTCCTGACCAAGCGTGGTGAACAGAATCGCGTCGCAGGTGTTGGTGTGAGAAAACGGATGGGTTGGATCGCGGGCGATTCCGATGACGGGAACGCCGTTCTCCGCCAAAATTCGCGCGGTCTGAATACCGGGTAGGCAATCCAAGCCGATGATTACGGCGGGGGCGCGTTGGCCTCGCGCCTGATGCAAGGCTGGCGGGGCACTAGTTTTTTGCGTTCTCATAGAGGGGGGGAATTTAGCGGAATAAGATCCCCGGCGATTGGATATGCGGAAACCTCTGGCTTGCCTGGTGGCGCCGGACATGCCAAAACCGGTGGCTGGACGGGCAGATATCGCAACTCCGCGGCCTCAAGCTCAGCGGCATTCTGCAAGCGGAAGATTTCCTTGACGGACACGATGTGTTCCTGGACAGCCGCGACTGATCCAGTCTGGTAGATGATTGAAGCCACGCTTTGCATCGCGGCGGTAGATGCTCGCAAAAGATGATTGGCCCAGATCACGATACTCACTCCCGCGCGATCGAAGACCTCAGCCGGTGTCTGGTAGTAGGTGGTCGGGACGATTACTACGGGACAATTCTCTTTCCATTGACTCATGAATGCCAGAATCTGGTCGGGAGAAGAGAGCTTGCTGTGGACGAGAATGGCGTCGGCTCCCGCGGAGCAGTAAGCATGGGCCCGATCCAGGGTCTCGTTTAGACCCAAGCCGAGGATGAAAGCTTCAATTCGGGCGACTACACAGAAGTCGCTATCCTGTTGCGTATCCTTTGCAGCTATGATCTTGCCGGCAAATTCCTCGGCATCGGCAAGGAGTTGATGTCTCTCATTGAGGAACGAATTCGTCTTGGGAAACACCTTGTCCTCGATGCACATGGCCGGGATATTGCGCTGCTCGAGTTTGCGCACCAAACGGCGCACATTGTTGAAGTTTCCATATCCGGTGTCAGCATCTAAAAGGATTGGAATGCTGCTGGCATCGCTCATCAGTTCCACGACTTCCAGCACCTGGGTCCAACTGGCTTCATTGCTGTCGCGTACTCCCATGGAGGCGGACAAAGTAAGACCACTGGCCCAAATCCCTTTGAAGCCCGCTTCTTCGACCAACTTCGCAGTCAGGCCGTTATGGGCTTCCATCAGGAACTCCAGCTTCCCGGAATGCAGAAGGCGCTTGAATTGAGTAGTCTTTTTGGTCATACACGCCCCATTTCATCGGAGAGCGCGCCTGCCGTGACTCTGATGCCGGGCTCGCGGCGCGCGATGGTTTTGGATTGTTGGGCGAATGCTTCGACGATCTCGACAACACGCACTCCGATCTGTTGCTGCGTCTCGACCGTCGATGCACCGATGTGAGGAGTGAGGACCACATTGGACAGCTGTGCCAGCGGGGAAATCTGGTCTTGACCTTCGTGTTCGTGGACGTCCAGCGCCGCGCCGCAAAGCCGGCCAGTAGCCAAGGCGGCATATAACGCCGCTTCATCTACTACCCCACCGCGGGCAAGATTGATTAGATAACTGCCTTTCTTCATCAATGAGAGTGCTCTCCCGTTGATGAGATTCCGTGTTGAGTCATTTAAAGGAACATGAACGCTAACGAAATCGGCGGCGGCGAGGACCGTACGAAAGTCTGCGACAGTGATCCCCTTGTCTCGGAGGGTTTGAGCAACGGCTGGAGTCGAGTCGGCAATACAACCGATCGGCTCCATGCCAACGGAGGAGGCTAGCACTCCAAGGCGAGAGCCGATGTTGCCCGCTCCTACAATTCCTAACACTTTGCCTGCAAGCAGATGACCTTCCAACGTATCCTTTGCCCAGTGACCGTGTCGCAGCATGGCATCGGCTT
>WNFJ01662791.1_pt1 | contig 10443 bp, 10 predicted proteins | sample 5400461 | NCBI WGS metagenome assembly WNFJ01 (sample SAMN13153349, study PRJNA577476) | soil metagenome | isolation source: 115 cm saprolite on Douglas fir-dominated hillslope | place: USA:California | collected 2013-09-17
AGAAATATTACCGCGACGTGAAGCTCTGCACCATCGGCGAAGGCACCAGCGAAATTCAAAAGTTGGTGATTGCCCGGCAGCTCCTCGGCAAGAAATAATAGGGAGATGCGCCTGGCCTCTTCCAAAAGCGCGAAGGAAAAATATGACTCCGCCCGTTGAAGCATGGGCGGAACAAGTGCGCGCGGGCAATGTGCGGGCGGTATCTCGCGCGATTACGGCGATTGAAAATCATCAGCAGGAAGGGGAAGCGCTGTTGCGGCTTCTTTTTCCGCATACGGGCCAGGCGTATCTGACGGGTGTTACCGGCGCACCGGGAACGGGAAAGAGCACGCTCGTGGACCGGCTTGCGGCTTATTACCGGAAAAAGCAGGAGCAGGTTGGGGTAGTCGCGGTAGATCCGACGAGCCCGTATTCGGGCGGGGCGATTCTTGGCGATCGCATCCGCATGCAAGGCCATGCGGGGGATGGCGGCATATTCATTCGCTCGATGGCGACCCGCGGTTTTCTCGGCGGCCTGGCGCGAGCAACCGCGGAAGTGGCGCTGCTGCTTGATGCCGCCGGGAAGAAGCAAGTACTCATCGAAACTGTCGGCGTAGGCCAGGACGAAATCGATATCGTGCGGCTGGCGGACTGCGTGATCGTCATGCTCGTGCCGGGGCTGGGGGACGACATTCAGAACATGAAGGCAGGGTTGATGGAGATCGGCGACATATTTGTTTTGAACAAGGCGGACCGCGAGGGCGCCGACCGCCTCGAGCAACAACTGCTCGCGATGCTCTCGCTGGTCATGCCGCGAGATGGCTGGCATCCGCCGGTGGTGCGCACAGTGGCCACGGAAAACAAAGGCGTGGAAGGGCTCGCGGAGACGGTGGCAAAGTTTCGAATGCATTTTGAGGCTAGCGGGGAGCGCCAGCGAAAACACGTGGAGCATTGGAAGAACAGGTTGCTCGAGCTGCTCGGATCGCGGCTTTTGGAGCGCGCGCTCGGCGGTGCAGGGGGAGAGGCGAGATTGGCGGAGCTCGCGGGACAAGTCGCGGACCGGAAAAAAGATCCGTTTACCGCCGTAAACGAGATTCTCAAGAGCAGCGGCCTCGCGAACTGACAAGGCCACGGCATCGCCGCTGGAGCAGGACGTAACGAGCGAAGTGGAGGTACAGGGGCTGGAGCGGCAATTCCCAGGGGGAAAATGAGAATGGCAATAAAGAAGCCGAAAAAGTCAAAGAGTGCCAAGACCGATGCTAGGGCGGCAATCGGCATCATGGGCGGCAGCGGACTTTATGAGATGAACGGGTTGACGAACACGCGGGAGATACGCGTTAAAACGCCCTTCGGCGATCCTTCCGACGCGATGGTGCTCGGCACGCTGGAAGGGAAACGCGTGGCGTTCCTCGCGAGGCACGGCCGCGGACACCGCATTCTGCCCAGTGAAATCAATTACCGGGCGAACATCTATGCGATGAAGTTGCTGGGCGTGGAACGCATCATTTCCGTGAGCGCGGTCGGTTCGCTGAAAGAGGACTTGCAGCCAGGGGAATTTCTCGTTCCCGATCAGTTTTTTGACCGGACCAAGGAGCGCGCCTGCACCTTTTTCGGGGATGGAATCGTCGCGCACGTCGCGTTCGCGCATCCGACGTGCGGGCCGTTGTCCGGAGTGCTCGCCGACGCCTGCGTCCACGAAGCCGTGAAGGTGCATCGGCGCGGGACGTATATCTGCATCGAAGGGCCGCAATTCTCGACGCTTGCGGAAGCGCAGGTAAATCGGGAGTTGCGATTCGAAGTCATCGGCATGACCAACTTGACGGAGGCGAAGCTGGCGCGCGAAGCGGAGATCTGCTACGCCACGATCGCGATGATCACGGACTTCGACTGCTGGCATGCGCAGCATGAATCGGTGACGGCCGCGCAAGTTATGGCCACGCTGGTGCAAAATGCGGAGAATGCGCAAAAGGTTCTGCGAACCACGGTTCGCGAGATGCCCGCGAACCGGTCATGCAAGTGCGGAGCGGCGCTGCAGCATGCGCTGGTCACGAACTTGAAGATTGTTCCTAAAGCCACCAAGAGGCGGCTCGCCGCCATTCTCGGAAAATACATTTCCTAGGAGAAATACGTGTCCTTACTCGTTGTGGGTTCCGTGGCGTTCGACACGCTGGAAAGCCCTTACGGAAAAGTGGAACGGACTGTCGGAGGTGCGGCGACGTATTTCGCCGTGGCCGCCAGTTTTTTCGCTCCTGTAAGTCTCGTTGGCATCGTGGGCGATGATTTCACCCAGGAAGACGAGAAAATCTTTCACGGCCGGCATATCGACACGGACGGCCTGGAGAGAGCCGCGGGCAAGACCTTCTTCTGGGCCGGGCGTTACTCCCAGAACTTGAACGAGCGCGTAACGCTGGGAACGGAGCTGAATGTGTTTGCGGAGTTCAAGCCGCGGCTGCCGGAAAAGTACCGCGCGTCAAAGTACGTTTTCCTGGCAAATATCGCGCCGGATTTGCAGCGGGATGTTCTTCACCAGGTGAAGAAGCGCCCGAAACTCGCGGCCCTGGACACGATGAACTACTGGATCGAGCGCTCGAACGCGGAACTGCGGGAGACGCTGAAGCACGTGGATATCCTGATGATCAACGATTCGGAGACTCGCGAGCTTTCCAATGAACACAATTTACTGCGGGCCGCGAAACACATCTTCAAGATGGGTCCTGCGACGCTGGTGGTGAAGCGCGGCGAACACGGGGCCATGATGGTAGACAAACGTGGCGTCTTTTGTGTGCCGGCATTTCCGCTCGAAGAGCCGCACGATCCTACTGGCGCTGGCGACAGCTTCGCTGGCGGCTTCATGGGCTACCTGGCGGGTTGTGGCAATAAAAATGACGCTTCGCTGCGCCGCGCCATGGTCTACGGCTCGGTGCTGGGGAGCTTTACCGTCGAGAAATTCGGCCTGGACCGGCTGCGGCACTTGAAGCGCAGCGAGATACACGCTAGGGCACGCCACTTCGCGAAATTGACACAATTCAAATTGTAAATAGCTAGAATTTCGTTCAGGCGGGCCGTGGGCCGCTGGGGCGATGCTTTCCATTCATGAAATATTTCTACGGCTGACGGTCGCCGCGGCGTTGGGCGCGATCATCGGCTTTGAACGCGTTTTGCGGCGGCGTCCTGCCGGGATTCGCACCAGCCTCTTTGTGTGTCTGGCCACCGCGCTGTTTACCATCTTGTCCGGCGAAATTGCACACCGCCTTGGCGATTCGAGCGGCACGCGAATCGCCTCCAATATCGTCCAGGGCATCGGCTTTCTTGGAGCGGGCGCCATTCTGCGTGGACCGGGGGGCGTCCTGGGGATGACCACTGCGGCGACGATCTTTGTGGAGGCCGCCATCGGTATGGCCGCTGGAGGAGGCCTTTACGCCATCGCCGGCTATTCAACGGGGCTGGTGCTCTTTGGCTTGACGGTCATTGGCTGGGCGGAGCAATACTTCAATTTGAAGTGCCGGCTTATGGTGTTCCGAATCACCACGAGTCAAGCGGATAGCGTCGCCACGGAAATTCAGCGGATGATGGCGGGCATGAAAATTCCGATGCAGCATTTGCGCACTTCGATGGCGGGCGCAACTTCTATCGGGGAATTTGAGGCGGATGTGACCCACAAGCAGGAAGAGGCGATTCTCGCTCAGCTCAATCGCCAGGGTGTGATCACCGAGGTGGCTCCCATCGAGGGCCATCAAGAATGAACGGAAACAACGGAGCGGCACGAAAACCAAAGGCACTCGCCGCTGGTTCGCGGCTTGGAGTATTCGCACCCGCCTCTCCCGCTGATTCCGTTGCAATGATTGCGGGGCTCGCAGAGCTGAAGCGGCACGGTTTTCACATCGTCGCCAATCAAGACAGCAAAGCGGAAGGGTACTTTGCCGGTACGGCCCTGGAGCGGACCAACGGTTTTCTTGGAACCCTGAATTCCGATCAGGTCGATGGACTGGTCGCCTTGCGCGGCGGCTACGGATCGAATTACCTCCTGGAATTCGAACTGGAGAAGAGCCTCGCGAATCTCAAGTGCGTGATTGGATTCAGCGACCTTACCACTCTGCAGATCTTTCTGTGGCAAAGGTGCAACTGGGTAACCTTCTACGGTCCAATGGTTGCCGCCGGGCTCAACGCGGGTCCGGGTGCACGCAAAGGCTATGATGAGAGTTCATTTCTTCAAGCGGTGGGCAGGGCGGACGGCGGCTGGAAGCTGCGGCTGAGGGGTGAAGCCGTCCTCGCCGGTCAGGCCATGGGCAGAGTTTTGGGCGGGTGCATGACTCTGCTGGAGGCCACGATCGGAACGCCGTGGGAATTGGACACCAAGGATTCGATCCTGATTCTCGAAGACCGCGGCATGAAGCCCTATCAGATGGATCGCGTCCTGATGCATTTGAAACAAGCCGGTAAATTCGAAGGCGTGCGCGGGATTGTACTCGGAGATTTTCCTGATAGTGAGCCGGCCGTGGCCGGAGCTCCCACAGTACGGGAAGTCTGCGCGCGAATTCTGCGGCCGCTCGGCGTCCCGATCGTCTTCGGTGCGCCCATTGGGCATACAGTGCGGCCCATGCTCACGATTCCCCTGGGCATAAAGGCGCGCCTGTACGCGGACGGGGAAGGCACACTCGAATTCCTGGAACCGGCGGTGGTGGAAGCGGCGGTGGTGGGTTGAGCGAAACGAAGCACGTGCATGTGATCGGGATTGGCGGATCGGCGATGGCGCCGCTGGCCGGGATGCTGCGCGAACGCGGCTTTCGCGTGACCGGTTCGGATTCAGGAGTTTATCCGCCCGCGTCAACGCTGCTCGAAAGTCTCGGCATTTCATTCTTCAACACTTTTGATGCCGCGCATTTGCACCCGGCGCCTGACTTGGTGGTGATCGGGAATATCATCGCGCGCGGAAATCCCGAGCTGGAGGAAGTGCTGGACCGAAAGATTCCGTATCGCTCGATGCCGGGGATTCTGGAGGATGTCTTTCTCCCCGGAAGACATTCCATTGTCGTCAGCGGCACACATGGAAAAACCACCACGACGGCGATGCTGGCTTGGATTTTTTACGCTGCGGGCAAGCGGCCGAATTTTCTCGTGGGAGGCGTGGCGGAAAACTTTCGCAAGAGTTATGGGCTTGGCGGCGGGGAAGAGTTCATTCTTGAAGGCGACGAGTATGAGACCGCGTTCTGGGACCGCGGGCCCAAGTTTTTTCATTACCATCCCGATGATTTGATCATTACCTCGCTCGAATACGATCACGCCGACATTTATCCTGATTTTGAGACCTATCAGTTGGCTTTCCGCCGCCTGGTTAATCTTGTTCCGAGGCGTGGCCGCACGGTCATCTGGGGCGACTCGGAAGATTCGGGGCCGGCCTTGCGGCGCGCAGCAGAAAAGGCTTTCTGCCCGGTAGAAATGTACGGTTTCAACGATGGGAATGATTGGGTGGCGAGCGACTTTGCCATCGATGGTGAAACCATGCGCTTTCGCGTCGCACATCAAGGAAAGCTGTTTGGAGAATTTGCGCTGGCCGCCACGGGACGGCATAACGTCTTAAACGCGATGGCCGCGCTCATCGTCGCTCAGGGACGTGGCATCCCAGCCGCGGACATTGCCAAAGCGCTTGCGACCTTCCGCAGCGTGAAGCGCCGAATGGATGTGCAGGGCGAAATCGGGGGAGTCTTGGTGGTCGATGATTTCGCACATCATCCGACGGCGGTGAAAGCAACGATCGAAGCCGCCCGCGGCCGCTGGCCCGCTCGCCGGCTCTGGGCCATTCTCGAGCCGCGGTCAAATTCTATGCGCCGCAAAGTGTTCCAGGAGGCGCTGCCAAAGGCGCTCGCCCTCGCCGACCGCGTCATTCTCGGCGGCGTTTTTCGCGCCCAGCAATTGGGGGGCGAGAATCGTCTTGACCCCGAGACGGTTGCAGAAAGCGTCCGCACGCTTGGCAAAGACGCTCGCGTGTTTCCCAGCTCGGACGCCATCGCGGAACATCTTGGTGCCGAGGCCAAACCGGGCGATCTCCTTCTCATCATGTCCAACGGCAGCTTTGATGGCTTGTGCGAAAAACTTCTGAGGAAACTTGGCACGGTTGTTCAACTTGCGGGCGAGGCGAAAACCCGGTGATCTTAACTCTGGGTCGGAGCACTCTGCGGATTTTGGCGTTTCTCTGCTTCCTGTTTCTTCTCCTATCTAGCTCCTCCAGCAGCGCCGCCATCCGATACGAAGTGTCGCTTACACACCCGGAACAGCATCTCTTCCACGTGACCATGACCATTCCCAATGTCGTGAAGGAAGTTACAGTGCAGATGGCGGCATGGAACGCCCTCTATCAGATTCGCGACTTCAGCAGTCACGTCCAGAATGTTACGGCCCTTGCAGGTACAGAAATATCGTCCATCGAAAAGCTGGATAAGCAATCCTGGAGGGTAACGGGGAAGGGGACCATTGCGATCCGCTATGATACCTATTGGGATGAAATCGGCCCGTTCGCCTCGCAGCTCAATGGCGAGCACGCCTTTATCAATCCGAAATGCCGGATATCCCCTACGAATGGCAGGTTGCTAGCCCTTCGCTCGCAGGCTTGTTACAGGTAAGCCGCGCCAGAGTGTTCACGATGATGGCAAAGACCTACGACGAACTTGCGGACGGGCCGATTGAGATCGGAAAATTTCAGGAGTTTGACTTGCCAGGAGTATCGCCCCACGTCGACGTCGTAATCCACGGAGACAACTGGAAAAAGAAGCGGGTTGAGGAGGACCTGAAGCGCATCTGTCAGTACGAACTGAAGCTCATGGGCGGAGCTCCATTCGAACGCTACACGTTCATTCTCCACTTTGGCAAAGGAACCGGCGGCGGTGGCATGGAGCACGCGAACTCGACCGCGATTGGCGTCCATTCGGATGAATACTTGCCGGGTGTCGCGGCCCACGAATTCTTTCATCTGTGGAATGTGAAGCGCATCCGGCCAGCGTCGCTGGATCCCGTCGACTATACGAAGGAGCAATACACGCGCGCTCTGTGGTTTGCCGAAGGCGTGACGAACACGTACGGTTCGTACACCCTTGTACGCAGCGGCATCTGGAGCAAAGAGCAGTTCTACGCTGACCTTGGCGAACAGATCACCGAGCTGGAAGGCCGCCCTGCAAATCGCTGGCAGAGCGCGGAGCAATCCAGCCTCGATGCCTGGCTGGAAAAATATCCTCTCTACAATCAACCCGAATTCAGCGTCTCGTATTACACCAAAGGGCAGGTGCTGGGAGACTTACTCGACATTCTCATCCGCGACCGAACCGGCAATGCGAAGAGCCTGGACGATGTCTTGCGCTTGATGAATACGAATTTTGCGAAGCGGGAGAAAACGTATCGAGACAGTCTGGACGTCCAACTAACCGCGGAGACCATCGGCGGCAGCTCGTTCGAGGAATTTTTCCGGAAATATGTGGCGGGCACGGACCCCTTGCCCTATCAGCAGATCCTGGCGTTGGCAGGTTTGGCTCTGCGAACCGTGGAACGCCGGCGACCGGCGCTTGGCTTCTTCGCGGAGCACGATCCGAGCGGTCCTTTCGTGGTGAGCACGGTCGATTCCGAAGGCCCTGCGACCCAGGCTGGCTTGCACGCCGGGGATGTCATCCTCAACTGGAATGGTGGCGAGGCGCCCGGGCGCGTGGAGCACTGGCTTCAGGAACAAAAGGCGGGCGATCTGCTGAAGCTGCGGGTTCGCCGTGAAGACAAGGAGATTTCGCTCGAATTCCGGCTCGGTGAGAATAAAGAGACCCTTTACGAGGTCATGGAGCGGTGAAAAGGCGCGCCACATTCGGGAGGGGATGCTTCGCGGCGAGGCCAGCGCGATCCCCATTCGTTAACGATGCGGTCGATTCCACGTTCCGCTTGACCAGTGGCGTGGGATTCGAGAAAGTTTTGCCTGCCTATGCTCTGGACTCTTTTTATCGGCGTCTTCTTGTCTCTGTACATCTTGATCGTCGGGCCGCCGCTGCTCGTCTACACGCTAATCACTCGCAATCCTGACCCGATTTACTGGGCGGGCGTGAAAGGCGTGATGTTTTTTGTCAGGGCCGTTGGCGTACGGGTTCACGTCCGGGGTCTCGAGCGTATTCCTCCGGACGTTTGCCTTTTTGTCGCGAATCATACGAGCTCAGCCGATGCGCCCGCAGTTGTTGGCGCCATTCCTCGAAGGATCGCTATTCTCCTAAAAGAATCACTTTTCAAATGGCCTATCGTGGGACAAGCCTTCTTGGCGGCACAGTTCATCCCCGTCAATCGAAGCGCTCGGGAGTCGGCAATTTCCAGTGTCGAGAGGGCCACGGAAGCTCTCAAGGCCGGGCAATCGTTTTTGATCTACCCCGAGGGCACGCGCAGTCCGGATGGCCGCTTGCAGGAGTTCAAAAAAGGCGCGGTTATGATGGCGATTAAGGCGGGCGTATCGATCGTGCCGATGGCCTGTTCGGGCGCTCACCGCATCATGGAAAAAGGCTCACTGGTCATTCACCCGGGCGATATCCTTGTCGAATTTCTCGAGCCGATCGATGCTTCCAAGTATTCCTTGGCGGAGCGGGATGCCCTGAACGAACACGTTCACGACGTCATGGCTGCGGGCCTGCCCCCGGACCAGCGGCCACTTGGTTTTCCTGGGGGCGCAGCCGGAGCATCAGCATCCTGATTTGCCGGCCATGCGCGCGTGTTTTCAGCGTGACTTCAGATTCTCTACTTCCGCTTCCAGCTCGCGAACACGCTTTTGCAGGTCAGGCATCCGATTGAGCGCCGCCGAATTCTTCAGCCATTGCCGATGGTCCACGCAAGGGCTGCCTGAATAATGAGTGTTCCCAGCGAGGTCGTGTGGTATGCCACTTTGGGCCGTGATCATCGTGCGATCACCGATGGTGATGTGTCCTCCCGAGCCGACTTGCCCGGCAAGAACGCAATCGCTGCCCACCTTCGTCGATCCGGCGAGCCCCACTTGGCCGCAAAGCAGGGTGTCGGCGCCAACGCGTGAGCCATGGCCAACGAGGACAAGGTCGTCGATTTTGGCACCGCGTGCTATGCGGGTCTCCCCGATTGTAGCCCGGTCGACACAGGAGTTAGCCTGCACCTCGACGTCGTCTTCGAGCACGGCGGGGCCGGCCTGAAGCATCTTGTGCCATGTACCGTCTCTCTGTTTGGCAAAACCAAATCCGTCGCCGCCAATCACCACGCCGTTCTGCAATATGACCCGGTTGCCAAGGCGGCAAAACTCACGCACGACGGCGTGCGCGTGCGAGAAGAAATCATCGCCAATCTTCGCACCGCGATAAATTGTAACGAAACTGTGCAGCACGGCGTTGCGGCCGATTTCGACGTCTTCGTCCACATAGCAGTACGGCCCAACATGCGCCACCTCGCCAATCCTTGCGCCTTTCGCGATGATCGCCGTCGGATGAATCCCCGGCGCATAGCGTGGCGAACGATAGAAAAGCTCGATCGCCTGTGCAAATGCCAAATAGGGATTGCCGGAGCGCAGCGCCGCAAGCGCCGGCAGCGACGCCTCCCGCTCCAGGTTAATTCCTTCTTCGACGAGGACCGCCGAGGCGCGTGTGGTTTTCAGCAGAGGAAAGTACCGCCGATTGGCAAGGAACGTAATCTGCCCGGCTTCGGCATGCTCGATTCCCGCTACCCCGCGAATCTCGAGTTCCGGTGGACCTTCCAATCGGCATCCCAATTTCTGCGCAACTTCAGAAAGTTTCATGCGGGGGCTCCTCAATTCTTTGTAGGGCTGTCTGCGAGTCTCGCACAGGCCAAAGCGGGAAGTACAGCCGGACTGAAAGCCTACTCGTTGAAAAGGCGGGGCTGCGAAGCCGCGGCAGCAGCGGCGGCCGGCTTCCGGCGCGCGACGCCCACGACCCCGAGAACGGTCACTTCAGCGAGCGCGGCACGCGGAACAAAGATACGGTCCGTGGAAGAGTTCAGGTCCGGCGATGTGATTTGCAAGCCGTTATCCAGCAGCGACAGCAGGTCGTTCGGCACAACGCCTTCCTGCGTTTCTCCGTCGTTGTAACGCAACTTCACCCATAATCCGTCGAGCTTTGGCCGGCTCAGAAACGCCTTGCGCTCCGGTTCGAATTCGTCGGAAAACTCACGCACGAAATAGATGGATCGCACTCCAGCCAGCGGAACCTCTACGTGTTCCCCATCCGGGGTTAGCAGATCAAGGGGATCAGTCCGCCCCAGCTGCCCTGGGTTCAGGTAGCCGCGCAAGGGCTTCTTGTCGGCGAGCACAACGATAACCTTCTTGTGCGTTGAGGCTGGGGCTCTATTTTTCAAATTTCCGCGTTTCCCGGTCCCAGAAGACCCAGATTTGCCAATCGGCAAAATGTATGTTATGTTAAGTCCGTTTTTCCTGTCAACTTATTGTTTTCATTAGGGTTAGGGCCCCGGAGCACCGCCCTT
>WNFJ01598825.1_pt1 | contig 10442 bp, 14 predicted proteins | sample 5400461 | NCBI WGS metagenome assembly WNFJ01 (sample SAMN13153349, study PRJNA577476) | soil metagenome | isolation source: 115 cm saprolite on Douglas fir-dominated hillslope | place: USA:California | collected 2013-09-17
AACCGCTGCTCATCGAGTTCAGCGCCAGACCTGGATCTCCTCCGGACGCCTCCTCACGCCTGCCTGCGCTTCCTCGGCTTGGCTATACATTGGCAATCTATTGGCAATATGCCGTCCGCGTCATCGGGCCAGACAACGCGAAAACGAATTCAAAAATGGTGCCGGCGCGGGGACTCGAACCCCGGACCCTCGGTTTAAGAGTTTGCCCCGAGCTCCGCAGGACGCCTCCTCAAGCCTCTTGCTAAATTCGATTCTCCGCATCGAGCCTCCCAGTGGCACCCCGAGCCGCCTCGGCTTGGCAATACAAATTGGCAATACGTCCAAGCCCGCCGGGACGTCACCAACGGCGTTGGCCGGACATATTGGCGGGCTCGCCTTCTACACACCGATGCCTTTACCGCAACGACCTCGAAGCTCTGTCATCAAGCCTTGGCTAAAAATGCGGGGTGCAGCATTAGAGTCGTGCGTTCTACCGCCCGACCCGAAACGCATGGTTCGCAACTGGCTGGATCGCGGGGTCCTACGGCCAGAGCTGGACGCTGCAACCACGGCTGACGTCCTGTGGGCGCTGACCGGGCCGGCGATATACCAGATGTTGGTCAAGGACCGCCGATGGAGCAAACGACGATACCGCGACTGGGTTCATCGGTCACTGAGCGAGCTACTTTTCGGTTCGGCAATCACGAGCAACGCGTTCATACGTGGCGGCGGGGTAGCCGTTGGCGTGAGCGGTTCCGGGCTGCACCAGAATCCGTGCCCGGACTGCTGTCTTCGCCAAAAATCACCACGCTCGACCCGCTCAGATTCTCAGGGGGGTTCTTTCGACGCCACAGAGTTCACTCCGTTACGGCCTGCGGCTTCGCGCCCCCTCGCTTCGACGCCGACCTCTCCGTCGACGCCGGAGAATTTGCTACCCCCGTTCGGTGTGGCGGCTTGCGGGGGCGGGGCTCAAACCCACAGATCGGACGGCCCTTCGCAGGGCACACTAGTTGTCGAACCCTACAGGGCTCAATCGCGTGAGTTGTCTGCTACGCTCTCGGCCGCTCGATGAAGAAGTCAATCCGTCGGCTGGGTGCTATTGGTGACTTCGTCGTGTCGACCGCACTGCCGCGTCCTCACGAAGGCGAGTGACGATTCCGTGAAGATGAGACCGGGGGCCAGAACGAAGGCGGTCGTCAGACCGCGCGATGCGGAGTTCGAGTCCTGGGTTCACGAGAGGCCATAGTTGAGCTCCTTCGAGGCAGTAAAACGACATTGGGCCGACGGTCTTGTGGTCCGAGCCGTAGGCGTTTTGGGGGCGGTCATCTTACTTTGCAATTGCTCTCTCACAGGATCAAGTGGTGGCTCCTCCAGTGAGCCGGATAGGTTCACCCTTAAGGGAAGTACGGAGGTGCAGCAGTACGTCAGCTTGCTTGCGCAGTTTGACGCGGCAACAGCGGCGATCTCGGCCAAGTATCCGAATTCGACCATCGATGTGTCGAGCGTCGGCGGCAAGCCACTCAACCCAGATCAGTGTCAGGAAGCGTCAACCTTGACAACGAAGTTCCACAACAGTTTGGTGACAATACAGTTCACTGGGAGTGCGGTGGGGTGGGAACAGGCTCTGGACGCAGCAGCCCTGAAAATAGCGGACCTTTTTGGCAAGTGTGCGGCCAGCAATGGAGACGTCAACGCAGAGAAGGGAGAATGGTTTGTGGTGGTCCAGGACTGGTATTCAGCCAAGGCTGGGCTCGCCAGCGACTTGGGCATCGACTGGAAGCCGCCTTATGGCCCAGTATCACCGCCAGCGGGAGGCTAATTTTCGCCGAAGGACCTGACCGGACCCCAAAACGGATCCAAAACATGGTGCCGGCGCGGGGACTCGAACCCCGGACCCTCGGTTTAAAAGCTTGCTCCGAACTCCGCAGGACGCCTCCCCAGGCCTCCTGCTGAACTCGATTCTCCGCATCTCGCCTCCCCCTGGCACCTGGCGGCACCTCGGCTTGGCAATACAAATTGGCTATACATCCGAAGGCCTTTAGCGATCGCCCGGCGCGCGAAGGCGAAACGGAGGGGCCCCTCTCCACCTCGCTCCGTCGGGCGACTGCCTCACGCGGAGTTAGAGGTTCGAGTCCACCGCAGCCCACCATTAGAATCGCGAGACGCTCGGTTCGGCTACTGCGCCTCCACGTACCTTGCGAAGGCTCGCATCCAGTCACGCAGTGCGGTTTGCCCCTGCCATGCGGCGATGGGCTGCACGAGCTTGAGCAACCCCTTGAACTCGATATCGAGCACCGAAGTCAACAAAGTCCCCTCCGGGACAGCCTCGAATGTCCAAACGGTCGTGTTGGTCGCATTCGGGACGTCGCCTACGACTTCGATCTTCTCCGGCGGGGTCAAGATGTGTCTCTCCTTTCTCGGCATTCTCATGCCCATGAACTTGACTTCCGCGTCGATTCGAACGGTGTTACCGACACGCTCCGTCACGCGAACTCGCGTGAAAACGACGGGGTCCCCTGTGGGCCACGCCTCACAGTCGGTCCACGCCTGGAAGACCTGCTCACGGGGGGCTTTCACGAGTTGGGCCAGCTCGATCCGCAGGTTCGGTAGCTCGTCTCCTAAGACGCCGAGCCAGTGGCTATGGCGAGTTTACTCGCGGCGTGGTCCGTTTCCAGCGGGCTCCGAGTCTCTCAACATATCGGCAGTCTCAAACACGCCCGATAACACCCGAGTGGCGCTCAGTCGACTCGATCGGCGGGGCCGCGTCTGCAGACCGCTCAGGCCATCGCTACCGCGGAGGTAGGTGGTTCGAGTCCACCGCGGCCCACCACCTCGCAATTTGGACTCAGAAAACTTCGTTGCGCTCGCCTTTGAGGTATTCGCGACTACGCTGCTCTAATTCCTCAGCGCTGATCAATTGACGCTCCTCAAGCAGTTCCTCGAGAGACGCAACCCAGAACTCGTAGTAGTTGGAGCCGTCGTCCGCCGGTCCTGCGCGCGCGATGCGCTTCTCGAGGAGCGCCCGGAGCTCCGCCCAGCGGTAGGGCTGTCGGCTGCGCAAAGCCAGCGCCATGCCGAAAGCCCGCCCCTGCCAGGGCGCATCGAAGACAAGCTCGCCATTCTTGCGCGGTGGGGCAGCCGGTCCGCGTGCGTCGGCGATCTCGCGATCGACCGTGCTCACTTCACCGCCTCCGGCGTCCGCGCCGTCGCGACCCCGATCATCGAGTCGCGCGTCACCAGGGTCGCCAGCTCCTCCTCACTCCAGCCCTCGGTGTCCTGGGGACGTTCGGGAAGGACCATGTAGCGTAGCTCAGAGGTTGAGTCGTGGACGCGGACCTCGGAGTCCGCCGGAAGGTCGAGCCCAAACTCCGAGAGGACGGCACGCGGCTCGATTACCGCCCGCGAGCGGTAGGGCGCCGACTTGTACCAAACAGGAGGCAGGCCGATCAGGAACCACGGATAACAGGAGCACAGCGTGCAGACCACCATGTGGTGCACTCCAGGCCGGTTCTCGACCACTACCAGCTCGAGGCCGTTGTTCTCAATGCCCAGCTCGCGGATGCCGGCGGTGCCATCCTCGAGCAGCCGGCGCTTAAACCCGGGGTCGGACCAGGCCCGGGCGACCACCTTCGCCCCCAGCATCGGCCCGATGTCGTGCTCGTATTTGTGGACGATCTCGTCCACCTCGCCTGGCTCGAGCAGGCCCCGCTCGAGCAGCAGAGACTCCAGGGCGAGGACACGAGCCTCGATGTCGCTGAGCTCGCCGTGGTGGGCCTGGCCGTCATGGTGATGGTGGTCGCTCATCGCGCTCCTCCCTGAGCCGGCTCGAGGTAGGACTCATGGAGGTCGACCGTGACGCGGTCGCTGGCACCGCCGTCCTCGCCCCACAACTCCCGTCCCTCGAAGACGACCGTGTATACGTGCTCGAACGGCCGGTCGTCATCCGGCCCCGCTACATGCGCGTTGGCGTCCGGCAGCACGAAGGCCGGGCGCACCGATTCGACCACGCCCTCGCGGTCGCGCGCGAAGCGCGGCAGCCGGGTGTGGTGCTGAGGGTTGAAGTTGCGCGTGCGCACCCGATCGCCGCGGGCGAAGCGGGGCGCCCCTGCCGCCGCAGCCCCCGGATTCTTGCCCGTGAAGCGCATCGGGCCGGCGCCGGCGACTCCCTTCTCGGCCAGGAGCGCCTCCAGCGCCGCCAGCCAGCGCTCGTAGTAGCTGTCCGCCAGGTAGTCGGCTGGCGGGATGGCCTCGATGGCTCTCCGCATCTCGTCCAGGTTGAAGATCCCACAGCGGCGCGCCAGCCGCATCAGCGCGTAGACGCGGCCTTCCCAGCGCTCGTGAAACACGGGCTCGTCACGCTCCGCGACGACCGGCCCATGGCCGTGCTGGCCGCCCATATCGTGGACGCCGTTCATGTCGAACCAGTGTCCCGCAGCGCCCTCGATCGCACAAGCCTCTACCGTTCCACACCTGGGCCGATTGCCTGCTTGCCTGTGGCCGCCGCTCCTCGTCTCCGCTCGTGAACTGTCGGCGCCAATTGGCCGGCTATAACGTCAGGCGGCAGCGGTCCGAAAAACCGCTGCTCATCGAGTTCAGACGCCGGACGCGAGGAGCCCGCCTTGCCTCCTTACGCCTCCCCAGACCTCCTGGAGTCTTCTGTGGCTTGGCTATACATTGGCAATACGCCGTTGGGGTCGTCGACCGCTCGGAGCCGATTTTGAGTTCGATTTTGGTGCCGGCGCGGGGACTCGAACCCCGGACCCTCGGTTTAAAAGCTCGTTCCGAACTCCGCAGGACGCCTCCTCACGCCTCCTGCCGAATTGGATTCTTCACGCCTCCTGCCGAATTGGATTCTCCGCCTCACGCCTCCCCGTGGCACCCCGCGGCACCCCGGCTTGGCAATACGAAATGGCTATATTTCCGAAGGCCTTGAGCCATCGCCCGACGCCCGCGAACGCGGAACGGAGAGGCCCCTCCCAACCTCGCTCCGTCGGGGAACTGCCTTCGCGAAATTAGAGGTTCTAGTTGAATCTCATCTAGTCCACCGCAGCCCACCACATCGCAGCCGTCGCCAAAAAGGCGGGGAGGCTTGGTCGCCTACTCCGCCTCCACATGGTGTGCGAAGGCTCGCATCCATTCGCGCAGTGCAGTTCGCCCCTGCCGTTCGGCGATAGGTTGCAAGAGCTTGAGCACTCCTTTGAACTGGACCTCAAGCACCGCGGTCAGCATCGTCCCCTCCGGGACAGCCTCGAACGTCCACACGGTCGTGTTCGTCGCATTGGGGATGCTGCCGTTCACCTCGACCTTCTCCGGTGGCGTCAGGACAAGCTTCTCCGTTCGCTTCATCCTGAGTCCCATGAACCTGACTTCCTCGTCAAGACGCACGGTGTTCTCGCCACGTTCTGCCACCGTGACTCGCGTGAAGACGACGGGGTCCCAACTGGGATAAGCCTCGTAGTCGGTCCATGCCTCGAACACTTGCTCCCGTGGAGCCTTCACAAGCTGGGCTTGCTCGATCCGCACGTTTGTACTGGCTCCCTCAGAGGATGTTAAACAACTGCGGGCGATCACGAAATCTAGCCAGGGCTGATCACGAGAGCGTTCAGACTTCCGACCGAAAGAGCCGGCGCAGCGGTCGTTTCCAGGCCACATAACACCCCGCCTTGTGCTCGACCCTCCCAATCTTGACGCACAGCGCTCAGGACGAATTACCGCGGAGGGAGGTGGTTCGAGTCCACCGCGGCCCGCCACCGCAACATCTAGTGGTCTCCGACCGCTCACCAGGTGCCTTCGATTTCTATGGTGTCCCTGCCCGGCCAAGACTCGCCTTGTGTTCGATCTCACTGGCCTTCAGACTGGATCTGCTATCACGCCGCTATTTTCGTCTCGCTTCGAGGAGGTTCTCTTCTGGGTCGTCTTCGTGTCAGGAGCCACAGTGCCGGTGATCGTCTTCGGCCGATCGACTCGCAGAAATGCTGCCTCGGTGAAGACCAGGCCTGGCAGGGAGCTGTCGACGCTGACTAATACGCCACCCTGGCTACGCAGGATTCTCATTGGGCATGCTCGGACTCAGCGTAGCCCTTCAATTTTGGGTCTCAGTGCTCGCACTACTTGCAACGATCGCCGCCTTGGGGTATCGAATTCCCATAGAAGAGAAGTTCTTGGTCGCTGAGTTAGGAGACGATTACGTCCAATACATGGCCAGAACTAAACGACTCGTTCCCTATGTCTGGGTCGTGTCGCGCGACGTGGTGTAAATCCAGCCGTGTGGTCCGGTCATTAGGTTAAGCGGACTCCAGCTCGAGTAGAGCCTTGACCACCTCCTCATTGTTGGGTTGGTAACGCCCGACCGCCCACTCGTCGTTCTGTTCCTCGAGCACCGCGCCGGTGAGCCGCAATAGCGAGGCTCGATTAGGAAAGATGCCGACCACGTCGCAGCGACGGCTGACCTCCTTGTTCAGACGCTCGAGCGAATTCGTCGACCAGATCTGACGGCGGTGCTCGACCGGAAAGCTGAAGTAAGCGAGGACGTCGACCTCAGCTTCTTGCACGACTTTGACCAGCTGCGGATAGCGCTTCTCAAAGAGCCGGCAGATGCGCTCGATGGTCTCGTGGGCGCTGGCCTGGTCGGGCTGGGCGAAGACGGTGCGCAGGGTCGCCGCCACCATCTGCTGCGCGACCTTGGGCACGGTGGCCATTGCGTTGCGCATGAAGTGGACACGACATCGCTGCCAGCTCGAGCCGACGAAGACCTGGGCCACCGCTTGCTTGAGTCCGAGGTGGGAGTCGGAGATGACCAAGCGCACGCCGCTCAGCCCGCGGCTGAGGAGCTGGCGCAGGAACTGAAGCCAGAACTCATGGTCCTCGGCCGGACCGACGTCGATGCCCACCACCTCACGCTCGCCTGTGGAGCGAACCCCGACCGCGATCAGGACCGCCATCGAGATCACCCGGCCGTTCTCTCTGACCTTCTCGAAGGTAGCGTCGAGGAAGAGGTATGGGAACTCGCCGTCCAGGCGTCGGGTGCGGAAGGCATGGACCTGGGTGTCGAGCTCTTTGCAGATGCGGCTGACTTGGTCCTTGGAGATGCTCTTGATGCCAAGTGCCTCGGCAAGGTTGTCGACTGCCCGCGTCGAGACGCCGTGGATGTAAGCCTCCTGCACCACCGAGAGCAGCGCCCGCTCATGCCGGCGGCGTGGCTCGAGCAGGCTCGGAAAGTAGGTGCCCTGGCGGAGCTTGGGGATCTGCAGCTCCAGGGTGCCGACTCGGGTGTCCCACTCCCGGTCTCGATAGCCATTGCGGTAGGTCGTCCGGCCCACCGTGCGCTGATGCGGCTCGGCGCCGACCAGATCCGTCACCTCGGCGTCCATCAGCTCCTGCGCCAGCAGTTGTACGCCGTCACGCAGGAAGTTCGGATCAGCGCCCTGCTCCGACTTGTTGAGCAGGTCCAACAGTGTCATCCTGAGACTCGCCATCGTTGTGGTCCTCCATGTGGTGAATGAACACCTCCACTAGGAACCACGCGGTGGCGCTTTTGTCAAAGCACCTTTGGATTTACACCACTACTCGCGACACAACTTATGTCTGGTGAGGACGCGGAAGAAATGAAAATGCTTTCTGAACGCAGACGAGGGGAGTGGTGAGGAACAACTCTTCATGGGAAACGGTCGTCTTTTGGGTCACCCTTGTTGGTGTTTACGGCGCTGTCATCGCTTTTGGTCCTGCCCGGATACGATGGCATGAGAGAAAAGCTAGGAGGAAGAGAAGGAAGGAACTTTCCCCGTTTCTCCTAATTGGATCTCTGGCCGCAGCCGTACTAATCGGCTATGCCCGAATTGGCGTGCTACCTCACTGGCTGTTCTACCCAGGAGAGATCCTGTTCCTTGTCGGCTATGCCTTCACGGGCTATTCGATTCGCGTCTTGGGACGCTATTATTCTACTTTCGTGGAAGTTCTCCCCGATCATAGGGTGATTGAGAGCGGTCCGTATCGGCTTATCCGACATCCCAATTACCTAGGCCAGATGGTCGGAGCCATCGGGCTTGGACTGGCCCTCCAATCATGGGTCGCCCTGCTCGTCCTTGTCATCACCGCGGCCAGTTACTTCGTATATCGGATGCGAAACGAGGAAGCATTCCTGGTTGCCGAGATGGGTCACGATTACGCCAATTACATGTCAAGGACAAAGCGTCTAATCCCCTTCATTTTTTAGCAAGTCATGCGATCGGCTCGGCGGCTCTTCTTGAGCCAAATGATGGGCAACGGCTCAAGCTGCACGCCTTGGCATAAGCGCAGGCAGAGTGCAAGCGCGCCGTGCTGGCTGGGCAAGCGAGGACTAACGCTCGGCCCAGGCTGGACGATTTGGTGCGATGGATATCGGACGGCCGGGCGGCGAGAGGCTTAGTAACTGATGGCTGGGAGCTGAGATGCCCAGAAAGTCCGTCACGGCGTACACCGAGCGATCAGGCGAGGGTCTGGTAACTTCGGCTTGATTCTTTCGCCTCGCGCTTAGCGCGCCAGCGTCGACGAGAGATCAGGCGGCGCGGTGGTACTCGTTGATCAATCCGTACAGGAGTTGCCTGCGACAGACCGGCCCGTTACCGGCCAATGAGCTGAGGCGCCAATCGGTCGACCCTATATGCATTCCTCGGGGTTCGCGTTACGGAAGCTCCGGCCCACCAACCATCATGTCCCAAAGACAATTGTGGACACCTGTTTCACCGACAACGCGGACGAGCCCGGGCCGGCTGAGATGCTGGTCATCGAGGCTCGGGTTGTGGGTCAGTTCGCGAGGCACTTCTGCGCGCTCCGTAAGAAGCAGAAGCTGGCTCGACCGGCAGCTTCAGGGTCCTGTCGAAAAATGCGACCAAGTCGGAAGGGCTTGATCGAGCGCCTGCTCGCACCTGACGGCAACACGGGGGGACGCGTTCCCCCACCTCGTCGCGCCGCGCCATCGTTTGCGCCCGGCTCCAGGCAATCAACTGCGAACGGTTTGCTCCAGAGCGATACGTCATACCGCCGGTCGCGCCTTTGAATGGGCTATCACGTCCTGATAAGTGGTCCACGCCACCGCCGGGCATCTAAAGGCCTCGGCCTGACCAACTGAGGCGCGCTACTGGCGCTTGCCGCACGGCTATCTTCCGCCGTGTTCTGGCGTGGGGCGGACACCCAGTTGTTGCAGGAGACCGGTGAAGTCAGATTCGAACCACTGTTCCACAATCTTGCCGTCCACAATCCGGTAGATGTCCGTGCTGGTAGCGGTGGCTTCCTTCCCCGTCGGTGGGATCCCCTGAAACGCACCGGTGTGCTTGATTCGATTGGTATCGTGGACGACCACCATGTCGCCCTCCGCGATGAGGAACTCGGGCGTGACATGGATGTCGAAGCCGGCCAAGTAGGCGGCGAACAGTTGTTTGAGTGCCTCGCGGCCTCGAATTGGTCCAGGGACGACACCGCCGTAATGGCCAACGAAGTCCGAGGCGGGCAATTCATCGATGATGTTCACGTTTCGTTTATTCCAGATCTCCTCTCTCCAGCGCAGAACGACCTTCTTGTTTTGTTCAGTGGACATGGGAGCACCTCCTGTGTCAGGAAGGCGACCAGCCAAGGTTGGCAACTTCGTCAGCCTTTCCGTGACGCGCGTCAAGCCTAATCGGGCCAAACGACCCCTGCTTCGAGCGGCCAGAAGCCCGCCGCGCCTGAAGCGCTCATTGAACGGGTTCGAGGCGGCGCAGACTTCAATCTCGTCCGCGAGCCCAACGGCTTCCTGTGGGCTGACCCCCTGAAGATGAGGACAGCGGTGCGAAAAACCGCTGCTCCCGAGTTCGGATCTGGCTCCCTATGGCCAGGCCGTGTAGCCAACGCCTGGCTATATCGTGGCTATACGCCGGGGGGACGGCCGCAGGGGCTGGGGACCGAAATTGAATACAGAAAGTGGTGCCGGCGGAGGGATTCGAACCCTCGACTTTCGGTTTAAAAGTCCGTACCGACCTCCGCATGACGCCTCCTTGAGCCTCCTGCTGAACTGGAGTCTCCGCATCTCGCCTCCCCGTGGCACCCTGTGGCACCCCGGCTTGGCAATACGAAGTGGCTATACGTCGGGACCGAATTCATCGCTGAAGCCGACCGCCTTGCGGGCTGCGGTGAAGGTTCCATCTAACCGCTGGAGCCTGAGTCTCGAAGCCACGCGCGCATACGTTTTCGCGCACTGATTCCGCACCTCCTACGGGCTCTGTGTGATCAAGACTTGGAGATGGGTTTGCCCAGCCTAAAGGCGTGCGGCCGCAGCTACCGCCAACCAGAACAATTCTTCTCGGCCGGGGTGCTCCGGCCATCCCCGTTGGTCCCACTCCGCACCTGCGAGAGAGTCACCAGCACAGAGGAGATAGCCCAATTCCGCCCCCCGGAATCTGGCCACCGCCAACAGTGAGGCCGCCTCCATCTCGACCGTGATGCACCCCTCA
>WNFJ01148117.1_pt1 | contig 10439 bp, 8 predicted proteins | sample 5400461 | NCBI WGS metagenome assembly WNFJ01 (sample SAMN13153349, study PRJNA577476) | soil metagenome | isolation source: 115 cm saprolite on Douglas fir-dominated hillslope | place: USA:California | collected 2013-09-17
CCATTCCAGATAGGTCCGTGAAACCATGTACTCCGCGGAGGCCGGCGTCATTTTTGACAGCCGCTTTATCTCGCGGTCGCACTCTTTCTTGGCTTCGGCAGACATGGCCGCGTCTTCCACTTTTTTGCGCAGCTCGTCGATCTCCTGCATCGAATCGTCGGATTCGCCGAGTTCCTTCTGGATGGCCTTCATTTGTTCGCGCAAGAGGTATTCGCGCTGGTTCTGGCTGACTTGCTCCTGCACCTGCTCGTGGATTTTCGAACGAAGCTCCAGAACCTCAAGCTCCTTCGATAGTTCGCGGATCAAGGATTCGAGCCTCTTCCGCACGCTGGGGGTCTCGATCAACTCCTGGCGCAGCAGCGTCGAAAGCGACGGCAGAGTGCCGGCAATGAAATCCGTCAAGCGGCCAGGATGATCGATGTTCATGGCCACGGATTGCAAATCGTCGGATAGCTGCGGCGAGTGGCTCACCACGTCGCGGAAAAGATCCTGCGCATTTCGCTGCAGGGCTTCCAGTTCCGTGTCCGCTTCGCCGATGATGTCCGGTTCCGCTTGCACGCGGGCCTGCAGAAACGGACGCAAACCGATCAGGTCGAGCACCTGGATGCGTTGGAGGCCTTCCAGGAAAATGACTACGTTGCCGTTCGGCATTTTGACGGTCTTATGCACCTTGGCCAGCGTCCCCACTTTGTGGAGGTCGGCGGCCGCGGGGTCCTCGACTCTCGGATCGAGCTGCGCAACTACGCCCAAAAACTTCTCGTCGCCCTGTAAACTATTCACTAACGCCAGCGAACTTTCCCGTCCCACGGTCAAAGGCAGGACAGCGCCCGGAAACAGGACGGTGTCACGAACCGGCAGGATGGGAAGAACCTCTGGCACCACAATTTTTTTCTCAGCCATGATGTCCCCTAAGTTATCGGCGTGGCCAAAAGAAGCCGCGCGATAAGATTTTAGATGCAGGCGTGGCGGAAAGGGTGCGCAAAAGTACAAAAGTTGTTAGCACAAAATCTTAGTACTCTACGCTCACATTCTACCAGACATCCCGCTTCACCCGGCACCGTGGAATAAAGCGCTTGTGCTCAATAAATTACAGTCTCCTTGAGGGGCTGTAGGCGTGCCTTGTTGCCACCCTTCCCTTATCGGCCACACCCTCAATCGCTTGAAACTCCACGCTTTTTCGAGCCAAAGTTGCTCAAAACGTACTCCTCTGCTTCCGCGCGCGTCCTCATCTGCCCCTCCAGTTGCATGTCTTCAAGGGCACGCAATATCTGTGCAAATAGGGGGCCGGGCCGGAACCCCATTGCTTGGAGGTCATCGCCCGTCAAAAGTCGCTCCGGGCGGACCTGCTCCGGAGGCGTCACCTCAAGGAACCGCCTTACGAATTCATAGGATGCGAGGTGGCGGTGGCTGGAAAGACAGTCGAGTCGATGCAGAGCCAGGTGTTCCTCAAAGCGGGGGAGCCGCACAAACTTCTTCAGGGTGGAGGTACGCATTTCCTCGACGGCCCCGAACTTCATGTGATTGTCCACCAGCGCAAGGATCTGATCGGTGTCCTCGTTGGAGAAGCGCAATCGTCTGCAGATGGCCTCAGCCATGCGCACCCCGACTTCGACGTGATTGTTGAAACGAATCCGGTCTCCCGTCTCTGCGGCGGATTGAAACGTCGGCGGCTTGCCGACGTCGTGGAGCAGGACGCCCCATGCCAGAGTCGGTGCCGTGCCGGCCGGAAGTCCTTCCAGCATCATGAGCGTGTGAATCCAAACGTCCCCTTCCGGATGATATTGGTGAGGTTGCTCGACGCCCTTCATCGCCCCGACTTCCGGAAGAACTTGCTGGAGAAGCCAGGTCTCATCCAGTAGCTCGAAGGCCCGCCGCGCCGCACCCTCGGTAAGAAGTTTGGTGAGCTCTTCGCGGAGGCGCTCCGGAGAAACTTGGTGGATCTCCCCGACGTGGCGGCGTATGGCCCGAAACGTGGCGGCTTCGATTTCGAAGCCGAAGCGCGCCGCAAATCGCACCGCGCGCATCATGCGGAGTTTGTCTTCCGCGAAACGACGGTCGGGCTCGCCGATGGCTCGAATGACTTTCGCCTCGAGGTCCGACTGCCCGCCCACGAAATCGAGCACTTCTTCCGTGTCGTGCCGCATCAGCAAGCCGTTGATGGTAAAGTCGCGGCGCTGCACATCTTCCTGCGCTGTCTTTGAGTACACGACGCGGTCCGGATGGCGGCCATCACTGTAGCCCACGTCCGAGCGGAACGTGGCAACTTCGACTTTGAGGCCATCACGCGGAATCAAGATCACTCCGAACTGCGCACCGACCGCGATGCTCTCGGGGAACAACCTCGCCACCTCTTCCGGCGTGGCATCGGTGGTCACGTCGTAGTCGGCGGGCTCGCGGCCGAGAAGCACGTCGCGCACGCATCCGCCAACCAGCAGCGCCTGATAACCGTTGCCGCGGAGTGTGTCGCAGATCGAGTTGGCCATTTCGCGCAGGCTCACGCTGTGATTATGCGACAGTCGGGGCCGCGAGGGGAGATCGGTGTTCTCGATAGTTTCCGTAAGCTCTTGTAGGGCCTGCCTTCTGAGGCGGGCCGTTCTTCGGCGCGAGAAAGAGATTCCCACCGACATAAGGTCCTCTTTTCTCTTACTGAGAACTGAAAACTGACAACTGAGAACGAATTAAAACAACTGAACCCGGTATTCGTTGTCAAGGGATCGAATCTGCTTCAAGCGGCCACACGACGCTACTTGCTGCGGAAGACGAGGCAAGTTATGTCGTCGGATTGCCGCGTGGCGCCCACGAATTCATCCACGCGCTTCATCAAGAATTGAAGGGTTTGCTGAGCATCCCAATCCGGCAGATTGCGAATGGCGCTGAGCCAGCGGGCGTTGCCAAATTCTTCTCCCGATTCGTTGAAAGCCTCGACAACGCCATCGGTGAAGAAAATCAACGCATCGCCCGGTTTGAGCTCCAGTGAAGCAGTTTCATACTTCACGGACGATTGGATTCCAAGGGGCAGACCGCCGGCTTCCAGTGTTTCTAGCGTGCCATTGGCGCGGCGTAGAATCGGGGCGTTATGGCCGGCATTGACGTAGGTCAGATTCCGTGACAACGGATTGTATTCCGAGAGAACCGCGGTCGTGAAGCGCAGGCCATTCAAACTGTGCGCGCAAGCATAGCGGTTCAGCCGCGCCACCAGATCCACAAGCGGAGCATTTTCTCCGGCAATGGTTCGCAGGCTTGCCTGCAGAGTGGCCATTAGCAGCGCGGCGGGAACGCTTTTGCCGGCCACATCGGCGATCACCACCATTAGTTTCTCGCGATCTTCCGGGTTCGGATAGAACGCGTCGTAATAATCACCGGCGACGGAATTTTGCGGGCGCGTCGCGAAGGCGATGTTCGCGCCCGTAATTTCGGGCGGTTGCGAAGGCACAAGCCAGGTTTGAATCTCTCTCGCGATTTCCAGGTCGCGTTTCATCGTCACCTTGTCCGCCAGTTCCAGCGAAAGCAAGAGCAGGAAGACAAAGGCGGCGATAACTTCGAAATTCACATCGAAAGCAAAGTTCTGCCCCACCTGAAGTTTGATTCCGGACATTACCAACATCAGAAACGCCACAAGCAACAGCACTCGTCGCGCCGGCGTCATCTTCATCAACAACGACCAGAAGAGCGTTTTCGCTATCCGGAACCAGCGCTTGAATCCGCGATGGGTTTCCAGTTCCTCCGAGTCCGCCTCTTTCATGTAAAAGCCATAACTTGCGCGGGCATCGGCCGTAAATTGCGACCACAATTCATCAATCTGGCGGCCTTCGCTGACGCGCTGCCAGAATTGGCGCACGCGACCCAGCGCATGGAGCGGAGGGGGTGAGGAGGAGACACCGGGAGTCGGAGGTGCGCTCATGGATGATCGCTCAAGGAAGATAGAGTATAGGTCATTCGGCTGAGGTTTCGCTGAAAGTTACGAATCGTCGCGATCATGTCCCGGTTCATCGCGGCGAAGCGAGCCGCCGAATTGCACTTTGCCGAAACCAAAACGGTCGCGGAGACGGTCCGTGGCGCTGGTGAGTTTTTCCAATTTCGCGCGGCGCTCGGCGTCGAGCAAATCAAGTTGCTGGCCGCCGTGAGTAAGTCCGCTGAGGCTCACTCCGAGCAGCCGGACTTTTCTTTTCACATCTCGATGGGCGCGGAAGAGTTCTTGAAACACCGCAAAAATGTCGGAATCCAGCCGCGTGGGCTCCCCGAGCGTTTTGGAGCGCGTATGCGTTTCGAATCCGGCGTAGCGAATCGTCAGTGTGAGCGTTCGCGTGGCCAGACCTGCTTCGCGGAGCCGCTTGCAGGCTTTCTGCGAAAGATGGCTGAGCATCGCGGACAGGACGTCCACGTTGTCGGTGTCTTCTCCGAACGTGTGATTGTGCGAGATGGATTTCGGCTCCGCATCGATAACGAATTCGTAGGAATCGCCGCCGCGCGACTTGCGATAGAGCGCCGTGCCCCACTGGCCGAAAATGCTTTCCAGTTTTTCCTGCGACATGGCCGCGATCTGCTCGACGGTTTCGATGCCGAGAGCGCGCAGCGCGCGCTCCGTAACTTCGCCGATGCCCGGAATTTTTCTCACTGGCAGCGGCGCGAGGAATCGCTGTTCGCTGCCCGCAGGGACCCAGACGAGACCGCGCGGCTTGGCCTGGTCCGACGCAACTTTCGCGACGAGCCGTGTCGTAGCGAGTCCGCCGGAGCAGGGGAGAGCAGTGGTGTGTGTGATCGTTCGAAGCAACTTGTCGGCGGCAGCGAGAGGTGGACCGTGCAGGCGTTCGGTGCCTGCGAGATCGAGATAGGCTTCATCGATCGAAACCATTTCCACGATCGGGGAGAATTTCGCGAGGATAGTCGCGACGCGGTCGCTCCACTCCCCGTATTTTTCGTGGTGCCCATCCAAAAAGATCGCGTGAGGGCAGAGACGTCCGGCGGTACGCAGTGGCATCGCCGAGTGAATGCCGTACTTGCGAGCTTCATAGCTCGCTGCGGAAACGACGCCGCGCTGGTCCGGCTGCCCTCCCACGACGACGGGCTTGCCGCGCAGTTCCGGCCGATCCAGCAATTCCACGGACACGAAGAACGCGTCCATGTCTACGTGCAGAATCGAAGACGCCTCTTCGGCGGACCGCTCGTCGAGCGGCCCATGCTTCGCGCGGAATCGCGCCATATCGGGCATGGCCCTAGCCTACGCTTCCCCCCAAAACCTGCAACAATTCCGATTTGGCTGTGCCGGTGGAACTAGAATGGATACGGTGAGGATCCCAGGACGAACAGAAAATCGCGCGGCGTGACGACGCGTACGCCATGGAATTGCGCTGGAAAGTCCCGAATATTTCCTGTAACGATAAAATCAGCGCCGGCTTCGAGCGCGCGCTCCATCACTCTATCGTCATCTGGATCCCGCGCTACGGCTACTTTTTTTCGAGGCACAACGAATATGGCAGCCTCTCGAAGGTCTCTAATGAACCTTGCTGCCCTGTGCTGATTCAGCCCAAGGTAGTCGCGAGTCAGCACTTCGCGGTATTCATCGAGGAGAGATTCCGAGATATGACAGCGAAACTGTTTCGAGGTCGCCGCATCCAGGATGGTTGCCGGAGCGCCTTTTTGATGCAGAAGTCCCGAAACAACGACGTTTGTGTCCAAAACTATCCTAAGCATTCTTCAACTTCTGCTTGTGCTTGCCCTCGCGGCGGTAGCGTTTGATCTCCCGGTTTATTTCTCGCATTGTTAAACGGTCTAGCCCCTTGGTTTTGGCCTCGAGTCGAATTTCTTCAACGACGGGAAGAGGCTTCGCAAAGTTTCTCAAATACTCCTCGATGCCCATAATTACCACTTGCGGCTCACCGCGTTTGCCGACGACACCGCGTTTGCCGACGACGAACCTTTCCTGGTTCTGCCCCGCTCGTTTGAGTATCTGACCGAATTGCGTACGCGCGGTCAGCGCCGACACTATCTGCGCAACAGACCGCGATCCCGTTGATCGTCGTTTTGCCATTTGTCCATCCCATCTTCTCTGAACTGATTAATTAGTTCAGCCACTATTCTAGCGTCCAAAGCCACCGTGCTCAAGTGCGTTCTGCGGCGAGGACGCGGGGGATTCCGGCGAGATCGTTAGTTACGCCTACATTTGTCCAGGCGGGAGCGTCGAGGAGCGGCTGGACTGCCGGCAAACTGCTGTGGCCGAGTTCGAGGACCAGGATGCCGCCAGGCTCGAGATGCGTGGCGGCTTGCGCGATGAGATCGGCGTAGAGTTCGTAGCCTTCTTCGCCGCCGTAGAGAGCGACTTCCGGTTCGTGATCGCGGACTTCGCGCATGAGGGTTGCGGCTTCGCGGCGGCCGATGTAGGGCGGGTTGCTGACGATGAGATCCAGAAGAGGTGACTGGTGACTCGTGACTGGCGGTTGGCGGGGAGTTGAGGATGAGTCGGTGCCAAGCAAGGGCACAGCATGCTGCGCCGCTACAAGGGAGACTTGGTCGAGCAGGTTGGATTCAAGGAAATGGATGCGGTCGGAAACAGAATGGCGTTTGGCGTTGCGTTTGGCCACGGTGAGTGTGGCAGGGGAAACATCGGTGGCGTAAATCGTTGCGCTCGGCAATTCCTTTGCAAGCGCTATGGCGATGCAGCCGGAGCCGGTGCCGATATCGGCGATTTGCAAGCCTTCGCCGGTGAGCGTCTGTTTGCGGCCGGCGCGGCGTTCGCGGACGGCGAGCCGGTCGAGGGCGACTTCGATGACGTGCTCGGTTTCGGGGCGAGGAATCAAAACGTCGGGTGTAACTTCAAACTCGAGGCCCCAGAATTCTTGTTTGCGGGTGAGATGCTGCGTTGGTTCGCCATTCGTGCGGCGGGCAATCAGCGCGAAGAAGCGCTCGGCGTTGGCGCTGGAGACCGGTTCTTCGGGATGCGCGTAGAGCCAAGTGCGGTCGCGGCCGAGGACATGGAGCAGCAGGAGTTCCGCGGCGAGCGTGTAGGAAGGAATGTGCGATTCGCGCAGTTGGGCGAGCCCTTGCTTCAGTGCGGTGCGTACGTCGATCTGCGATTCGCTGGCACTCATTGAGGCACGATACGGTTAGAAAGAGTTGAAAGAATTAACACAGAGAGCACAGAGAACGCAGAGTTCACAGAGAAGAGAAAGCGGCTGAAAAAAGAAGGAATTCTGCCCGGCGCGCGAATTCGATGAGTCGTACGACATCACGCGGTGGCGAGTTCCTGCTGGAGGCGCTCGGATTCATAGTGCTCGACGAGGGCATCGACGAGCGGGGCGAGTTTTCCTTCCATCACCTCGGTTAACTGATGGAGTGTCAGGCCGATGCGGTGATCGGTTACGCGATTCTGCGGGAAATTGTAGGTGCGGATTTTTTCGGAGCGGTCGCCGGTTTTGATTTGGCCACGGCGTTCGGCGGAGAGCGCGGCCTGCCGCTTCTCCTGCTCTTGTTCGTAGAGGCGCGCGCGGAGAACGCGCATAGCTTTCGCGCGATTCTTGATTTGGGATTTTTCGTCCTGCTGCGAGACGACCAATCCGCTGGGGATATGCGTGATGCGGACGGCGGAATAGGTGGTGTTAACGGACTGGCCGCCGGGGCCGGAAGAGCAGAACGTATCGACGCGCAAATCTTTTGCTTCAATCTTGATGTCGATTTCGTCGGCTTCGGGGAGCACCGCGACGGTTGCGGCAGAAGTATGAATGCGGCCCTGCGTTTCCGTGGCGGGAACGCGCTGAACACGATGCACGCCGCTTTCGTATTTTAGTTTGGAATAGACCTTCTGCCCTTGAATCGCGGCGACGACTTCCTTGAGGCCGCCGATGGAAGACGGAGAGCTTTCGAGGATTTCGACTTTCCAGCCCTGCGTTTCGGCGTAGCGCGAATACATGCGAAAGAGTTCGGCGGCGAAGAGAGCGGCTTCGTCGCCGCCGGTGCCGGCGCGGATTTCCACGATTACGCTCTTTTCGTCGAGGGGATCTTTCGGGAGGAGCAGGAGTTTCAGTTCGCGCTCAGCCACTTCCTTGCGCGCGGAGAGTTCTTTTTCTTCGTCGTGGGCCATCTGTTTCATTTCGGCGTCTTCCGCTTCGAGAAACATCTGGTGGGCGCCGGCAAGGTCTTTTTCAATCTGTTTGAATTCGCGGTGCCTGGCGACGATTTCACCGAGCTCGGATTGCTGCTTGGCGACCTTTTGGAAGCGCGAGGAGTCCGAGACGATCTCCGCCGAGGAAAGTTCCTGCGTGAGCTCGTCGTAGCGCGTGCCCAGCTGGTCCAATTTTTCAGATAACGTCAGTGCGGCCATTGCAAAACCTCTGTAGTTCTTAGTCGTTAGTTCTAAGTTCTTAGTAAGAAAAAGGAAAGAAAGTTGAATCTAGTTTACGGACAAGTGCGGGCTCCCGGAGAAGGAGCGAGAAGCAAGTCAGCTAATAGAAGGTGGCGTACATCGATTTGCCCTGTACTAAGAATACCGCCGAATTCCAAATCGCGCAAATCGGGCCTCGATAGTAAGCGCTCAATCACCGGAAAATCACGTTCATCGACTCTCCGATGCATTTTGTGAACTGCCCCGGAGCCGCCAAATCAAACGAATGAGCCATGCATTCCCAATCAGCAAACCAACCGTCATTACGAACAGGAGGATCCTAATTCCGATGTGCTCGTGCAAAAACTGTTCAATCTCTTGGCTGAGAAGTGGGTGCGTTATCGGTGTCCAGTCATTCGATCTCGCGAAAATATCTGGGATGTGATCGTCAATAGCGCGCCGCCACGTATCAGGGATGAATACTATGCATAAATAGACCTCGAACAGCACTAATGGAATCAACGCAGCCGATAAGATGGTCTTTTCACAGCCTCAACTTTCATGCCAAGCGGGAAGTATAAGCCTGAAGACTGACCGGCGTGTCAAACCCGAGCGTTGCGGTGGTTGCCGCAACCTGAGGCGGTATACTACGATGCGAACAAAGCCATGAGCGAAGCGGTACGGACGATGATGCGGATGGATGCCGAGGTGGCGCAGGAAGCTGCGGCTAAGTCGGATGCGGGATTTTTGTGGGATTTCTGGTATCCCGCGGTGCGGAGTATGGAGATTCGCGGGCAGAACTTGTTGAGGGCGATGCTGCTGGAGGTGCCGCTGGTGTTGGGGCGGACTTCCGACGGAAGACCGTTTGCGATGCGGGATTCTTGCCCGCACCGGGGGATACCGCTGTCTTATGGGCGGCTGGATGGGAACGTGGTGGAGTGCTGTTATCACGGGTGGCGGTTCGATGCGTGCAGTGGGCAGTGCGTCGAGATTCCTTCACTTTCCAGTCAGGACAAGTTGAAAGTGGAGCGGATTTTTGCGGGACACTATCCTTGCGAGGAGCGGGACGGGTACGTTTGGGTTTACATGAACGCGCCGGGATCGAAATTGCCGGACACGATTCCCGCGGCGCCGGGGCTTACCGTTTTCAGCGACAAATACAAGATCACGCATCTTTCCTGCGAGCTGCCGTCGCACATCGATCACGGGATTATCGGACTGATGGACCCGGCGCATGGGCCGTTCGTGCACCAATCGTGGTTCTGGCGAAAACGCGGAAGCATCCACGAGAAGGCCAAGCAATTCGAGCCGATCCCGAACGGCTTCCGGATGAGCCCGCATTCGCCGAGCACGAACAGCGCACCGTACCAGTTGCTGAAGAAAATCACCGGGGAACCGGTGACGACGACGATCGATTTCGTGCTGCCAAATATACGGACGGAAGAGGACCGCAGCGGGAAGCTGTGGTTTTCCAGCCGCGCGACAGTGACGCCGGTGCGGCGGGATTTGTGCAGGATCGATTTCGTGGCGGCGTGGAATTTGTTTTTTCTCCCGGTTTCGATTTTCCGCATCTTCGGCAAGATTTTTCTCCGCCAGGACCAGGAAACGATGATCCGGCAGGCGGAAGGATTGAAGCACAATCCGCGGTTGATGCTGATCGATGATGCGGACCGTCCGGCGAAATGGTATTTCGCGCTGAAGGCCAGCCTGATCGAGTCGCGGCGGACGGGCGCGGCGATGGTGCATCCGATGGATGGGCCGGTCGCGCTGCGCTGGCGATCTTGAACAGTTTTCAGTTCTTATGTTTTAAGTTGTCAGTACGATTCCCGTGTGCCTGGCCCCCGCCTCTTGTTCCCAGTCCAATGAATGGAGTGATCCAGAGACCAAGGATCCGTGGAAGTGGATGGTAGTGAGCGAAATCCCGTGGGGATCTTCTAGAAGTTATCTCATAAATGGTTTTGTGGCAGAAAAACCACAAACCGGCTGTAATGGAATCGTACGGAAAGTGGTGAGTTGGCTGACTTTCAACGGCTTCATCCTGTAAGTGCCGTCCTTTTCGCGATGTCCGAGCATTTATGAGATGACTTCTAGTTAACCATAACAGGGCCACCCCCCTATGTTTTTC
>WNFJ01205174.1_pt1 | contig 10439 bp, 7 predicted proteins | sample 5400461 | NCBI WGS metagenome assembly WNFJ01 (sample SAMN13153349, study PRJNA577476) | soil metagenome | isolation source: 115 cm saprolite on Douglas fir-dominated hillslope | place: USA:California | collected 2013-09-17
CATGAAGCGGAGGAGTTCGATCTGCTGCTCGGTGTGGGGCGCGAAGTCCGAATGGCCGCCTTCAGAAGGCACAACGCGGTAGCGGCCGCCGTCCCAAACTAAAAACGACTGGCCAAGACCGGTGCCCGCAGCAATGAGTGCCCGCGTTCCGCCAGGCTCGGGTTTACCGGGATTGAGGACGCAGAAATCTTCGGGCGGGAGATGCTCGATACTGTGCCCGGTAGCACCAAGGTCATTCAACAGAACGACGTGTGGAACACTGAGCTCTTTGATAAGGCTGGTGGTATCGACGATCCACGGAAGATTAGTGGCTCTCACGGTGCCATTAATCACCGGCCCAGCGATGCCAAAGCCGGCTGCGACAATGCTTTCCTTCCCCAGATGATCGGCGGCCTGGCGCGAGAATTCCATAACGATGCGCTCGAAAGCAGCGAACTCTTTGCTCGCGAAACGCTGCTTGAAGACAGGCGCGAGGGTACCGCCTTTTTCGGAGAAGAGCGCCAAATTACACTTCGTGCCGCCAACGTCCCCTGCAAGGATCACCTTTTCCCCCTACCCTATGCTAAATCGATTTAAAGCCGGGCGCCGCAACTAAGGGTTGTACCACTGCCTGCCGTCACGTTCCAGCAGAAGATCGGATTCTCTGGGCCCCCAACTTCCGGATGGATATTGTGACACGGTAGCGCTCCTGGCAGCACTCCAGACGTCGAGGATGGGGTCCACAAGCGACCAGGCAGCCTCGACGCTGTCGCCGCGGTCGAAGAGCGTGGCATCACCGCGCACGCAGTCGTTAAGAAGTGTGGCGTACGCACTGCGCGAAGCGTCCCCAAAACTTTCGCGATAGCAGAAATTCATGGTGACATTCCCGATGCTCATTTCGGTGCCGGGACGTTTTGCGCCGAAGGAGACGGAGATGCCTTCATCCGGCTGAATGTTCAAGATGAGACGGTTGGGTTCGATCTCGCGCTCGCGAAAGACCATATGGGGAGCGCGCCGGAACTCGATCATGATTTCCGTGCTGCGCTTGGCGAGCCGTTTGCCCGTGCGAAGATAGAAGGGAACGCCAGCCCAGCGCCAATTGTCGATCAATAACTTTCCGGAGACAAAGGTTTCCGTTTTCGAAGCGGGATTTACGCCAGGCTCCTGGCGGTAGCCGGCGGCGGGCTTATCACCGAGTTTTCCGGGGGCATATTGTCCACGAACCACCGATTGCGCCACCATCTCCAGATTGAAGGGACGTATGGACTGAAGGACTTTTAGTTTTTCATTGCGGACGGCGGTGGCATCGAACGACGCGGGAGGTTCGACCGCCACCAGGGAGGTTAGTTGAAGAACGTGACTCTGAATCATGTCGCGAAGCGCGCCGGCAGTTTCATAGAAGCCGCCGCGGCGCTCGACGCCGAGCGTTTCCGCAGCGGTGATTTGGACGTGATCGACGTAATTGCGGTTCCAGAGAGGCTCGAAAATCCCGTTACCAAAGCGCAGCACGAGGAGGTTCTGTACGGTGTCCTTGCCGAGGTAGTGATCGATGCGGTAGACCTGCTTTTCGTCGAAAACGTTGAGGACAATCTGATTCAATGCTTTTGCTGACGCGAGATCCCGCCCGAAGGGCTTCTCAATGATGATGCGCACCCAGGAGTTCGGCGAGGATGGGTGCGCGAGTCCGGCACGGCCGAGCTGGGCGACAATGTCGGGATAGACTTCCGGTGGAGTGGAAAGATAAAACAAACGGTTGCCACCGATGTTCTTCGCAGCTTCCAATTCGGCGAGACGCTTGGCGAGCTGCGCGTACGCTTCCGGGTTGGCGTAATCCCCCGGGCTGTAATAAAGGTTGGAAGCGAACTCGTCCCACCGTTTCGGGTCGATGGGCCCGACTTCGGAAATGCTCTTGGCCGCTTCGCCCAGGGTATTGCGAAAGACATCTTCGGTCATCGCGGTGCGCGCGAAGCCGACGATAACGTAGCGAGGCCCCAGGGCATCGTGAATCGCGAGGTCGTACATTGCGGGAATGACTTTGCGCTTGGCGAGGTCACCCGAGGCACCGAAGAGAACTACGGTGCAGGGCTCAACAACACCTCCGTACACCGAACCGGAACGAGCCGAATCCGCAGCCATGGTCTCTCCCTCCGCCAAGTCGTGCGCCGTTCAAGCACGGAACGCAGCGTCCAAAACTATACCTCAACCCCATACTTTCCAAGCTCCGAGCGCAATTGATCGGCGTTTTGATGGTGAATGGTGTTCATCCCCAGACGGCGGGGGCTTTCCAGATTCAGCGTCCGGTCATCGATAAAAAGGCACTGCTCGGGACGGCGCTGGGTGACCTCCAGCGCCACGCGAAAGATGGTCTCTTCGGGCTTGCGGGAACGTATATAACACGAGCTGAAAAAGACCAGAAAGTCTCTTCGAAGATCGAAGGCCTCAATGCGGTATTGGTTGAGCTCCAGCGGCTCGTTATTGATGGCGCCGACAAAGTATTTGCCGGAGCGGGCCACTTTATCAAGAATTGCGCGCGTCTCGGGGTATTCCTTGGATTGGGCGAACATGAAGGCGGTGAATTCCTCACGCGTGAACGAGCGCGGGCGATAAAACAATGTCCGGTCGAGATATTCGTTCAAGGTGATTTGGCCGGAGTCGAAAGCCGGGAAAGAAAGATCGTGGCGGTCTTGAAATTCTTCCATGTCCAGGTGAAAAGCTTCGGCAGCTTCTTTGCGTGACCTGCGGTCCCAGCCATTCGTAAGGATGACGCCTCCGATGTCCCAGAAAAACGTTGTGATCTCAGCCAAGGCAGAAGCACCTCCGGTCCTGGATTTGATGTCCGGCCGTACTATTAGACTCACAAGAATGTAAAGAAATGCGAACTCTACGGTGTAAGGATACGCCTCTCTCCGAGCAATTCGTCGAGTGAGGATTCCAACTGCGGCAGGCCCTTTTCCGCCCCGCGCGCCGGATGCAATCGTATTACGAGTCTTCTCCAGCGGCCAAGAGATTCGAAGTCACCCAGGCCAGGATTTGCATGGACCGACGCGGAATGACGGCCCCCGGCTAGGAATTTCCTCAAAGTTGCAGTAATGTGGAAACGAACGACGCGCGTGAGGTGAACAGCATGGCGAATGAATCTTGTGATCCAACACCGGCAGCCAGCGAACCGGTAAAACCCGGCACGCGCATGGTGCACTGCGTCAAATTTGGCAAAGAGTTGCCTGGTCTGGATCGCATCCCGTGGCGAGGAGAGATTGGCAAGCGCGTGTACGAAAGTGTTTCGAAAGACGCGTGGAAGCTTTGGCTGGAACACTCCAAGATGGTGATGAACGAGTATCGCCTGAATCCGCTGGATCCCAACTCGCAGAAAATCATGGAAGAGCAGATGGAGCAGTTTTTCTTCGGCGAAGGAGCAAAGTTGCCGGAGGGATACGTCGCGCCAAAGGCGAAAGGCTAATTCAAATCGTTAGGCATGTGGCGCGTGGCTGGGTGCTCCACGGGCAGCCTCGGAGTAATCGTGAAGGTTAGTTTTTGGTGGGCCTCGCGGAGCGACTGTTCTACTATCTCTGGAGTATCTCCCCTGGCAAAAAGAAACCCCAGATAACTTGCCCCATCCGGCCAGGCAGCAATCGGATCGTACAGCCGCGCAGTGATCGAAAGATCGGTGATGCCGTGAGTCGCGCGGGCGGCTTCTTCTCCAGCAACACCTTCCAGAATTCCACTCTTTGGAACGGGAATCATCATGACGCCAGAGGCGTTTTGTTCGCGCGGCGAATCCCATCCGGGGAGCTCAAGAGCATGGCGCAGAAGCAGCTCCTCGAGTCCGATCGGCTCGCTTTCACCGGCAAACACAAATCGCAGCGCGCGGGCGCATAGGCCACCAATCGGCCGGGGCGCTACTTCGAGTGGCCATACTCCATCGTAGTTGATTCGAAACTCCGCGTGGACAGGCCCATGCGAGAGTCCCAAGGCCCGCACTGCATCTAGGGCGCATTTCTCGATGGCGCGCTGCTGGGATTCTGGAAGCCGTGATGGCGTAACGTAAATAGTCTCCTCGGAGTAGGGGCCTTCGAGCGGATCGGGCTTATCGAAAATCGCCAGCACACGCAAAGCGCCATCGGTGAGAAGGCCTTCGAGCGCGACTTCCCTGCCCGGGATGTAACCTTCCACCAACATTTGGTCGAGATTCGCTTCACGAGTGGCAAGAACGTCAGGGGATCTGAGCAAGCGTCGGACGCGCGCCGCCGCGGCGAGAAACTCCTCACGATTATTTACACGCACGACACCCTGGCTCGCCGAAAGCGAAAGCGGTTTCAACACGCAGGGGTAGGTGATACCGAGGAGCACAGGCTCGGGTGCGGGATCGATGGGCAGATTTCGAAACCACGGAACGCGCAGCCCGGCGTCTTGAAAAACTTCCCGCATGCGCAGCTTGCTCCGGCAGGCCTCCACTGCAGCAGGATGGTTGTAGCGGACTCCCAGTCCACGCGCGGCATAAGCGGCTGCGGCTGCCGGGCGGTCACCGAGAGCAAGAATTCCACTGACATCCTGGTTGCGAAGTGCTTCCATCACCGTGTAGGCGGCCACTTCCGGGTTCTCAAAATGCACGGCGATGGCGTGGTCGCCCCAAGGATCTTCCAGTTGATGGCATCGATCAGTGACATAAACAAGCTGCACGCCGAGCTTGCGCGCGGCATCCTCAAAACTACGCGTTTGGTAACCGAGCTTCGAAGTAAAAAGCAACAGGCGTTTAGACTGATTCGTCATTGAGAATATACATTACTCGTGAGGCGCGGCCCGTCCGCCTGCGGCGGGCGGGACCTACAAACTCAAGAAGAAACGCATTTGTTTGCTGTTCAAACAAAGCTATCAGCGCTTGCAACGGCATTTTTCACCAGGGGCTTCGGTGCGCCGATGGAAACCAACTGATCGCGCGTTGGCTCGGCACAGCAGTACCAGGGCTCGCTGAGAAACGGAACGCCCGCCTGGGATCGTGCCGAAATATCGATTCGTGGAGCGGAGAGTCCGGCCGCGGCGTGAGCCGTCTTCCAGATGCGTTCGAACGTAGCAGGCCGCGATTCTTTTTGCAGTTCGGCAGCAGCAGCGATCTCCTGCACCGTTTCGCTGACAGCGTCCAGGCGGGGATCGGCGTTTTTCCAGGGATAAGCCAATGACTGAGGATCGAACGGCCCGACGATCCGGCGGACGTCGTCCAGTTCCAGCATTCGCGAACCTTCTGGAATGAGCAAACGGATACCGAGCTGAATGGGCGCGACATTTTCAATCACGCCTTGTTGTTCGATCACTTGCAGCAAATCCAGGTAGCTATCCACGGTGGTCCAAGGCGTGAACGGCACAAATGTCGGATGCAGGGTCAGGCCAAGCTCGCGGAACGTTTTGACAACACACAGAAAATCCTCGCGCGTGTGTCCCTTCTCGAGGAAGCCCAGCACGGCATCATCCACGGATTCGACCGCGCTGATCACAAATCGACAGCCGGTATCGCGAAGGGCGGGCAAGTGCCGCTCATATTTGAGCAAGTGTTCAATCTTGATAGTCACGTCATAAGTTATGTCCGGAAATTCGCGGTGAAACTCTTCCACGAGTTCCAAGGCGTGACGAATGCCGTTGAAAAAAATCCGGATCGCCGAAGGTAATGTGTTGCGCGCCGGCGGCCACCTGACGCCGAACGTCTTCAAGCACGACGTCGCGCCCGACGATTCGAAAAACTCCTTTGTAGACAGGCACGATGGGGCAATGCCGGCAAAGGTGTTTGCAGCCACGGCTTGCCTCTGTCGAACCAACGATGCGGTAGCCATCTCCAGGCAAAACGAGGTGAGCATACTTCTCCATCGCAGGCATTCCCGAGCGATCAGGCACTTCAAATTGCAATCGGACCATGGAGATTATGGAATCCTGCGGCTGTTCGGATGCCTGCCCTCCGCCCGTCGCCAGGCGTTCCGCCAGATGCACGAGCCCTTCTTCGAATTCGCCGCCAAGAATGGTGGATACGCCCAGCGCACGAAGGTAATCAACATTCATGGGAGCGTACAGGCCGTAACAACAAAGATGCGCGTTGGGGTTCTGTTTTCGCAGCTGGGGGATAAGTTGCGCCGCCAGCCGGGTGGCGGTGTGCATGGGCAAATAGATCGCAATGAGGGCGGCATCAATGATCGCGGCCTCGTCCAATGATTGGCGAGCGAGGTCCAGCACAACAACACGGTGCCCGCGCTTACGCAACCATGCCGCAGGCGAGGCCAGTCCGAAGGGCTGCCTCCCCAACTCATAAGTCGAAATGAGAACAATGTTCACGGCCATACCAGTATAGCTGCGCGGCGCGCGGATTCAATTTCGGCTATCATAGAGGGCTGCGCATCACAGCGAAAGGACTGTCAGGATGGCCATCAACGCGGGCAATTCTTTCCGCACACGCGACAAACTAAACGTTGGCGCTCAGACGTTCGACATTCACCGCTTGGAGTTTCTGGAAAAGCAGGGCGTCACCGAACTCGCAAAGCTCCCTTTTTCTCTGCGTATCCTTCTCGAAAACCTGGTGCGCTGCGAAGATGGCCGCACCGTCCATGCAGAAGACATTCGCGCGCTGGGGAAATGGCGGCCTGGCGCTCCGGAAAAAGAGATTGCTTTCATGCCTGCGCGCGTACTGCTTCAGGACTTCACCGGCGTGCCAGCAGTCGTCGATCTGGCCACCATGCGTGAAGCGGTGCAACGCATGGGGGGCAGTCCGAAGCGAATCAATCCGCTCTTCCCTGCTGAGCTGGTCATCGACCATTCCGTGCAAGTGGACAGCTTTGGCAACAGCAAAGCCTTCGGCCTGAATGCGGAGCTGGAGTTTCAGCGGAACGTCGAGCGCTACGCGTTCCTGCGCTGGGGGCAGACGGCGTTTCAGAATTTCAAAGTTGTGCCGCCGGATACCGGTATTTGCCACCAAGTGAACCTGGAATACCTCGCGCGGGTGGTCTGCGCGATGCCCTACGGCAACAGGTTCGAAGCCTATCCGGATTCGGTCGTGGGCACGGATTCGCACACAACCATGGTCAATGCTTTGGGAGTGTTCGGTTGGGGCGTCGGCGGGATCGAAGCGGAGGCAGCCATGCTCGGCCAGCCCTCCTCGATGCTCATTCCGGAAGTTGTGGGCTTCCGTTTGCACGGCCGATTGAGCGAAGGCGCGACGGCCACAGACCTGGTTTTGACGGTTACCGAAATGTTGCGCAAGAAAGGCGTCGTCGGAAAATTCGTGGAGTTCTACGGTTCGGGCCTTTCCACCCTGAGCGTTCCCGACCGCGCCACCATTGCCAACATGTCTCCCGAATACGGCGCGACGATGGGATTTTTCCCGGTTGACGCGGAGACGCTCGCTTATTTGCAATTCACCGCGCGTTCGGCGGAACAGGTCGCGCTGGTCGAAGCCTATTGCAAAGAGCAGATGCTCTTTCGCACGGATGGGACGCCCGCGCCGCTCTTCAACGACACGCTGGAACTGGATCTTGGAACGGTTGAGCCCACCGTCGCCGGCCCCAAGCGTCCGCAGGATCGTGTAGCGCTGAGGCAGGCCAAGTCTTCGTTCACGAAAGTCGTCGAAGGAACTCCGGCGAAGCACGTTGCCGTGCGGATTAACGGAGATTCATTTGACCTCTCGAGCGGCGCAGTGGTCATTGCCGCCATCACCAGTTGTACCAACACTTCGAACCCCTCGCTGATGCTGGGCGCGGGCCTGCTAGCAAAGAAGGCCGTCGAGCGCGGCTTGCAGGTCAAGCCCTGGGTCAAGACCAGCCTTGCGCCCGGTTCGAAAGTTGTGACCGATTACCTGCTCGCCGCGGGGTTGACGCCTTTTCTCGAGAAACTGAATTTTCACCTGGTCGGCTATGGATGCACCACGTGCATCGGCAACAGCGGTCCGCTGCCGGAGGCCATCGGAGCGGCCATCAAGGATAACAATCTGATCGCTGTTGCCGTGCTCAGCGGCAATCGCAATTTTGAGGGACGCATTCATCCCCTGGTTCGCGCGAATTATCTAGCCTCGCCACCGCTGGTCGTGGCTTACGCCCTTGCTGGCCGCATGGACATGGACCTGACCACGGAATCGCTTGGCAATGACACCGCCGGCAAACCGGTTTATCTGAAAGACATCTGGCCGACGCCGCAGGAGATCGAATCCACGGTGCGTTCCGCTGTTTCGAGTGCGCAATACAGCAAGAAGTACAGCGAAGTATTTGAGGGCGACGCGCATTGGAAGTCCATGCCGATTCCGAAGGGCGATCTTTACAAGTGGGACCCGAAATCGACGTACATCAAACTGCCGCCGTTTTTCGAGAATATGCCGAAGGTGCCTCCGGCGCTCGCGGACATTCACGGCGCGAAGGTTCTGGCGATTCTTGGCGACAGCGTCACCACCGATCACATTTCGCCGGCTGGATCGATCCCCGTTGATTCGCCGGCGGGGAAATACCTGATCGCCAATGGCGTGAAGCCGCATGAATTCAATTCTTATGGAGCGCGCCGTGGAAACCACGAAGTGATGATGCGCGGCACGTTTGGGAATATTCGCCTCCGCAACCAGCTTGCCCCCGGCACGGAAGGCGGCTGGACGCTTTTTCTTCCCGATGGGGAGAAGATGTCGATCTACGACGCCGCGGTGAAGTATCGCGAAGCAGGCGTGCCGCTGGTGGTTATCGCTGGAAAAGAATATGGCTCTGGATCTTCGCGTGATTGGGCGGCTAAAGGCACTCGGCTTCTGGGGGTGCGCGCCGTGGTTGCAGAGAGCTACGAGCGCATTCACCGCAGCAACCTCGTGGGCATGGGCGTGCTCCCGCTGGAATTCAAGGCAGGAGAAAACCGCGAATCGCTTGGGCTGACGGGACACGAAGTATTCGAAATCGAAGGCGTCGCGGCGCTTGAACCTAAGAAGGCCATCACGGTGCGTGCTAAATCGGCCGATGGACGGGTGAAGACCTTTTCAGTGATCGCGCGCGCCGATACTCCAGAAGAAGTTTCCTACTACCGTCACGGCGGGATCCTGCAATACGTTTTGCGGCAAATGCTCTAGCACCCACCAATATTCCTGGCCCACAAGCCCCGGATGTCCTCGTCCGGGGATTTTTTTTGCTTAGTTTTTATATTTCGCAAAATTGAAGTCAGCGCTTTCGCGGAGTATGATGCGCAGGCGCAACCTGCTTAACACGGCATATTTCTGGCTTGTAGTTCGTCCGCGCGAAAGGACTTCTGTGCTCAAGCAAGTGGCCTCACTTCTTTTCTTCATGATTGTTTTCGCAACGGTTGCCCAGGCACAGCAAACACCACCTTCTTCGCAAGTCACCTTAATTCGCTCTGGAAAACTCGTGGACGTGGACGCCGGTCGAGTGCTTGCGAATCAGATGATTCTGGTAAAAGGCGGAAAGATCGAGGCCATCGGCGAACACCTGGCGGTTCCGGCTGGTGCCACACTGATTGATCTCTCCAAAATGACCATATTGCCGGGGCTGATCGATTGCCACACACACCTGGCAGATACGGGAGACGGTGAGCCTCTTCATGTCTTGCAAAGGACCTCCGCCGAAACGGCCTACGCGGCCATCCCAAACGCTCGCTTGACACTTCTTGCCGGCTTCACGACCGTACGCGACGTCGGTGTCTATCGCGCTTTCAACGATGTGGCCATGCGTGACGCCATCGCCCGCGGTTACATCATCGGTCCACGCATGTTTGTCGCTGGCGCGTACATCACCATCAGCGGAGGCGCCGGCGCGATGACCGGGCTGGCGTGGGACATTCCGCTCCCTTTGGATCTTCGCTATGGTGAAGCCAACAGCCCCTGGGAAGTCCGGCAGAAAATCCGCGAGCTCGCGCACCGCGGCGCGGACCACATCAAAGTTCTTTCCACTGGCGCGGTGCTCACGCACGGCAGCAATCCCAAGTCGGTTGAATTCACTCTGGAAGAGCTTCAAGCGGCGGTGGACGAAGCTCGGCACTTCGGACTTCGCGTCGAGGCTCACGCACACGCCGCCGAAGGCATCAAGAACGCCATCCGCGCCGGCGTTGCTTCCATCGAACACGCCACTTTAATTGACGATGAAGGGATCGCCCTCGCGAAAGAACACGGCACTTATCTGGACATGGATATCTACGATGAGGAGTGTATTCAGGACGCTGGCAAGGCCAACAAAACGCCCGCGGATTTTCTGGAACACGACCGCGACCTGGGCGAGATTCAGCGGCGCAATTTCACCAAAGCTCTGCGCGCTGGAGTAAAGATGTCATTCGGTACGGACGCGGGCGTCTGTCCGCATGGCATCAACGCGCACCAGTTCGCCTTTATGGTGAAGTATGGCATGACCCCCATGCAGGCCATCCAATCCGCGACGACAAACGCGGCTGATCTCCTTGGAAAGTCGGACCTCCTCGGCTCCCTCCAGCCCGGGAAGTACGCAGACATCGTCGCGGTC
>WNFJ01236123.1_pt1 | contig 10438 bp, 6 predicted proteins | sample 5400461 | NCBI WGS metagenome assembly WNFJ01 (sample SAMN13153349, study PRJNA577476) | soil metagenome | isolation source: 115 cm saprolite on Douglas fir-dominated hillslope | place: USA:California | collected 2013-09-17
GCAACGAGCTAATTGCCCCGTTCGTCAGGATGCCCCGTCGCGCTATCGTCTTCGCCGTGTCGTCAGCCGCAGCGTCCTACCGCGCGAGCGGTTTCGTCCCATGGCACAAAACGGACATGCCGACCGTATTCCGCGATGTCCGGTTTCAGGGGCAAAGCGGAAAACATTTGCTCGCGTTGAGCTTTTCCGGTTTTGGACGGCGGTCTCAACCGGTCGACGCAACACTTTGTCTTAAAGGAGAGATGGAGTGTGCTTTGCGCTTCACCCATCCCATCTGTTACCTCTTGTTAGTCTCCGAGTTCGCCCAACTAAGCCAAAACCTGATAAAAAGGAAAAAAATGGGGACGCATCATGAGACTACAATCAGCAATAATCTCATCAATGTTCCTTATCTCATGGAGCTATCCTGCATCTGCCGAGCAAATTAAGGTCACCGCCGGACAACCGTTATGCATTGATCAGGATAGTCTAATGGCCATTGTGATGGCTGGCATCTTGAAGAATCAAGAAGCCGCAAAATCTGTGACTGGATGTGAGGGAATCGCCGCTGGATCGAAAGCCGAAGTGATCGAGCGCTACCCAAGCGGCACTGATTTCATGCGTGTTGTCAAAGTGAAGGTGACATCTCCGAATAAACCCGGACCAGTCACAGGGTTTACAATTGAAATTGACAAATGATTAGGATTTGGCGCGGCCTGAGCGTGATGATTTTGATTTAAGGACTCACTACCCGTTTCGCTTTAGCCTTGCCAAGCTTCATGAGTATCAAAATAATGCTGGTTAGAACCGCCCCAACCCGGTCTTGCCCGCCACACGGATGCACTTTCCAGCCGATTAAGTTCTTGCGGTATTATGGCGCAAACGCCACCGGGGTCCGAACGTGACCCCGGATCGGCTCAAATCCAGACATTCTGAATCAGCTGTTCCTAGGGTACCGTACCTCAGGAGGGCAGATTCATGGATTGGAGACGACTTGTTTTCGGGTTGGACTGGACCACCCGAATAGATTTCATCGTGTCTTTTATCTTCGATTGGAGGAAATGGCTTTGGGGCCTTGTGCCCAGTGGAGGGGGTGTGACCTTCCTCTGGGCAGCAATCGACAACCGATCGCCCTTAGACGTCTGGATAGCCGCCATGGTCGTAATGGCGGCATTGGCATTTGTCGTATTTGTCACACTCAAAGTTATCGAGGGGTCGAAGGATAGAGCACCTGTCGCCATAGCAAAACCTGCGGCCTCACCTAGCGGGCAAAATTTAGATAAGTTCGATACGGGTCTTCCTCACCTGATGGTTCATTTCGAACCACGCATTCCTTACGAAACGAGCGTGATTTCTAACGGCCATGTACTGAGCACGGTCAAAATTGGCCTCAAAGCGTCAGGAAGGGCACTTTCCAACTGTAGGGTTTCCGTTGAAAAAATTGCTCCCCAGCCAAAACTTACAGGGGGGCTGCCGATTTTATTAGGAGGCGGCGACTTTATTGTAAGGCCCGATGATCCTGAAACGCTTATCGACATAGCTTCCCAGTGGGATCATACGAACCAGTTCCGGTTTGCCGCGCCACTTGCGCCGGTCTACGGAGGGGCGCTGAATTACCTAGATGACAACATAGCCCGCGTTGTCGAAATTAAGATCGCCGTGGGCGACGAATTTCAGAAAACCGCCACGTTTAAAATATGGACCGATGCCGCTAAAAAACTGCATCTGCAGCGGATGTAGGCTTTAGATTTCCTCCAGAACTACCCCTTCCAATTCCATCGCGGCAAGGCAGGCTAGGGCGTGGACTCATTAGCGCGTAGCCAAATTCGGATTGATGCGAGCTTGATGAACGCCAGATAGTTGGCTGCGAGTTTGTCGTACCGGGTCGCGACACGCCGACATTGCTTGATCTTGTTGAAGAACCGTTCGATCAAGTTCCGCGCACGATACAAATACGGGCTGAAGCAGATGGGGTCTTTGCGATTTCGTTTCGGCGGAATGTTCGCCCATGCTCCTGGCAGGCGCGCAAACTCCCTGATCCAGTCCGCGTCGTATCCACGATCCGCGAGTAACATCGTTTGTGGAAGCAGGGCGCTGAGGAGGACCGAACAAAGCCGATTGTCATGCGCTTCACCCGGCGTGAGAGCGAGATGGACCGGCAGGCCATTAGTGTCCACCACCGCGTGAATCTTGCTCGTCAGGCCCCCTCGCGAGCGACCCATATCTTGGTGATTGTTCTTCGCAATACAGGCTCCGTGCTGGTGCACGCGCACGACGGAGGGATCGATCATCTGCACTGCCGCGTCATGACCGGCGACCAACGCATCCATGATCTGGTCCCACACGCCAGCCCGCCGCCAACGAACGAAGCGATTGTAGCAAGTGGTGCGGGGACCATAGGTCTCTGGCAGGTCGCGCCATGGCGCACCTGAACGGAGGACCCAAAAGATGCCATTGAGCACGCGACGGTCATTTACACGCCGAACGCCACGCGGCTTGTTCGGCAGCATCGGTTTGATGGCGGTCCATTCATAATCGCTGAGTTCGTAGCGCATGATTCGAGGCTCCAGTTTCGGAGCTTGAATCATGTCCGCGACGATACCACCAAGCCGCATTGGCCCTTCGAGGTGCCGCTAATGCTCTGAATCTACTTCCGCTTTCGGCGGCATTGCGGACATGGCCGGACTTGCAACTGGTTCGACCCGGTCGCGAATGACCCGGAACGGACCTCAGCGTCAGCGGACGTCATGCGGTGTAAGGTCCGCGTAAGCTTGCCATAAACGCAGTGAAGTGCACGATCTTTTCGAGCGAGAGGTTCGTGAACTCGCCGCATCCTCGTTGACGCCGAGCGGTGACATGCACGTCGGCAAGCACGGGTCTTGGGCGGACTTTCGCGACTGCGAAGGCGATCCTCGAAAAACAAGTGGGCGCGATGACTAAAGCCGTTTAGACTTCGGTGGTTCCGTGCACTTTGAAGGTGCTGGCATGGTTACGCCCGAAGAGCGATCGAATGCGTCAATTTGCGCCGATGTCCCCGCGTCGGCGCTGCTGCTCTCCGTCGTGGCGCGAGATTTGACGCGGCGAGACGCGCAAATCACTTCAACCGGAACCAAAATCTGCCTTGAAGCAAACTCGTATTGCAGGAATCCCGACTGGTGGAAGTCCAGATCGGAGCATGAACCAAATGGGTGACCGTCTTGTCTACGAGAGCAAGAAATCCAAGATCTTCCGCAGGCAGGAAGACGGATCCGGCGCGGTCACTGCGGTCAAGGTGCTCAACTACGAGTTTCCGACGCCGGCCGACATCGCGCAGTTTCACAACGAGTTCGACATCATCAGCGGCCTGAAAGTTCCCGGAATTCGCGGCGCGCTGCGAAAGACGCGAGAGAACAGCCGCCACGTCATCGAAATGGAATGGGTGGACGGCGAGAACCTCAAGACCGCCTTCCGTCAAAAATCCTCCGACATCATCGACGTCCTGCATATCGCCATCGCGACAGCGCGCGCGCTGGCGGAGATTCATCACCACCATGTCATCCACAAGGACATCAGCCCCTTCAACATCCTCGTCGATCTGCAGGAGCGCCGGGTCCGGCTCATCGACTTCGGCGTTGCGACAGTTCTCGACCTCAAGCAGCCCTATGTGAGCAATCCCGAGCTGATCGAAGGCACGCTTGCCTACTGCTCGCCGGAGCAGACCGGGCGCATGAATTGCCCCGTGGACTTCCGCGCCGATCTCTATTCCATGGGCGCCACGTTCTACGAGGTCCTGGCCGGGACGATTCCTTTTCAGGCCGGCGACGCCATGGGCATGGTGCACGCGCACCTAGCCCAGATCCCCGCGCCATTGAGGCAGCTCAACCCCAGAGTACCCGCGGCACTCTCGGCCATTGTCGACAAGCTTCTGGCGAAGGGCCCCGACGATCGATACCAGTCCGCCGACGGCCTGCGACACGACCTCGAGCGTTGTCTCCAGGACCTCCAGAAATACGGCGCGAACGCTCCCCTGTTCCCCCTCGGCGAAAAAGATCACTCGATGATCTTCCGCCTCCCGTACCGCATGTATGGACGCGAGCCGGAGGTGGCCACGCTTCTTGGCGCATTTGACCGCTGTGCGGATGGCGCGTGCCTGCTCGTCCTCGTCGGTGGCTACTCTGGCACGGGCAAGACGTCGCTCGTCCACGAGGTGCACAAGCCGATTACCGCGCGGCGCGGATATTTCAGCAGCGGCAAGTTCGACCAGTTTCATCGGGCCACGCCCTACGTCGCATTCGTCGAGGCCTTCAAGGACCTGGTCGACGCCCTGCTGACCGAGCGCGAGGAGCGTCTCAGCGCGCTGCGGGAGCAGATCCGCGCCGCGCTGGGCGCCGAGGGCCGCGTCATCACCAACGTGCTGCCGAACCTCGAGCTCATCATCGGCCCGCAGCCGGCGATCCCCGACGTCGGCGGCGCCGAGGCTCTGAACCGGTTCAACTACCTGTTCCGCAAATTCGTTCGGGCGCTCTGCACCGAGGCGCATCCGGTCGTCATGTTCATCGACGACATGCAGTGGGCGGACTCCGCCTCGCTCAACCTTCTGCACGTGCTGATGACCGACCCCGACTGCGGCCATTTCATGCTGGTGTGCGCCTATCGTGAAAACGAAGTCAGCGCGGCGCATCCATTCATGCAGAGTGTCCATGACATCCGCGAGTCCGGCTTGACGCCGGAGATCATCCGGATCGGCAATCTCACGGAAGACGACCTGGGCGCCATGCTCGCCGACGCGCTCGGCTCGACGCGGGAGGCGGTCGCGCCTCTCGCCGCTCTCGCGCATGACAAGACGCAGGGAAACGCCTTCTTTGCGACCGAGTTCCTCAAGTCGCTCGCGGCGGAGCGCCTTCTCGCCTTCGATCCCGCGACCACGCGCTGGCGGTGGGACGCCACCCTCATCGCGCAGAAGAATATCGCCGAGAACGTCGTCGACCTGATGGCGTACAAGGTGCGCCGGCTCGATCCCGCCGTGCAGGAGACGTTGCGGCTCGCCTCATGCATCGGCAGCCGGTTTGATCTCGAAACGCTTTGTGTCGTGCAGCGCCGCGACCCCGCGGATGAAGCGGTCCGCTTGAAAGTCGCCCTCGGCGCGGGGCTTCTCTGCCAGCTCGAGGGTGCGAACTACAAATTCAGTCACGATCGCGTGCAGCAGGCCGTTTATTCGCTGATCCCCGAGAACGATCGGGCGAGCGTTCATCTGGAGATCGGCCGTCTGCTGCTTGCGAGCGCGCCCGAAGATCAGCGGGAAGAGCGCATTTTCGATATCACGAATCAGCTCAACAGCGGCCGCTCCGTCATCACGGACCGCGAAGCCCAGATCGAGCTGGCGAAGCTCAATCTTCAGGCAGGCAATCGCGCCAAGCTCAACTCCGCCTTTCCGACTGCGCTCGATTATTTCGAGACCGGCATTTCCCTCGTCGAACTTGGCGTCGAACCGTGGAAAGAAGCCCCGACGCTCATGCGCGAGCTTTTCGTAGAGTCGGCGGAGGCCGCCTATCTCAGCGGCGAATTCGAACGTTCGGACGCGCGCGTTTGCACGTTGCTCACAGAGCTCGACGACATCCTAGACAAGGTCAAGCCCTACGAGGTGCGGGTCTTAGCCTATCAGGCGGATAACCGCTTTCACGAGTCGATCGAAGCCGGACTCGAAGCCCTCGCGCAACTCGGCGAGCGCTTCCCTCCGCGTCCCAATTCTCTGCACGCCCTCGCCGATCTCACTGCGACGCAGATCGCGCTCAGCCGCTACTCCCCCACGGATCTGATGTCTTTGCCGCCGATGGTTGATCCGCGGAAAATCGCCGCGATGCGCATCATCGCGCACATCACGTCCCCGGTTTACTGGGGCAGGCCGAACCTGCTGCCGCTGATCGTGTTCCGCATGGTTCGGCTCTCCCTGCGTTACGGAAACAATGCGCTCTCCTGTTTCGCCTATGGCTCCTACGGGGTCATCACGTGCGGCGTTCTCGGATCCATGCGCAGAGGGGCGAGGTATGGCCGTCTTGCGCTCGATTTGCTCGAGAAGCTGAATGCGAAGGAGTGGAAGGCCCAGATCCGCATCCCGCCTTACTGCCTCACCTTTCACTGGACCGAGCATGTGCGGAACAGTCTGCGTCCGTTGCAGGAATCCTTTCAGATCGGGCTCGAGACCGGCCAGATCGATTCCGCCTGCATCAGCACGAACGTTTACTGCATCCACTCCTTCCTGTGCGGCAGACCGCTGGGACGCGTGGAGGAGGAAGCCCGCGCCTACAGCGCCCTGTACCGGCAGTACAAGCAGGAGACGAACTACAACTACAACGAAGTCTACCGGCAGAGCATGCTGAATTTCATGGGCCGCAGCGAGGACCCTGTCCGACTCGTGGGCGACACTTTCGACGAAGATCGCATGATCGCGCAAAATCGCGAGCGCGGCGACAAGACTGGCGCCTTTTTCATCCACTTCTTAAAATTGTTGCTCAGCTACCATTTCCGCCGCTTCGCCGAAGCGCGCGAGCACGCCCGCTCCGCCCGCAAGCTGCTGGACGCCGTTCTCGGCAAGTTCGAGATCCCGAACCTCAGTTTCTATGGCGCGCTCACCACGATTGCGCTCGCGGAACAAGCTCCCTGGGCCAAGCGGCGGCGCCTGCTGCTCAATGCGCGCCTCGACATGATGCGGCTGAGATACTGGGCGCGCTTCGCCCCGGAAAATTACCGTCACAAGTACGACCTGTGCGCCGCCGAATACGCCCGCGTGGTCGGAAACGAGAATGCGGCGCGGCTCGCCTACGACCGCGCCATCACCGGCGCCTCGCAGAATGAGTTCCTTCACGAGCAGGCGCTTGCTTTCGAGCTGGCGGGACGCTTCTACGCCGCAACGAACCGTCCGGTGCTGGCGGAGTTTCATCTCAAAGCAGCCTACAACGCCTATCGCGAGTGGGGCGCCGCCGCCAAGCACCGCGATCTCGTGGATCACTTCCCCAAATACCTCACACAAAAAGCCCAAAGCCTTTCGACGCTCGCCGGAGGGGAAGGCGGAATCGATTTGAGCACCTCCATGCTGAACGGGGCCGTGCTCGACATCAGCACCGTGCTCAAGGCCGCGACCATCATTTCGCGCGAGGTCGTGCCTTCCAACCTGCTTTCCGTGCTGATGAAGATTGTGATTGAGAACGCGGGCGCGCAACGCGGCTTCATTCTACTCGATGCGGCGGACGGGCTCGCTATCCAGGCGCGTGGCGAGGACGCCGGCGCAACGATCGAAGTGCTGCAAAACCTTCTTGCTGAGACGAGCGAGGATCTTTCCGTCCCGCTCGCCCAGTTCGTCCACCGGACACGGGAGCCATTGGTCATCGCCGACGCCTTATCGGACGAACGCTGTCGCTCCCAGCCCTATATCGTGAAAAGGCGGCCTGTCTCCATCCTCTGCGTTCCCGTCCTGAACCGCGGACGCAGCGTCGGCGTGCTTTATCTGGAAAACAACCTCGCTCCCGGGGCGTTCACGCGGGAGCGGGTCGACCTGCTCACGCTGCTTTCGGGACAGATCGCCGTCTCCATCGACAACGCCATGCTCTACGAGAAGCTCGAGCAGAAGGTTGCCGAGCGCACAGCCGAACTGGACCAGGAAAAACGCCGCAGCGACGATCTGCTGCACAACATCCTCCCTGCCGAGACCGTCGACGAATTGAGGCGCAACGGCCGCGCGGAGGCGCGGCACTACGACCGCGTCACGGTTCTCTTCACCGACTTCGAAGGCTTCACCCACCTCGCCGAGACCCTCTCGCCGACCGATCTCGTGCGCGAGCTCGACGAGTGCTTCAACGCCTTCGACGCCATCGTCGCCAAGCACGGCGTGGAGAAGATCAAGACCATCGGGGACGCCTACATGGCCGTCGGCGGCCTGCCGGTGCCGAACTCGACGCATCCCGACGATGTGGTGCAGGCAGCGCTCGAGATGCGCGCCTTCATCGCGGAACGTTGGAGGAGCGTCGGCCCCTACCTTGGCATGCGCATCGGCGTGCATACCGGCCCCGTCACCGCGGGCATCGTCGGGAAGAGGAAATTCCAATACGACGTCTGGGGAGACACGGTGAACATAGCCGCACGCATGGAGTCATCCGGCGCGGTCGGCCAGGTAAACATCTCCCAGGCCACGCACGACTTCCTCGGCGCGCGCTTCGAATTCGTTCCGCGCGGCGAACTCGAGGCGAAGGGAAAGGGGAAGCTCGCCATGTTCTTCGTCGATCATCTGAATCCTTCGCAGCCGAGCACCGCGGGGCGGAACGAAGACCGACGAATCGAGCAACATTCGCGACCTTGAGGGCAGTACGCAGATGACCGTCCAGACCGCCACGCAGCCCGATCCCACTCGCAAAATCATAGAAGAATGCAAGAGGGAGACCCAGATTCGATACAAGTCGAAGGGGAACACGTTCTTCCGCGCGCGGATGCGCGGCGTCAACTCCATCCAGGTCGGCAAGTCGAAGATCATCGACAGTCCGCTGACGATCACGCTCGAGTGGATCTTTCAAAAGTACCGGCGCCTGCGCAAGGCGCGGCGGCGTTTCGCCGCCGAGTTGTTCCCGCGGCATCCTGAGCTTCCCGTCGGACATCGCGACAGCCGACTTGTCGGGCGCATCGTCTTTGCCGGCGATCGTGGCCAAGGGCCGCCGATTCACAACCTGCATCTCGAGTTCTGGGGCCGCACCTACTGGTTCGCCTGGCGGAAGATCAGCGAGGGCCGTACAGATGCAAAGGGCTACTTCGCATTGCCCTTTCCTCTTCGCGCCGCCCGAAACCTCTCCATGCGATCCCTGAGCCTCGAAATCCAGAAGACCACGAGAGTGTACTTCAAGGACGACGCTCCGCATTTTCATTTCGACCTCTTCAAGGCCATTCCTGTCGCCAAGAGCGACCTCATCGGCCTGGACTACAACCTGCGCACGATCCCGCTCGATTACTGGCTCTACGATCCGAGCGCGGTGACGCCCCGCGCCGTCGTCGACGATTCCGGCTCGCCCGAGACCTATTCCCAAGGCCGGGAGGATGCACTCATCGAACAGGTCATCCCCCTCGAGATCACCAAGATCAAGCACCTCACACAGATCGAACTCGCCCCCGACACGCTGACCATCGAAGATATCGAGAACGACTATCCCTTGAACCTGACGCGCTGCATCGAGAAGCGCCTCCCCGACTACGCCCGGGGCTACACGCGAGGCGACGACTGGTTCGGTGAGCGGATGATGAACGGCATGAACCGCGGCTCTTTCGTCCCGGACGCCGCGCGGCCTGGCCACTACTGGATCCGTTACTTCGGCGTCTGCCGGTACGACGTCAATGATCTCTATGCGCTGCCGGATGTCGCCATCCTCTTCAAACTTAAAGACGACGGACTGCCCATTCCGCTCGAGATCCGACTCACCGGGCAGCTGAGCCGCAGCGACCATGATCCTTTCCACACCCGGGTGTTCAGCCCTGCAGACGGAGACGCCTGGCTCCAGGCGAAACGTGTTGCACGCGTTACGGGAGCCTTCTGCACCGAGGTCGAGGAACACTTTGCCGGCACGCACCTAAACACCGAACAGTACGCCGTCGCCGCCTACAGAAATTTGCGCCTCAATCCGGTCGCCGGGCTGCTGCTGCCTCACCTCAAGGAAGTCTCTCTGATCAACCACACCGCGGACAAAGAGCTTATCGGCGGCTACATCCCCACCGCGACCGCGCTCACCCGCGCCGGCCTTCAGCAGCGCACCCGCGACATCCTCAGCCTCCAGGACTGGCGCGGCTGGCGACCGATGGAAGCCATCAGCCCCGCGCACACCTGCGCGAAGGCCGAAAGTCTCTTCTGGGACGTGCTCGGCGAGTACGTGGACGAGTTCTTCCGCAGGCACGAAGACGGCATCAAGAGGCACTGGGGGGAAATTCAGCGCTTCGCCGACGATCTCGTCACGCACAGCGTCCCGGTCTTTCTCACCGCTCCACGGGACGCGCCCCCGCCCGACCCGCGCTATCAGGAACTCGCCGCGGAACGCCTGAATTACTGCTCCCAGCAGTACGGATTCGATCCGCATCTTCCTCGCGAGACCATCCATGGGGGGGGCTCAAGACCGTGTCGCGGATTACCGCCGCCTGCACATACGGGGCGGCTTCGCCCCTGGACTGGCAAAACCTCAAGGACGCCTGCCGCTACATCATCATGCAGGGCACCTACATGCACACCTGGATCAACGAGCATCAATACGATGACCTCGGCGAGGTGCGTTACAGCTGCGGCGGCCTGCGCTTCGGCGACCGGCCCTCGGGAATCATGGCGCCGGAGAGCGACAACGACATCGCCCCTGATCTCACCCGCAGCACGCAGATGCTCTGGTTCACGAACTTCCTCTCCCGCACCGAGTACGGCTTCATCACGCGTAACGAGGAACGAGACGTCGATCCGCTCCTCATC
>WNFJ01013246.1_pt1 | contig 10437 bp, 8 predicted proteins | sample 5400461 | NCBI WGS metagenome assembly WNFJ01 (sample SAMN13153349, study PRJNA577476) | soil metagenome | isolation source: 115 cm saprolite on Douglas fir-dominated hillslope | place: USA:California | collected 2013-09-17
CAGCTTCGGATGCCCGTGCAAAAGGGGCTCTTCTTTCGACCGGTAAGGTCCAAGGAAGCTTTTATCGTCCGCCGAAATCGCCGCGGTAGCTGAAACCGCAGTGGTTGGGGGGCAGGCCTAAGACCTGTCCACTGTCATCCATCACGAGCCGGTCGCTTTGCGGCCGTATCCGAATGGGATGAAGCGCTATCGAGAGGCAGCAGCCTCGATTCGTATCTTCGCGGTTCCTTCCTTTCGTTACGCTCATCCAGAAATGCCCGATTGAATGAATCTTTTCGAACTAACGCGCGCGCTCGTAGACATTGAGTCGACTACCGACCACGAAAAGAATGTCGGCGACTTTCTGTTTGGGCATTTGTCTGCGCTCACCACGCGTTACGATGGCCGCATCGAACGCATGCCCGCCGAACCGCAGCGCGACAATATTTTCGCTTCCTGGGGCGAACCCGTCGTGATGCTCTCCACGCACATGGACACCGTTCCGCCGTTCTTCGCTTCCCGCGAAGACAACGAGTTCATCTGGGGGCGCGGGTCCTGCGATGCGAAGGGCATCATCGCGGCGATGATCGCCGCCGCAGAAAAACTTCTCGCCATCGGTAAGCGCAATCTCGGGCTGCTCTTCGTGGTTGGCGAAGAACGCAACAGCGCCGGAGCAAGAGCCGCCACGGCCTCGTCGCGTGGCTCGCGATTCCTCATCAATGGCGAACCCACCGAAAATCGGCTCGCTCTCGGTTCGAAAGGTGCGTTGCGGTACCAGATTACTGCTCGTGGGAAACTGGCGCATTCCGCTTATCCCGAACTTGGTCACTCCGCCATTCACACTCTGCTCGATGTTCTGAACGACATTCGCCAGATTTTGCTGCCTGCGGACGCGTTTCTCGGCCGCAGCACTCTGAATGTCGGCACTATCGATGGCGGGCGAGCGCCCAACGTGGTCGCCGATCTCGCCGAGGCGGAAATCATGTTTCGCACCGTCGGCGATCCGGCGAAGATTCGGGAAGCGGTTGCCGCCGCGGCTGCGGGCCGCGCGGAAGCGCTCGAAGTCTTCTACACACCACCATTGCAATTAGCGAAGCTCGATGGTTTGCCCACAACCGTGGTGGCCTTCACGACGGACATCCCAAGTTTCGAAGGGACGTGGGGACAGCCGTTCCTGATTGGTCCGGGCAGCATTCACGTCGCACACACCGCGGAAGAGCACATCCCGAAAAAGGAATTGTTGGAAGCGGTGGACATTTACGCGCGCATGGTTACGCAGCTCCTCGCAACTGGAAGGAGCGGCGCATGAGCCTCGGACTCGCCATCGTCGGGTACGGAAAGATGGGGCGCCTGATCCAGCAGTTCGCGTCCGAATACGGTTTCGAGGTGCGCGCAAAATTCGACTCCGGCAGCAACGGGCATGGCCAAGGGCTCTCTCATCAGACTCTTCGTGGAGTGGATGCGGCCGTGGAATTCACTTCGCCAGGCGCAGCGCCGGAAAATATCCGCCGCCTTGCGGTATTGGGTGTTAACTCTGTTGTTGGCACGACTGGCTGGTTCGATGATCTGCCTTCTGTGCGTGATGCGGTGGCGCAAAGTGGGACAGGACTTGTTTGGGCGCCCAATTTCTCCGTGGGCATGAATCTTTTTCTGCAAGCCGTGGCGTACACCGCGGCGCTGTTTGCGAAGCATGCCGAGTACGAAGCTTGGGGCTGGGAGATTCACCACTCCGCGAAGAAAGACGCGCTTTCGGGCACGCTGAAAAAGCTAGCGGAGGAGATGCGAGCGCGCGGCTACGATCGTCCCGTGAGTTTGGGTTCGAATCGGGCGGGCGCGCATCCGGGCACGCATGAAATCGGTTTTGATTGCGCTGAGGACACCATCACACTGCGCCACACCGCGCGCAACCGCGAAGGTTTTGCGCGCGGAGCGCTCCGAGCGGCGCGCTGGGTCGTGGGGAAAAAAGGCATGTACGAATTTCGCGAGATTCTCAGCGAATTAAGCTGAGGAAAAAAGGAAGGAAGAACACCATGTTTACAGGCACCGGGACAGCACTTGTCACACCGTTTCGACGCGATGGTTCGCTTGACGAACCTGCGCTGCGAGCTCTGATCAAGCGACAGATTGATGCGGGCGTAGACTTTCTCGTTCCGTGCGGAACAACCGGGGAGAGCCCCACGCTGACGCACGAAGAGCATCTTCGTGTCGTCGAGATCGCAGTGGAGCTCGCCAAGGGGAAGGTGGCGGTCCTTGCCGGCGCCGGAGGCTACAACACTTCCGAAGTGATCGCACTCGCGCGTGAGCTTGCAGAACTCGGCGCGGACGGAATCCTCTCGGTCACGCCGTACTACAACAAGCCGACGCAAGAGGGCCTCTTCCAACACTATCGCGCGATCGCGGAAGCTGTTGCACTGCCCATTATTCTTTACAGCGTGCAGGGGCGGACTGGCGTGAACATCGAGCCAGCCACGGTGAAGCGGCTCGCGCAAATTGATAATGTTGTCGGCATCAAGGAAGCCTCGGGAAATGTTTCACAAATGGCTGCGATTCTCAATGCCGTGCCGGACGACTTCCTCGTGCTTTCCGGTGACGATGCGATTACATTGCCACTGATTGCACTTGGTGGCAGCGGCGTCATCTCCGTCGTTTCGAACGAAATCCCATCGGAAATGTCGCAATTGACGCGGTTCGCACTTCAGGGCGACTTTCCCGGTGCACGCGAGATTCATCGCCGCTACCATCCGCTGATGGAGATAAATTTCGTTGAATCCAATCCCATCCCCGTGAAGGCGGCGATGGCGGAAATGGGCTTGCTGGACGCGGTGTGGCGCTTGCCACTCGTGCCGCCGAAAGCGGAGAATCAGGCCCGTATTCGGGTCGTGCTCGAATCGCTCGGACTGGCCGGCAGCCCGGTGGCCGCGCCTTCCGTCGAGAGGATGCATGCTGCCATCGCAGGTTGAGCGGCTGTTTGACGAAGCTCCAGCCCATTACGAAGAAGAACATCTATGGCTCTTCCGCGATTTCAAAGCCGCGTTGAATCGCGGTGAGATTCGCGCCGCGGAGCCAGACGCCTCCACGAAATCCGGCTGGCGCGCAAACGCCTGGGTAAAGAAGGGAATTCTCCTAGGGTTTCGCATGGGCGCCATCGCCGACATGTCGATCGACGCTGCGAAGCAGCCATTCTTCGACAAATCTACTTACCCCGTGCGCACGTTCGCGGCCTCCGACGGCGTGCGCATCGTTCCCGGTGGCTCTAGCATTCGCGACGGCAGCTACATCGGCCGCGGCGTGATTTGCATGCCGCCGATGTTCGTGAATGTAGGCGCTTACGTTGGTGAAGGCACGATGATTGATTCACACGCGCTCATTGGGAGTTGCGCGCAGATCGGCTGCAATTGCCACATTTCAGCGGGAGCACAAATCGGAGGCGTCCTCGAGCCTGTCGGCGCGTTGCCGGTGATTATCGAAGATGAAGTTTTGATTGGCGGAAATTCCGGCGTCTATGAAGGAACGGTCGTGAAGCGCCGGGCGGTTCTTGGCACAGGCACGATACTCAATCGCTCCATCCCGGTTTACGATTTGGTGCGCGACAAGATTTACACCGCCGCTGAGACCGAGCCACTGGTCATTCCCGAAGAAGCCATCGTGATCCCCGGTTCACGAGCCGTCACGCATCCCTCCGGCGCAAAATGGGGACTCTCACTCCAAGCGGCGGTCATCGTCAAGTACCGCGATTCAAAAACTGACGCTCGCGTACAGCTTGAAGATCTGCTCCGCTAAAAACTATTGCGTGAGGACTTTTTCAAAGAACTGCAGCGCCCGCGGATCATTCGATTGGCCAAGCCAGAACATCGCCTGCTTGCGCACTTCGCGATTGTGATTCGTTTGCGCCACTTCGATTAGCTTCGGCACGCCTTCGTCCTTCGGCAATTGGCTGAGCGCAAAAACCGCTTTCTTCTTCACTTCCGTGTCGGGATCGTTGTCGATCGCTCCAGTAATCGTGCCGACGGCTTTTTGTCCGGCTTTTTGCGCCAGCCAGAAGAGCGCTTGTCCGCGCACGTGCGAACTCGTGTCGTCGTGCGCCATGCGAATCATTTCGTCCAGCGCTCCAGCTTGGTGGCTCACGGAAAGCGCAAAAGCTACATGAGCACGCACGTCGGAACTTGGGTCGGTCTTGGCCATGTGCTGCAAGGCATTCAACCCGGCCTTGCCTCTTGCCGCTCCCATCCAGAACGCCGCCTGCCTCCGCAATTCTTCGCGCTGCTCTGGTGCAACAAAGGATTCGAGTGCAGGGTCCGCCGAGGCGTCCGCATGCAACGCAATCGCTGTCAAGGCACCGTTGCCGGTTTTGCGCTCGCCGTGTCCTTCGAAATCCCCGCCGCGCACATAGGTTGCTAGGATCGCCACGCTCTCCGGCGCTTTGACTCCCGTCAGCCAAACGAACGGCAGCCCGCCTGCATCCAGCGTGCAATCTTCCGAGGCCACGCGAATTTTTATGACCTGCTTCGCTTCCAGTCGATACAGGACGATGAGTTGCCGCGAGCCTTCTAGTTTGACGTTTCCGTCCGTGTGCGCTGTGCCGCTTGCTCCACCGTTTTCCTTTTCCAGCCGGCAGGTTCCGCAATTGCCGCCATTCCAGTTGTTGTCGCAGCAGACGCCACGCTCGCCGGCGATCTGGTCGACGTGGTAGCCAACCCACTCCGCTTTTTCCGCCGATCCTGCGATCTCGTGGATAGTCTCATTGAGGCTAGCGCCAACTGCCCGCGTCTCCAGCTTTGCATTTTCAATGCGTGGCGAATCCGCCGCCTGCACAACGTCCGCGCTTGCATGGACCGAGCGGGCGGGGGCACCTCCTTTCGCGAGTTGGATGGCGGCGCTGCCGATTCCAGCCAGGATCATCGCGAGCCCGAGTATTCTCCGCAGTGCCGAAACAATCCGTTCTTCGCGCATCGTTCCCCCTTACTTTTGCAGAAGCTCCATCAGGTAATCGGTGCCTTCCTTGGAATGCATCAGGGACAATTTGGACACTGCCGCCTTCCTGAGTTCCGGATCCTTCTCGCTTCGCGCGATGGCCACCAGCGCTTTGGCGTTTCCTTGCAGGAAATAGGCGTTCAGTACCTCGGCTTTGACGGAGTGGTCCGTTTCCTTGCCATAAATCTCTTGCAGCGCTTTTCCTGAATCGTCCGAATGGATCAGCCCAAGGTTTCGAATTGCGGTGCGCCGCAATTCTGGATCTTTTTCTCCTTGCGCCGCCTTTACGAGTCGTCCGGAATCGCCCGCAAGGAAGAATGCCTGAAGGATTTCCCCTCGAACATCGGAAGACGTTTCTGTCTGGTACAACTGCTCCAATTCACCCGTTCCGTGAACCAGTCCGAGCTGCCGGATCGCTTCGCGACGGAGCGATTCATCCTTCTCGCTCTTCGCCGCGATGAACAGGCGCTCATGATCGCCACCGACCATGTAGCTGCGAAGAATGGCGTGCTTCACAGATGCATCGCTGCTTGATGCATAAACGTCGGCCAGCGTCTTTCGCGCTTCCGCACCGCCGAAGAGTCCCAGGTATTCGACCGCCTTGCGCTGCAACTCCGGATTGCTCTGTCCTCGCGCGATTTTGCCCAGGATTTCGCGCGCTTCCGGCCTGCCGCTCTGCGCGGCCATGAATAGCGCCTGCGACTTCAGCTTAGGAGTTCCGGACCCGTTGAGGATACCTTCCAACATGGAAATGCCCTTTTGCGGATCGCCGTTCATAATTCCACGGAGCGCCAGCATTCTCAATTCGTCGTCACTCTGGTCCGCTGGCTTTACAGATTGGCCGGTGGACTGCCGCACCTCGATTTCCAGCGCACTGGCATCTTTCTGCCAGCGGCTTTGCGGAAAGCGCCGCTTCAGGTCTGCAATCGTCGTCAGCGCCGCGTCCCGCTTGCCCAACCGGTTCTCCGCGTACGCTTTCCAGTAGAGCGCTGCATCCGTTTGCGGGCCGCTCATGTCCGCTAGCTGCTTGAATTTCGCCGCCGCCTGGTCGTAGCGGTCGTCATCGAGCGCTTCGCGGCCGTCGTCGTACAATTCCTGCAACCGGTCGATTTTCTCCTGAGTGCGATCGCGGGCTTCCTGCTCACGATCGCGTCTATCCAGTTCTCTGTCACGGGCCTCTTGTTCGCGGTCGCGCTTTTCCTGTTCCTTGTCTTGGGTGTCCTGTGAGTCCTGAAGAGAATCCGCAGACTGAAGGGGAATTGCCCTGAGCATATGCGCGCGTGATACTGCCGGTGCCAGCAGCAGCGCCACGATTGCAATAGAAGCCGCGCTTGTCTTTCCAACTGAATTGCCCATGGTCATGCTTTGTTCCTCTCTCTTTTCTTGGAATCGTTTTGCGCAGGCGCGGGCGTTGTGGCCTCCTGCCGTTGTTGCAGTTCCTTGTTGACCACACGGACTTTAAACAAAATCCCCCGCGCCTCGATCTTTTTCTGGATCGCAGTGAGTTGCGCTGGGGTGACTTCCTCCGGGCTGTGGGCCACGTCCAGCAGCACGCGCTCCAATTCGTCCAGCACGTAGAGGCGGTTTTCTTCCAGCAAATCTTCCGCGCGACGCTGTTCCGCTGATATATTCACTTGTTTTTGTTTTGGATCGTTCGGCGCCGCGTTCGAAAGCTCGACGAGCATCGTCTCGGAGTGGCCCAGGTGTTCGCCAACAGCAAGCACCAGAACGCGTTCACGAACCTGTTCCTTGTTCGCGATGTTTTCACCTGCGCCTCCCCGCTTTGTGATTCTGCCGGCGACAAACGCTGCGATAATCAGCGCAAGAACAGCGCCTGCCGCCGCGAGACGCCGCGGCTGGAGCCACGCCTGCCACCATCGTCCCGGTTTCTCCGCAAGCCGCGGTGCAATTTCTTTCCACACTCGCCGGCCGTAATCCTCTCCCGGCTTTGGCACGGGCAGCGTATCCAGCGCCGCGAGCACGGCTTCGATTCGTTCCAACTCCCCGCGGCACTCTTCGCACGCCGCCAAATGTTCCGAAATCTCCGCGCGTTGCTCGACGATTTCTTCCCGGTACGCGATCAACTCTTCTTCCGTCACGTGTTTCATGATTCCGTTCCCATCGCTCTTGCCTGCGAGCCTTTCCCGACAAAGGGTTGCAATGTCAGCCTTAGCTTTTGTACTGCGCGAAAAACGGTGTTCTTCGCCGCGTTTGAGCTCAATTTCAGGGCTGCCGCAATCTCTTCGATCCCGCATCCTTCCCAATGCCGCATGACAAAAGCGGTTCTCTCCGCGTGAGAAAGAGCGGCGAGCGCCTGTTCCATCTGCTTTCGCAGCTCGATGCTTTGCGTTAACCGTTCCGGCGTGGGTGCCTCATCCCGGACGCGATTCAATGGGTCGTTTTCCATTCCACCGCTGTCTTCCGCTCTCGGCGTTTCACGGCGCGCTTCTTCTTTCTGCCGCTGCCGCATGCGGTCAATCGCGTAGTTGGCCGCGATGCGATAGACCCACGTCCCGAAATTCGACCGCGCCGCGAATTGCCCCAGTTTTTGATACCCGCGCAAGAAGGCCTCCTGGACTACTTCCTCCGCGTCGTGCCGATTCCCGGTCATGCGGTAAGCCAGCCGGAAAACATTGTGGCTGTGACGTTCAACAAGAACGCGATAGGCATCGCGGTCGCCCGAAAGCGTACGCTCCACGGCGACGGCGTCGTTCTCGGCGATGGCCTGGGCGCTCTCGACGCTCTGCTGCATCCGGTTCATTAGACAGGATTTGAGGCTTGCGGTTAGGTCGGGCTTAGGGCCGTTTCCCATCAACAACATAGCGCTGTTTGGGGTCGCCCTAAGATATTGCTGGAAGGAGGGCTAACCCTGCCCGGTCGTAAACCGGTCACGCCGACGGATGCGTTTCACTCGTAGCGCAACGCTACTATCGGGTCCACCTTCATCGCTCGCCGCGCGGGTACATAACACGCGGCCAGCGCCACGATGGCCAAAATCGTGCCAACTCCGACAAATGTCAGGGGGTCCGTCGGGCTTATGCCAAAGAGCAGATTGGCCATCAGGCGCGTGAGTCCCAGCGCAGCCAGCAGCCCAATGAAGATTCCAATGGCCGTCATCTTCATACTCTCACCCAAAATCTGGCGCAATACATCGGTCTGTTTTGCCCCGAGCGCCATACGGATACCAATTTCGTGTGTGCGCCGCCCGACCAGGTAGGAAATCACGCCATAGATCCCCATGCTGGCGAGTCCCAACGCCAGGCCCGCAAAGACGCAAAGCACGATCATCGAGAACCGGCGCAAAGCCAGCGAGTCTGCAATAATCTCGTCCATTGTTTGCACGCTGACCATAAGGTGCTCGCCGCTGATTTCTTTTAACGACTTACGGATGGTCCCGGCCATCGCTTCTGTATTTCCGTCGATGCGCACAAGCGCCCCGGTACCACCGGACGACAGACGCATGATTTCGTCGGGGCCCTGCAGGTAGGAGGAATAAAGCTGCGCGCGGAGTGATTGCTTGTCGTCTGAATCGAGGCCCCACTGTTTTACGTGGCCGACAACTCCCACGATTTCCGCAGCTCCCCCCAGGGAAGTCAGGATCAAACGTCTTCCGATGGGATCCTGATCGCCAAAGAACTTTCGCACGAAAACATCGTCAATGACGACCACGTGCGGCGAGCGCTCGCGATCTTGCGGCGTAAAAAACCGCCCGCGCTCCAAAGGGATTCCCATAACTTTCAAGTAGTCTTCTTGAACCACATAGCTGATTGCCCAGCTCATGTCATTCTCACTCGACGGCTTTGGCTGCCCTTCCATCCAGAAGAGTTCCTCATCGTCGCTCGCCAGAGGCACGGCCGCCCACGAAAGGGAGACTGCCTTCACTCCGGGAGTTGAGGCCAGTTTGCTCTGAACCTCCCGCAGGGCAGCACGAATTGCGTCGGGGCTGGCATCTCGCATCGACGAGGGGAGAGAAACTCCGAACGTCAGCACATTGTGCGAATCGAAGCCCGGGTTCACGCTCCAGAGCGCGTTCAGGCTGCGGATCATCAAGCCGGCCGCAATCAGCAACACCAAAGCCATGGCCATCTCCGCGATGACGAAAGCTCCTTGCGCGCGCTGTTTTCCGCCGCCGGATCCGCGCCCGCCTTCTTTCAGCGTGTCCTGTAGATTTGGCTTGGAAATCCGCAGTGCCGGCGCCAGGCCAAATAAAATTCCGCAGAGCAGCGCCATACCTGCCGTGAAAAGCAAAACTTTCCAATCCATTCCAACCTCGCTCGCCCGCGGCAATCCGGAGGGCAAGTGCTGCAGCGCTACCTTGGTTCCCCACGCGGCCAGCAACAGTCCGAGTCCGCCTCCCGCCAACGCCAGCAGCATGCTCTCTGTGAGAAGTTGACGAACGATTCTCCCCCTGCCAGCGCCCAGCGCCGCGCGAACGGCGAACTCGCGATGGCGTCCGATCGAGCGCGCCATGAGAAGATTGGCGACGTTCACGCATGCAATCAACAGCACGAATCCGACGGCGGCGAGCAAGACGAGCAGCAGCCGCCGCACGTCTCCCACCATCTGCTCCTTAAGCGGAATGAGTGTTGCACCAATCCCTTTGTCCGCGTCGGGATAGGCTTCCGCCAGGTGTCCCGTGACGCGCGCCATATCGGACCGCGCCTGTTGCATCATCACACCCGGTTTCAGCCGGCCAATTCCGTGAATCCCCAGACCTGCCATCCGGATGTGCAATGCCGGATTGGTCCACTGGCCGATGGGCACGTAGAGCTCGCTGGCGCGAAACCCTCCAACCTGCAGGTTGAAACTCCCCGGCACCACGCCCACGATCGTGAAGTTTCGCCCATCCAGCGTGAGTCCTTTTCCAAGCACAGCCGGTGAGGATCCAAACTTCCTGTTCCAGAATCCTGCGCTGATGATGACGATAGGGCTCGCGCCGAATTCATCTTCACCTTCCTCGAATAACCGCCCAACAACTGGTTTCACTCCCAACATGGGAAGAAAGTCCGTCGAAACAAGTTCCGCCCGCACCTGCTCGGCCTCGCCCGCACCCGTCAGACTGAACGAATATCCTCGCGAAATTCCCATCATGGAAAATGTTGTGTTTTCCTTCCGCCAGTCTCGAAAGTTTAGGAACGAAATCGAGCCGGCCTCAAAGTTCGGCTTGCTCTCATGCAGGGTTACGAGTTGCTCCGGCTCTGGATAAGGCAGTGGATTTAGCAACACGCCATTCACCACAGAAAAGAGCGCCGTGTTCGCGCTAATCCCCAGCGCCAGCGTCATAATCGCCACGGCGGCGAATCCCGGCGACTTCGCGATCATTCGTACCCCAAACTGCAAATCTTGCGTCAGCCGGTCGAGAAATCTCCATCCCCAGGCGTCGCGCGTGGTTTCTTTTACCAGTTCCATATTCCCAAACTCTCTTCTTGCCGCTCTCGTGGCTTCACCTTCATCCACTCCGTGCTCCACACGCTCCCGCGCCGCCAT
>WNFJ01110347.1_pt1 | contig 10437 bp, 15 predicted proteins | sample 5400461 | NCBI WGS metagenome assembly WNFJ01 (sample SAMN13153349, study PRJNA577476) | soil metagenome | isolation source: 115 cm saprolite on Douglas fir-dominated hillslope | place: USA:California | collected 2013-09-17
ATATGTGGTTGCCTCGCCGCGAACATAACTGCCCCCCAGTGTAATTCCAACGATATCATCGTTATCGAGTTCAGCGACAAGCGTATTGAGAAAGGTATCAGATAACGCTGCTGCTTTAGTAATTGCATGTTCTCCATCTCTCCCATGGTCTGATGATACCGAATGGATCATACCTGTTTCCTTTCCTTCTCAAGATGTGTCATGACCTATCTACGACAGGCCAACAGTATATCATAGCCGAAGCTACTTTTGTGAGTCGCGGAATACCTTTTGACGATGCCCGTTTGCGTGATTGCCTGGAAGGCTGTTAGAATAGAGGGAATGGTCCCTTATCACTAAAGGAGGAAAGAGTTATGGATCTTCGATCAGTTCAAAAACCATTTAAGGAGCAATACCGCAGTGACCCGAGTAGCGCACGGATCACGCTTAAAGCTCAAGGGAGCCAAACCGCTACTCCGATGGCATGCTCTGTCGATATCGGGCGCGCTGTCTATCAGGCCGAAGCCCACAGCGGAGTTGGAGGAGCCGGCACGGCTGCTTGTTCAGGAGATCTGCTCCTTGGGGCCCTGGCGGCTTGTGCGCAGCTAACCTGCCAGATGGTTGCTACGGCTATGGGGATACCCACTGAGCGTATCGAGGTGAAGGTGGAAGGAGACCTGGATCTCCGGGGAACACTGGGCTTATCCAAGGAGGTGCCCGTCGGTTTTGAGCAGATCCATGTTCGCTTTGAGATTGATGCTCCCGAGGCAACCGCGGAGCAGTTGCAAGGGCTGCGTGAGAGGACAGAACGCTACTGTGTGGTCATGCAGACATTGACCCAACCACCACTATTGCAGGTGGATTGGTCTAAGTAGCAGGCGCCTTTGCCCAGAAGTTACCAGGAATGAGATTTCCTGGGAGAAGAAGTTTGAAATTCTCGCAACGTATCTTTTCTGTAACTATTCAGGTCTTCTCGCCACCTGCGGCGGCTCACCCCACACTCACTCCCTAGCGGGGTGAGCCGCCGCAGGTGGCGAGAAGACCTGAATAGTTACTCTTTTCTATAGAAAAGATGCGTTTTTCATATAAAGAGTAGATGAGATAATATAAATACTTGACAAAGCAACAGCTACAACGTATACTTTGTACGGTTAATGCAAGAAGCCCCAGTTGTAACAAACATGCAGTATTCTTTCAGGGGGTTCTCTTGGCAGTTTCAGCGCCAACTCACCACCGGTGTGCTCTGTTGTCCCGACTGGTCTCAACAGGAGTGACACCTCTTATGCACTTTAACGAAATACTCAGGGTATCGTGAACGGGTACAGCACCCCCGTAGGGCCCGATGTATCGCGGCCAGCGCCGATGTATCGGCCAGGGGAAACCCACCACATACCCGGATTAATGTGTTAAAACTCATTAGAGGTGTGCCTGAAGCCTGTATTTGTTTCATCGTCTTGTTTTTGATGCGTAACCAAGTAGTAGCGCGACTCCCTGACTGTACATCTCTCTCAGGAGAGATCATCATATAAACCTCCTAGAGGAAATCAGGAGATGCAATTACTATATCTTATTCCCTGGCTTGTCATTGTAGTATTTATTATCGTTGGCGTCATTATCAGCACGCGCCTGTTTAAAAGCATCCATGAAAGCAATCAAGCGCGTAAGGCGCTGGATGCTGACTTATTCAGGAGAGGGAACAGGCAGTGAGTCAGCTACCCTTTCACGAAGCATAAGGCATGTTACAGTTCAATGGCAAACATGGGTGTCAAAAATACCATAACCTTGCCAAAAAGGGCTTTTATGCGTCAGTAGGAGAACTGGGCGATGATATGCGTCAGGAAAACTGAAGAGAAAAGAGCTTCTCGGGCTTCAGATTGGCCTTGCTTCACAGGTATCTCCGAGAGGCGCGGCCCATTTGCCCGTTTTCGGTAGGACTGAATACGCGTTTTTCCCAGATTCTTGCGATATTCAATCGAGGAGATGTCTTTCTGGTAGAAAGGGGCTCTACAGGACCGGTAGAGCCCCATGAAGTGGTGGAGGTCCCATAAGTGAGGTTGCTCAAGGAGAGGCTGTGTGTTTTGGCAAGAGCTTGCGCCCCCGGCTGGTGAGGTGACTGCATAAGCCGAGGGATACGATTGCCATACAATGGCTTCGCGAGCCATGACATAGCTTCTCAGTGCGCCCCACTTCCCCTAACACATGTGAGGTTTCTATGCTACTCTTATAGAAAGTAGAGTGCTTTCATAAAGAAAGCAAGAGAAGAAAGGAAAGTGAGAGATGACTGTCACCAGAGATGATAAGAGCAAGGTTGCGCAGGAGAATGCGGCTCTGGCCCGGTCGCTGTTCGATCTCCACAACAATCGCCAGTCCGACCCGGCCTGGCTCGATAAGAGTATGGCTGCTTTCGCAGCAGACGCCGAGATCATCGATGTTCCTTCCGGAGCAATTCTTCGTGGTCTAGATGGCTACAAGCGGATCGTGCTGTTTTTCGCAGAGAGCCTCCCTGATAGCAGGCCAGAGCTGAGCAATGCGTTTGCCACAGAGGATCAGGTCGTCCTTGAGGGTACCTGGTTTTGGAACGACACCGGTCCCCTGTATCTGCCCCCGGGAGCTCTTCCAGGCAGGAGGCGCTCGGGCGAACTGCGGTGCTGTTTTGTCTACCAGATCAGGGATGGGAAGATCACCAGTCTCCACATCTACTACGATATGCTGACCCAGATGGAACAACTCGGTCTGGTTCCTGCATGGGGACAGGCGACGCAGTGACCTCTCCAGTCCGCTTCTAGAGCGTCGGTCAAGAAATCAAGCAGCTTGAAGATCAGCCGAAAGCGTTTGGGAATGAGCCAGGACATGCAGATTGTGGACGACCGCACAGCGGCGCAGATCGAAGAGGTTCTTGCGCACTCCACGATAGCGCGCCCGTCGTCCTTGCCAACGACCAACATGAGCCAGTGTATGCTCAACAGCGACCCGTTCACGCAATTGGCTTCGTCCTTGCGGGGTCTGTTGACGTTGGCGCAACTCAATGAGCAAGGCTTCGTCAGGATGGATACTGACGCTGCGTCCTTTCGCACTGGTCGTGCATTGGGCTTTCAAAGGACATTGGGCGCAGGTATCTTTGGGAAAGTGGACCACCCCGCCAGGCACAAAGGGCATCTCCTGGTCAGCTGGGCAGCGGATGATCTGCTGTTCCCAGTCCAAGACAAACGTCTGCTTGGAAAAGCGTTTGCCCTGGTGAACTGGCCACGCTTTGCAATACACCTCCAGATCATCGCTGCGTTCACGCACCAAATGGCTACTCAAATAGGCCCGATCAATGTGCAGTTCCTTTAAGCAAACGTCTTGCTGCTCCAAATCTTCGCTGATCGCTTCGGTGACACTCGCTTCCGCGACATTGGCTGGCGTGATTCCCACTGCACGGATAAGACCGCTATCCAGGTCGTGGAGCACATGCCGCTTGTATCCATCTACTCGCACACTTCGACTCTTGCGTCCGTGGCGCATCTGTCCATCTTCGACACTGATCCGCCGATTTTTGGCGACCCCTTTGATGAGGCTCACCTTTCCCTCTTCACCGATCTGCACATCCTGCTCCTGGACCTGTTTTGCAATCGCCAGGACCGGTGGGATTTCCATCACTCCCTCGGAATGGAATCACTTTCCATTGTTATCTCGGAAAAAGTCCGAAGGGAAGTGCCAGGGTGATGACTCTTTGCTGGGAATCGTCCAGCGTTCTTGCGGAAAAATCCAGCGCTTGCTCGGAAAACGTCCACAGGTGGCAGAGTAGTGTTGACCCACTCCAGTCTGACGGCCCCTGTACTTCTGTGGGAGAATATATTACCCGGGACGGTGTGGTTTGTCAGATAATTTGGCTCTCGGATCGGTTTGGTGATAAGAAATAGCACCGGATCAGCCTGGGAACGAGAAATAATGACTCTGGTCAGAGCAAATGCTCTAGCGGGTGCTGCACGAGCCAGAGGTTTTCTCAAATGCACAATCCGCATCACCAAACCGATCCGAGAACCCAATTCTTTTCGTGGCAGCAACCATGTCGTTTTCTGCATGCCAGGATCGCGCAAACGGTCCTTTTCACCAGGAAAACGAAAAGTTATTGGCAGAAAATGACGCCGCTTCTCAGGCTGCTTCTACGCACGAAACCTGGCTACCTGAGACTTGACTCTGGTGTGCAGGATCGCTTGAAACAAAAAGGGGTATGGCCGGGTTCCTTCCTGTGACAGCCATACTCCATGAAAGGCTTCTCTCACCTGAAAGGACTACGACATCACACACGCACCGCCTCGATCACGTAGAAAGGTGTCAGCACAGGAATGATCTGGGTGAGTTCAAAGCCCGCAGCGTTCAGGAGCGTGCGGTACTCGACGTCGGTGCGTTCTTTCCCGCCAGTCAGCACCAACATTTGCACATCGGACTCCAGCACCAGCGCCTGCGGTGTGCTGCCGGACAGGATCACGCGCTCCACCAGCAACACTTTTCCCTGGGGCTTCATGGCCTGGTGACAGCGGGTGAGGATGGCGATGGTGCGCTCATCATCCCAATCATGGATCACCCGAGAGAGCAGGTAGGTCTCGTAGTCAGCGGGAACAGCTGCGAAAGCATCCCCACCTATGACCTCGCAGCGGTCGGCGACGCCAGCAGCTTCTAGCAGAGGTGGCGCTCCCTTCACCACATGAGGCAGGTCAAACAACACGCCATGGAGGGTGGGATGGGCCTGCAGGATGGATGCCAGCATCTGTCCGTGCCCTCCTCCCACATCGACGAGCGCTTGTGTGGCTGAGAAATCATAGGCACCGGCGACCGTCGGTGCCACGCTGGAAGTCCATTCCGTCATCATATTATTAAAGAGAGCTGCCTCCTCGGGATGCTGCGCATAATAGTCCCAAGTTTTGAGCCCGAAGACATGCTGAAAGGACGGCTCGCCCGTTTCCACGCTGTGGAGCAAGGCTCCCCAGACGGGCCAGAAGGGCTTTTCACCGTACGCGAGCGCCATAGTGCGCATGGAGCCAGGAACGCCGGTCTGCAGATAGGCTCCAAGCGGGGTCAGCGCAAAGGAGTGGGCCTTCCCCTCGGTGAAGAGATCCACGGCGGTGAGCAGGCGTAGGACGCGGTACAGCGAGGGGGCATGCGTGCCCGTAGCCTTCGCCAGTTCCTCGCTACTCCTGGGGCCGTCCTTGAGCAGGTCCGCGATCCCGAGCTTGGCCGCGACATAGATACACTGGGGCACCTGGAAGCTCTGGATAAGCTGCTGCAGGACGAGCGGCGGCGGGAAATCGTTCGTGGTCATGTTGTTCCTCCTCTTGATGCGGCCCAAAATTGTTGCGAACGCTTCAACTAGTGCTCACAGACCATTTTGTCCGTCATCGGCTCTAAAGCCAAGAACGTTAGTTGATTGTACTTAGGTCAAGTCGTCAGGATCACACGGCCAGTAACGTCTCTTGCTTCCAGACGACGATGTGCTTCCGACGCTTCCGTAAGAGGGAGCGTTTCAATGGGAACATGCAGTGTCCCCTGCTCAATGAGGTCGATCACGGCTGAGGCTGCTGGACGGGCAAGCATCGGATGGGCTTGGAGGAGTGGGCCAACGCTGAAACCGAGCACACCGATGCTCCGGCGCCAGAGGTCATTCCTCTCATCGGTTCCTCAGGGGTGGTGCTGGCGTGTCCGGCAAGAAGCATCCGGCCCAGTGGGGCAAGCACGTCAAGGCTCGCCCCACGTGCGGGTCCCCCTACCGGGTCAACGATAAGGTCGAACTTTTGACCGCTGAGGGCGTCGGGAAACCGGTCATGGGTGAGCACTTCGTCGTACCCCATCGAGCGTGCGACAGCTGCTTTGGATGATGACCCAACCGTGCCGAGTATCCGCGCGGCACCAAGTGCGCGTGCGACGGCGGGGAACACCGAGGCCAGGCCCCCGGTGGCACCGTGAACGAGGACGGTTTCGCCTGCTCGCAGGTGTGCAACTGTGGTGAGTGCAAGGTAAGCTGTGGTAGCGTTGGGTACCATTGCGACGGCCTGTGCCGGATCGATATTGCTGCTCGTGAGCGAGACGGTGAGCCTGGCATCCGCCAGAGCGACTGTAGCGTATCCGCCGAGCGTCATCAAGGACAGGGTGACGACGGTCTCACCCACTCGAAAATCGGTGATGCCTTCACCCAACTCACGGATAGTGCCAGCGACCTCGATGCCGGGTACAAATGGTGGGGTCGGAAATTGTGGGTCGCCGGAGAAGTCGCCGCGACGAAAGAATACGTCGATCATTCCCACAGCAGCGTGAGTCACGTCGATGGCGACCTGTCCTGCCGCTGGTCGAGGATCAGGCAACTCAACTTCCGTGAGAACATCTGGAGGACCAAATCGAGAAATAGTTATAGCACGCATCAATCATTCCTTTCATGCATTTCTCTTTACGTGAGTGTCTAGGCACTCACTTTCTGCAGCAGCTGGATTGAGCTGCTCGACCTGCTCTAAGTTCAGGGAGCAGATCGTGGCAACAGGCGTAGGATGAACGTTTCGCTCTTGTCCTCGTTCGTGTGGTTACGCCTGTACCGTAAATGGGGAGATCATCCCGAGCAAGACATGTCGTTTGCCCGTGGTGGGGTCAATCACATTACAGATCATCACATACCGACCTGGGTTGAGCGAGAGCCTCACCCACCCGGTCGACCCTGGCGCGATTGGTGCCATGCCTCCCTCGAAGAGGAACGGGAACGGGGCGCCAGGTTTGTTGGCCCAGGCAAGGATGTCTTGCACGGTTTTCCCTGGTGAAAGCTGAACAACCGTCATCTCATGGGCCTCGGTCCCCTGGTTGACCACCTTGACGAGGTCTCCTTTCCTGACGTTTGCCGGCATCACGAAGCCGAAATTGACCAGCCTGACGACAACGTCCGCTGTCGGTTCGCCTCTGGGTGCCTGGCCGGATGCAGCCGTGACGGTGAACGGAGTGATCATGCCCATCTGGTAATGGGGCATGCCATCTGGACCCGGCACAAAACACAGTGCCACATAGTGACCAGGCCTCAGGTTGAGGATCGTCTCTTGCTGACTCTGAGGCGAGCTGGTGTTTGGGCCGCCCGCAAAGTCCAGCGCCGAGTAGATATACAATTCGGCCGATGCCCCTCGTTTGGCAGCCGCCAGCACCTGGTCGAGGGTGACGCCCGGTTTGATCCGTCCAAAGGAAGCCTGGTGCGGTTGTGCTCCCGCATTGACGAGCTTGACGACGGTGAGTCCGGCCGGAATGGTCGTCGGCATCGCGAAGGAATAATCGTGTGCAGTAACGGTGATCGTCGAAAGCTTCGCGATGTTCACGCCTGAAGCCGTGAGGCGAGCGCCAGAGACCGTGTTGGGAGTGGCCCTTGTCCCGCTTGAAGCCGTGCTGCACGCAGCGATCAGTGCCGTAAGCAAGGCGATCAGCAGGAAGACGAGCATGGGCCTGCATGCCCGAAAAGGGACTGGCGTGACGGAGCATGCTGTGCGCTTCGAGAGATATCTCATCATTTTCTCCTTGTGTTGGCTCAGGTGAAAGGGAGAGGACAACCACACCTCGTGAACTGGCCGGATGCACCACTCCTTACCCAATCACGTCTGCTACACGATCAATTTGATCCAGTTCCGTACTCCAGGCAAAAAAGATCAGCTCATCGGTTCCAATCTGCTGCAGCGCGTGAATAGTTTCACAGAGTTGCTGCTCTGTGGTCAGCAGCGCTGCCGATTTGTAGGCGTCGAAAGGCGGAACGGTTGCGTAGTAGTCCAGAACGTTGTTGCGGCCTTGCCCGATGTGGTGCCTCTCAAGAGCCATATCTATCTGTGCTACCAGACGTGGCTTGCCAGCTCTCCCCGCTTCTTGCCAGCTCTGTTCCACACTACGAAAGGTTGTGTCGATCTCTTCAATCTGGCTTATTGCCGCAATAAAACCATCAGCATAGCGACCAGCTCGCTGGATGGCTCGTGGTATGAAACCACTAAGCAGAATTTCAGGTCCGTTTGTCTGTACGGGAGCAGGCCCAACGGGTCCCACGTTGGCCTGCAAAGAGTTTCCGGCCCAGATGCTTCTCATCTGGTTCACTTGCTCTTCCAGGTGTTTGCCTCGGCGCTGATAGTCCACTCCGGTGGCGAGAAAGTCATCTTCTCTCACACCCACGCCTAACCCAAGGGTCAAGCGTCCCCTGGAAAGGGCATCTAAGGTGGCGCTTTCCTTGGCTAGGATCGTGGTATTGCGTAAGGGAGAGAGCAAGATTTCTGTCATCAGGCGAACACGGGTGGAAAGAGCTGCTGCTGCTGCCAGGGTGATAAGTGGTTCAAAATTTGCATAGACCACCCGGTCAAGGATGCTCAGGGTCGAGAAGGGACCAGCGTCAACTCGTCTTACCCACTCAAACAGGTGCTCTGGTTCATTCATGTGTGGGGGAATGCTTATACCGATCTTCATGATACGTTCTCCTGTACACTTTGTTATGAAGGAGGGCATTTCCTCACGCAAAGGCCCAGCCGGCAGGGTTTGGGGCCACTGCCCAGCTGAGGCGCCTCGCCCTCTCTGGTCCTAGCATAAGGAGGAAGTGTCATGAAAGCGCAATGAGCAGCGTCATGGGCAGTGGTTCCCAACGCTGATCCACAGATGAGCCAGAGCGCGCTTGCAAGCAAGCATACCCAGGAGCCCGAGCTCCGAGCGAGCAGCAGGGGAACGCGATCAGTCGTGGGGGCCTCCTGAGCGGCTCTTCAGCCGAAGGAAGTCGGCCTCCTCGCGCCAATCAGCTCAGCTTCCCCTCTTTGTGCCGTCCTGCACCTGGGATGCCGCCTCCCTCAGCACGTGCAGAGCCACCTCGCTCTGGCCCAGTAGGGACAGGGCTTCTGCGCGCACCTTCCAGAGCGCTGGAATCGGGTAGGTCCGTGCCTGACGCAAAACGATCATGAAATCCTCGTGCGTCCCTTTTCTGAAGAAGCGATGGAATTTTCCGAAGAAAAGCGGGTTGTTTTTCTCAAAAAAGTCCTTTTGAGCCCAAAAAAGGGTCTACAGACGTTTTCCGAGGAAGCGATGGAATCTAGGACGTTTTCCGAGGAAGCGATGGATTTTTCCGAGCATAAGATCGGCATTTGGGGAAATTTCGTGCTCATTCCATTCCGAGCTAGTGATGGAAATCCCAACCGGATCGGCCACGATTTTGTCCTCGGGATCGGTCAGCCTTTGGACCCAGGTTTCCACTGTGTGCAGCACCTGCAGGACCAGTGCCAGCGCCTCATCTTCATCTTTCTGTATCTGTTGATCCCAATCGCGATCCAACGTCGCTTTCAAGCTGCTCCCACAGACCAGCTCGGCCCCCGCTTCGGACGCCACTTCCGCCAACTCCCTCTCCTGTTGGTCGGCCACCACGCGCATGACCTTTTTGAGTGCATGGCCTACCAGATTGTAGGTATCTTCGACTCGCCCCGCTCCCCATAACGGACTACTATCCAGAGCAGCTCGTAATGGCCGTGGGCCAAACGTTTGGCTTTGGCTAGCCAATTCAATAGTTCGCTCGATGAGCCGCCGATCCATCTGCTGATCTATCAGCCGTTTGCGAAACGCCACCAATGTTCCGAGGCTCGAATGGTGGCTCTTCTGCATCCAAGCAATCAAGAACGAGTTGCCAGCGTCGATCCATGAGCGTCGCCTCAATGACTTCATCATCTGAGACTCCTGTGTAAGCTTGAATGATGGTTGCCAGTGCCAGTTGTGCTGGCGAAGTGGGCGGTCGTCCATAGGCACTGGCTGTATAGAGCGTGATCAGCTCTTCTTGAAAGGCTTCATCAAACAATTCATGACGATGATGACGGAGAAAGACAAATAACTTCGCTCGTTTGATGCGTGTCATGATGGTTTGCTCTAAGGACGATGGTTCAACCGGAGGACGCCAGGATGAGGGGCGCATGTGATACTCCTTTGCTCTTTTCGAGGATAGCAAACATGGCTTGGGCCATTGACGAGAGACTCAGCGCGGCCAGATATTTTCGAGGCCCGACGGAGCACGAACGAGTATCGTTTCCGTCGGGCGATTCATACTGAAGCCTCGGCCTCAGCCCGCATTGGGTCCGAGCCATGTGCCACCGCTCGCGTCGAGCGTGACACCGGTGACCCATCTTGCATCGTGCGAGGCGAGGAATGCGACCACATCGGCGATATCGGCAGGTTGCCCGAGTCGCCCCATTGCGATCGTTGCTATGATGTTCTCCTCCAACCCTGGAGCGCTCTGCACCCATGCCCCCATATCGGTCTCCGTGACACCAGGTGTCACCGTATTGACGGTTATCCCCCGCGCACCCAACGCCTGGGCCAGCGTACGGCCCAGAGCCTCGATGGCAGCCTTGTTCATCGTGTAGTGGAAGAATGTGGAGGCAATCCGAGTGACGGAAGAGGAGATGTTGATGATGCGTCCGCCATCGGGCAGTAGCGGGAGGGCTCGCTGGATGA
>WNFJ01300095.1_pt1 | contig 10437 bp, 7 predicted proteins | sample 5400461 | NCBI WGS metagenome assembly WNFJ01 (sample SAMN13153349, study PRJNA577476) | soil metagenome | isolation source: 115 cm saprolite on Douglas fir-dominated hillslope | place: USA:California | collected 2013-09-17
ATGTCTGCTGGGACTCTTTCTTTCGTTTCTTATCCTAACATCTTCAGGCAAGCGAGGCAGGGTAGGTTTCCCAACAGTGTCAAAGTGGCGGAAGAGCCAATCTTATCTACAATCCGCAGCATCAGCGTGACTACTGGCTCGGTCTCGGCTAATCACATCGATCTCCGGATGCCCTTGGAGCCAGACTTTGACCGTTTCTGAGCTGCGATCGGGCAGCAGATCGATGACCCGGTGCCGCTCCAAATCGACCAAAATCGTGCCGTAGGTGTCGCCCCGCTTGTACGCCCAGTCGTCCAAACCCAGTATCCGCACTGGTGGGGGTGGTGGAGATGAGAGGGCTCGTAGGCAACGCAGCAACGTGCTGGGGGTGGCCTGCATGCTCAACTTGGGAGCAAGCCGTGCCCCCACCTCTCCTCCAGTAGCTACTCCCACTGCTTGCAGAGCCGAGCGTAAGCGGGTGGTCAGACGGGCAGAGGGTTGTACCAGATCGGGGAGACGTTCCGTGAAAATCTTGCGTGGGCAGTTGGCATTGCGACAGAAGAACTTGCGGACCTCCAGATGTAGACGAACCGGGCGATTCCCACAGGGAACATCGGCCACAACTCGTAGGTAGCGGCTATGAGTCTGATCCGAAGCTTGGCCGCACAGTGGACAACAGGAGACGACTTGTGTGGAGACCACGTGGACAACCAGAGCACTGACGGTGGTGGTGAGGTGGTCAATGCGTAGATCATCAGACAAGTTGAGAAAGAGTGCCCCTTCGATCATCAATTTCCTCCTCCAAAAAGAAAAAGCAGCCGGGCTGCTCGTGTTCCTCACAGTATATCACGCACCAGTCAGACATTCAAAGCAAGCGGGCGGATTCACCAAAAGTGACGGAGAACCGATTTCTAGTGAGTCAATTCGCAGTCCCATTTCTATTGACCGTTAACACACTTCCCTAAAAAACTGCCTCGAGCATTCTTGATCGACCTGGCAAATCGAATGCACTTCGGCACACAGTTGACGCTACTGCAAAAAGCATTTCTGGTAGAAGGAATAGACCTGAAAGCATATCGACTTCCTATGCCGACAAATCCAACGGAGCGAAGCAGGCATGCTGCACTACTCAGTCTCGCATATAAGCGCGTCGCTAGGTGTATGCATGGGAATGCTTAATGACGCTTGATGGCGATGGCGAAAGCTTATGCTCCAGCATTCATCTTGGCGAGCGTCTCCATTTCAAGCAACACATTGAGGAGTGCTTCGATTGCTTTATTGCGCTCGCGATAATACTGTCGTGGGCTAAATCCTATGCGCGCAGCAATATGAGCGTTTTTTAAAGGCTGTTTACGGAAGTAACGATAGTAGAGAATATTGTAAAAGCGCCACTCAGCGGCATAATCTGAACGTTCATCACTTCCATGTAGCCGCTCCCAAGCTTCTTTCAGTATCTGGCTAATAGCCCTGCCTGTTTCAAGCACTGATACCGGCTGCCCTTTGCTCTGAAGTCGTCGAGCAACGCTCTTAAGAGATTTCAAATTGGATGCCCCAAGTACAAGGGGATCAGCTAATCGTTCCAGCGCTTTCTCCAGTTCCTCTACATTCAACTGGAAGAAAGGTGTGCCCGCCTTTTCGAGTACAAAGTCATGGAAAAGCTCACTTCCACTGAATTCACGGAAGGGAGCCTGCCACGATGTGTCACTTATGTGTAATGCTTCTTTAAGCAACTCTTGCCGCTCTTCCGATGTCAGACGTTCCCACATGTGGTTGAAATGTGGGAGCAGGTCGTTATATGCCTGTCCTTTGACCTTATTCAGATCAGACATCTCGCCCACGGCAGGCTGCTCCTCATTGAGATGAGTCGTCTCGTCCCTGGCAAGTTTTTCCTCAAAGAGGAAGTAGCAGACGCGCTGAATAAAGAACGGATGGCGACCGGCGAGCGAGAGTACCCAGGCCGTCTCGACTGCAGTAAATGGGTGGTTGGCCTGGCGAGAAGGCTCCTGCACCAGTTGTTCCGCCTCTGCTTGTGTTAAAGGTTCTAACCTATATGGAGCGCCGAATATATTGAAAAAAGGAGAATCCGCAATGGCTTGATGGCATATCTCCTGTAAAGGCGCGACGGATGTTATCACATAGGAAACTTTTCCCGCTAATGCACGGAGAACTCTCAGGAATTCGAGATCAAACGATCTGTTGCGCAAGATGTTGTCGAAACCATCCAGCAACAATACTGTGTGAAAGCCCAGATCTCTTGCCTCGTCAAGGACTGCCTCGAAAAGATCATCACCCCGCTCATAATCTGGCAGTTCCGGCTGCATAGGTGATGGCTCCAACTTTTTACGCAACTGAGCGATTACGTGTTCACTCACCGACCTGAAGAAATCTTCACTGGTCTTGTAGAGAAACTCTCCCAGGTCGATCAGCACGAACAGGTGATGCCTGAGATCATTGCCAACTGCAGACTGTTGCTGAATCTTTGGCCGGTACATATGCTGGATCAGGGCGGATTTACCAATGCGACGAGTCCCTAGAAGAGAGATAGACTGCATGGGAGCAATCGCGGAGAAGAGGCGTCGTAGGATGTCAACTCGTCCCATAAACAGCACTGGATTACGTACACCGGATACTTCATAGTACGGATTGCGCAATCGGGTCGTGTCATACAGCGACACAGCTACCTCGTGTTCGCGCTTTGTATCGGCAGAGCGATCCATCGCCGAGACGGCGACGAGGGATGTTGCATCAGGTTCCTCATCTTTCTCCGCTATAGAGAAGGATGTATCACAGATGTAACAGGTCATCATATCGAAGTTACGCTGGCGTCGGCGCAAGACCTGCTCGTTGGTAAACCGTTCGCCACAGGCCGGACAGGCAAACTGGCGCTGACGTTGGATGCTTCCGGCAAGAGCGTGACGCCGCAAATGCTCGTAGACATAATCCTCAAAATGCAGCTGTACCGCTTTGCTTTCGCCGGTCCTGGTATCTGCCAATGGATCGAAAAAGAGCGTCAATTCTGCTCGTCCCTCGCTCGAGTTGCGCAGGAGCAGCCCGCACATATCACCCGTCTCTGATCTATAGGTAATCCCATTGCGCCATAGATCCTTGCGTTCAAACAGGCCACTGTGCGAGAGGCGCACAGCTAGTGTAGCATAAATGTTTAGTACGGGGCCTTCAAAACGGAAAGTGACGGCTTTCTGCTCGGGTTCGGGCAGTTCATCATTTTCGCGGGTAGATTGCGATGGGAAGACAAGATAGGTTCCGTCTTCGGTACGCTGGCGCAAGGCAATCTCGTTGCGCAGGAGATCTTCTATCATGGCGATCAGCAGTAACCGCTCCTGCTCCTTATCGGGCAAGCGTTCACTGGCTGGTATGTAGAAGGCTCCAGCGCGTACTTTCTCCTCTTGAATGCTCCCAAACCCATCCGGCTCATCCTTGACTGCATTGACCAGCGCCGAAGCATAGGCGTCGATGCGCTCTGGCTGTAAGAGGATCAGGTTGCCAACGCTCAGCTTTCGTAGCAATCCTTGCGTTTCCATCTGCTCGATACAGGTTTCAAACTGTGCCCACACATCCTCCTTTTTCCGTTGACTCAAGAACTTTTGATAGAGATCATCACGTGAAGCAAGGACATGGCCGACCTCCTTCTCAGTGACCAGAAAGGCTTTGATTTCCTGGAAGAGGGCTGTTGAGCTTACTTTTGGCAGTGCCTCCCAGTCTATGGCCTCCCTGATGGCTTCGGCCAGTTTCATGATGCCCCAACCTTCTTTCGCACTTGTCTCAAAGAAGCCATTGAGGTGGAGTTCTCTTCCCAGTCGATCGATACGATCACGGCTCACCGCTATCCCTCCCCGGTCAATGCGCGCCGAGACGAGAAACTTCTTCAGCTTCGCAATGGCCTCACTCTGACCCTGAGGACGCTGTGCTACCCACAAAGCACGAACCCAGTGATAGACGCCCGCGAACGGATCGGTCTCACTATGTGCATCCATGACGACGAGGGCGAGCATCACTTCGTTGAGATGTAACTGGTGGATCAAGCGATAGCCTGGTTGTCCCGCTAAATCCCACAGGAATATCTCTTGTATCTCTTCTCTGCCTCCGCCCAGGGCGACAGAGCGATTCTCGAATGTCCAGACATGACGGGCATGCGTCGATTCGGTCGCCTGATATGACTGCCCAGTCAACACCAGCCCTAGGCCGGATTTGCCCACTCCGCTGTCGCCCACGAGGACCACCTTTGCGTTGCGATACATGCTCGAAAGTCCCTGTGTCTCAGCGAGAAGTGTGGGGATATCCAAATCCCAGACGCGAATCTCTGTATCCTCTTCTCCAAGTGTAGCCAGCACAGGCTCGGTTGGATGAAATGCTATCCCCGGCAAGACTTTCCCCGAGGCAGGTTCATGGATGATGTAGACCGTTTCCCAGGTATCCGTCCTCCACAAGCGTACCGTGCCATCCCACGATTTGGAGGCCAGCAATCGCCCATCACTGGAAAAAGAGAGGCTTGTGATCCAGTCTGTATGACCCTCAAGCTGGCTTTCGAGTACAATCGGGCCTTCGCTTTGCTGATCCTCGTCACTTACTTTCCAGAGTCGAATCATCCCATCCTCAGAGCCAGCAGCCAGATGCTGCCCATCGGGCGACCACGCTATACTTGTAAGGGCCATCCCACCTATGAACCAGAATCGACTCGTAGATGCATTCCAAAGCTGGACAAACCCATTATCATAGTCAACGACCAGGAAATTTCCCTCCGGCGAGTAGGCGACGCTCGTCACCGACGTCTGTTGTCCTGTCAGCATACTTGTCAAGGTATTCAGATTTTGTCCTGATCGCATTTCCCACAGCTTCACCGTTCCATCATCAGAGCCAGAGGCCAGGGTTTGTCCATCTGATGCGAAGGTCACACGCATCAACGCCGCTGTATGTCCTTTGAGTGTCTTCAGGCATTTCCCTGTACATGTATCCCACAGCTTGATGGTCGCATCATCAGAAGCGGAGGCGATAACAGTGCCATCAGGTGACCAGGCGGCATCGTTGATCCTGTCGGTATGATCTGAAAGCGTGTGCAGGATCTGACCCGTTATGGTATCCCAGAGCTTGATTGTGCGATCCCCGGATGGCGAGGCGAGGATATGACCACTTGGCGACCAGGCAATCCGTGTAATGCCGAGTGTATTCCCTGTAAGTCTGCGGCGCAGTAAGAGGCCCGGAGGAAGATGGTGCTGTGACATATTAGGCTCACTCCTTTCAGATCACATCGTTTACACATTCACAATAGGTAACTATCATCATGACCTCTCGCCCCTGATCCCCCAGACTAGCTGGTCGATGGGGTCTGGCTCCTTCTCATGGAAATCGACCCACACCACATTGGAGAGGAGGGATTCTGGTTTCTCACGAGGAGCATGTTCTAACAACACCGGAATAATAGTGTGATCCCCCTGATTGATAAAGCGACCGAGTATTGCGTTCTTCTGCGTTTGCAGCCAACGGAGATTGCTGTTGTTGTTCCCAAAGCAGACGACCGCTACTCGTGCCTTCTTTATCCATTTCTCAATTTCCAGGACTATGTCACTTCCAGGACGTAGATCTCTCCCTTCAAACCAGACTACAATGCCGCGTTTCGCCAGTTCTTGAGCAATCTTCTTAGCCGCCTGCTTATCCATCTCGTCATTATTGCAACATAAGAAGACTTCAAACTCACCATTTGCCTTCTTGCGTTCGATCTCGTAATTGATGTGCTGACTATCAGGAAAGGCAGCAACAATTTCTTCAACTGGTAGCTTCATCGTTGCTCCGCAAACAACGCATTTGAGGGTGTTCTCACCACGATTTCGCCTGTTTTGTATTTGATGTTCAGTAAAAATGGTTCCACAGTCAGGGCACTTAAGTACTGGCTGGCTCCATGTATTTTTATCATAAGAATTCAGATGGACACGCACATGAGCTTCAAAAAGGCTCTGTGTTTTCTCATTTACTTGAGCTTCAAAGAAGACGGTCAGTTTGCCATATATCTCGCCATATATGTACAAGGATATACCACATATCTTGCCGGTTTTGTCGGTGTAGGTAATGGCATTTCGCCATAGCCTCTTTTTAGTGAAGAATCCACTGTGCGCTAGGTGAACTGCCAGTGTAGAATAAATATTGATGATCTCTCCCTGAAAGTGAAAGACGCAGTACTCCTGCACAGAAGAGGGCAGATCGAAGTTATCCCGGATAGATTGTGAGGGAAAAATCAAGTACGCTTGTTGCTTGCTCACATCCTTAAAAGCAATTTGATAGCTCTGGAAGTCTCGCACGATGGAGGTGAGCAGTAATCTTTCAAGAGCCCCATCTTTTATACGTTTGGATTCTTCTGATAAACGAAACTTCCCTCTCAGGGCTTCTTCCTCCTCAATACATCCAAATCCATCAGGATCATCTCTAGCCTTATCAAGCAGCCCTGACGCATAAAAAGTGAGCAGTTCAGGCTGCAACAGGATATAGCGGTCTAACCTGAGCCAGCGCACCATTCCTCGCGCTTCGGCGCTTCGGATATATGTCTCGAATTGGGTGCGTAGATCCCTATCCTGGACGCCTGCCCTACTCTCCCAAAGTCGCTTGAACACCTCAAACGATTCATCTTCAGGGAGAAACTGCCGCCCCTCCAGTTGCTTACCGCTCAGAAATTTTTGGAACTCTTGAAAAAGGGCTAATGAACTTATACCCGGCAGCGTTTCCCAGTCGATTGCCTCCAAGATCGCCTTTTTCAGTTCGCTTATGCCCCACCCTTTCCTGGCGCTTGTCTCAAACACCTCGTCAAAATCCTGCTTCTCCTTCAAATCCTGAATCTTATCGGATGAACGGCTTCCACTTCCGCCTCTATCTTTGCAGGTGATGACGAGGAACATTTTTATCGTCGTTGAACTCCGGCTCTTGATACGCTGCACTGCACTCACCCACTCACTCACCCCCTCTTCGAGGTTCTCGTCGTCGCGAACATCGAGGACGATCAATACGACAACCACATCATGCAGGTACAACTGATGAACCAAGCGATAGCCTGGACACCAACCCAGGTCCCAAAGAAATGTTTCGTAGACCTCCCGCTGCCCATCGTTACAGAGCTTGTCCTGGCGGGCAAGCAGGCTGATGAGATGCTCATCAGAGGTATTTTCAAGGGATACAGATTTCTCCTCAGTCAACGCTGTAGTGAGGCTCGATTTGCCGGTACTGCTATTGCCGATGATAACGACCTTCGCAGTCTTATGGAGCACAACCGGTTCTTCCCCTGGCATCTCAAACCTTTCCTGCCATTTCTCGTGGACGCCTGTCAGTGATATCGCAGGTCAAATGTTTCAGAGGAGCGAGCTCCTGCTTGCGAAAATTAACCCAACAAGCTTCTACGGTGCTTGTGACTTTTCTTTCTAACATCCGCATCTTCCTAATGTTAGCGTTGTTGCATCTTATCATCAGACACTGCTACTGAAGTAAAGCATGCCTGATATTTCGATTGTACCGTATACAAGATGGCAAAACAATCGAAACGCGAGGTATTGTCCAATCCTGGCATATTAATGGCACTTCAAGGACGTCCGCCCGTGATTCCCCAGGTGAGTTGTCCCAAGGGATCTGGTATGGGGTGATGGAAATCCACCTCGAAAAAGTTGCCGAGAAATGGAGGCAGTTCCGGTTCTGCTGGCGCGCTCGGAAGAATGACCGGGATAACCGGGATATCGCGTTTGATGAATTGTTTGATAAACGAGTGGGTTTCCAATTCCTGTTCGCCCATGACGCCATGCTGTCCGATAAAGATGGCGGCGACGGGAATAGTGCGTATCTGTGTTTCTTGTAGGTGAATCCTCTCTCTTCCAGGTCTGACTTCCTGCACGTCGAGCCAGGGGAGAATGCCTCGTGCTTTGAGTTTTTCTACGATATCTATAATTTCTGCTCTATCTGCCTGGTTATAGCTGATATAGACATCATAAGCCTTACTTTGCTGCTTTTGCACAAGTTGCAAGGCGGAAGGCGTCGGTTGTGTCGTCGGGGTAGCTCCAGCGGCATGGGGAATAGTCGTGTTCGCCGGTATTGCTGTGTTTGAGGCAGTCAAAGAGACAGTTGCCTGCTGGATGGCGTCGAGCTGATCAGCTACCTGAGACATCCATTGCGCGATAGCATCCTGACGTGTGGCGTCGATAGCAGTCTTGAGAACATCAGCGGTCTTTTTAAGCAGTGGAGGTGTCACATAGCTGGCCACCAGATAGCGATCTTGCGGTTTCACTTCCCAGGTGAGTTGTTGGACAATCTGCTCTATGAAGAGGCGTTTGATATCCTCAGTAGAGAGGTAGCTCACTTTCTGGCATTGACTCTCCTTAAGCAGCCGTTGCTGGACACCAGTGAGAATTACCGGGAGACGGTTCTCAATACGGGAACATACCGCCTGCCAACTTTGAACTTGAGGCTCTCCCATCCACCAAGGAGGGATGGGTAATTTCAAGTGTTCTTCCTGTTTTTTTTCGAGCAACGGCTTGAGAATACTTGATGCAAGCGTAGCCTGCACAAGCGCAACCGCACCAGCAACCGGGGCATTGCCAGTTGCACCTGCTACCGCTTCCAGCGTTGCCAGCGAGACATCCAACAAACCCTTGCTGACGTTGATGGTTGCAGTTTCTTCCTCTGGCATCCACTTCTCCTTATTTCAGCGTTGTTGCATCTCATTCTTCTGCCGCTGCCTCTCATAAAGTAACAAGGTGCAATCGTACGCTGTCACAGGTCAAATGAGAGAGAGAGATGCTTGAGCTTGATGCGAGCATCTCTCTCCGTATCTTCCCTCGCACATAAGTCGTGATCGCAGCTTAGCTTTGCAAGCGACCTTGGAGGTAGAGCTAGCAGATAAACGCTTGCCACTTATGCTCATGATTGGCCTTATGATGGACCTCTCGCGCTGATAGAGTGCTTTGACACTGAAGAGACTAGCAACCTGCTCGCTCGAAAAACCAACCTGCTCGAGCTGCCGAACGTTCATCGTAGATGGAAAAGGCTCTTGGAATTCCATGGTCATCCTCCTGCTTCTCTGAGCCGCCTGGTACGAGCTTTGCAAGTGCCAACGCTCCATCAAGCTCAAGTATTTGTATCTCTCTTTTCATTCTTGATAGACTACTTGCGACCTGTCTCATTTTAGATGTGTAATGGCGTTATTAGCCTGATGCCCTGTTGGTACGAGGCTACTTACTAGAGTTAGTACCATGGATTGCGCGGGCCTGAGTAACGACCAGGTCTCATCAGAGATACACCCATTACAATACCTCCGATTAATGAAAGCAGATCACAAACTATTACCCAGTCAATGTTGATAACCATGTTCAACTCCTTCCGTATGTTAGAGATCATGGAATACATATCGGCAGCACTACTTATTTCAATACACCATATAGCAGGCCTCTTGGCCTCCAATAGCTAGCTGTTCTTAGCGCGAACGCACCAACGTGATCCCTACTATGAGACCGAGGAGTAAAAAAATCAACGTCGATATAAGGGTAGCGTCTACTGACATCTGCAATCTCCTTTTTCAAAGAATGAGTATCAACTACTTGTATTCATTCCGTGGTGCCAGTGTAACACCTATTTTCTGCCAAACATTTGCTCTAAGATGTCGAAATTGTGCCGTCATGTATCTTTTTGATTAGAATTGTGTCATCCCGTTATTTGCTGGTGCATTTCGGAATAATTCTTCAGCTATCCTGCAAAACCTCCAGCCTGTTGAAAAAGTGCTATCTCAATAGTGGTAGGTTGCTTTGTGACAAAGGAGCTTTCCCGATTTTGACAGCAAAGATCAATGTGCGATAAAGCAAGAAAGTCTTGAGCTGGCGACTTTCGAAGGAAGTCGCCAGCTCAGGTATTGTCGCTGCTCAAGCTCCCAATGTCGTCGTCCTTGTAATGCATAGGACTCACGCCTCCTATCATTTTTTGCTAAGGGATACACCCGCAAGAGAAAAACGAACACTATTAGGAAGTGGCCAAAAGACTATCAACCAGTTTATGTTGGAGAAAGAGAAAATGAAAGATAGGATTAGAATATAGATAAGTATGCATATCAAAAATGTGAGCCACCAGTGGATAAATATCGAACGGAGGATGCGAATTCGTAGAGGACGTGGGTAGCGTATGCCGTTGATCTCAGGATCAGGGAATGTAGTGTCGGTGGTTGGTGTCGTTATACGTTTTTTCGCCACACATTTGCTCCGCTACCAGATGCTTATAGTTAAAAAGAAATCTATAAATGTTTTGTCGCATTATAAGTGTAGCATAAAAGAAAAATAACGACAAGTATATTTCCATTCAAGGGTATCCTGTGAACGCTATCATAAGAGTGGCTCATCCCAACATTTGGGGAATAGTGCCTGCTTGCTGTTTTGATTGATGCTCAGTGATATACTCCTGGAAAGATGCAAGGAAGGTATTCCCGCTTTT
>WNFJ01628567.1_pt3 | contig 10437 bp, 11 predicted proteins | sample 5400461 | NCBI WGS metagenome assembly WNFJ01 (sample SAMN13153349, study PRJNA577476) | soil metagenome | isolation source: 115 cm saprolite on Douglas fir-dominated hillslope | place: USA:California | collected 2013-09-17
AGTGCAGAATCATTTATCGCCGCTGACACGATCGACGCGTAGTGGCTCGCCAAATTTGCTGTCGCGTAATCGCCGCGACCGGGGCGGCGTCGTCGCCGTTTGCTATTGAGGTTTATCGGGCGACAGGTTGGCCTTCACCATGGTCGCCCGACCGTTCTGACGCGCCCCTGCGGCTTCACGGCTTGGCGAATCGCCGTACCGTCATCTTGTCGGTCCAGCTGCCAAAGACGTTGCCGGCATCATCCACGCCGACGCCTTCCGCACCTCCTCCGTCTGGCGCCGAGGGATCCGTAATGAAGGCGGTGACCTTGCCGTCCTTGACGCTGCCGATCCGGATGCCTTGCTTGAAGCCCGGATTGACGGTCGAGGTCGATTGCGAATCGGCCACATAGATCATGTCGTTCTTGTCGATGGCAACGTCGCTTGGCCGGCCGAACTGCTTCCATTCGGCGATGAACTTGCCGCCCGGCTCGAAAATCTGAATGCGGTTGTTGGCGCGGTCGGCGACATAGACCCGTCCCGCCGAATCGAGCGCGATGCCGTGGGGCGTGTCGGTCTCGCCCGTCGCCTTGCCGTGCTTGGCCCATGCCGTGACGAATTTCCCGTCCTTGGAGAACTTCACGATGCGGTCATTGGTCGCCGTGCCATGCCCATCGTCGACATAGATGTCGCCATTGGGCGCGACCACGACGGCGCTGACCGCACTCAAATGATCCTGATCGTTGCCGGGCATTCCGGGCTTGCCCAAGGTCATCAACACCCTGCCATCGGGGCTGAACTTGAAAAGATCGGCGCCCTTGCCGTTACGGGCAATTTGATCGCCCGCCCAGACATTGCCGTCGCGGTCCACGTAGAGACTGTGCGGAACCGCGAACAGGCCGCCGCCGAAAGCGCGCTCGAACTTGCCGGACGAATCGAACTTCTGGATCGGCGCGATCAACGAATTGGTGCATTCGGTAGCCCCGCAACGGTCGAACACCCAGATGCTCTTGCCGTCGCTGTGATCGACCTGGACCTTGATGGCCGCTCCGAATTTGCGGCCGGCGGCGAGCTGCGCCCAGTTCTCCTGCATCTTGTACGGATTGGGCGCCGCATTGGGGTCGGCGGCCTGGGCGTGGACCCGATTTTCCGCCATCGCCATGATCGCGCCGGCGGCCACCCCGATCATCAATGTCACTCGAATTGCGTACTTCATGGTCATCCTCCCTTGCAGAATTGATGCTTGGCGTATCGGCCTCGGGTATGGGTGCGGAAGATCGTCTCGGAGCCCAGAATGCCTCCCCGCGATGCCGGAGCCGATGGAGCCTGCATTCCCTAGACTAGCCTTGAAGCCGAGTGAATAATAGCGCATCCGAAACCGCGAAAAATAGCCGCCGAAGCGTTCCGAAACGGCCACGAGCGCGGCAGCGTCCGCCGCCAGTTGCAGAAATTGACGGCGGGGAAGTTTCATGGCGTTCGGGGCGTTTTGTCGGGTCCCGGCCCGGCGCAGAGCCGTGGGGACGGCGGTTCTCGTTAGTTTCGCGATTGATTGAAATAACTCAGATCCGGCGGCCGCTGGCCCTTCTTCGTGGGCATCAACTTGCCGTCCGCACTGAGAAAATAAGACTCCTTGCCGATTTCGACGTGGCTATTGCCCTCGGCACAAACATACTCGCGCCAGACCGGCCGTGGATTTGGGTTGCGACGGTAGTTCTTGGTCACCATCCAGGGGCGCGTCAACGCATGGTCGATCGTCGTGATCTCGTCGTGCAGGATATTCCGATCATTTTTATCGAGGTAGATTCGCTCCTTGACGACGGTTTGGTTGTCCGCGTGCAGAGGAATGCCGCTGGCATCGTAAACACGGGGACCCTTGAAGCCGTGGGTCTCGACTTCGAGCACGTCGTAGCGACCGTTCCCGTCTTCATCGATCCACTTGCCGATCGAGTAACCCGAGAACGTCGGTTCAAGATCCGCGGGCCAGTCGCGTCCATCGGTATAGATTCGACGGGTGTGCTCGATATGGTCGATCAAGATATAAGTGGTTTCCGGCGTGATTAGAATTTCGATAGGTTCATATGCGGACATCGCCCGCGGCAGCCCATTGGGAAGACAAACATAGGTTGGATCGTTGCCTTGTCCGCCGGCGGCCTGGTCCGCTAGGTTCGCTGCGAAGACGGTCTGATATTCCGCCGTCAAAGGAGCTTGTTGCCCCAGGCCCGGCGGCTTGCTCGGGTCATGTGGGGGCTGGCCAACGGCTCCGGGGACGAGGGCCCTGGTCCATTGGCCCTTCCAGTCAGGATACTTTGTTGAATTCTGCGCCAGCGCGCCGGCAAGCATCGCCAGCACCGTGGCTGCGAGCACGATGGCGCCAATCGACCTTCGATTTGGCATGATCGTCCTCCATTCGCGGAGCGGGCGTTACGGAACCGCCACGGCCCCCAGATCACTCCGGCTTGGCGCCCGAGACCTTGACCACCTTGCCCCACTTCTCGGTCTCTTCGGCGACGAACTTTGCGAGATCGGCGGGCGAGCCAGGGAATACCGTGGTGCCCAGATCGGCAAGCCGCGCCTTCATTTTTGCGTCCGTAAGAACGGCGTTGATCTCCTTATTGAGCTGGTCGACGATCTCCGCGGGCGTGCTTTTGCGCAAACCGACGGCGAACCACTGGCTCGCCTCGTAGCCCGGCACGAAATCGCCCGCTGTCGGGATGTCGGGCAATTCCTCAAAACGCGTGGAGGTCGTCACCACGCGCAGCTTGCCGGCTCGGATATGCTCGATCGCCGCCGGTACGCTGCCGAAATAAATCTGCACCTGCCCGCCGAGCAGGTCGGTAATGGCCGGCGCGGCGCCGCGATAGGGCACATGCGTCATGTCGACGTGGGTCATCACCTTGAACAATTCGCCGGCCAGATGGGTCGGATTCCCGTTGCCGGCCGACGCCATGCTGATCTTGCCCGGATTGGCCTTGGCATAGACGATGAATTCGGGAACCGTCCTGGCTGGAACGGATGGATGCACCATCATGACGAGGGGTCCGCGGATGATGCCGACAACGGCGATGTCGCGGATGAAATTGAAATTGAGGTTGTCATACAGCGTTGCGTTGATTGCCGCGGCCGCGTCGACCCCGAGAAGCGTATAGCCGTCGGCCGAAGCGCGCACGACTGCGTCGGTGGCGATATTGCTGGCGGCGCCGGCGCGGTTCTCGATCACGAATGGTTGGCCGAGCCGCTCGGAGAGCGCTTGACCCATCAGGCGTACGAAGATGTCGGTCCCGCCGCCGGGCGGATAGCCGACGATCACGCGCACCGGCCGCGTCGGGTAGCTTTGCGCCCAGGCGAAGCGCGAAGCGGCAGGCAGCGCGGCAGCCCCGGCTGCCAGATGCAGGAATCGGCGGCGCGGAAGTTTCATCGCGTTCGGCATCTCCCGCTGGCAACTCTCAGATTATCCTATACGACGGCCCGCGTGCCCGGAAGGGGCTGGCGGCCGGCAGGAAGCCTGGTATCCGATCCTTGCGAACGATCGCCCGCCCTTGGGGAGCGCGGCTTGGCGCCGGCCCTGTTTGGGCCGACGCCGCTGATCGAGGAAGAGAGCTGTTACCCCTGGCGCCAGGCGATGACGCCAGCCGTCGAACGCGGGCGCACCCGCACGGCGTGGTCGTCGTTGCCGCTGATCGCCATGACGGTTCCGTGACCCAGGACTTGCACCACCTTGAAGACATGATGCGGCATCACCCCGATGACGCCAGGTGCCGGACCGCTCGCCGGTCGGCCCCAATGCGCCCAGTTGCGCGCGAGGTTGTATTCGGGTCCGGGATTGCCGTCGACCAGCTGACGCATTTCCCACCCGCACCAGGCCGAGGGGCGTGCATCGGCGAAACTGCGAGACGAACCGTATTGATGGGCAATGTGCGGAGCATGTTGATGCGCAATGTGCGTGGCATGATGAAGATGATGGCGGCCCGGAGATGCTGCACTCGCCCCACTCGCTGCCATCATTTGCAGGGCCGCGGCAAGCAAAAAGATAAAGCTCAGTTTCATTACGCTCTCCAACGCGTTGGGACGGCCGTGCGGCCGTCGCGGTTTGACGTTTTTTTGCGGGGAAGCGGGCCGTTTGATTGATCAATGTGGCGACAACAGGGCTTCGCCGACAACTAATTTCTGGACATGAAAAGGGTTGGTTGACGACCAGATTCCGACAATCTGTCGGGCGTCTTAGCCATCGATTTGTTCGTTCTTCGGGGAACGCGGACGCATATCAGGCATGCGATGCTTGCGATCTGGCTGCGGATGCACAGAAAAGCCGCGAGAACGCCGCTCCTGCGAACCAATCGTTCGGCAGGGTGCGTCGGCGGACCAATCAAGGCCGCGGATCGCCTGTCCTTCGATACAGCTCGTCAAGCAGAGGTATGGCCCGATCCCCCAGAATAGCACCCGCCCGCGTGCCGTAGGTCGCCAGCACCTTGTTCGACGGATGAGCAGCCGCCATGCTGGCGATCGCATTCTGCTTCTCGTTCAGGTAGTTTCTGCTCTGCGGCAGCAATTGTCCATGCATGACGTTCAAGATGAGAAGCTGATCGGACAACGACTCCATGTAGCTGGAAACGGCCACCAGCATGAATATCGTGTTCAGCCGCTCATGGGCGGCTTCCAGGTTGAGCTCCACATAGGCATAGGACTCAATTTGCTCGGCATCATTGGGCGGCAGGTCGTGCAGCGCCGCGCTTACTTCGTCTTCAAATGATTTGATCGCCTCGTTTATGCCGGCCAGCCGAGACGCGTCATTGTCATCAAGAACGGCGGCTCTCGCCGGGAACGTCGCCAGCGCCAGGGCGACCACAAGCACAAACGGCCAAACCGGCCGCGTTGCATTCCTGTCATTCATCCTTCGCCCCGATCTCTGTCTGGCATCCAAACGCGCCTTTGAGCCGTCAATACCACCTCATTATCCGGTTTTTCGCACCGCGTCATTTTTCATGGGCTCTTTCGGCGGCGCTCGCGCGGCACCCGTCGCTGCGCCAGCCGCTTGTCAGGGAAATTTGCGCCGGGCGTGCCCAGGGCATCGACCACGATCCTGCCGAGCGCGACAAAGTCGGATTTGCGCGGCGAGGTCGGCCGCCACGCCAGCCCGATGGTGCGACTTGGCATCGGCGGCGTGAACCGCAACAGCTTGACCCGTTCGTCGCGCGCCTCGACATCGATGGCGACTTCGGGCAACAGGGTGATGCCGTAGCCGTTGGCAACCATTTGCAGCACCGTTGCGAGGCTGGTCGCGCCGAGTCCGAATGATTTGTCGCGGCGATCCCCGGCGCAGAAGGCAAGCGCCTGTTCGCGCAGACAGTGTCCCTCCTCGAGCAGGATAAGCCTCGTCGGGTCGATATCGTCCGCGGACACGATAGTCCCCTCGGGCCGCCGGTCATCTTTTGGCACCGCCAGCAGAAACGGATCGTCAAACAGTGCAACCGTTGCGATTTCGATCTCCAGGATCGGCAATGCGAGCATCAGCACGTCGAGGGAGCCGCGCATCAGCTCATCGACAAGGATCTTTGTTTGCGTTTCCCGCAGCTCGACCCGCAGATCCGGGTATTGCCGCTGCAAGGCGGGCAGGACTTTCGGCAGGACATAAGGCGCCAGCGTCGGAATGATCCCGAGCGCCAGCCGGCCGGTGAGCGGGGAGCTTCGCAGACGGGCGAAATCGACCAGATCGTGCGCCCCCGCGAGCACGGTTTCACCGCGCCGCGCCAGCTCGAGCCCGGCTTCGGTCAACATGACATCGCCATGGCGACGCTCCACCAGCACGACGCCGAGATCCTTCTCCAGCCCCCGGATTTGCATCGAAAGCGCCGGCTGGGTGACCGCGCATGCATCGGCGGCGCGACCAAAATGCCGATGCTGCGCCAGCGCGGTCAAATAACGCAGCTGCTTCAGGGTAATCATAAGCCATGCCTTCGCCGCTGAATCCTGGGCCCCGGCTTGCGAGCCCTGTCGCCGACACGGCACCCGACAATCTCTTCGGCACGGCGTTCGGCGTGTTCAATATCGTAATTCTGAATGACGGGGGTCCCGGCGGCTCAAGTGCGTTTCGGCGACCTGCCGCCGGCGCGCATCAAGACCGACACCCGTTTTACCGCCTTCTTCTTGCCCGGTTCTTGCGTCGTGGGGTCTGGCGTAGCGTTCGTGGCCGGCTGCTGCGTGCTTGTGGCTTGCATGGTCTCGGCTTCTCTCGCCAAACGCAGGGCCCGAAGCCGTTCGGTTTTGGCCCGAAGAGCACGCGCTTCGGCCTCGTATTCCTGCATGGCGGCCACTTTATCCTGCGCGCGTTCCGCTTTCAGAGCGGCCGCGGCCGACCGCTGCTGGACATCTTTCGAGGTTGTCGTCATCGCTATCTCCTCAAGCGTCGGAATCGCCGGGCGAAACGCGCCCGCGAGGCAGCGAGCCACATGCGCGACTCTGAACCAAATGCCTTGCCGGTAGGTCCGTGGTCAAAGCACTACGGCCTCCGCGCCAGCGATTAGATGGCCCGCAGATTGTCAGCTGCAGACTTGTCGGTTCGTCGATTTCGGAGAAAGGTCTGAAAACGTGCGCACCGGTCAACAACAAGGCGAAGCAACCTACTTGTTCGGCCAACTATCGATTGATACCTATATGGGTACGAATGGGGATTATTTCAAGATATATGAGAAACATCCTGGTCACCGGCGCATTTGGTCAGATCGGCTCCGAGCTGGTCCCTGCCCTGCAGCAGCGGTACGGCGCCGAGCACATCATTGTTTCCGATATCCGGATGGTTCCGTTGCAGGCCCAGATCCGCGCTCACGCCGAGGCGGAACGCAATTACGAGAATGTGGACTGCACGCAGCCGCAACAAATCCTCGAAGCGGTGCGCCGGCACGACATCGACACGATCTATCACCTGGCGGCGTTGCTTTCGGCCGTGGCGGAGGAGAGGCCGCACCTGGCCTGGAGCATCAACATGGGCGGCCTCTACAATGTGCTGGAGACTGCCCGCCAGCACCGCTGCCGGGTGTTCTTCCCGAGCTCGATCGGAGCCTTCGGTCCGTCGACACCGCGCGATCATACCCCCCAGGTGACGATCCAGCGGCCGACCACGATGTATGGTGTCACCAAGGCCTCGGGCGAGCTGCTTTGCGACTATTATGCGGCTCGCTTCGGCCTCGATGTCCGGGGCTTGCGCCTGCCGGGCCTGGTTTCCTACGTCGCTCCACCCGGCGGCGGCACCACCGATTACGCCGTCGAGATCTTCTATCAGGCGCTGCGCTACAGGCATTACCGATGTTTCCTCGACCCGGCGACCCGGCTCGACATGATGTATATGCCGGACGCGATCCGCGCGATGATCGAGCTGATGGAGGCCGATGGCGGGCGGCTGCGGCATCGGAACGCCTATAATGTGACGGCCATGAGCATCTCGCCCGTGGATTTGGCCGGGGAAATCCGCAGGCACATTCCCGGATTCGCCATCGACTATCAGGTGGACCCCGTCCGCCAATCGATCGCCGACTCCTGGCCGCGCTCGCTCGACGACAGTGCTGCCCGCGAGGACTGGGGCTGGGCACCGCGGTTCGATCTTGCGGCCATGAGCGCCGACATGCTGGCCCGGCTGGGCGAAAAGCTCGCCCGGCCGGGAGGAATAGGGCCGAAAGGACTGGACCCGAAGGGAAGCTGAGGATGCCGATCCAAGGACTGAGCCAAGTGCTCGCGTCAAAGCTCGAAGCGTTGAAGCAAGCCGGGCGACTCAAAGGCAGGGAAGCGATCATCCGCGGAATTGTTGCTGCGGCGCCCGGCAAGGGCCGGCGCTACCTCCTCGAAGGGGAGGGCGAGAAACCCTTCCTGCGGATGAATTCCAACAACTATCTCGGCATGTCGTTCCGCCCGGATGTCGTCGCGGCCGAGGAGGAGGCCGTCCGCAAATTCGGCACCGGCCCGGGCGCGGTTCGCTTCATCAGCGGGACTTGGTTGCCGCATGCGCTTCTCGAGCAGCGGCTGGCGCAATTCCATGGCCGCGAGGCAGCCATGCTGTTCAGCTCCGCCTATGCCACCGTGATGGGCCTCCTGCCGCCGCTGATCACGGACAAGACCGCGGTGATCAGCGATGAGCTCAATCACAACTGCATCATCAATGCGATTGCGCTGGCCCGGCCGGCCGAAAAGCATATTTACCGGCATCTCGACATGGCCGGGCTGGAAGCGAGCCTCGTCGCCGCCGGCAAGACCTGCACGCGCGCGATCATCGTGACTGACGGAATCTTCAGCATGCGCGGCGATCACGCGCCGCTCGACGCCATCATGGCGCTGGCGCGCACATACGATGCCGGCTTCCCGGAAAATGTCGTCGTGGTGGTCGACGACTCGCACGGCGTCGGTGCGTTTGGCCAAACCGGTCGCGGCACCGAGGAATACACGAAGTCCGGTCCGACCGATATTCTGGTGGCGACGCTGGGCAAGGCCTTCGGCGTGAACGGCGGCTATGTCGCGGGCGCCGAGACGGTCATTCGGTATCTGCGCGAGACTTCTCCCTTCTATGTCTATTCCAATCCCATCACGCCGGCCGAAGCAGCCTCGGCGCTGGCGGCGGTCGCGTTGGTCGAGGGTCCGGTGGGGCTTGAGCTGTTGACCCATCTGCGCGCCATGACGGAGCGCTTCAAGACCGGGCTGGTGAAATTGGGATTTGAAACGCTCCCCGGCGAGCATCCGGTGGTCCCGCTGATGCTGCGCGATGCCGGACGAACGTCGGCGCTGGTCGCGCATTTGCGTGAGCGCGGCATTCTCGCCACCGGCCTCAACTATCCGGTGGTGCCGAGGGGCGAGGAGGAGATCCGCTTTCAGGTCAGCGCCGACCATATGCCGGCCGACATTGACGAAGCGCTTGCTGCGCTACGGAGCTTTGGCGGATAGCATCCCTCTTCATGCTTGGTTGGAGGTTCGCTGCGCCTGGGCCGCCGCAACGCGGTCCTTGCATCGGTCACGTGATCGTTGCGTTGTAGGCCTGCTCGTCGAACAGCGCATCGAGCTCGGTGGCGTCGGCGATCTTCAGCTTGAAGAGCCAGCCTTCGCCGGTCGGGGCGGAATTGACCAGGCCCGGTTCGTTGCTGACCTTGGCATTGACTTCGATCACCTCGCCGCTGACGGGCGCATACACGTCGGAGGCGGCTTTCACCGATTCCACCGTGGCGGCGGCGGCGCCTTTCTTGAACTTCGTCCCGACCCTGGGCAATTCCACGAAAACCAGGTCGCCCAGCTTGTCCTGCGCGAAATTGGTGATTCCCACGGTCGCCACCTCGCCGTCGAGGCGGAGCCATTCATGGTCCGGGGTGAACTTCAGCATGGCTCTCTTTCCTGTTCCTGTGTCTAAGCTTAAGAACGTCGGTAACGCAACGGCACAAACGGCAGTTCGCAGACCTGCACCGCCTGCCGCCGGCCGCGGAGCTCGGCAAAAAGCCGGCTTCCCGGTGTGGCCTGCGCGACCGGGACGTAACCCATGGCGATCGGGCCCCCCAGGCTCACTCCGAAGCCGCCGGAGGTCACGGCTCCGATCGGCGCCGCATCGTCGTCCCGGCCGAACAGCGGAGCGCCGCCGCGCACCGGCGCGCGGCCTTCAGGCTTGAGCCCGACACGCCGCCGTGGCGCGCCGCGATCGATCTGCCCCAGGATGACCTCGGCGCCGGGAAATCCCCCGCTGCGCTGTCCGCCCGTCCGGCGCGTCTTGGCAATCGACCATTCCAGGGCCGCCTCCACCGGCGTTGTCGCCGGGTCGAGATCGGACCCATAAAGGCAGAGCCCGGCTTCGAGCCGCAGGCTGTCGCGGGCGCCAAGTCCGGTCGGCATCACGGCTGCATCCCGCAGGAGAGCGGCGCAGAAGGTCGCGGCCCGATCGCCCTTGATGCTGATCTCGAAACCGTCCTCGCCCGTATAACCCGAACGGGAAACCACGCAGGTCTCGCCTGACAAACGCAAAGTGCGGACATCCATGAAATGCATCGACCGGATTTCGGGCGCGAAGGCCGCCAAGACGGCTTGGGCGCTTGGGCCCTGCAGCGCGACGAGAGCGAGGTCGGGCAGGGGATCGATGATGCATTCCCCTGCAAGATGCGCGCGCAGATGGGCTTCATCGGCGGCCTTGCAGGCGGCATTGACGACCAGCCGGAGATGGTCGCCGAGATTTGCCACCATCAGGTCGTCGAGAATGCCGCCTGTGGGGTTGGTGAAGAGCGCGTAGCGCTGCCGGCCCTCGGCAAGCCCGAGGACGTCGGAGGGCACGAGTGTTTCCAGCGCACGGGCCGCGTCAGCCGGGCGCCCCGATCGCGGCCGCACCATGATCTGTCCCATATGGGAGACGTCGAAAAGGCCGGCAGCGGCGCGTGTGTGCAGGTGCTCCTTGATGATGCCGGCGGGATATTGCACCGGCATGTCATACCCGGCGAACGGCACCATGCG
>WNFJ01013800.1_pt1 | contig 10436 bp, 7 predicted proteins | sample 5400461 | NCBI WGS metagenome assembly WNFJ01 (sample SAMN13153349, study PRJNA577476) | soil metagenome | isolation source: 115 cm saprolite on Douglas fir-dominated hillslope | place: USA:California | collected 2013-09-17
ACCGGGATGCGCGCCACCGATTGAAGAGTGATTGGATCGAAAGCGTCTACGGTATTTTCCTCGCTGCGCGTGACGAACGCCAAGCCCGGAGATGGCAGTAAGAGTACGCCGTGAACCGCACCGGAGCCTGGCAACGTGGAGATATTGCTGGCAGTCGCCTGGGTACTTGGATCGAGAGTCAGTTTGAATACGTTGCCCGCGGACTCTTCCGTGACAAAAAGGACGTTATCCTTAAACGTCAAATAATCAAGAACGTTAAGCTGTTTCGTCTTCGGAAGCTCAATGAAACCTTCAAACTTCATAACCGTGGAATTACTCGGGGTTCCGATATAGCCAAGATAAACGAGCGCGATGACGGCGACAACGACCAATGCACTAACAAGAACCAGCACAATCTTGAGAACACTTCTCATGAACCGTAAATCTCCTTTTGTAGCGTCGTTGAACGAAATTCATAGGTACAGCGAGTGAGTCATTGTCCGGGACCAAACATTTTGCTTCGATTGCGCTGCTCCGGTGCTGATTAGAAAATAATTTTGACGCCGAACTGGATTTCCCTGGCAGTGGTGGTGGTCCGGGAAAGCAAGCCCGCCACGCCTGTCGGGGTTCCATCGGCGTTATAAAGGTCAGTGTTATCGGGTAACGTAGGCGGAGCAAAATTTGCATGATTCAGAATGTTGAAAATCTCCGCTCGAAATTGAACATTAAAGTTTTCTGAAATTCTCGGGATCCGATTATTTTTGAAAACAGAAAAATCCAATTCCGTGATGCCTGGGCCAATAAGGATATTCCGACCAGCATTTCCCTTAAGATTGAAACAGCGCAAATCTCCTGGCGCCAGGGGAATTCCAACTGTCGGAGGAGCTGGGTCGCAGTTGGCATCGAAAAAAGCCTGGTTCGGTGCGGTGGCGACGGTGAAGCATTGGGTCTTCATGTAAGTGTTGGGATTGCCGGGATTCGTTAGCGAAGAACAGCCCGGCCCAGACAAGCGGCTGGGAAATGCATAATCGTCGCTACTTAGTGAGCCGGTGGGATCGCCGCCCGTGGCGAAGGTGGGCGTAAATGGCACGCCGTCGCTTGCGGTGAAAATCAGCCCAAGTTGCCAACCATTGGTAAGCCAACGGGCCGGGCCGGTGAACGAAGCCCGCGACGGAATCTGCCATATGGCATTCAAAACCAGGGTGCGGCCCACATTGAAATCCGAGAGGCCGCGACTTGCTCTGGGATCGAAGGCGAATTGTGGGCTGGAAATCGAATTTCCAAAGGCATCGCCGGCGAGTGTCGCCGAACTGGTGTCTATACGTTTACCCCAGGTAAAACTGGCATGAAACTGAAAGCCGAGGCTTATACGCTTTACTGTCTGTAACTCGAGTGCGTTGTAATAAGACTGTCCTTCGTAAAACAGGCTATGGATAAAGCCGAAATTGGGGTTGATACGATTGGGCGGGGCGCATTGCGCTGGGTCAGAGCCGCTGGGGTCCAGCTGATTGCATTGTGGAGAAAAGACGTTTCCGAGCACATCCACTTTCGGGAAGAGATACCCAGCGGAGGTGAGCGTAGGTTGCACTAGATTGGCGTCGTCCACACGATAAGGCTGGTGGATGCCGCGCGAACCGACATAGGCAATCATCGAAGTTAAGGTGGGAGTCAGTTGGTATTGCACGTTTAGGTTCCATTGGGCGACGTAGTTGCGTTTGGGATGGGGGTCAATATAGGTGGCCCCGAAACTGGTAGCCGGGAGCGGAGAGGGAATGTTGTTGTAAAAACTTCCGTTACCCGGACTAGGGATTGCTGTGGTTGCAAAAAAAGGAGAGGCCTGAGTCGTCAGAAGTATGAATTGGTAAGGAAGAGGAAGCACATCATATAAGCCAGCGCCGGCACGCACCGCCATTTTGCCGTTGCGGAACGGATCCCAGGCAAAGCCGATACGAGGCTCAAAATTTTTAGTAGTGGGATTGCTGAAAAAGGGATCACCCAGATGGGGGGTGGCGTCTGTAATGTTTCTCAAGACGGAAAGCTTGCCGGCGGTTTCTGTGGGAACGGTAGTCATCTCATAACGAAGGCCGAGATTAAGCGTGAGGTTTGATTTCACGCGCCAGTCGTCCTGCACATAAAAACCTACGAGAGTCTGGCGAAGGTTGCGCGGCGAGATGGTGCTGCGAATACCCGATATGAACAGACTGGGCTGGTTGGCGTAAAAGGTTTGCAGATCGCTGAATCGGAAAATTCCGTTGGGATCGACCAGCGCGTTTATTTCCAGTTGCATGCGCTCAACTGCCGCGCCGAATTTGATGGTATGCGTGCCTTTAACCACGAAAGCATCGTCATATCCCTGAACCGAGTTCCAATGATACCGGTACGACGGTTCGGCTCCCAAACCACCTAAAAACGGAGTGATTCCGCCGACATAAACTTGCGCGGCCGTTTGCCCAGGGAAAACACCAAGAGTGGTGTCGGTAGCCGCAGGAATAAGAGCTTCCAGGCCCTCATTGGCGTTTGCGATTTCATAGTTATACCCAAAGCGAGCAGAATTTATAAAAGTAGGAGTGAAGACGTGAGTTTCTTCCAGTGCCACGATTTGTCTGGAGGTCTTGGAACCGAGTAAAACGTCATTCACGCCATCGGGAGTGCTGAATGGGGTTCTGTCGAAGAGGTAGGTGCCGAAGACGCTGTCCTTGTCAGAAAATTTGTGGTCCAGTCGAGTGGTGAAGAAATTCTCGGACACAGCTTGCTGTCCGGCGAAACTGTACTGCGCGGTGTCACCATCTCCGAAGACCGGACCGTTGGGCAGATGGTAAAAAGGTAGATACTTCTGGGCGGCAGGATCGATTGGCACGGTGATGAGGTTTCCATTGACGTCGTGAATCATCCCGTTTCTGGCATCGAGTGAAGGAACGGAGGTGACTGCGGTGATCCCCTTCGATTGCCGGATGCCTTCGTAGTCGGCGAAGAAAAAAGTTTGGTTTTTGACGATTGGTCCGCCAATAGAACCGCCGAACTGATTGCGTTCAAAAGGCGGGATGCTGCTTCCGTCAAAAAAATTCCTGGCATCCAGAGCGCTGTTGCGAACAAATTCATAAGCGCTGCCGTGAAAGGAATTGGTGCCGGAACGGGTGATGGCATTGACGACCCCGCCCGAAGTTTTTCCGTATTCAGCGGAATAGTTGGTGGTCAAGACGGAAAATTCCTGAATCGCATCAACGCCCAGGTTGCCGCCCAGCACGCTACCCGGGGCCCCGTTCGCGTAATCATTAAGGCTAATTCCGTCAAGGCGATAATTATTTTGCTGGGGACGAGCTCCATCAATCGTGAGTTGCTGGCCGTAGCCGCGATTGCCACGATCCGCGCCGGCGGCGAAGGTCGCCTGGGTTTGAATGGCATTTACACCGGGCTGCAAAGTGGCTAGATCGGTCCAGCTCCGGCCATTCAGCGGCAATTCGCGAATGGTTGTTTCATTAACGGTGGCACTGATCTCCGAACTGGTGAGTTCCACGGCAGGAGCCTCGGTATTGACTTCCACTCGAACAGAAGCCTTGCCAATACGCATCATGAAATCCAGGGTTCTTTGCGCACCTACAGTCAAGGTGATCTCGGAATTAATTGCCGTGCTGAAGCCATCCGCAGTAACGGTAACCTTATACTGTCCAGGCGTGAGGTTAGGAACGGTATAGAAACCGTCGCCGTTTGCTGTGACGCTGTGGACAACCCCGGTAGCGATATTCTCGATTTCAATCCGCGCTGAAGGGACGGAACGTTCCGAGGGGTCCGTGATGGTTCCTGAAAGAGTTGCACCAGCGACTTGGGCCGCTACCGGCGGCGAGAGTGCAAGCGCGAACACCAGCGAGCACACTAGAACGAGAGCCCATATAGAATTCCAAAAAGCTCGGCCGCAACCGCGAATCAGAGTTCCCGGAGACGCTAACTCAGTCTTAAGAAAATCGCCCAGGATTAGGCTCGAAGTTGCCTTGGTCACCGCCGAAAGACTTGTTGTTTCGGTGATTCTAAACATCGTTTCCCTCCCCCGTTGCCCACCCCCGACTCTCCCTTGGTACAATAAAGGAATTCCGTCGGTATACCACCGGATGCACCCAATTGCAAGCAGATATTAATTCGTATAACCTTTCACTCTGGGAAGCAGCCCGGCGAAATAGGTGCAATTTATGCGGAGTGGTACTCGCAAAGAAGGACACCCAGACCCAGAAACTAAGGGGTCTACTCACGAGAGGCGTCCGGTGCCGTCCAATGGGCGGCCACCCAGTCGCCGAACCCATCAGTCCCTGTCCGAGGTAGCGTACGCGCGCTTGCTGGATATGCTGCGAGAACGGCGCCTTCGGCCGAACGATCACATTAACGAAAGACACCTCGCGCGTGAGTTGAATGTCTCGCGAACGCCGCTTCGCGAGGCGATTCGACGGCTCGAGGGAGAGAAAATACTCGAGAGGCAAAGCAGCCGGATTTTGGTAGTTCGCCCGATGTCCATCGAAGATCTTCTTTATATTTGCCAGGTCCGTCGTCTGGTTGAGGGAGAGGCAGCGCGGCGTGCGGCGGGACGTATTTCTGTGCCTGATCTTGAGCGCCTGCGCAAGCGCTACTTGGCACTTAAAGCCCAGAATGGCCCTTTACGCGTAGGTGACCAAGCATCGAATCGCCACGATCTACATCGGATGATCGCCGAGGCATGTGGAAATCCTGAACTTGCGTCCATAATTGCAGACCTCAAGAACCGCTCGAAGCTTCTGCGATTGGGTGTTCCCGAACGCATTGCGTACGATGAGCACCTGCCCATTATTGATGCATTGATTAAAGGAAACGGCGAAGAGGCTAAAGCCGCGATGCAACGGCATATCGACGGTCTGCGAATGTACGCGCTTGAAAAGCTCGGAGCGCTTTAGCAAACTCTGCAGCGCGCGATCTTGCCCTCCAAGAAACGGGACCGCTTTGCGCACTGGAGTGGCGCAGAACCGGCCTCTGCGCAGTTCCAATGACACGGGCTGATCCAGACAGCCTTGTATGACCAGGGTGCGACGGCCATCCAACCAAGACGCCGCTCATTCCGATCCCATCTCCCTTCTGTAGAGCATCAGGTGCGGCGTTAACCTCATTTTTTCGAACCACCTCAGCCATACCATTCTGTATAGAAACAATCATACAGATATGCCGATGGTAGACAACCTGGATGCCACATGATATACACTCTGAGCGCTACGAAGATGCTACGGAGGTTCGATTGATGAAGATCGTTCGAGGTATGGCCCTTCTTTTTCTCATTTGGTCGTCATCCCAGGTCTTATTTGCCCAGAGCTATCAGGTGACCGCCAGCATTCCCATCGGCGGCAAGGGCCATTGGGATTATTTGATTGTCGATCCGGATAATCGACGCCTGTATGTGTCCCACAACAGTGAGGTGGTGGTCATCAATGTCGACACGCGGGAGATCATCGGGAAAATCTCCGTGGACGGATTTTCCCATGGCATCGCCATTGCGAATGATCTCAATCTCGGTTTCATCACCGATGGAGATAGTAAGACAAGCGACGTCAAGTCTCCGGAGCAAGTCGTTACCTTTGATCTAAAAACTCTTCGCAGGACAGCCACAACAAAGGTGGGCGACGACCCGGATTCGATTGTCTATGACGCGCCATCCGGCCGCGTGTTTGCCTTCAATGGTGATCCTATGCAGGCAAATGTCATCGATGCGAAGACAAGCAAAGTGGATAAAGCGATCGCATTGGGCGGCAATCCCGAATTTTCCGTGAGCGACGGTCGGGGAGATATTTACGTAAACATTAAGGACAAGAATGAGATCGCGCAAATTGATTCAAAGACATTAAGTATTAAGGCCCGTTGGCCCTTGGCGCCGTGCGAGGCGCCGAGCGGATTGGCGATGGACCGGGCAAACCGGAGGCTGTTCTCGGTTTGTGGGAATGGAAAGATGGTGGTGGTGGATGCCGATACAGGCAAGGTTGTGGCTGCACTACCGATCGGCGCACTCCCCGATGGGGCCGCATACGACCCTGTCACGAAATTGGCGTTTTCATCGAATCGAGATGGGACCCTCACGATCGTGCGACAGGTATCCAAAGACGAATACACAGTTTCACAGAATCTAAAGACCGACCTGGGAGCGCGAACCATGGCGCTGGATCCGAAAACCCACACCGTTTATCTGTCTTCAGCGGAATTCGGACCCAGGCCTGCGGGGAGCAAGTACCCCTCTGTCGTTCAGGACTCATTTAAAGTTCTCGTGCTCCAACTGCAGTAACCTTGCCGCACTTAGGTGTCTAGGCAGAAAGAGAGAAGGCCAAAATGAAAGAAGACCACACCGAGGAAATCCGATTTGTCTCCGCGATCGGTGCTGTGGGGGGTGGTATACACGAGGAAAGCCTTGATGAAGCCATGGCTCAGGAACCGCATTTCATAGCTGCAGATGCGGGAACCACTGACGCTGGACCATATTCATTGGGTTCCGGACTGTCAGCGTTTCCCCGCGAGATGATTAAACAGGACTTGGCGCTAATGTTGCGCGCAGGCAAACGGGCCGGCGTTCCCGTCCTTGTGGGATCTGCAGGAACGGCCGGTGGAGATGATCACGTTGACTGGACGCTAGACATTGCGCGGGAAGTTGCCAAGGAAAACGACTTGAGCATCCGGACTGCGGTGATCCACTCCGAGCAGGACAAGTCTTATCTCAAACAACTGCTGCGGGAGAACCGTATTCGACCGTTGGACCCCGCCCCTCCCGTTGATGCGAGAACCATCGATCGTAGCATTCGGGTGGTCGGCATGATGGGTGTCGAGCCCTTGCAACGCGCTTTGGAAGGAGGAGCGGATTTCGTGCTTGCGGGACGCTGCAGCGATTCTGCGCTGTTTGCGGCACTTCCCATTCTGCGAGGCTTTCCAGAAGGACTGGCATGGCACGCCGGAAAGATTTCGGAGTGCGGAACAATGGCTGCCGAGACAATGGGAAAAGGCGTCCTGTTTGGAACGGTGCGCCGCGATCACTTTGTTATTCGTCCTATCGGCCCAGGACTGAAAGGCACGCCGCAAAGCGTTGCTGCTCACAGCCTTTATGAGAACGCCGATCCCTACCTGCATCAAGAATCGTCCGGAACGCTCGACTTGAGCAAATCGACGTACGAAAAAGTGGACGACATCAGTGTGCGTATCGCGGGGAGCGCCTTTATCCCGAGGGAGACGTACTCCGTAAAGCTTGAGGGAGCCGAGTTGGTAGGCTACCAATCTCTCATTGTGGGCGGTATACGCGATCGGTTCGTAATCAAACATTTGGATAGTTGGCTGGCTGGAGTGCGCGAGAGAATCGAAGCCGGGGTGACGAAGACGTTCGCGAAGACGCTCTCCAAAAACGAGTACCACCTCACATTTCATGTCTACGGACGAGACGGCGTCATGGGAGGCATGGAACCCGACCATACGACGATACCCAAAGAGATCGGTTTGGTGCTTGAGGCCACAGCACCAACGCAGGAGATTGCCACCACAATTGCCTTGCTGAGCCGGCAGCCACTCTTACACCATCCGGTGGCGGAATGGAAAGGTGCTGTTACGACGTTTGCCTGTCTGCATAATCCGGCCCATATCGATCGGGGGCCTGTGTACCGGTTCAATTTCCATCATGTTGCCCTGCCTCGCAACAAGGAAGAAATGTTCAGAATGAAATTCGTCAACCTTGGAAACCCTGTCTATGAAACTAGTGCAACTCACTAACCTCATTCGCAGCAAGAACGCAGGGCCATTCTCGCTGACCTTTGACATCATGTTTCCGGATGAGCAGAGCTACATTCGCGTAAAGCGTTCCGGCGTGCTGAGCGCTGCATCGTTTGCCGAACTCTACCGATGCCGGCCAGAAACCGTCCGCTTCTTTGAATGTGACAACGCGCTTGCGTTCAAGTTCAGCATTCCGCGACCCATTTTTCAGGGCGACCTCGGCGACGGGGATCTCCACGGAGGACAGCAGTTCATGCCGCTGCTTGACATCGAGATTCAGTAAACTGCGAGGCCGCAGATGATTCGGGAGAGAGAAGGTCTTCCGTGCCAAGTTAACAGAGGGGCTCCGTCGCGGGTTGATTCGCAATCTGTAAAGGCGATCCTTTGACAAAATCCGGAGACAGCATGCACAGCGATGTTACGACACGAAGCTTAGAAAACAATGTGGTCGCCACGCAAAGCCCCGCAATGATTAGCGCGCGATTGGATCGACTCCCAGCCACTCGCTACATTTGGACCCTAGTTATTCTACTGTCGCTCGGCGCCTTCTTTGAAATCTATGACATAGCCCTTACGGCTTCGATCAGCCCGGGGTTGATCCGTGCTGGGATTTTTCACGCTGGAACCAAGGGAATGTTCGGCTTGACCGACCAAGCGACCTTTGCGGCGGTCACGTTTCTGGGGCTTTTCATCGGGACAATCACTTTCGCGTCGGTTGCCGATCGATATGGACGACGGGCCATCTTTACGTTTTCTCTCTTGTGGTATGCCGCGGCAACGGTTGTGATGGCGATTCAGAGCAGAGCCGTGATGATCGATTTGTTGAGGTTCATCGCCAGCATCGGCATTGGCGTGGAACTGGTTACCATCGACAGTTATATCGCCGAGTTGGTTCCGAAACAGATTCGAGGAAGGGCGTTCGCCGTTAACCACAGCGTTCAATTGAGCGCGGTGCCCGTGGTTACTCTCCTAAGCTGGCAATTGCTTCCGATCGCACCATTTGGAATGGCGGGATGGCGTTGGGTGACACTGGTTCCAGTCTTAGGGGCAATTTTTGTGTGGTGGATTCGACGGAACGTCCCGGAGTCGCCTCGCTGGCTCGCCAACTGCGGCAGAGTGCTAGAAGCGGAACAGGCTGTATCCGCAATCGAGGCTCGCGTGGCATCCGAGTACGAAGGCAAACTTCCGGAAGCGGTACCGGCCACAGCGGAGGAATCCAGCGGTGCCAGGTTGTCTGAAATTTTGCGGCCCCCCTATGCCCGACGCACGGTCATGCTCGTCTTGCTGAATTTCTTTCAAGCTATCGGCTTCTTTGGGTTCAACAATTGGACCCCAGCCTTGATGGAATCCCGAGGGGTCGGCTTCGTGAAGAGCCTGCAATACAGCTTCGTCATCGCCATACTATATCCACTCGCCCCTTCGGTTTTCGTTCTGATCGCCGACCGCTTGGAGCGCAAGTGGCAAGTGGTGATTGCGTCCGCGAGCGTTGCGGTTTTTGGATTAGCCTTTTCGCAACAGTCGACGGCTGCTCGACTGGTCGGGTTCGGAGGGCTGCTGGCGACTTCCAATCTTCTGCTTTCCTATTCTTACCATGCGTACCAGTCGGAGCTGTATCCGACTCGCGTTCGTGCCCGCGCAATTGGATTTGTTTATTCGTTCAGTCGCCTGTCCACCGTCTTCAGCAGCTTCATGATCGCGTTCTTTCTGCAAAGGTTCGGAACGGTCGGCGTCTTTTCCTTTATTGCTTTTGCCATGCTTGTAGTCGTGCTCTCGGTAAGCATATTGGGCGCGCAAACCAGCGGGCGCGCTCTGGAGGAAATTGCGCAATGATTCCTGAACCAGAAACTTTCGCAAAATAGCCATGCAATCATTATCCGGAATAAAAGTTTTGGATTTCTCGCACGCCCTTGCTGGTCCGTTCTGCACCCTTCTTCTCGTTGATCACGGGGCCGCTGTCTATAAGATCGAGGCGCCAGATGGGGGTGACCCCGGTCGCGGCTGGGGACCTCCGTTCGTCGGTGACCAAACGTCCTATTTTCTGGGTCTAAATCGGGGGAAACGCAGCCTCGCGATCGACTTGAAGTGTCCTCAAGGCGTCGACTTGTGCTTGCGGATGATCGAGAAAGCCGACATAGTGATTGAAAATTTTCGCCCCGGTACGATGCCCCGCCTTGGCTTGGGTTATGAGGCGGCCCGATTGCGGAACCCACGGATAATCTACTGCTCGATTTCGGGATACGGACAAACCGGACCATCACAGGATGAACCGGCGATGGATCTAATTCTACAGGCTTCCAGCGGACTCATGAGTGTGACCGGAACGACAAACGGTGAACGCGTTCGCTGTGGTTACTCCGTCGCCGATGTTACCACCGGGATGTTTGCCCTAATCGGAATTTTGATGGCACTGAGACGCCGGGACGCTTCTGGTTTGGGGCAGTTCGTGGACGTTTCGATGCTCGATTCTATGATCTCCGCAATGACCACCAATTTTATGATTTATCTCGGATCTGGGTCTGTACCGGGCCCGCTCGGCACTTCCTATCAGTCAATTGTTCCCTATCGCGCATTCCCTACCAAGGATATTGACATCGTGACTGCCGTTGGAAGCGAACAATTATGGCGCGCCTTTGGTCCCGCAATTGGCCACGCCGAACTGGTCGATCATCCGGCGTACGCCACAAACAGTAAGCGCGTCAAGAACCGGGTCG
>WNFJ01073292.1_pt1 | contig 10436 bp, 6 predicted proteins | sample 5400461 | NCBI WGS metagenome assembly WNFJ01 (sample SAMN13153349, study PRJNA577476) | soil metagenome | isolation source: 115 cm saprolite on Douglas fir-dominated hillslope | place: USA:California | collected 2013-09-17
TCGCCGTATGGTTTGCAGGCCGGCCTGTTCACCCGTGACGCCGTGCTTATCTTCCGTGCCTATGAGGAACTGGAGGTTGGTGGCCTGATTGTCGGTGACACACCCACTTTTCGCATTGACCACATGCCCTATGGCGGTGTCAAAGACTCTGGCATGGGGCGCGAAGGATTACGCTATGCCATTGAAGAGATGACCGAACGCAGGCTGCTGGTCATGAACCTGAAAGAGTAAAATCGAAGGGGCGTACGGTACTTTCTCGCAGGTCACCAAGAACCTTGAAACTGACGTGGCGACGCATTAGCGCCTCCTTACGGGAATTCTAACCAGTAATCACCACAGCCAGATATGCAAGCTGGAAAGATAAAGGAGGTCCGGAAGATGAAGGCGAATTTTTTCCCGGCGGCATTACTCTTGTTCTTGCTTATTGCTTCCATGGCCTCGGCGCAGAAGCATCCTATTTCTCCTATTTCGCAAAAGGCGGTGCAACGGATTGAGAAAGAGGTGCGGCATCAACTCCTGATGCTGCCGTATCTCGATACCTTCGACAATCTTGCGTTCCGGGTCAATGGATACGATGTGACCTTATTAGGCCAGGTGACGCGGCCTACATTGCGCGACGATGCCGAACGCGCCGTGAAGAAAATTGAAGGGGTAGAAAAGGTGGATAACAGGATCGAGGTTCTGCCTGTTTCCATCAATGATGATCGCCTGCGCCAGCAGCTTTTCCGCGCGATTTACGGCTATGGTCCACTGCAGCGATACGCGCTGCCGCCGCAGAAGCCGATCCGCATCATCGTCAAGAACGGGCATGTAACCCTGGAAGGCGTGGTGGACAGCGAGATGGATAAGAACCTGGCCAATATACAGGCCAACAGCGTGCCTGGAGTGTTTTCTGTAGTCAATCACCTGCAGGCTCCGCCCAACAAGAGCAAGAAAAAGAAGAGCTGATGTGTAGTATTGAATAGGTCCTTTTACCCGCAGCAAGGAGAACGCTTTGGCCGATCAGAAACAGAACATTGACCAGCTCAGCATCAATACAATCCGCACGCTGTCGATGGATGCGGTACAGCAGGCCAACTCCGGGCATCCGGGAACCCCGATTGCCATGGCGCCCGTGGCCTACACCTTGTGGCAGCGGTTTTTGCGCTTCGATCCTGATGACCCCATCTGGGCCAACCGCGACCGCTTTGTGCTATCTGCCGGGCACGCCTCCATGCTGCTCTATTCGCTGCTGCACTTGACGGGAGTGAAGGCGGTCAATCCGCAGTATGAGCGGCTGGGCGAACTCTCTGTCACCCTTGATTCCATCAAGCGCTTTCGCCAGCTCGACAGCAAATGTCCCGGACATCCTGAGTATCGCTTCACATCAGGCGTCGAGACCACCACTGGTCCACTGGGACAGGGGGTTGCCACGAGCGTGGGTATGGCGATCGCAGGAAAGTGGATGGCGGTCCATTTCAATCGTCCTAACTTCACCATGTTCGATTACAACGTCTATGCGCTTTGCGGCGATGGCGACATGATGGAAGGTATCAGCAGCGAGGCAGCTTCGCTCGCCGGTCATCTCAAGCTGCCCAATCTCTGCTGGATCTACGACAACAATCGCATCACCATCGAAGGCCACACGGAGCTGGCCTTCAGTGAAGACGTGGCTACGCGCTTCATGGCATACGGATGGAACGTCACCCGCGTCGGCGATGCCAACGATCTGGAGATGCTGGAGCGCGCTTTCAAAATTTTTCTTAGCACCAACGATCGCCCCACCCTGATTATCGTGGACAGCCATATTGCTTACGGAGCTCCTAACAAACAAGATACATCTGCTGCCCACGGCGAACCGCTCGGCGAGGAAGAGGTCAAGCTGACCAAGCGCAACTATGGATGGCCGGAAGATGCCAAGTTCCTTATCCCCGATGGGGTGCGCGAAAACTTTGCCCAGGGAATCGGCGCTCGCGGCCGTGCTGCCAGCCAGGAGTGGATAAAAAAGTTCGAGCAATACAAAACCCAGTATCCCGAGCTGGCCGATCATTTATACAAGATGCAGCACCGCGAATTGCCCGATGGATGGGACAAAGGTTTGCCCAGCTTTCCGGCGGATGCCAAAGGAATTGCCAGCCGCGACTCCTCGGCCAAAGTGCTCAATGCGCTCGCGCAGAATGTCTCCTGGCTGATCGGGGGATCCGCTGATTTGGCGCCTTCCACCAAGACCCGGCTCACCTTCGATGGCGCCGGAGATTTCAGCGCTGCCAACTACGGTGGCCGCAATTTCCATTTTGGGATTCGCGAGCACGCCATGTGCGCCATTCTTAACGGCATATCGCTTTCCAAGTTGCGGCCTTTTGGTTCGACCTTCCTGATCTTCAGCGATTACGCCCGCGGCGCGATTCGTCTGAGCTCCATCATGGAGATCCCGGTGATCTTCATCTTTACCCACGATTCCATCGGTGTGGGCGAAGACGGACCGACGCACCAGCCCATTGAGCAGTTGCCATCGTTGCGTTCCATTCCGGGATTGATCACCATACGCCCGGCTGATGCCAACGAGGTCGTGGAAAGCTGGCGGACGATTATGCAGTTACGTCATCAACCGGTAGCCCTTGTTCTGACCCGGCAGGCGCTGCCCACATTGGACCGCACTAAGTATGCATCTGCCGCCGGAGTCGCTAAGGGCGCATACGTGCTGGCTGACGCTCCTGACGGCAGGCCCGAAGTCCTGCTGATGGCCAGCGGAAGCGAAGTTTCGCTCTGTGTGGAGGCTTATGAACAGCTCAAAAAAGAAGGCATCAAGGCGCGCGCCGTCAGCATGCCTTCATGGGAGCTGTTCGAATTGCAGCCCGAAGAGTATCGCCAGAGTGTCATGCCCGCGGGCGTGAAGGCGCGCGTCTATGTGGAGCAGGCCGCCACTTTTGGCTGGGAACGTTATACCGGAAGCGACGGCGTGCGCCTGGGCATGAAAACCTTCGGAGCCTCAGCGCCGCTGAAAGAGCTGCTGAAGAGATTCGGCTTTACCGTCGACAATGTGGTTGCGGCGGCCAGACAGCAGTTGGGCGTAGTCGCGAAGTAGAATCAAACGAGAACAGATTTCATGCTTGAGCGGCACAGACATTTGCCGCTGTGCACCCCAGAACCGGCAAAGAAAAGGAAGATCCTATGACCGTTGCCACCACGAACCCTCTGTTAGAACTGCAGCAATACGGACAATCCATCTGGCTCGATTACATTCGCCGCAGCCTGATTACCAGCGGCGAACTGCAGCGGCTTATCAAAGAAGATGGATTGCGCGGCGTCACCTCGAACCCTGCCATCTTCGAAAAGGCGATCACCGGCAGCACCGATTACAAAGAGTTGCTTGACTCTGCTGAAGCACAGAAGCTCGACGCCAAGTCGCTCTACGAGCGGCTCGCGGTGCGCGATATCCAGGATGCGGCCGACCTGCTCAGGCCGGTTTACGAGCAAAGCAAGCGGCGCGATGGCTATGTGAGTCTGGAAGTTTCTCCTACCCTGGCGCATGACACCATGGGAACGCTGCAGGAAGCCCGTCGCCTGTGGAAAACGGTCGCACGCGAGAACGTGATGATCAAGGTTCCGGCGACGCCGGAAGGAATTCCTGCCGTACAAGAGCTGATTGGCGAAGGCATCAACGTGAACGTCACACTGCTGTTTTCGCGCGATGCCTACGAAAAAGTTGCCCGCGCCTACATCGCGGGATTGGAAGAATTTGCCCGGCAGGGCGGCGATTTGAGCAAAGTTGCGAGCGTTGCCAGCTTCTTTATCAGCAGGATTGATACTGCAATCGACAACCTCATCAAGACCCGGCTGGCTGAGACGAAAGATGAAAAACAGCAGGTGCTGCTAAAAGACCTGGGCGGCAAGGTGGCGATTGCCAACGCCAAGCTCACCTATCGGCTCTACAAAGAAATTTTCAGCGGCCCGGCATGGCAGACCTTGGCTTCTCATGGCGCGCAGACGCAGCGCGTGCTGTGGGCGAGCACCAGCAGCAAGAACCCCGCCTACCGCGACGTGGTTTACGTGGAAGAGTTGATCGGCCCTGAGACGGTCGATACGGTCCCTCCCGCCACTCTCGATGCTTTTCGCAACCATGGCCATCCACGCCAGAGCCTCACAGAAGACTTGCAAGGCGCGCAAAATGTGATGGATTCTCTCGAGCGCGCCGGCATCTCCATGAAAGAAGTCACTGACAAAGTCCTGGTTGAAGGGGTGCAGCTCTTTGCCGACGCTTTTGACAAACTGCTCAAAGCCGTTGACCGCAAGGGCCAGAACCTTCAAGAAGCGAAAACCAACCGCCAGAGTTACAAGCTGCCGCCAGACCTTGACGCCGCTGTAAGAGCGTCACTGGAAGATTGGAAGAAGAACGACAAAGTTCGCCGCCTGTGGGCGCGGACAAAGTTCGCCGCCTGTGGGCGCGCGACGCATCCTTATGGACAAACACTGATGAAAGCAACTGGCTGGGATGGCTGAACATCACCGAAGAGCAACTGGCCCGCATTCAGCACTTCCAAGATGTTGCCAAAGAGGTAAAGGCCGCCGGCTTCACACATGCGCTGCTGCTGGGCATGGGTGGGTCGAGCCTTTGTCCCGAAGTGCTAAGGATGACCTTCGGCAAGATTCCCGGTTTTCCTGAACTGCACGTTCTCGATTCCACTGATCCCGCGCAGATCAAAGCCCGGGAGAATGCTGTGGACCTGGCCAGGACGGTTTTCATCGTCTCCAGCAAATCAGGGACAACGCTTGAACCCAATATTTATAAGCAATATTTCTTCGAGCGAGTGAAGCACACACTCGGTGAAAAAGAAGCAGGCAAGCGTTTCATCGCCATTACCGACCCCGGATCGCAGTTGCAGAAGGTTGCCGAGCGCGAGGGCTTTCGCCACATCTTTTTTGGTGTGCCCTCGATCGGCGGGCGTTACTCCGCGCTCTCCGATTTCGGCATGATTCCCGGCGCCGTCATGGGCGTGGATGTTGCCAAACTGCTGGACTGCGCCGAGGAGATGGTTCACGCCTGCGCTCCCACGGTTCCCATCGAAGAAAATCCCGGCGTGGTACTGGGCAATATTCTCGGAGTGCTCGCCACCCGCGGACGCGACAAAGTTACCCTCATCGCCTCGCCTGGGATCCACGATCTGGGCGCATGGCTGGAGCAGTTGCTGGCCGAATCGACAGGCAAAGAGGGCAAAGGATTGATTCCTGTCGACCGCGAGATGCCCGGGGCCCCGGCTATCTACGGCTCCGACCGCGTCTTCGTTTATCTGCGATTGCAAACCGCTCCTGATGCCAGACAAGACGCCGCGGTGGACGCCCTGGAACATGGCGGACATCCGACCGTACGCATCACCATTGATGACGTGTACGATCTCGGCGGTGAATGTTTCCGCTGGGAAATTGCCACCGCCGTCGCCGGCTCGATTATCGGAATCAATGCCTTCAATCAGCCAGACGTTGAAGCCAGCAAGGTCGCAACCCGCAAGCTGACTACCGAGTACGAGCAGAAGGGCGCGCTTCCTCCCGAGTCTCCGATCTATGAACAGGATGGAATCAAGTTGTTCACCGATGAGAAAAATGCTGATGCGCTCAAGAAAGCGGTTGGCGCAAACACCTCTCTGCTGAGTTATTTGAAAGCCCATCTTGACCGTTTGACGGGCGGCGACTATTTTGCCGTATTGGCCTACATCGAGATGAATGACAAGCATGAACAGCAGTTGCAGGCCATACGTCATGCCGTCCGCGATCGCAAACAGGTGGCCACGTGCCTCGGCTTTGGACCGCGCTTTCTGCATTCCACCGGCCAGGCCTACAAAGGCGGTCCCAACAGCGGAGTCTTCCTGCAGATTACCTGCGACGACGCCATGGATCTGCCCGTACCCGGCCAGAAATATACCTTTGGCATCGTCAAGGCGGCGCAAGCCCGCGGCGACTTCCAGGTGCTCGCCGAACGAAACCGGCGCACCTTGCGGGTGCATATTGGGAAAAACGTGCAGGCAGACCTGGCGAAGCTCGAATCCATCATTAAGCAGGTATTGTCGTAGAGTAGCTACAGTTCCATTCTGAAAGGGAGCAAGCATGCAACTGGGAATGATCGGCCTGGGGCGGATGGGTGCCAACATGGTGCGCCGCCTCATGCGCGGTGGGCATCAATGTATCGTCTTTGACCGCAGCGCGGACGCTGTGAAGGCGCTGGCCAGCGAAGGCGCAACCGGCGCCTCGTCGCTCGATGAATTTATCGCCAAGCTGAATAAACCTCGCGCCGTGTGGCTCATGATTCCGGCGGCAGTGGTTGATAGCCAGCTCCAGGAGCTTGCTCCGCGCCTGCAGAAGGATGACACCATCATTGACGGTGGTAATTCCTACTACATCGATGACATTCGCCGCGCCCAAGAGCTCGCCGCGAAGGGCATTTATTATGTGGATGTCGGCACCAGCGGCGGCGTCTTTGGCCTGGAGCGCGGCTACTGCCAGATGATCGGCGGCGATACTAATGTCGTCACGCGCCTCGATCCCATTTTCAAGACCCTGGCTCCCGGATTGGGCAATATTCCTCGCACGCCGGATAGAGAGAAAGCTGCGGGAACCGCCGAGGAAGGATACCTGCATTGCGGCCCTGCCGGCGCCGGACACTTCGTCAAGATGGTGCACAACGGAATCGAATACGGCATCATGGCGGCCTATGCCGAAGGGCTTAACATTTTGCGGCACGCCAATGTCGGCAAACAGAAGCACGAAGTCGATGCCGAGACCACCCCGTTGCGCCATCCGGAACACTACCAGTATGATTTCAATCTTCCCGATATTGCCGAGGTCTGGCGCAGGGGAAGCGTGATCGCCTCCTGGCTGCTCGATCTCACGGCCAGCGCCTTGTTCAAGCAGCCGGACTTGAAAACTTTTTCGGGCCGCGTCTCCGATTCCGGTGAAGGCCGCTGGACCATTACCGCCGCCATCGATGAAGGCTGCCCGGCGCCGGTGCTCAGCGAGGCTTTGTATCAGCGCTTCAGCTCGCGCGGAGAAGGAGACTTTGCCCAAAAGATACTATCGGCGCTGCGCTTCGAGTTTGGTGGTCATGTTGAAAAGAAATAGAGTTGATCGGTGCGATGTGGTTCCTGAAACAGTTTGAAGGGGTGCGGCTTCACAGGTTGCGGAAAAAGTCCTCGTGTGTGAAGACATGTATTGTGAAGACATGTATCAGGGCACGAGTTTACTCGTGCCGTAAGTCGTTCAGAACGTGTTGGGCTTTAGCCCCTGCAAAATGCTATTGGCCTCAAAAGCGACTTTTTCCGCAGCCTCTTCAGTCGTGCGTCAGCAAAAAAATTTGAAAGTCTATGATGTCAACACAGCATGAACACTGACTCGGAAAATACAAATCCTGAATTTTTAACCCAAGAGCCGGCCGAGGCCGCCACAGTTTCGTCCGCTGAGTCTGCGCCCATTCGCAAGCGCGCCGAGAAAGCGAAGAAGAGGCCTCGTAAAGTTCTCGTCATTGATGTTGGCGGCACTCACGTCAAAGTGCTGGCCAGTGGCGAAAAAGAACGTCGCGAGATTCCATCGGGTCCGACTATGACCGCTGCCATAATGGCGAGGCAGGTAAAAAACCTGGTTAAAGATTGGAAGTATGATGCCGTTACCATTGGCTATCCCGGCCCGGTGATTCACGGCAGGCCGCTGCGCGAACCCCACAACCTCGCTCCTGGCTGGGTAAAGTTTGATTACAACAAGGCCTTCGGGCGTCCCGTCAGGATCCTCAATGACGCTGCCATGCAGGCGCTGGGAAGCTACAAAAAAGGTCGCATGTTATTTTTAGGACTTGGAACCGGACTGGGTTCCGCGATGATTGCCAATGGCATTCTGCAGCCCATGGAACTGGCCCATCTTCCGTATAAGAAGGGCACTTACGAAGATTACCTTGGCTTGCGCGGCCTGGAGCGCCTGGGAAAAAAGAAGTGGCGGCGCGAGGTCGCCAAGGTCGCCGCACTGCTGCGAGAGGCGCTGGAAGCCAACCATGTAGTCCTGGGCGGGGGAAACGCAGCCAAGTTGAAAGAGCTGCCCCCGAATACCAAATTGGGAAACAATAATAATGCTTTCCTGGGCGGCTTTCGCGTCTGGGAAGACAAAGGAATCACGTTGGGAACTTAAAGAATATTTTAGGAAAACGAGGCACATGACAGAAGATAATCAGCAGGCCGGAAGACCCAGCGATCCCTGTGTTATGGTGATCTTCGGCGCGGCCGGAGACCTCACCAAGCGCAAACTCATTCCCGCTCTTTGCAACCTCGCCGGCAGCAAACTGCTTTCGCAGCAGTTAGCCATCGTCGGTTTTGGCTATAACGACTTCACCACCGAGTCGTTTCGCCAGAAGTTGTCCGAAGATATTAAGACCTTCGCCACCAGCCCCATCGATCCGAAGATTTGGGCGTGGTTTTTGGAGCGCATTTACTACGTCCGCGGTGACTTTTCTGACGTCAACGCCTACCAGGCCTTGAAGAAGCAGTTGGCTGAAATCGGCAGCAAGCACAAAACCCAGAGCAATCTATTTTATTATCTGGCTGTGGCTCCCCGCTTCTTCAGTGAAATTGTGAAGCAGCTTGGCGCCGCGGGCATGACCGAGGAGCAAAATGGCCAGTGGCGGCGCGTGATCATCGAAAAACCGTTTGGCCATGACCTGGAGTCGGCCCGCGCCCTGAATGCCGACATCAAGAAAGTGCTGGAAGAGCGGCAGATCTATCGCATCGATCACTATCTCGGCAAAGAGACGGTGCAGAACCTGATGATGTTCCGCTTCAGCAACAGCATCTTCGAGCCTATATGGAACCGGCACTTTATCAATCACGTGCAGATCACCGCGGCTGAGACCGTGGGCGTGGAGCAGCGCGGCGGCTACTATGAAACCGCGGGCGCGCTGCGTGACATGGTTCCCAACCATCTCTTCCAGCTCGTCTCGCTTACTGCCATGGAACCGCCGATTTCATTTGAGGCGGATTCCGTGCGCGACGAGCAGGCGAAAGTCCTGCATGCTCTTCAGCCCTTCAGTCCGGAAGAGGTGCTGAGCAAGACCGTGCGCGGCCAATACGGAGAAGGCACGACAGATGGCCAGCGGGCGCCCGCCTATCGCGCCGAGCCCGATGTTTCGCCGCAATCGAATACCGAGACTTATGTTGCGCTCAGGCTGCTGATTGATAACTGGCGCTGGGCCAAGGTCCCTTTCTATCTGCGCACCGGCAAGCGGCTGGCCTCACGCGCTACGGAGATTGCTATCCGTTTTCACCGTGCTCCGTTTATTTTGTTCCGCGACACTCCGGTGGAGAGCCTGCAGAGAAACGAGCTGGTGATTCACATTGCCCCCGATGAGGGCATCTCATTGCAATTTGGCGCCAAGGTGCCGGGACCGATCATGCAGCAGGGAACGGTAAAAATGAACTTCAACTATGTGGATTACTTCGGCAGCCGTCCCAGCACGGGTTATGAGCGCCTGCTTTACGATTGTATGATCGGCGACGCCACGCTGTTTCAACGCGCCGACATGGTCGAGGCCGGCTGGGCGGTCATCACTCCAGTTCTGGACGTGTGGAAAGCCCTGCCTCCGCGGTCATTTCCCAACTATGCCGCAGGCTCCTGGGGGCCGAAGGAAGCGGATGAGTTGCTGGCCCGCGACGGCCGCGCCTGGCGCGATATTGATAAAGATCATCATTGGAAATAAGCAACGTCGATCTCGATTCGAACCCCTGCATGAAACCCGAAATTAAGATCGCGCCCGACCGCAATCAGCTATGCCGCATCGCGGCAGAGCTGATTCTCGATTTGGCCAAACAAGCGGTGCGCGCCAGGAAGCAATGCACCCTTGCGCTCTCCGGCGGTTCGACTCCTGAAGATTTATATAAGTTGCTGGCTGATGATGCCAAATTGCGCGAACAATTTCCCTGGGAAAGCGCTTATTTTTTTTGGGGAGACGAGCGCCACGTGCCACCTGATCATAAAAACAGCAATTACCGCATGGCCAATGAAGCTATGTTGCGCAAAGTGCCCGTGCCCGAGGGTAATGTGTATCGCATCCGAAGTGAAGATCCCGATGCCGGGCGCGCCGCCCGCAATTACGAGCGCGAACTGCGCCGCTTTTTTAAGCTTGGGTCTGCAAGATTTCCCCGCTTTGATATTGTCTTAATGGGCCTCGGCCCCGAGGGGCACACGGCTTCGCTTTTTCCCGGGACAAAAGCCTTGCATGAGAAAAAAAGACTGGCTGTCTCCAACTGGGTGGGCAAATTCTATACCGACCGCATTACCATAACTGCCCCGGTTTTTAATCGGGCCGCCAACGTGATTTTTCTTGTCAGCGGCGATGAAAAAGCCATACCCGTAAAAGCAGTGCTCGAAGGCAAATATGAGCCCGAGCAGTTGCCGGCGCAGCTTGTCCATCCTGCAAAGGGAACATTGTT